>ERZ1023210.115-NODE-115-length-18399-cov-5.662669_pt1 | contig 18399 bp, 16 predicted proteins | sample MGYA00380446_ERZ1023210 | MGnify/ENA primary metagenome ERZ1023210 (study PRJEB33173, sample SAMEA4830300) | metagenome | study: EMG produced TPA metagenomics assembly of the PRJEB25223 data set...
CAGCCCCTCGCGGCGACTTGGATAAGCTTAAGCGATAACAAAACACAATGCAAATTCGAGGTTTATTGCAAAAGTTTTTGCAGGTAAGGGGCGGTTTTTACGAGCAACAACAGAAAGCACAACTCGACCAATGTTTGCGTGACGATCACGATCGGAACTGCCTCAAAACCATCCGGAAACGCTAAAGCAATGGGCATAACAACTAAGGAATTTCGGGTCACACCAGAAAACACAGCTGCCACCCCATCGTCGATACGCAGATTAGTTATCCTTACGGCAACAATTCCGGCCAGCACCATGATTACCGCGAAAATGACATAGATAGCTACCACAGGTACAAGCTCGCGGCCTTCGCGGAATACCTCTGCCCCGTGCGTCGCGGTGATGGCGAATAACGTCACCATCATCAACGGCACCATTGCTGCATTTAATGTGATTCGAGCGCGTCTGGCTGTCCTTCCGACGCACCGGTGTCGCGACCTGCGTTCACACCGCTGCAGTAGCCATGCAAAACCCAATGGAATAGCCAACATCCCCACGACGGAACGCAATAATGGTCCCATCGCAGAATCAACGAATCCCGCGCCAATTAACCGCGGGAATAGCAGACCGAGCAGCATCAGCTGCAGCACAAACAGCAACGGAGTGATCGCCAATAAACGATGATTCGCGGCTCCGGCCAAGCCCGAAAATGGCACCACGTAGTCGATGCACGGGGCAAGCAAGACCAAACTAATTCCGACGAGAATCACCTGGTCACCACGTACGGGCTGAACTAAGGCCCAAACAACACACGGCACGATGAGAAAATTTAATGCCACAATTACCGCGGTCAGCCGTGGAGCTAATCGCACCCGCCGTAGCGGGAGCGCAGAAAAAGTCGACAGCATCAGGAGACCAAGAACCGGAGTCACCAACTTTTCCAGTTCCCACGGGGAGACGAAAAGGCCGAGTAGTATTGCCGCCACATAGAAAAGAACCTGGTGCTCAGCGAGGAAATCCATCCAACGCTGTATCCGCTGCGCCACCAGGTCCTGAATCATCATTTCGCCGTCATATTTTCGCCGTCATATTTTCGCTGTCACATTCTCACTGCGACATTCTCACCGTCGTCGGGTGTTTTAGTGATAGCAGGCCAGCAAACCGTCCGGCCCATCAATCACGGCGATGTCCGTATTAAAAATCTCGGTAAGAATGTGATTTTTCATGACCTCGTCTGGAGTACCAAACTCACAAATCTGGCCGTCTTTTACCGCACAAATATAGTCCGCGTAGCGTGCAGCGAAGTTAATATCATGGAGCACCAGAATGATGGTCCGCCCGAACTCGGGACCTACTTGTTTCAGGTGACGCATCATCTCAACCGAGTGTGCAATATCAAGGTTATTGAGCGGTTCATCGAGTAGCACATAATCGGTTTCCTGGCACAACACCATCGCCACGTACGCGCGTTGACGCTGCCCACCCGATAACTGGTCCAAGTAGCGGTTTTCCAACGGAGTGAGATTCAGAAAGTCGATGTACTTCGAGATGATTTCTTCATCAGCAGGCGTCAAACGACCTTTGGAGTACGGGAAGCGCCCAAACCCGACGAGCTGACGCACCGTCAAACGCGTAATGAAATGATTCTCCTGGCGCAGAATGGAAACAATGCGCGCCAACTCTTTCGACTTCGTATTAAAAATGTCTGCCCCGCCGACAGTGATCTCTCCGGAATCCGGCTGCAGTAACCGCCCGATCATCGTGAGCAAGGTTGATTTACCCGCACCGTTCGGACCGACGAGCGCGGTGATACCACCGGCGGGAATCTCGAGATTCACCGGGCCGATCTCAACGTCGCTGCTATAGGCCTTGTGCAGGTTTCGGAGGGTAATCACAAGCGTCCCTTTCTCAAAATGACAAATAGGAAGACTGAGCCGCCAACCAGCTCGATGACGATCGAGACGACTCCCTGGGCATAGAAAACGTGGTTGAGCACGAAATACGCACCAGTAAGTACTGAAAATGCAGTCAATACCGCCATGGGGAAAATGAATCGGTGGTCAAAGGTATCGGCAAATTGATAAGCCAACGTCGCTACCAAAAATCCAAGAAAGGTCATTGGTCCGACTAATGCCGTCGAAACCGCCATCAGCACCGATACCAAAATCAGCGTACCAATAGACCACAACTTATAGTTCAGGCCCAGGTTCATCGCTGCGTCTTTGCCAAGCCCCAGCACATTCAACCTGCGCGAGAAAACGAACAATAGTCCGGCCGCCCCCAGGCAGAGCGGAATAGCTAATGGATAATATTCCGGATCAGCATTATTAACCGACCCAAACATTCGTGCGGTCAACACATCGAACTCGGACGGTGTGAGTAAGCGCTGCATGAACGTCGAAATAGAGCCCAGACCGCCACCGATAATGATGCCGACCAGCAACATGGCGTGCATATTTGCATGCCTTCCGGTCAGCAACCAGGAATACAGAATCAAGGAAAGCAGAATCATCACGACGATCTGGAACACGAACGTCGACAAAGTACGGGCGTTATGCAGACCGGCAGCGCCCAGGAAAAATACGGTCGAGGTATGAATCAGCACATACAGCGATTCAAACCCCATGATGGAAGGCGTAATAATACGGTTATTTGTGACGGTATGAAAAGCCACCGTCGCCATGGCCTGACAAATCGCGACCACCGCCATCGCAATGACGGAATTCATCCGCCGCTCGGCAATGAGCCAAAATTGCTCGGTGCCCACCGGCATCGGGTTCCCATAGGCCAAAAGGCCGAACCCGCAACCAGCAGCTATGACTGCGAGGACACCGAAAATAATCCAATATTTACGAGCCGCGGCGGAATTTTGAAACGCAGAGGCACTACGTTCTCTTCGCTGTGGCCCTTGGGGCTCGCTTATGCGTCGTTCCGGGCTCGGACCGTGCTCCACACGGTCCGAAGACTCAGGATTTCCCTCGTGCACACGATCTGCTGTAGGAGAAGTCTGTGCCGATGCTTTATTTGTCTGAAGATTATCCACGGCGTGCCTGCCTAACAATCAGGGTGACAAAAACAATGGCACCAACGATGCCCAGAATGACAGAAACTGGCATTTCGAATGGACTGATAATCGTACGTCCGATGAGGTCGCACACCACCACAATCGCGATTCCGAGCAAACAGACCCACGGAAGATTCGAGCGCAAATCATCACCGCGGAACATGGAGACCACATTCGGCACAATCAAGCCCAAAAACGGCAACGCTCCCACCACGACCGTGACCACGCCGGTAGCAACAGCGATCAAGGCAGTGCCCACCAATACGATCCGCGCATAATTAACGCCGACGTTAGTGGCAATGTCTTCACCCAGTCCGGCGACCGTCAAACGATCGGCGAAGAAGAAAACCGCTACAGCGATTGCTACAACCACCCACAGCACTTCATATTGGCCTTTGTATACAGACGTAAATGAGCCCATAAACCAAATGCCCAACGATTGCAGCATATCGAATTGCAAGGCGAAAAACGTCGAGACCGACGAGACCACTGCACCCAGCATGATGCCGATAATCGGAACTACCAACGATGACCGCAACGAGACCTTGCGTAAAAACAGGAAAAACACCATGGTGCCGACGAAAGCAAAAAAGACGGCACCAATCATGCGTTCAAGCACCGACGCCGTCGGAATGAAGTACATGACAAACAGCAGACCAAGTCCAGCCCATTCAGTGGTTCCAGTGGTGGTCGGCTCCACAAATCGGTTCTGTGTCAGTAATTGCATGACCAAGCCTGACATCGCCATTGCCGCACCTGCTAATACCAGCGCAATAGTGCGTGGCAAGCGCGTGATGTAGAAAAAGTCAGAACCATCAGCTGCTTCAAAGATGTTGTATTCGCCGACCATCAGTGACGTAACCAGCAGCGCTGCGACGACGGCGAAACCGACGACCAGTTTCCAGTCAAATAATTTCGTGCGTGTCTGCGCTCGCCGTGATTGGGATTGCTGTCCCGGATCACCGGGAGGCGCACTTGCACCATCTGGGCCGCCAGGCGTTGTGGCAGTGGTCATGTCTTTTGTGCCTTCATTTCTTCATCATCGACCGATGCTCATGGCAATGCCGAGGCTACGAATTCGTAGCCTCGGCTGGCATTGTAGGCCTCATTTGTGCATCATTCGACGAATAATGACTACTCGCGGGAGGATCACTCGCACCTACAAACGAGAACGCAAGAATTACTTCTTCGCTGCTTCGAACGCGTCAGCGATATCGTTCAAAATCTCAGTGTAGGTAATGATGGATTCGTTGGTGTAGGTGTCTTCTGGTGCATAGACAATCTGTCCGTCTTTGACCGCAACGACGTTACGCAAAGCATCAGAGCCTTCAATCACATCTTTCGCTGCCTGGTAGCCAGGTTCCAACCGTGCAGAAATTGCAGCGTCGCGGTCCAGTACGAACATCCAGTCTGGGTTCGAGTCTGCGATGGCTTCTACGGAAATGTCATCGCCCTTGTGGTTTTGTGATGCATCACCAACCTCGAGCGCAGGTTTCAAATCCAGCATGTCGAAAACAGGTCCATAGACACGGCCAATGGACGGAGCAACATACCCAATCTCGCCACCGGAGACATTCAGTGCCATCACACTGGATTCACCATCGTAAGCTTTCTTCGCACGTTCGATTGCAGCATCGAATTCGTCGACGAGCTCTTGGGCATCGTCCTCATGCCCCAGTACCTCCCCGAGTGCCAATGCGTGGCGACGCAGCTCTTCCGCGAAGTCTTCGTCGTCACGAGGCTCAAATTCTACCAACGCGGCATCTGGGTTCAGCTTCTTGATGTCGTCGTAGTGCGACTGGAAACGCTGCCCATTGATGATGAGATCCGGCTGTGCAGCAACCAAAGCTTCCAGGTCTGGTTCGCGGTGCATACCCAAATCGGCGACCGAATCGTCCTCACGGTAGGCATCAACCGTGTGCGGAACCAGTTGCTTCGGAGCAGCAACGAGGTCTACTCCCCACTTTTCCAAGATCTCGAATGAGCGGTTATCAGTTGCAGCAACAGCCTTGGCGTTTTTCGGGACTTCCTGAGTGCCGTGGTTATCTTCGATGGTGATGGTGGCACCGCCGGAGGTAGCATCCGACGAAGATTCCGCAGCGCTTGATTCTGCAGAAGTCGTAGCATCTGCGTTGGTGCTCTCGGCATCATCAGTGGAACAAGCTGTAAGAACCAGGCTTGATAAAGCAAGTCCAGTGATTACGGTGTTGCGGATTTTTACTGAAGCCATCTTCGTTCGCTTCTCCTTGGGATAATATTCGTTCGCAAAACTGGGAATTCTCTGTGTGGAAATCTCATATACACACAGCCAAAGCTTAACCTTATTAAGCACGTGTTGACTTAACAAGGATTGCCTGAACTTTTACCCCTTACTGTAGATAAAATACATTAGGGAATCGTTACTTAACCAGCATTTTCCTATGGTTTTCCCATCTTTATCATCCCCCCACCGGTGATCTATGCCATACTGCGCGCACCTACACGCAATGCCCCACGGATTAAAGGGATCTGTAGGGGCAACCGCAGTACGCTCACCACGGCTTTTCGCCGTGACTGCGACACCCACTGCCTCATCATTTCCACGTTTGCGGGAAACACCACAACCAAAAACGCCGCCGAGGCATAGCCGGTAATCGAGCGGGTATGAGATTTACGCAGCGCACAGGCAAGACCAAGTTCCACTGCGCCACTGACATAAGTAGCACACCGCGCAGAGACGGGGACCCACCCCGGAACAATCGAATCGAAAACCGCCGGGCGGAGAAAATGCAGTACGCCCGCGACACCAAAAATCGCACTCAGCCCACGAGCACCTGGAGTTATGCGTTCATTAAACCTGTGGAACTGCCTGCCCTTGCCGGTAGAGACGCCCAACACGGTAGTTCTCTCATTCCGAGCCTTATTCATCTCTTTACTCATCCCCTTAACTTACCTTTACTTAGCAAAATTTCTTCTCGCAAATTCCAGGCTCACGTTCATAATTTCCAGCTTTGCATGCGCAATCTGCCCCCTTGTGTTCACAGAACAAAAGAGTAGTTTTAGGCTATTAAGGTAACTATTTTCGCGACTAAGTTCGAGGATTCTCTCATGTCTACATCTGAGCCGGCCGCAGCATCCGGCACCCACGCAAAGGAGAGCGAGCCTGTTAACGGTTCTGCAACCTTCTTTGGCCACCCACGCATGCTGGCAAACCTATTCTTCGTAGAAATGTGGGAGCGCTTCTCCTTCTACGGAATGCAGATCATCTTGGTCTACTACCTCTACTATTCCGTTGCCGACGGCGGGTTAGGACTCGATAAAGGCGCTGCCACCGGTGTAATCGGTGCCTACGGTGGCATGGTTTACCTGATGGCGATTGTCGGCGGATATCTAGGCGATAAAGTCTGGGGCGCCGAGCGCACACTGTTCTATTCGGCTATCGCGATTATGGCGGGCCACATCGCACTGTCCATAATCCCAGATGTCAGCGGCGTCGTCGTCGGCCTGATCCTCATCGCCGTAGGTTCCGGCGGCCTGAAGACCAACGCATCCGTCCTGGTCGGCTCGCTCTATGACCTGAAAGACACCCGACGCGACGCCGGATTCACCATCTTCTACATGGGCATCAACATCGGTGCGCTATTAGGCCCCTTGGCGACGAACTTCGCCTGGGATGTCTCTGGTTTCCACTTAGGCTTTGGTATCGCCGCCATCGGTATGGCACTAGGACTCATCCAATACTGGTTCACCCGGAAAAACCTGCCAGCCAGTGCCCACCACGTGTCGAACCCAGCGTCGGCCGCAGAAAAGAAAAAAGCACTCGCTGCAACCATCGCGTTTATCGTTCTCGTCGTCGTCATGGTCTGGGTCGGGCTCATCACACCAGGCAATATCGACACCTGGGTCATCGGGCTGATCGCAATCTGCGCCATCGTGTTGTTCGTGATCTTGTTCCGCAGCGACAAAACCAACGAAACCGAGCACTCCCGTGTCAAGTCTTTCGTGCCTCTGTGGTTCGGAAGCGTGCTGTTCTGGTCGCTCTACCAACAACAGTTCACCGTCATGGCGGTCTATTCCGATACGCGTTTGAACTGGAATATCTTCGGGATGGAGCTCAAGCCCGGACTGTTCAACTCCATCGCACCGCTGTTCATCATCATGTTCGGCACACTGTTTTCCGTCATGTGGACCAAAATGGGCGAAAAACAGCCCACTATTGTCACCAAATTTGCACTCGGTCTACTGGGCGCAGGTATCGCCTTTGCCATTTTCCTGTTTCCTAGCGGACAAGCAATCGTCAACGTGGGATGGTTAGTCGGTGTTCTGTTCGTGATCACGCTAGCCGAGCTATGCATCTCTCCAACCGGCACATCGCTGGCCACGAAACTGGCACCAGAAGCCCACAAATCCCAGATGATGGCGCTGTTCTGGACTTCATTGGGTATGGGCACTGCCATCGCTGGATGGTTGGCGCAGTTCTACAGCGAAGAAAACGAAGTCGTGTACTTCTCAATCATGGCGAGCGCGTCATTGATTGGTGGTTTCGCAGTATTCTTCGCACGCAAGCCGATCCTAAAAATGATGCGCGGAGTACGCTAACTCCCCACGTGCATCCATCATCTGCAACCCTTGCTGGCCAGACTGAGAAAACCTCGGGCTGGCCAGCTTTTCTTATATACCGCCTGCTATAGCTCTGGCTCGTCTGCCCCGTCTGCGCGAATGGCCAACAAAGCGTAGGTGATCAACCAATGCGTCGCCATAAAGTCTCCGTCGACAAGCTGCTTTTCCACGCTGTCCAACATTGCTGGTGTGCGGTCCGCGATCACCTCTTGAGCTTTTCGACCCAAATGTGGTGCCAGCTCACGCAACATCCACGCGCGCGATAGCGTCAAGCCATACAAATGCGCCAATTGACCATCAGACGGATCCAAAACTTCCGGGGTCTGGGTCAAGAAAACCAGCGCTTTTTCTTGACTAGGCAAGAATTTTTCTAGCCACGCACTAAATTCGGCTTTATCCAGCACGCGAGAAAGCAACAGCATTTCACACAGCGCATTCGACAAGAAATCGCTGCCCGACAGCTCCCATTCCACCGGGTAATTGCGATCGCCTAAGAACAGGTTGCGGGCGGCGTCGGCAAGCACATCGGCAAGTTGACCTCGCCCCATCGCGTGCGCGGCATCCAGCATGAGGAAAAGGTTAAAAGCGGTGTTGTAATGCATACCGTGCCGGATCGGATGGCTTAACGCAGAAACCCACTTCATGATGTGCTTCTCAGTTAACTCAACTAACGGAAGGAATTCTTCCCGCCCAGAACGGCGCGCAAGTTGTAGCAACCAAGCGCGGCCATAGGGCTGCTCAAAACTGGGATCATTGACCAGATAATCATATTCAGCCTGCAGAGCCTGCTTAGCCCACCGCTGCTCCAGGATATTATGCAGGCGCTGGCGTGCCTCCGGCGATAGCTTTTCTTCTGACAACAAGCGCACCGCCGAATATTGCATATGCACGCTGGAGTGCCAATCGAAACAACCCCAGAAACTCGGATGCTGCGTGCGTGGCCGCACATCGCAGTCTGCAGCAGAAGTACTAATGTGCATATTGACTGCAGGAAATTCCTGCTCCAGCACATCCGCAATACCGCGGGCCCACTTTTCTGTAAACTTCCCCAATGACCCTGTGGCAAATATTCCTGGAGTTGAATCAGTCATAGCTCACAGTATGCCGAAAGTTTTGCTGCTGTGCCCGAATTGTGCCCTGATTGTGGCCGGCCCCCATTTTCAGACATACACCAGGCATGTATCCGGGATCTTCCTGGATGGCGATACGGATAAGCATCCGGCAGATCCCATAATTTGGCTGATCGATGCCAATAGTCGCCCCGTAACAGCGCCAATAAAACATCCCATCGCCGGTAATCATGCCACCGGTAATCACGCCGCCGGTAATCATGTTTATTGTGTGCTTTTTTACAAATAATCCCGCTAAACGAGGCCTTTTTCGTTCACTATTTGTAAAAGAGACACCAAATGCCGACACCCCGGGTGACCTGCACGGGTAAAGCAAAACCCCTGGTCATTAACGACCAGGGGGAATGCCAAGAGTGGAGCTGCCGGGACTTGAACCCGGGTCCTTCGTTGCTTCGCCAGGGCTTCTCCGTGCGCAGTTCGCGCATGATCCTTACTCGGCCCTCCGACTCGCACGAACACGTCTCGGAAGATGGGCCCAGCCATCAGTGAGTGTCCCTACTAGCCCTGATGACTCAGCCAGAAGGCAAGCTCTTTAGTCGATGCCAGATTCCAAGCCAAGAGCATAACTTGGGCTGACAGACACGCGGTCGCTGCAGCTTAATTAGGCAGCGAGGGCGTAGTCACGCTGAGAGGTCTTCTCTGCGTTTATTGTAGTTGTAACGCCGCTTACGGTGGCCGTTACCTTACACCGGCACGCTTCCCCTGGCTCAACAGACGAAGTCGAAACCAAATCAACCCCGTTGTCAGGGAAACCCTTGTAGGCGATCAGAATACACCTGCTTGTTGGCTATGTGCAAGCTTGTGCAGGCTCGCGCAAGCTTAGGACTACACAACCCGCAGAGCATCCTCGCTTTTGTCTGCGACCACATGCAGATTCGTCAATTCGTTAGTATGAACCAATGCGTACTAAATTGTTGCTCGCTTCTTCGCTAACCACCACCCTATTGCTAGCAGCATGTGCTGAACCAGACAGCTCCAGTGAACGCCCGGCAACAACAGAGTCAACTGGAACAGCCGAGGCAACCGGGGCAACTCGAGCAACCGGGGCCAGCTCTGCAGAAACTGCGCCTGCAGGTTCCTCATCTGACGCGCAACGAAGCCAGTTCCCCACCGCCGAAAATGACGCGGCAGAGCTACTAAAAGGCATGACGGTGAGCAACCTCGTCGACAAGCGCTCACAAGACACAGCACGCAATGCGCTAGCCAATGCAGGTGTGCCGAGGGAAAGTATCGACGGTTTCTTCCGGCTTGTCGACGAATACAATCATGCTGTCCCGACCGGCAGCCTCATCAACGACGGATTCACCGACTACGGAACGCAAGACCCAGACTATGATGCCGAGGCAATCACCACGGCCTGGCAGCAGCATCACGCCAATTATGCTGGCACCAACTGTCGGATCAACACCTTTACGCTGGCAGATTCCCTGTTCACCGTCAAAAACCAGGACAACCCGAACGAATCTTTGCTGTTCATCGACCAGGAGTCGCTAAATAACGCCCCGGGCGAAATTCTCGACGAGCAAGAACGCCGCAAGTTCGCTGCGTTCTATAGCAATATCCCAACGACGACAGATCAAGACCCGGCACAGCACATCGCCGATATCCAGGCGCATTTCGACGAGCGCGGCATCGAATTCGCCGACACCGATGCGCGTGTGATCTCAATGTTTTCGCATGACACGCTCACCGACCCGGCGACGCTGTTCATTGGGCACACCGGCGTCGCAGTACCGCTGGACGACGGCTACCTGTTTCTAGAAAAAATCGCCTTCGATATGCCGTACCAAGCCATCACCGTGCGGGATATGCAGCAGCTTAACGACTATCTAATGCACAAATACGATGATGGACCGGACCTAGAATATGGCCGACCCGTCATCTTCGATAACGACGAAGTCATCGACGGTATGCGCTTTGCCAAGCGCTAGTACGCTAGTTAGCTAACCTAACTAGGCACAAGCCGAATCAGTCAGCAGCGTCGGCCAGCCTCTCAACACCTTCCGGGATGATCCGGTTAGCAGAGAGTATCGGTGTTTTTATCCCCGTTGACGTATTGCTGCAGCGCATATGTGATAGCGGTAACGTATTCGGTAGCACCAATCGGATCCGGGTGGATACCGTCCTCGCGCAACGCCCCTGGGGTGTGCATCGCGTGGGTGCACCAGTCCGCAATATACACATTGTCGTAGGTCTTAGCTGCCTCAATGATTTGCTCGCGGGCGCGCGGCATCCAGGATCGATCACCATATGGCAAAACCATAACGACGGTGCGGTCGTCACCCATGATCTCCATCATCGACGCAATCTCGCCCGGATGGGCCTCGCTATTGGTCCCGAATCCGAGGACCACCGTGTCGCGCAGCAGTCCTTGCGAGGCCAGAGATGATGCAACTTGCACACCCACTCCCCATGCTCGAGAGACATCCGCATCAACATAAATGCCTGGGTATTCTTCGTTCAACGCCAGCAACGACGCCAGCATCACCGAATCACCGATGGCGGTAATTTCGTCACCGGCGGGCATGCTGCGATCGGAAACGTCTTCCTTATTCGGCTTGTCCTTCGATTTCTCACGATCGCTAGAACTGCCCGTGGAGCTGCTGTCGTTGCTGCTTTTCTCGCCGTCGCTCTTCTCAGTATCTGTCTTTTTGGCATCGCCGGTTTCAGTATCGGCAGTTTCAGCATCGCCAGCGTCAACACCGCCAGCGTGCTCCTGCATCTCTTGGCGTTGCTGCCGGTTGTGCTCAGCAAGCGCATCCAAATCTTGCTCCAGCTGCGTTTTATCTGATGAATTCACCACCGCGTAGGCAGTTCCGCTCACCGAGCCAACGGTAAGCACGAGTCCAGCTATCCAGGCAACAGACGCTTTGGGCGACGTCGTACTGGAAACCGAAGCCTTGCGCGGACGGTGCTCCCAGATAACTGTGAAGACTCTGCCATAGCCCTTGCGCCGGAAAGGGTTTTCTATCCAGCGGTAGCTCAATTCCGATAACCCGAGCGACACTGCCACAGCTAAAAGACCCCACCAGACAGCATGGCCGTCCAGTGTCTCCTCTGGCACCAGCTCGCGGATAATCATTATGACCGGCCAGTGCCACAAATAGAGGGAAAACGACCTCTGCCCCAGATAACGCATCAGCGGGAATTCGAAGATCCACCGCAGCGGAGCTACTTCATAGACCACTGCGTAGATCATTCCGGCGCCTGCCAGACTAGTAATGAACAGCCCTCCCCAATACGGGAAATTGCCGTCATCAGCCATCACAAACAGCTGCACCACATAGATTGCCGCAGCCACCAGGCCGATCAGCGACGCCAGGAACCGCGCCCGTGTTAGCTCTAACACCGGCCAGGAATCACGTGTCGGATCAGCTTTGCTGGTGGTCAGCAACATCGCCAATACAGCTCCGATCAGCAAGCCAAACGCATGAGTATCGGTGCCGTAATACACACGAGTGGGATCAGCATCCGGGGAATAGACCACCGCCATGGCAATCGCCGAAGCTACCGCCGCCAGCAGCGATGCCAGCGCAATATGCAAGCGCTTGCGCGCACCCCACACGGCCAGCAACGCGAACAATGCTAAAGGCCACAGCAAGTAGAACTGCTCTTCTACTGCCAGTGACCAATAGTGCGCAAAGACTTCGACCTCACTATCAGCAAAATACGAGGCCGACGTAGCGATTTGCGTCCAGTTGCTGACGAAAAACAGGGAACCCAAAAATTGCGTGCGGATATTGACCGCAAAATCGCCCCCAATAACACCGACGATCGCGGTGCAGACCACGAGCACAACGATTGCCGTCGGCATGATCCGGCGCAGGCGACGAACCCAAAAATCCTTCAGATTCACCGTGCCGGTGGTGTCATATTCGCGCAACAACAACGAAGTGATTAAAAACCCCGAAAGCACAAAAAACATGTCGACGCCCAGATAACCGCCTGGTAACACGTCGCCAAAAAAGTGATAAACCACAACCGCTGCCACGGCCAAACCACGCAGGCCATCAAGGCCAGCGACTTGCCGTAATCGAGCACGAGTTTTAGACATGAGCTCCAGCCTTTTGCGCCACGCACGCCGTTAAGAAAACGTAATTCACCGGAACAACCTCACTCCCAAGGAAAATTACTAAACGTTGATGCCCTTCACACGACGTCCCAGCTCTCGAGAGACTTCTCGGTTGATGTCGCGGCGTTTAATGTCCTCACGCTTATCGCGGTTCAATTTACCTTCCGCGAGCGCGATTTCACACTTCGCTCTTCCATCTTTGAGATATACCTTCAGCGGGATTAATGTGCGGGAGCCCTCACGGACTTGCCCCATCAACTTGTCGATCTCCCGACGGTGCAGCAACAGCTTGCGGGTACGCTTCGGCGAATGATTCGTCCAATGCCCCATGGAGTATTCCGGGATGTGCAGGTTACGCAACCAAATCTCGTTTTTGTCCAAGGTGGCAAACGCGTCGACAAGAGAAATCTTTCCTTCGCGCATGGCTTTAATCTCGGTACCTACCAGCACCATTCCGGCCTCGTAGGTATCGAGAATCTTGAAATCGTGGCGTGCCTTGCGGTTGGTTGCCAAGACCGCCGAGTTGGCCGCCACCGCGTTCTTTTTCGCCTTATTTCCCTTTTTCGCCATAATAAATGCAATCCTACTAGCTTTACTTCCGCACGTAAGAGCGCAACGTGATATACGCGGTAACCCCAGAAAAAACCATGCCTACAACTGCCACAGTCGGGAAACTAGCCCAGATATCGCGCGTACGGATCGGAGCAATCAACTGTGCCTCATAAAGCCCCGCCAATGAGGGATCCACAATCATGAATTTCGCTGCAAACAAACCAGCCCCGGCAACAACAGCACCGAGCAAGGTAGCCAACATCGCTTCAATAACAAACGGCGCCTGCGTGTACCAGCGGGAAGCCCCCACTATGCGCATAATTCCGATTTCTTCGCGACGGTTGAAAGCCGCAATTTGCACCATATTGGCGATCAAGAAAATCGCAGCCACCGCTTGCACAATAGCCAAAATAAACGTCGCATTCCGAATGGTATCCAAATTATCCGTGGCCCCGCGGACGTCTTCTACCTGATCAATGACGCCATCCACCTGCGGAAGATCACGAATTGGATCCAGCGGGCTGGTATCGGTCGGGTCGGCCAAACGGACATGCAGTGCAGCGGGCAGCGCGTCCGGCGAAGTCTCTTCCACCAACACTGGGTCGGTTTCACCGAAAACTTCCACAAACCGTTCATAGGACTGTGCTTGTGAGCGGAAAATCACCGATTCCACGCCATCTTCCGACTCCAAAGCTTGTTTAACCTCGCTACATTGTTCCGAGGTGCAGTCTTCATCATTCGCCGAAACTTCTTCATTCAACTGGACCATGACCTCTACACGCTCGAGATAGATGCCCTTGGTATCCGAAGCCATCATCGAAACTAGCACTCCCGCGGTGACCAGGCTGAGCGAAATCGCGGTCGTTACAATCAGCGCAAAAGCCATGGTGAAGTTGCGGCCCAAGCCCTTGAATGATTCTTTGAGCACAAAACTCAGTTTCATATATTTCTCCTGCCCCTGCGGGCTCTCGTTCCTAGCGCGCTTGCCTACCGCGATTCGCCATATACACCGTGAGCTTCATCGCGCACGATCTTGCCGAGGCTCATCTCGATCACGCGTTGACGCATGTCGTTAACCGTGCGTGCGTTGTGCGTAGACATAACGACGGTAGTACCCTTGGCGTTAATCTGCCGTAACAGCGTCATGATCTCGTCTGCGGTGTGCGGGTCCAAGTTGCCCGTCGGCTCGTCGGCAAGCAACAACAGTGGCCGGTTTACAAACGCGCGGGCAATGGCGACACGCTGCTGTTCACCACCTGAAAGCTCATTCGGCATCCGGTTGGCTTTGGCATCCAGCCCAACCATTTCCAATGCTTCCATGGTGCGCTTTTTAATGCGCTGCGGCCGTTCGCCAATTACCTCCAATGCAAAAGCCACATTGTCGTACACGTTTAGTTTGCTGAGCAGACGGAAATCCTGAAAAACGTAGCCGATGCGCTGCCGCAGTTTATTAATTTCACTGCCTTTCAGCTTGTTGACGTGAAAGTCTGCGAAATGGATATCACCTTTGGTCACGTTGGTGTCCCGGATAAGGAGCTGCAAAAACGTTGATTTTCCTGATCCGGACGGACCAATCAGGAACACGAATTCACCTTTCTCGATCTGCAAATCGATTTCATCCAGCGCGGGACGTGTTGACGTCGCGTATTCTTTGGAGACTTTGTCGAAAGTGATCACACGTAACACTCTAGCCCCAACCGTGTACCTCGGGTGCTAATGTCGCAGCCCCCTGGACAAGTTTCCCTCAGTCCAGATATCGTGAGACGGATCACCAAACAGGTGGTTTCAGAATAATCTCAGAAAACCGGCAGTCAGACCAACAACAGATTGGCCACGCAATGAACACTACTGCTCCTCATAAAAGCGCCCCAAAGAAAAAAGAAAATCAGACTGACGCCGATAGCGGCGACAAGACAACTGGATCCGCGGGAGGGTTCCTCGGGCTGATCGAAAAGATCGGCAACAAACTACCAAACCCATTCTGGCTCTTCGTCATCCTTGCCGGCATCGTCGCATTGTCCAGCTGGCTTGGATCCACACTGGGAATGAAAGCAACCCAACCTGATTCCGGGGAGATCGTTGCAGTTGAAAATCTGCTGACAACCGAAGGTATCCAACGCATGGTTACCGAGGCTGTCGATAACTTCACCAGCTTCCCGCCGTTGGGCGTGATCTTGACAGTGATGCTCGGTGTAGCTGTTGCGGAACATTCCGGACTGCTCAGCGCCCTGGTGCGGTCCATGGTCGCCAAAGTCGGGCCAAAGGTCTTGACCTTTACGCTAGCTTTGGCCGGTGTCACCGGTTCCGTAGCGTCCGACGCAGTTTATGTCATTTTGATTCCGCTAGGGGCAATGTCTTTCCACGCCCTAGGACGCTCTCCCATTGTGGGCGCGATGGTGGCATTCGCAGCATCCTCGGCGGGTTTCAACTCCTCGCTCATCCTCAACATCACTGACTTGCTACTGGCAAGCATTTCCACCCCAGCAGCACAGCTTGTCGACGAAAACTACGACGTATCGCCTCTGGCAAATATCTTCTTCGTCATCCCCTCCGCAATCGTGCTCGCTTTGATCATCACGGCTGTCACTGAGCTGTTCGTGAATAAACGTGCACACGATCTGGTAGATCACGACAAAATTGACTACTCCGAAGTCTCCTTCGACAATGCCGCCGGAGCTAGCAATACATCTGGGGCGGACGAGTCTGCCGACGCTGCCGACTCTGCTAGCAACAACGACAACAGCGGCAACAACGACAACAGCGGCAACAACGAAGACATCAGTGACCAGCTCAAACTCGCTGCCCATGAGAAATCTGGATTGCACGCCACCGGCATCGCTTTATTGCTGATGCTCCTGGCATATTTTGCTTTGCTGTTTATCCCCGGCTCACCTCTAGCTGGACCTGACGGGGAAATCATGGATTCACCCCTGATCCGCGCTATCGCAGTTCCAATCGCCGGCATGTTCTTCGTGTGCGGCATTGTTTACGGCCTAGTAGCCAAATCCATCACCAGCTCTGCTGATATCCCAGATTTCATGGCCGCCGGTTTAAAAACCATGCTGCCCATGATCGTGCTGTTTTTTGCGGTAGCACAGTTTTTAGCTTGGTTCGAATGGTCTAACCTCGGCGTTTGGACCGCGATTACCGGTTCTGAATTACTCGAACGCGCAGATCTGCCACCAATTCTACTTTTTGCCGGCGTTGTTGCATTAGTAGCGCTGCTGAACCTATTCATCACTTCTGGCTCAGCGCAATGGGCGCTGATGGCACCAGTCATCGTCCCCATGCTGATGTACGTCGGTACTTCACCGGAAGTCACCCAGATGCTGTTCCGCATCGGGGACAGCCCGACAAATATCATCACACCGATGTCGCCGTACTTTGCGCTGGCACTTACCTTCTTGCAGCGCTATTACAAGCGTTCCGGAGTAGGTACGCTGATGTCGCTGGCGCTCCCCTACTCAATCGCAATGATCATTGGCTGGTTTATCTTCTTTATGGTCTGGTATTTCCTGGGCATCCCGCTGGGGCCAGGATCACCAATGGAATATCCTGCCAACTAGTCCGCAGCAGCGTCATCGCTGCTTGTCTCCCCTGGATCCGACATACGCCACCGGATGGCAGATTCTAAGAAGCCATCCAAATCACCATCAAGCACCTTGCCCGGGTCCCCAACTTCATGGTTGGTCCGTAAATCTTTCACCATCTGGTATGGGTGCAGGACATAAGAACGCATCTGGTTACCCCACGAAGCATTTCCTCCCGCGCCGAGCGCATCCAGCTCGGCGCGTTCTTCTTGCCGCTTGCGCTCCAACCATTTCGCCTGCAGCACACGCATGGCTGAGGCTTTGTTTTGAATCTGAGATTTCTCGTTCTGACAGGTCACGACGATTCCAGTAGGTAGGTGCGTCAGACGAACCGCCGAGTCCGTAGTATTCACCGACTGGCCACCCGGACCCGAGGAACGATAGACATCAGTGCGGATCTCAGAATCCGGAACCTCGATGGAGTCTGTTTGTTCTACAACCGGCAGCACTTCGACTTCGGCGAAAGAGGTTTGCCGCCGTGCCTGGTTATCGAACGGCGAGATTCGCACCAGACGGTGTGCGCCTTGTTCTACCGACAGGGTTCCATACATGTATTGGCCGTGTACAACGAAAGTCGCAGACTTAATACCGGCTTCTTCAGCGTAGGAGACATCATAAATTTCAACTTTATGGCCCTTCCGCTCCGCCCAGCGGATATACATACGCATCAGCATTTCGGCCCAATCCGCAGCGTCCACGCCACCAGCGCCGGAACGGATACTAATTACGGCTTCCCGCTCGTCGTATTCTCCCCCCAGCAGCGTGGTGATCTCCATCGCGTGGATATCTTCTTGCAACCCCGCTAATTCTTCATCGGCAGCGAGCATGGCTGCTTCGTCTCCACCTGCGGCGGCTTCTTCGTCGGCAAGCTCGTACAAAACCGGAATATCGTCAAGACGCTGGCGTAAGTCGTACAGCTTACGTAGTTTCGCCTGATTAGCAGACAATTCTGAGGTGATCTGCTGTGCATGCGCAGGGTCGTCCCAAAGGCTCGGATCAGCAGCTTTATCCTCTAGCTCACGCACCCGTTCATTGAGGTGCTCCGGGTCCACCACCTGCTCGATTGAGGCCAGCGTGGTGGTGAGCTCTTTGACTACAGCTGCTTTATCCGATCGCATAACTTTCCAGCCTACTCAATGATTCTGGTTGCTCAATCATGCTGGCTATTCACTCATGTTGGTTGCTCAGCTGCTCAACCCAACACGCTGCAGTAAACAACAGAAAAACTAGCAATAACCAAAAACAACGCAGATCAGCAACGCTGGAAACCGAAATTTTCCGTTGCACGCTTTTCAGGCAAAATAGATGATATGAATTCGCCTGCTGATTCTACGTCCGATTCCACTTCCGACGCGCACTCCGCTCACGATCCACAAGTGGAACTCGATAAAGCCATCGACGCCACCGCCA
>ERZ1023210.120-NODE-120-length-17035-cov-6.333274_pt1 | contig 17035 bp, 14 predicted proteins | sample MGYA00380446_ERZ1023210 | MGnify/ENA primary metagenome ERZ1023210 (study PRJEB33173, sample SAMEA4830300) | metagenome | study: EMG produced TPA metagenomics assembly of the PRJEB25223 data set...
GATAGCGCCGAAAACGATGGAGCCGACAATAACCAGCAAAATAGCAGTATTACCAGCCCTGCTGAGAGCAGCCCGGAAGAAATTCATGCTGCCGCGCGCAAGCTGCTAGAAACCGAGCTGGGAGCGCGTCCGCTGTAGTCTGCGCCAGTCCGTTGTAAACTGGGGCCGTTGTGCGTGCAGATTCGCACAGAAGACTAGCTATCGGGCCAAAACCCAAAGCTATAAACAAAACGCACCAAAACAACAAAACAAGGAGCATCGATAATGACGCAGCCACAAGACATGCAACAGCTCATCGCCCAGGCCGCCGAAATGCAGGCCAACCTGCAGAAGGCACAGGAGGAAATCCTGGCTACCTCGGTCACCGGTAAAGCAGCTAACGGCCTGGTTGAGGTCACCATGACTGGCGGTGCTGAAGTCACCGATATCAAGATTGACCCGCAGGTTGTTGATGCTGATGACGTCGACACGCTGCAGGATCTGATCCTGGGCGCATTCCAGGACGGTCACCGCCAGGCCGGTGAGCTGGCCAAGGAAAAGATGGGGCCGCTGTCACAGGGCATGGGCGATGGCGACATCAACAACCTCATGGGTGGAATGTAAGTGTTCGAAGGTCCTTTACAAGACCTCATCGACGAATTCTCGCGCCTGCCTGGGATTGGGCCGAAAAGTGCCCAGCGGATTGCCTTCCACGTTCTGCACACAGAACCCGAAGACATCGACCGCCTCCAGCAGGCGCTTGCTGGTGTTCGCGACGGGGTGACGTTTTGCCGCATCTGCTGCAATATCTCCCGCGAAAGCGTGTGCCGCATCTGCCATGATTCCGGGCGCGATCGCTCGATGATCTGCGTGGTGGAAGAACCCAAAGACATCCAATCCATCGAGCGTACTGGCGAATTCACTGGCCGTTATCACGTGCTCGGGGGTGCGTTGGATCCGCTGGCGAATATTGGGCCGAAAGACCTGAATATTAGCCAATTGTTGCAGCGCATCGGTGGCGTGGTGCAGGACCGTGAGCTGGCAGATTCCACACCGGAAACCCCGCTTTACGACGACGCCCCAGAGATCACCGAGGTGATTCTCGCGATGGACCCGAACACCGAAGGCGAGGCAACAGCGTCCTACTTGGTGCGCCTGTTGCGAGATTTCCCGGATTTGAAAATCTCACGGCTGGCCTCCGGTATGCCGCTGGGTGGCGATTTGGAATTCGTCGACGAGCTCACGCTATCCCGCGCGCTGTCCGGCCGCCTGCCCGTGCGCTAGTTGCGCTAATGCTAGCTGGCGCCAAAAGAGGGGTGCGGCTAGCGCTGCGCTAGTGGCAGACTACGGCCGTGCTTTACCCGCGATCCAATACACGCACCACTGGATCGCTGCGGAATCCAAACCGAAGATCTCCATTCCCAGCTTGCGCGCGGTTTTGGCCAGTCCCATTTCCCCACTGGCCCACAGATACTCCGGACGAAACTCCGGGTGCTGCTGGGCCAGTTTTTCTATCTGCATAGTCAAAAGTTCCTGGTGCTGCGCATAAGGTCCCTTGACGACGTCCAGCCCAGCCAGCTTCTCTTCCCACTGGCGGAGTGCGGGAACCTCAATATCCGCATCGGTTTCCGCGAGTGCAATCACACGGATGGCGCCTAGCGTGTTTGGGTGGAAATTCTGACAATAATCCAGAATGGCCCACACTGAGGGCAGCGCCGAAGGGTCTGCGATGAGCAGCTGCTGGCTGCTGGGGTGGTGCCACAGCCCACGCGAGGTGTACACCGCGCATTCATCACCCGCTTGTGCGCGCAGTACCCAGTTCACACCCGGGGCCGGGAACGCCTCGGTAGTGTCCTTTGTGCTATCCGACCGGCTGCGTTTGCCATGCGTGGCCACATCAAAACAAGCAGTTGCGTTTTCGCGGTTCAGTGAGCGGAAAGTGTACCAGCGTAGCTCCGGGCGCCACGCGGAATCGCAGGAAGCAATGACTGCGCGGAGGTTCGTGCGGTCGCCGGTGGCAAACGCATCCGCTAAACCGTCCAGACTAGCGTCGGAGGTAGGCATGACGAGTCCGAAAAATTCATCTGGGCCAGTCAGGCGCAGATCTGCGAATGCTGGAGAATGCAGATGCACCCGCACGAGTTCTTCAGCAAGCACCTCTATAGATTCCACCCGGCAGCGCAAGAAATCGTGGCGCGCATCGCCGGGTGGGGTGGACAATCTGGTATCGAGAAACGTGGAGTGGTTGGCAGCCATACCCATATTTTAGGGCAAAGATCAGCCTAACCTAGTGTGGGCTGGTGTTGCCTGGTTAGCGCAGGCGTTCTTTGCGTAGTTGCTCGATCGCAGGGACCTCCAGTGGCGCTAGCTCATCCAACTGGCACCCTAAAGCCATGGACAGCACCAGATCCGCTAACTGCGGATTGCGCGCGAGTGCAGGGCCGTGCATATACGTAGCGATGACCGATCCTTGCACTGCGCCTTCCGCGCGGGTTTGGGAATCGATGTTTTCTGCTGCCCCGGCACGGGCGGCATCGGCATCACAGTTACCAATACCAGTGGTAATTGCGCCTAAAGGCTGCGCATCTGGGCCGAGCAAGCTGGCACCCATATGGTTTTCAAAGCCAGTTAACGGGGCAGTGAGGCTACTAGTAACACCTGCTTGCGTGGGTTGCGAAGCTACTTCACCAATCGCGCGTTTTTGCAACGTGACAGTCCGGGCATCAACCAGGCCGAGGCCCTCGATCTCGCGTCCCGCGGCACGGAAAGTTTCGCCAACCAGCTGAAATCCTGCACAAATCGCGAAAATAGGTGCGCCAGTGCGGGCGGCTTTGTGCAAGCCACCGTCGGCAAGCAAATGCTCCACGGCCAAGATCTGCGCGCTGTCTTCACCACCGCCCAAGGTATAGGCGTCGAGCTGACTAGGCACCGGCTCACCCAACTTAATTGGGTGGATCTGCGCCGAAATGCCCCGCATGCGCGCACGTTGGCGTAACACCAGCGCGTTGCCATCATCGCCATAGGTGCCCAAAACATCCGGTAGTACCAAGCCGATATTCAATTCTGCATTCTTAGCAGCCTGGTTGGCTTCGGCAGTGCTTGCAGCCACGGATTTGTTAGCCGCAGCGCTGTGCTCATCGTGTGCCATATTTGCTGCCATCTCCTAAGCTTCCGCAGAATCTGCGGTGGAATTTTTCGTGGTCGAATTACTTGGCGTCGAATTACTTGTGGTCGAGTTTGGGCTGGTGGAACGCTGCAACTGTGAAGGTTCGCCACGCTCCAGAGCCTTCTTCAGATCACGGAATGCGGTGTAGTTGGCCAGCACCTCAATGCGCCCGGCTGGGCACGCATCGATGGCTTTGAGTGGATCAGCGATCAACTCGTGGCTGATATCGGCATACACCAGACGTACAGCGAGGTCCGTGCCACGCTCACCGGCGGCCTTGACGGACTGCTCGGCGAAATCCTCAAAAGTGACATCCCACAGCCAGGACAAATCCTCACCGTCGGCAACCTGGCCGTTGACCGCGATCACCAAACCTTCGGCGCTGCGATCGACCATGGACAATGCTTCTTGCCAGCCGGCCGGGTTCTTGGCCAGCAACAAGCGGATTTCATGATCGCCGCGGGTGATCGTGGAATAGCGACCGGCGACATCATCCACCTGCTCAGTGGCAGAAACAGCCTGCTCGAAGCCGACGCCGAAGGCCTCTACCGCAGCGGCAATCGCCTGGGTAGCGTTGCCGCGGTTGGCCCGGCCCGGCAGCGCCAGGTTCAGCGGGTGCGCGGCGTCGTCCAGCGATGAGCTGCGTGTAATGCCCTCGTCCGTGATCGTCCAATCTGGGGTAGGGCGCTCGAAGGTGGAGCCGTCGGCAAGCTTCTTCGCCGCATACCAATGCTCACCGTCGCGCACGATCGCGCCGCCGGTGCGCGGGCAGGTGGTGGACTCGCCGAGCCAGCCGCCACCAGCAGCCACCCACACCACATTCGGAGCATCGTAGGCGACGGAAGAAATCAGGACATCATCGCAGTTAGCGATGACCATCATTTCTGGGTGTGCTTCGATGGCCCCGCGCAAGGTGCGCTCAATCTTGTTGATCTCGCCGACACGGTCCAGCTGATCGCGTGACAGATTAAGCAGAACCAGTGCCTGTGGGTTGATCTTGTTCGCCACCTGCGGAACGTGCAGCTCGTCGACCTCCAAGGCGAGGACCTCGGCATTACGTCCGGCCAGCAGCGCGGAGATGATTCCAGCATCCATATTGTCGCCGCCCTCATTCGTAGCGACGGAATACTCGCTGCGCAGCGCATTTGCCAACATGCGGGTGGTAGTGGATTTACCGTTGGTGCCAGTGACCAGCACCGCGGGGCGTCCGTCGGCAAGATTATGCATGACGTGTGGGTCGATCTTGTCCGCGAGCAGCCCACCAATCATGCCACCCGCACCCCGGCCGGTTGCGCGTGAAGCCACCGTCGCCAAACGAGCAACGGATGCAGCAACCTGCGTGCGGGCGCGCGACAGTAGGGAAGGGGCAGACGATTTTGCAGAAGAGGAAACTGCAGGCGATGGCTTGGAAGACGACGGCTCGGAAGGCGACGGCTCAGAAGATGACACAGAAGGCTTAGTCATAGGAACCTAGGATAGTAAAAGGTTGGACGGCTAGTCGGCCTGGGGCTGTGCGCTGGCCCGGCGGGAACGGCTCCGGCGACGTTTATTCGACTTGTTGGGGCGGCCGGACCTTGCCGCAGGTTGTGCGCCGGACTTGGCGTTAGTTTGTGTGCCGGACTGTGCCCCGGTTTGTTTTCCAGGGTGCTTTCCGGGCTTCGCGCCAGATTTTCCACTGGTTTTTGCGCCAGGTTTGTTCGTGGACTTCGTGGCAGATTTAAGCGCAGATTTTTTCCCGGGTTTGGAGCTGGACTTCAGACCCGATGATCCGCCCAAGACACCGCGGGGGTGGGTGGATTGTTCGACTGGCGCATCTGGTTCTGGGTGTGGCTTGACGCGGGTCAGTGCATCTAAAAATGCGGTATCACCCAGCAAGGGGATGCCTTTGCGTACCGCATGCATCGCCTTGCCACGTAGATCGGTGGTTTTGTTGCAGACGACTACCGACACCCCTCGATGTAGGTGCTCGCGATACACCAGCCCCGCCTCGAGCAAAGCGTCGATGATGGTATCCGGACTGTAGCCAATCTCATCAGCCACTACCACTTCCATGCCTTCGATCAGGGATCGCCCCGGAACATATTTCCCGGGGTTTGCCAGGCTGAGCTCGGCTTCGGCGGCCTGCACCCGGACATGGCTGCGCTGTAAACCAAACCGGTCCGCGCGCAGATCACCGGGATGGTAGCTGGCGATTAGCTCATGATCTGTGATTAAGGATTTTTCCGCGGCTCGTTGCTGATGCTGGTAAATATCCCAGACCAACTGTGTGGTCTCGCGTGAGGTTTCTTCCTGGCTGCGGCCAGCACGGACGACAGAAGCCACTGGACTGACAGCAGACAAGCCGCTGGCGCGCGCCACACCAGCGGGCCGGATATCGCTAAAAGATATTTCTTGTCGACGCGCAGTCGCCAGCGTATCCACGATGCGTGCAGGCTGCGGAATATGACCGACACGCTGCCGTTTGCGGTTGCCCTTGCGGGAACGTTTCCGGTTTGCGCGGGCGGCAGCGCTCATCGCGCGCTTTGCTTCTGAAACCAGAAAACCCCATGTCAAAGGCAAATCGTGGACGATTAGTGTGCGGTCGTCGATAAGCCGATCCAGTGGTTTCAAGATTTTTGCAAAGCGTTGGCCGTTGTCCACTTCTTCGCGGGACAGCCCGTGGTAGTGGCGCGGCCCTGGATCTTCTCCGGGGTTGAGTACAGCGTGGAAAGTCTCGCTAGTCTCGCCCGCATCATTAAAGGTAACGGCGTCGACGGCAACCAGACGCGCCGTTGAAGGGTGAATACCGGAAGTTTGCACAGTGAGCGCAAGATACGGAAACTCCGCAACAGCCTCGCGACGAGCTACTTCTTTTGGGTGCAGTTCGCCGGAGGCTTCTTTGTTCTTCGTGCCGTTGTCGTTGCGCTCGCTGGTTGCGGCGCGGTCATCGGTATCGGTATGTGCGGTCATTAATACAGCAGTCTAGTTCACCGATTTAGCTTGCGGATAGTTCAGCAACGCCAACGTGGCACAGAAAACCATCTGCTACTGCGGTAGAAAACTAACCCGAGTTCCTCGTGCCAATGCTAAAGATTGGCGTGTGCGCGGTTGGCAGCGGAGACCAGAGCCTTCAACGAAGCATACGTCGTAGAGCTGGCAATGCCGACGCCCCAGACGCTAGAGCCGTTGACTGTCGCCAAGATATAACAAGCAGCTTCGGCATCTTCCCCGGCGCTGCGGGCGTGCTGGGAGTATTCCAGAACCTCGATGTCTATGCCCAGATTGCCCAGAGCGTCAGCATATGCAGCGATTGGGCCGTTGCCGGAGCCTTCGATGCTGCGTTCTTCGCCATCGTGGATAACCTTGGCGGTTACCGTAGCGTCTTTGTCCTCGGTTTCTGCATTCTGCACACTCACTGCAAGTTGTTCGACGGGGTACTTCGTCTCCAAATACTCATTGGCGAAGATATCCCACATGGTCTTCGAATCAACCTCGCCGCCTTCGGCATCCGTGACGGTCTGTACCACCCGGGAGAAATCAACCTGCATGGCGCGAGGCATGGCGATGCCGTGGTCAGTTTTCATGATGTAAGCAACCCCGCCCTTGCCAGACTGGGAGTTTACCCGAATGACGGCTTCGTAATCACGGCCGATGTCTTTCGGGTCAATAGGCAGGTACGGAACCTCCCATGTGGTTTCGCGCAATTCTTCCCAAGCCACGTCGGAGCTGCTGGCCTGTGGATGTACGTTGGCGGCCATCGCGTCCAAGCCTTTGTTAATGGCATCTTGGTGGGAACCGGAAAACGCGGTGAACACCAGCTCGCCACCGTAGGGAGAACGTTCATGTACACGCAGCTGATTACAGTATTCGACGGTGCGACGAATCTGTGCGATATCGGAAAAATCAATCTGTGGGTCTACGCCTTGGGTCAGCATGTTTAAGCCCAAAGTCACCAGATCGACGTTGCCTGTGCGCTCGCCGTTACCGAATAAGCAACCTTCGATACGGTCAGCGCCGGCCAGGTAGCCCAACTCGGCGGCTGCTACGCCTTCGCCGCGGTCATTGTGCGGGTGCAGCGAGATGATTAATGACTCACGGTTGTTTAAATTGCGGTGCATCCACTCAATCGAGTCAGCATAAATATTCGGCGTGATCATCTCGACGGTGGAAGGAAGGTTAATGATCAGCGGATTTTCTGGAGTCGGTTCCATGATTTCTGCGACGGCATCGCAGACTTCTTTGGCGAAATCCAGTTCAGTGCCGGTGAAAGATTCCGGGGAGTATTCCCAACGCCAATTGGTATCCGGGTAATCCTGGGCGATGTTTTTGATCAGCTGTGCGGCATCCGTGGCTAAGGCCTTGATGGCTGGGCGGTCTTTACGGAACACGACGCGGCGCTGCAGCTTCGAAGTGGAATTGTAGAAGTGCACGATCACATTCTTTGCTCCTGCGCAGGCCTCGAAAGTCCGGCGAATCAGGTGTTCACGTGCTTGGACCAACACCTGGATAGTGACGTCGTCTGGGATTAGGTCCTGCTCAATGATTTCGCGGACGAAGTCAAAATCTGTCTGCGATGCCGACGGGAAACCTACCTCGATTTCCTTGTATCCCATGGTCACCAGAAGATCGAACATGCGGCGCTTTCGCTCTGGGCTCATGGGGTCAATCAGTGCCTGATTGCCGTCACGCAGATCGACTGCACACCATTGTGGGGCGCTGGTGATTTTTTTATCTGGCCAGGTGCGGTCCGGCAGCTGAATATCTTCAACTTCTTTGGCGAACGGTAAATAACGATCCACCGGCATAGTAGAGCCTTTTTGTTTATTCCAGGCCGGTTGATTTTCATTGCGTGGGCCGTTGGGCTTGTTCAGTTGGCGGGGCGCGGAAATAAAAGCGTCGTTAGGAGACATGGTGATTCCTTGTGTGAATGGGGTTAGCGTTTATGGGGTTAGCACCGTGTGTTTGGTCGGCGATTAGTGCGTGCCGGGGCGAGAAGCAAAAGCTACGCGAACTACCGCGACGGGTTGCCGACCAAACTGTTGCCGTTGGCTCTAAAACCCGCCGCGGCTGCTAAGGAGAAGAAAACGCGCCCCGGAAATCATGTGGTATAGACTACACAATTTCTGGGGTTCGTGTGAAACTTGGGCTGCATTTAAGTCTGGGTGACAGGGCGCATACTATGGTATGAATAAGCATTAACCTGCGTTTTTGAGCCGCAAAGACAGCAGAAACGAACGATCAGGAAAGGCAGCTGGCCTCATGGCACTAGTTGTGCAGAAATACGGGGGTTCATCCCTAGAAAGCGCGGAGCGGATCCGGGCGGTAGCAGACCGTATTGTTGCGACGAAAAAGGCTGGCAATGACGTCGTCGTTGTGTGTTCGGCGATGGGGGATACTACCGACGAGTTGCTGGATCTGGCAGCTTCCGTGAACCCAGTTCCACCGCAGCGCGAACTCGATATGTTGCTCACCGCCGGAGAGCGAATCTCCAATGCACTGGTTGCGATGGCCGTGAATTCACTAGGTGCGCAGGCACAATCGTTTACTGGTTCGCAGGCCGGTGTGCTGACTACCGAACGCCACGGTAATGCTCGCATTCTTAACGTCACTCCCGAACGTCTGCAGGAATCACTGGACGAAGGCAAGATTTGTATCGTCGCTGGTTTTCAGGGCGTCAATAAAGATACCCGGGATGTCACTACCCTGGGCCGAGGTGGCTCAGACACCACTGCAGTGGCGCTCGCTGCGGCACTGAACGCGGATGTGTGTGAAATTTATTCTGACGTCGACGGCGTGTACACCGCTGATCCGCGTATTGTGCCAAATGCCCGCAAGCTAGAGCAGCTGTCTTTTGAAGAAATGTTGGAAATGGCAGCCGTCGGCTCCAAAATTTTGGTGCTGCGCAGCGTCGAATATGCCCGTGCCCACAACGTCGCTTTGCGCGTACGTTCGTCTTATAGCAACGACCCCGGCACTTTGGTGTCCGGTTCAATGGAGGATATCCCAATGGAAGATGCAGTACTGACTGGTGTTGCCACCGACAAGTCCGAAGCCAAGGTGACCGTGCTGGGAATTCCCGATAAGCCGGGCGAAGCCGCCAAGGTCTTCCGCGCAATTGCGGATGCAGAGATCAACATCGATATGGTGCTGCAGAATATCTCCACCGTGGAAGATGGCATCACCGATATCACCTTCACTTGCCCACGCGAAGATGGCCCACGAGCAGTTGAGATCCTGTCGAAGCTGAGCCGCGAAGGCAACTGGTCACAGGTGCTGTACGACGATCAGGTGGGCAAGGTTTCTCTGGTTGGTGCGGGAATGAAATCGCACCCAGGTGTTACCGCCGATTTCACCGAGGCATTGCGTGATGCTGGCGTGAATATGGAGCTGATCTCGACTTCTGAGATCCGGATTTCCGTACTTTTGCGTGAATCGGATCTAGAAAAAGCTACCCGTGCGCTGCACGATCGCTTTGATCTTGGCGGTGACGAAGATGTCACCGTCTATGCTGGAACTGGACGCTAATTACCAGCTTGACCGCTCAACCGCTCTGGGAGGAGACCACAACTATGACCACACTCGCCGTCGTTGGTGCTACCGGCCAAGTAGGCCAGGTGATGCGCCAAATTCTGGAGGAGCGCGAGTTCCCTGCAGACAAGGTGCGCTTTTTTGCTTCTCCGCGTTCGGCTGGTACTGAACTGGATTACCGCGGCGAGCGCATCACAGTAGAAGATTTGTCGCAGGTGACGGTTGAGTCTGTCTCCGACGTCGACATTGCGCTGTTTTCCGCCGGTGGCGCTACCTCGAAGCAGTGGTCGCCGGTGTTTGCGGAAGCCGGTGCAACCGTGGTTGATAACTCTTCGGCATTCCGTAAGGATCCTGAGGTTCCGTTGGTGGTTTCCGAAGTCAACCCGGAGGCTGTGAAAGAGGTGCCGAAGGGAATCATCGCGAATCCGAACTGCACCACCATGGCTGCGATGCCGGTGATTAAGGCACTGCACGATATTGCAGAGTTGAAACGCTTGAATGTTTCTTCTTACCAGGCGGTTTCTGGTTCTGGCCTGGCAGGCGTGCAGGCGTTGGCTGCTCAGATTTATGAGGCAGGCGAACACGCGGTTGACCTGACTTATGACGGCCGCAAGCTCGACGGTTTGGAGACTGCCCCTTATGTAGCTCCGATCGCCTATAACGCGTTGCCACTAGCAGGAAACCTTGTCGACGATGGTTCTTTAGAAACTGATGAGGAACAGAAGCTGCGTAATGAATCGCGCCGGATTCTTGGTTTGCCAGAACTGCGCGTTTCTGGAACCTGCGTGCGTGTGCCGGTTTTCAGCGGCCACACCATGACGATCCACGCTGAGTTTGGGCAGGACATTACTCCAGACCAAGCTGTGGAAGCACTCGAGCAGGCTCCTGGCGTGCAGGTTGTCGATGTACCAACCCCGTTGGCTGCTACGGGTATTGATGATTGTCTGGTGGGGCGTATTCGTCAGGATCAGTCGTTGGAGGGTAACAACGGCTTGGTATTGGTAGTTTCTGGTGACAATCTACGGAAAGGCGCTGCGCTGAACACGATTCAGATCGCTGAATTGCTGTTAGAGAATTAAAATAGGCTAGGCACCCAACCGATTTCCCGGTGGGTGCCTTTTCGTATCTTTCCGCAGTCAGTATGGGTGGGCGGGAGGTGTCCTGGAACGGTACCTCGCTGGAGTTTATTCCGGTTTGGTGTGTTCGACGTAGACTACGCTGCCAGCTGGTGTGGTGCGGTCATAATCCACATCGGGATCGTTTTCTAGCTCGTCGTCGATTTCTTCTTTGATGCTCTCTAAGAATTCCTCGGAATTCATATTGGATTGGGCAGCTAGGGTGGTGAGCTCGCGGTCGTGCTTCTTGCTAAAGCGCACGCGTGGATCCACTTTGCGGGCCATCAATTCACGGCCGCGACGACGGCGCTGGCCTTCGGTGCGCATGGTGCGGAAATTGCGTACCCAGGCCCAAATCAGGACGATGATCAGCAACATGCCGATGTAGCCCAGCACTGGGTAGACGTAGCTGACGAGTTGGCGGAAGCCAACGAAGGAAAGCACGAAGCCGACCAGACACGCAATCACATAGACGCGGAAGAATTTCTCTGGCGAATTACGGGTCAGACGCTTAGCCAGCGCATAGAACATACCGATGGCGGTGTTAAAGACCATGCCGTAGAGAACTACGGTCATGATGTGTCCCAGCACAGGGTGCAGGCTAATCATCAGCGCCAGCATTGGCATGTCGGCATCTTTGGTGGTTTCGACGGTGAAGTACATGCTCATTACCAGCAAGAGCAGCAGGGAAAGGAAAATTCCGCCGCCGATGGCTCCACCAATGCCTGCTTCGCGGGTGTCCATGAAACTACCACCGATGACGATGGCCATGGACACTGCCACGATCACCTGGAAAGCGATGTTGTTGATGGCGGATACCCACCAGTTGGGTAGCGTGGTTTGGACTTCGGTAGAAGCCTGCTGAATGTTTTCCCAGTTCGGGTCCACCGTGATTATTGTGTAGATCGCGGTGCCCAAGACCATGATGATCAAAAATGGCGTGATCATTCCGATCACCGCGGTGGTTTTCTCCACATCAAGTAAGCCAACCAGGATGGTTAGCACCAACATGAGGGCGGCGCCGATCCAGGTCGGCCAGCCCCAGGCTTCTGTCAGGTTCGAGCCACCACCGGCGAACATAACAAAGCCGATAGAAAATAGGGTCGCGATGGTGCCCCAGTCAAGGATCTTGGCGATGATTGGGCTGTTAGTGATGCGGTCGATCACCGCGGTGTGCTCGCGTGCCTGGTAATAGCTACCGAGCTGCAAAATGGCGATACCGCAAATGATCATGACAACGGAGCCGAGTAATGCTCCGACAATTCCCCAGTTACCGAAGGCGACGAAATACGTCATGGCCTCCTGCCCGGATGCAAAACCGGCACCGGCGAGGGTTCCGACGAACGCCATCGAGATGGCTAACGATCGTTTGAGCATGAAGACAACAACTCCGAATCTGTGATCACGCTGTGAAAGCGCGTCCGAAAATCTATGAACTTTTAACGGAATATAACAGTTTCTGTGATTAATTGTCGTATTCTGCGAGAATATCTTTCCGAGCCCGGGCTACTCGAGAGCGAATTGTCCCGATACGTACCCCCGCGATTGCAGCTGCCTCTTCGTAGGAATAACCCAGTATCTGTGTCAGAACGAGTGCTTCGCGACGTTCGTCGGATAGCGAAGCGATCATGGTACGGGCATCGATCCATTCGCTCCATACCGACGAATCTTCGTGTATTGGGTCTAAGTCTTCTAGTTCTGAATGTGACTTCCGGGGGCGGGCGCGTTCGTGGCGAATGTTGTCGATCCACACGCGACGCGCGAGTGAAAGTAGCCAGGTACGTGCAGTGGAGCGTCCGGCAAACCGGGGGAGTGCCCCCATTACGCGTACATAAGTGTCTTGGGTGAGATCGTCGGCAAGCTCGGGGCCGGCTAGGTGAGCGAGAAACCGCCAGACGTCGTCATGGGTTTCCTTTACGAACGCGCTCAGGGCTGTGCGATCACCACGACCGGCCTTCAGGGCCAGCTGGGTGGTGCGTGCATCGCGGCTCGCAGAGTGTCGTTGTGCGTTCACTTAGCTGAGGTTACCAGCGCTGATTTTTATTCCTGAGCAGAGTTTGTGGTGTGCCAGTGCGATTGCTAACTCTGATGTATGCAAGTAGACTATCAATTGACCTCATCCCCATAAGAGTGTCTAATCAATTCCCAACAGGAGTGAGCATTCCATGACTAAGAACATTGATGACAAGCTGGATCTTGGCCAGCGGGAGGACGCCCCAGGCACCACCACTCGCCAGGGTGGACAGCCAATCGCCTCGGAAAACATTTCCATTACCGCTGGGCCACAGGGTCCAAATGTACTGAATGACCTGCAGTTGATTGAGAAGCTGCAGTCCTTCAACCGTGAGCGTGTTCCAGAGCGCAACCCTCACGCGAAAGGCCACGGCGCATTCGGTGAATTCCATGTCACCGAAGACGTATCCGCATACACCAAGGCTGACCTGTTCCAGCCGAACAAGGTCACCCCGATAGGTATCCGTTTCTCCACCGTTGCCGGTGAGCAGGGCTCCCCTGACACCTGGCGTGACGTCCACGGATTCGCTCTGCGTTTCTGGACCCAAGAAGGAAACTTCGACATCGTCGGTAATAACACCCCGACGTTCTTCCTGCGCGACGGCATCAAGTTCCCAGATTTTATTCACTCCCAGAAGCGCACCGGGGCTTCCGGTTTGCGTGACGCTGATATGCAGTGGGATTTCTGGACTCGCACCCCTGAGTCCGCACACCAGGTCACTTACCTGATGGGTGATCGCGGCACCCCAAAGACATCCCGTCACCAGGACGGCTTTGGTTCCCACACCTTCCAGTGGGTTAACGACAAGGGCGAGGCTTTCTGGGTGAAGTACCACTTCAAGACCCAACAGGGTTGGGAGTGCTTCACTGACGAAGAAGCTGCCGAGATGGCAGGTCAAAACGCTGACTACCACCGTGAGGATCTGTTCAACGCGATCGAGAATGGCGATTACCCACGCTGGGACGTCTACGTACAGATCATGCCGTTCGAGGATGCAGAGAACTACAAGTTCAACCCATTCGATCTGACCAAGGTGTGGTACCACGAGGATTACCCACTGCAGAAGGTTGGTTACTTCGAGCTGAACCGTAACCCACGCAACAACTTTGCGCAGATCGAGCAGATTGCCCTGGATCCATCCAATATCGTTCCAGGTACCGGCCTGTCGCCAGACCGCATGCTGCAGGCCCGCGCATTCGCATACGCGGATCAGCACCGTTACCGCATCGGCACTAACTACCGTCACCTGCCGATCAACCAGCCAATCAACCCTGTGAATACCTATAATCACGAGGGTTCGATGCAGTACAACTTTAACGGTCCAGACCAGCCGGTATACACGCCGAACCGCTTCGACAAGGGCGCTGGCTACCTGGATGATGGCGAGACTTCGTCGTCGAACCACACCAGCTACGGACAGGCTTCTGATTACTACGTCAACCCTGACCCACACGGCACCGACTTGGTTCGTGCAGCATACGTCAAGCACGAGCAGGACGATGACTTCACCCAGCCACGCAAGCTGTACGAAGAAGTCATGAACGACGAAGAGAAGGACCGCCTGGCGCATAACATCACCAACGCCATGGCCGGTGTTTCTGAAGGCGTCGAGCAGCGCGTCTACGAGTACTGGGACAACGTTCACGAGGACTTGGGCGCAGCCGTCCGCAAGAAGTTCGCTGAGAAGTACAAGAATTAAATTTCTCAGGCTTTGTAGGCGCTATCTGTTGCCGGTGTTCAATATGCGTGCCGGCTAGCAGCACAACAGTGCCAGTGCTTTCGAGTAACCCTGCAGGGCAAAGGGGCCGCACCAATAAATCGGTGTGGCCCCTTTTTGTTTTTGTGATTGGTGTTGTTTATGTGACTCGCCGAGAACGTTGACCCATAAGCTGCGGGTTTAGCACTAAAGTGCGGTCGTATGAACGATTCTTCCCCAGCGGTGAATAACCGAGCTGCCACGCCAGATGGTGCATCGCCACATGCATCGATGGGATTAGGGGAATCTCGGTTTGGTGAACAACGCGTGCCGGGATCCCGCATGCGTGGCATCGTGGCGCTGCTAGCGGTGGTGTTGCCGCTAGCAGTTGGTGCGGTGATTGCCGCTGTAGCTTCTTTAAGTCCGAGTGACAGTTGGTCAGCGCCAGAAGAACCAACTGGTGCTCCGGCCGTGCAGAGCCCAGGGGTGGACAACAGTAAGTTGCTTGACGCCCGTCGTGCTGCTGGACAAGCTTCTTCCCAAGCGGGGATTTTGTACGGTGCAATCGACGAATTGCTTTCTGGTTTAGAAGGTGTGGACGGCAATACTGAGGAATTGGTGGGTGCAGTTGGCGAAGCTACGGATGGCGCGGATCGACTGCGCCAAGGCATGGTGGAGCTACAAGCGGGTACTGGTCAGTTGGGCCGTGGCGCTAATGAGCTGGCTGACGGCGTTGGGCAAGCAGTGGATCAAGTTGTTGGCTTTGGCGCGGTACAAGGGCAGTTACTAGAAGCCGCGGATCGGGCGATCGAAGAGCTGCGTGGTGTGCAAGGGCCGGAAGCAGAACAAGCAGTGCGTGATCTGAAAAGTCTGCGTCAGCAAATCGACAACTTTAACTTCCAACGCGAAGTTGCTGATGATCTTTTGGCTATGAAAAACGGCTCACGGGATTTGGCGAACCAACTAAATGTCCCTGGTTATGGTTTCCACGACGGCGTGTATGAGCTAACGAATGGCTCCAAGAATTTGTCTGCTGGTTTACAGGAACTGCGAGCTCGGATTGACGAAGCTACGGCAGGCCTAGACGAATTTGATGGTGGTGCAGAGCGGCTGGAAGCTATGGCGCAAAGTACGAAGCAAAAAGCTGATGCAGTGAATCGCGCCATCCCGGCGGGCCCGAATGGGACAGAAGCTACTGATGCAGAACCAGCCCGCGGGGTTTTGCCGCCAGTGGTGGCAATGTTGGTTGCAGCACTAGTTATGTTGGCAGGCGTAGTGATGGCAGCGATGAGCAACTTCTTTGCAACCCGTTGGGCTGTGCAGTTAGGTGGTGGCCTGTTAGCTGCCGCTAGTGGCGCTGTGCTTGTCAGCCTGTTGGGTGAGGGGCTAAGCATCGCTACGATCGCGATTTCGGCCGGTGTTTCTGCATTGAGTGCCTGGGTAGCTGCCGGGTTTACTTGGGTACTGATGCAGTTGGCTGGGTTGCGTAGTGGCCTTGTGATTGCAGCTATTGCAGGCATCGGACAGGTCGCTGCGGTTGGTTGGGTCTGGCAGGCTGCTGCGAGTGCGGAAATTTCTCAAGCATGGTCGGCCCTGGCTGGTTTCTTGCCGTTACACTGGGCGACGACGGCGTTGAGCACTACCGCGAATGACGGTGCAATTCTGGGGCTTTGGGTAGCGCTCGCGGTACTGGCAGTGAGCGCATTTGTAGGCCTGGTAGTGGCGCCACTGCTTAACCGCCGCCGTGTGAATTAATGCTTGCTTGCTAGTTGCTGGCAGCCATGGTGGCAAGGCAGTACTGCACCTGCCGCTGTTGAATTGCAGCGCTACAGCGCTAGTGAATCACAAAGAGATGTCTTCGGGCTCACCATAAAACTCTTCTGGAATGGAGAGTGGGGTGGGCCCTTCTTTTTTGAATGCTTCCAGCCGGGGCTTCCATTCTTTCGGGAGCGAACCGAATTGCTCGAGCTCATTGGTTTTTCGGTTGATCATGATCGGTCCCTTGCCAGGCTCAGGTGATGCGGGGGCAAAAAGCCACCAGGATTCCGTTTCCGCAGCGCCGGAAAGTTTGCCACGGCGTTGATAGACCCATTTAGCAGCGTCATAGAAGCTCAGTGCATTTGCAGATTCCATGGGGTTAGCTTAGTGCTACAGGGTGATCTTCGCTACATCGGGTGGGATGTTGGTATTGGCTTATGAAGCTGTGGAAAGCTTTAAAAATACCGCATAGTATGCATGACAGTGGAATTATGTAGTGAAGATCATTGTCAATTCTCTTGTTTTCTGAATCGATTAAGTGTTTAGTTGGTTTCAAATCTGTTTTGCTCACACAAAATAGATTTTGTGTACCCACAGAAGTGGTGTTGCACTTGGCTTTTGAAGAGAAACTCGGAGACCACACTGTGGCTAGAAAGAAGTCAGTCGGCGTAACTGCATGCGCAGTATTCGCCCTGAGCCTGGGGCTGCTGACCCCGATCAATACTGCTCATGCGCAAGAAAATGTTGATCCCACCGCAACGAGCGAAACCCAACTCTGTCCAGTCGTCGATTTCGCTGTC
>ERZ1023210.122-NODE-122-length-16512-cov-5.721091_pt1 | contig 16512 bp, 14 predicted proteins | sample MGYA00380446_ERZ1023210 | MGnify/ENA primary metagenome ERZ1023210 (study PRJEB33173, sample SAMEA4830300) | metagenome | study: EMG produced TPA metagenomics assembly of the PRJEB25223 data set...
GCGTTCGTCCCGTACACCGTCGCGCGTACCTGGCCCCTGCAGTTATCCCTGCTGTGGACTGCCGGCGGTTTGCTGGCAGCCGGAATCTTCTTGGCGCCATTCATTGCCCGCCGCGAACCTAAAAAACAAAGCTGGCTGACTTGGGCTCTGCTGGGCGCCATCGCCTTCGTCGTCTTCGGTTCCATGGCCTTTGAATGGCTCCCGTCCTTTGGCATCGTGCCAGAAGGCAGCATTTGGTCGCAGCAGTGGGAGTTTTTGGATCTGCCACGCTTCTTCCAGATCCTGCTGACCATCGGCATGTTCCTATGGATCTTCATGATCTTCCGAACCCTGCACGGTCGCCTGAAAACCGAGCACAAGTCGAACATGCCGTGGTTGTTCTTCTTCTCCGGACTGACCATCCCCGGTTTCTACGCCGTCGGCATGCTTGCAGGCTCGTCGACGCACCTGACTGTTGCAGAGTTCTGGCGTTTCTGGGTTGTCCACCTTTGGGTGGAAGACTTCCTGGAACTCTTTACGACGATCATGGTTGCCTATGTCTTCGTGTTGCTGGGTGTTATTCGCGAAAAGATCGCCCTGGGGATCATCTACTTGGACATCATTTTGTATTCCATTGGTGGCGTGATCGGCACCATGCACCACCTGTATTTCTCCGGTACTCCGGTTGAGCACATGGCGCTGGGTTCGTTCTTCTCTGCCGCCGAGGTGGTCCCGCTGACACTGTTGACCGTCGAAGCCTGGACGTTCATGCAGCTTGGATCTAAACAGCGTGCGACCGGCAAGCGGCCATTCCCACACCGTTGGGCTGTGATGTTCTTGGTTGCCGTTGGTTTTTGGAACTTCTTGGGTGCCGGTATCTTCGGATTCTTGGTCAACTTGCCAATCGTGTCGTACTTCCAGATCGGTACCGCCCTGACGGCGAACCACGCACACGGCGCGATGATGGGTGTTTACGGATTCCTTGCCGTCGGCCTAGGCGTGTTCGCGCTCCGTTACCTGACACCTCCGAAGTACTGGTCGGATAAGTCGATGCAGTGGAGTTTCTGGCTGCTCAACATTGGCTTGCTGTGGATGGTCTTTATTTCGCTGCTGCCGTTGGGCACATTGCAGCTCTACCACTCGGTTGCCGAAGGTTATGTTGAAGCTCGTTCGCTGGGATACATCACCCAGCCGGATAACGCCCTGATCGAATGGCTGCGTCTGCCTGGCGACGTGATCTTCATGGCCGGTATTCCTGGCTTGATCTGGGGAGCATTCAAGGCCGTGCGTCACAGCGGTGAGATCCCAACGATGGAAGATGAGCAAGAATTCCCGGTCACGCCACTGTTTAGCAAGGTGGAATCCGAAGAAAACCTAGAGCCCGTTGGTACTGGAGCACAGGGCCAAGGCTCTCCGGTTGGGTTGGTCTCCGGTGGCCATGGCCGCGTCGACAACCGCACGGGCGCAGAAGTCTCGGATACACTGGATAAGCACAAGGCCAACAGCTCCACCAAGTGGGGCGGCAGCTACAGCTCCGACAAGCGCGACGACGATAGCAAGTAAGCAAGCGAGATAGCAATGGAATTACCTGCGGTATTTACCATCCTCAGTTCCATCTATGGTCTGTTCCTGCTCGCCGTGGCGTGGGGCTTTGACCGGATGGCTCGGTCGGCATCCAATCGCACCAATGGCGATCAGACAGGTGGATTCCGCTATATGGAATCCCACGATGCTTGGCAGTGCCCGGAAGACCAATGGCTGTGGCCTTCCAGCTTCGACCCAGAAAACCGCGTCATGCGTTACCGGGGTAACCCGACCGTGTGCAACACCTGCCCGGTCAAGCAATCCTGCACGATCAGTGCGAAAGGCCGCGAGGTTACCCGTCAGCTTGACCCGTGGCCACATTCGGAGACCGGACGTTTCCACCGTGGGGTTTCTTTGGCGGTGGCGTTGATGGGCTTTATTTTGCCGCTCATGTCATTGCTTGTGCATTCGTCGACCGCAGATTTGGTATTGACCGGTGGAGTGCTGGTCGTGCTGGCCGGTGGCACTATTCCTTTGGCGCGTCACCTGTGGTCCACCCCGTCGAACTTCCCCGAAGAGCTGCCATCGATGGATAATATCGAGGCCGAGGTTAATGCGGCCGTAGCTGATAAATACGGTGTGAAGTACCGTTCGACGAAAGAAGCCATCGCTGGCGTGCGTGACGACGAAGTCTCGCGCCTTGCGAAGAAATACGGCTCCGAGCGCATTCGCGCAACCGGCGAAAACCACGACGAAGTAATTGCTGCAAAATACAAGCACCACTATCGTTCGGATAGCCGATTGCAGCGTCGGTCGCGCAGCAAACCAGTGGAAAACTCCTAAAACACACAAGCCTCATTAGGCATAAAGGTAAGGCACAGGCGAACTTTTCATGAGCGCACTAGTATTTTGGCCGATTATGGCATTGCTGGCATTGGGAGTGCTGGTGGTGATCATCAGCTATTCGTTTAAGGTCATCAAACAATACGAAAGGGGAGTGGCCTTCCGGTTTGGGCACTTGCGCCCGTTGATGGGACCGGGCGGGCATTGGATCATCCCGGTGATTGACAAGATGGAACGCGTCGACCAGCGCGTGGTTACGTTGACCATCCCGCCACAGGAGATCATCACGAAAGACAACGTCTCGGTGCGCGTGAATGCCGTTGTCATGTTTGAGGTGACCGATTCGATCAAAGCTGTGCTGCAGGTAGAAAACTATGCGGTCGCGACCTCGCAGATCGCGCAGACGACGCTGCGTTCGCTGCTGGGACGCGCCAGTTTGGACGATTTGTTGGCGCACCGCGATGAGCTCAATGAGGATCTTCGACGCATCATCAATGGGCAAACACACCGTTGGGGTGTAGAAACTCGGATTGTCGAAATCAAGGACGTGGAAATTCCGGAACTCATGCAGCGCGCCCTCGCGCGTGAGGCAGAGGCCGAGCGTGAGCGCCGTGCGAAAGTCATTTCGGCACACGGTGAACTGCAATCGTCGAAAGAGCTGCGTGAAGCGGCTGAGGAATTACAAAAGGCGCCAGCCGCTCTGCAGTTACGCTACTTGCAGACCATCTTGGAGCTGGGTGCTGACCAGAACTCCACCGTGGTGTTCCCATTGCCCATCGATATTCTGGGTGGGTTCATGGACAACATGGGCAAGTTCCAGCAGGGATTTAGTGATTTGAACCAAAACCTCAGCTCATTGGTGGGCAATAAAGCTGACGAGTCGCCAACGAGTGACAACCACGACTCGCCTGCGAACAACAACTCCGATAGTGGTAAGCAGGCTGGTGAATTCACCTCTTTGGATCTGCGGCCGGAGACTGCCGAATACAAGCTTGACGACGGGTATGGCAAGGACGTCGACGGCGGTAAAGGCGACGATAAAACCGTCGACAAAGAGTAATCGCGCAACGCGTTATTCGCAGGCTACGCCGTCCTTGTCTCGGTCCAGCTGTGAGCGATAGCCCGGATCGCCTGCGTGCAGGGGAGCAGCACCGGCTGCACGAGCGGCCGCGCAATTTTGGAAGTATGTTTCGCCGCCGGGCGCTGCCGGTGGGGCAGCAGGAGCATCAACGTGCGCCGGTGCCACCGGGTGTTCGTTCATTTCGGGATTCGCCCCCGGAGCCTCCGGTGCTGGTGGCTGATCTGCTGGCGCTTCCTGAGCACGCGGGAAGCGGTCGTCGTAGCGTTCCGGGAGCACCGTTCCATTGCCACGCCCAGAATGCTCGTGCGCGTTGGCTTCGGCTGGGTTTTTCGCTGCGTCTGCAGCACGTGCTTCTTCCATAGATTCTGCCGACGCGGTTGCAGTTTCCGTGAAGGTTTCCGTAGACGTTTCGGTAACCATTGCTTGGTCTGCTGAAGAATCCACATCCGTGCACGATGCTAAGAGGATGCACGTGGTGGAAAGCGTCGTTAAGAGTGTTTTGCGCAGGGAATTCACATGTGGCCATATTTCCTGATGGTTACCTCTAAAGCAACTCGTACGTTGTTCAAAAACTAGTCATGCATATAATGTGCTCATGACTATTGCAAAGACCTCTCGTCGCCGTACGCTCCGTTCCGCAGCTCTGGGCATCACCGCCGCATCCGCACTGGTGTTGGCCAGCTGCTCTTCTGAGGAAGCTAAAGACACAGCAGCATCGGTAACTTCTGAGGCTGGCGAAGCCGCAGAATCCGCTACCAAGGCGGCTGGCGATGCTGCAGAGTCCGCCACCGAAAAGGCCAAAGAAGCCGGGGACAAAGCAATGCAGGCCATTGACGCTGAAATGCGCGTCACCCCAGACCCAGAAGCTGGTGTGGAAGCAGACAGCGAACTGCAGATTGAACTGTCTGGTCTGAACCCGGATCAGGGCTACTACGTCGCCATTTGTGCTGACGACGAAAACGACTCTGAAGGTCGCCCACCACTATGCACCGGTGAGCATGGCGACGAAGCTACCCAGGCTTGGGTCAAGACTGAGGGTGGCACCGTGGACATGAAGGAAGATGGCACCGCTGTTGTCACCTTGCGCGCGACCCCAACCGGCGAAGGCGTCGACTGCACCACCCAGGACTGCAACGTGCAGTTGTTCGGTGACCACACCGAAGGCTTCAAGCGCGTCGAAGAAACCGAGATCAAATTCGTTTAAGAACCTAGATATGGCGGAGCTCTAGCAAGCTACGGCTAACTAAGCCGCAATCTTGTTTTGCATTGCCTTCCGCATTCTCTTCGCACAGCCGTGCTGGTCATGATGACTGGCATGGCTGTTTTTGCGTTTGCGCAAGGCCGCACAACGAAAGGTAACCTGGGTTGCCATGAACCCAGTGTCGAGGAAACTGATCAAAGCGCGTTATCTTTCAGGTCTGCCCTGGGCCTTATTATTTATTGGTGGCTCTGTCGCGGCCGCGGTGTTCTGGAGCAGTTGGCTGTGGATCGCCACCGCCGTCATCGCCGCCTTCGTCCTCTTTCGCATCTGGCTCATTCCACGGCAGGTAAAACTACTTGGCTGGAAAGAAACCGACGACGAACTTCTGATCACCCGCGGTAAAATCTGGCACACCTTCACCGTCGTGCCATATGGGCGGATTCAATTCGTGGATGTTTCTGCCGGCCCCATCGATAAACTCTTCGGCTTAAAAAACGTGAAGCTACATACGGCTTCGTCTTCGTCCGATTCCGATGTTCCAGGGCTAGAAGCTGCCGATGCGGACGCGCTGCGGCAGCGCCTGTCCGAAAAGGCCCGTGAGAGGATGAGCGGCCTATGAGTTCAGCAGAAAACCCTCAGCCACACGATCAGCACCCCAGGGCTTCGCACCCAACTGCCGCAGAACCAGCAGCCACACAGCCACCGGCCGAGGCATACACCAACCAGCAACAGTGGCACCGCGTCCACTTCCTCACCCCGATCCTGGAATTCTGGTCGTTGTTGGTTGGTTTGGCCGTCGTCATTTTCGTCAACATCAATTCGACGATTATCAACATGGTGTCCAGTTGGGCAGATGGCGAACACCTGACCGACTTGCTGGTTGGCACCGCGATTCTGCTCGGCATCGCGGTACTTATCGTGGGGCTGTCGTATTTCTGGTGGCGGGCTATGGGCTTCCGGCTTGACGACGAAGAAATCGCGCGCAAAAAGGGTGTGTTTTCTACCCAAGTGCGCTCGGCACGGTTCAATCGCATCCAAGCTGTCGACATCGTCGAGCCGTTTATTGCTCGCATCTTTGGCCTCGCGAAAGTCCGGGTCGAGACCGCCGGCGGCTCGGATTCTGTGATTGAAGTCGAATATCTGCGCAAGAAACAAGCAGAACGCCTACGCGCGGAAGTTCTGCAGCGCGTGCGTGGTGAAAAATCACCCGAGCCTGATACCTCGCACCCAAGCATCACAGAGCCCGGTGCACCGGAAGCGACGCCAGCGCAAACCCCAGCCGGTGATGCCGCGCAAACACACAAGCCTGGTCTCGCCCATCCGGCTCATTCGACTGACCAACCGAACCGCGTAATCATCCCGCCGATTCCCACCGGACGGGTGCTCGGCTCAATGGTGCTGCGTCCCAGCACCATGATCGCGGTTATCGTTGTGCTTTCTCAGCTGTTTACCGCTCTGAATATCTTCTCCAGTTTCGTCATCGTCCTTGCCGCCCTGGGCGCGTTGCTTGGCCACATCAACAATGCGTGGCAATTCACCGCCGCGCTCAACGAGACCGGCGGGCCAAACAACTCACCGTCCCTCGACATCGCGTACGGGTTAACCAACAGGCGTCGGCAATCAGTGCCGCTGAACCGCATCCATGCCGTCGAAATCCGCCAACCCGTCCTGTGGCGGCTGACCGGTTGGTGGATCGTGCAGGTAGACGTCGCAGGTTATGGCGCACTATCGGGCAAAGATTCCGGCTCCACGATGATCCTGCCCGTCGGCAGCAAACAACAGGCCCTGCAGATTGCCGCGCTGGTCACCCCGCTTGCCGACGAGCAGCTCGCCGAGTTTGCCCGGCCAGACGGTTTCACCCGCCCCCGGTACACCTCGCCGAAGCAGGCCCGTTGGTGCTCACCAATTGACTACAAACAACAGGGAGTCACGCTTGTCGACGACGCCGTGATCATCCACCACGGTCGTATCGGCCGGAGCGTTGCGGTTGTTGCCGAGCCGCACATCCAGGAGCTCGCGTTGCGCAGCGGGCCGATACAGGCGCTGCTTGGTTTGCGCAGTTTACGCCTGGACCTGGTCGGCGGGCCAGTGAGCATGGTAGGCGCGGATCTTTCCCCAGACGATGCCGAGGAACTCCTGGAACACTTGCGCCAGCGCACGTTGCCAGAACTAGAACAGGCGGGGACTTTTCACTAGATGCCAGCTGCTAGCCCCACGGGCCCGTTGGCAGAGTCTGTGGGCAGGCCCCTCGGGCAAGGCCTACACCCCACCGGCAAAACCGAGCTGTCGCCACGCCTCAAACACCGCGACGGCAGCGGAATTCGACAAATTCATCGACCGACGCGCTGGCAGCATGGGGATGCGCACCTGCTCGGTTATCCGCGGGTGCGCTAGTGCCTCGGCAGGCAGCCCGGTGGGTTCTGTGCCAAAAAGCAAAATATCGCCGTCCTGGTAGTTCACCTCAGTGTGAAAGGTGCTGGCACCAGTGCTAAAGGCAAACACCCGGCCGTCGCCAAGCGATTCCAAACACGCGTCCAAATTGGGGTGGATCTGCAGATCCGCCAGATCGTGATAATCCAGCCCCGCGCGTTTCAAATGTTTATCGTCGAAATTGAACCCCAGCGGCTCCACCAAATGCAGGTGGGCGCCGGTTACCGCAGCTAAGCGGATCGCGTTGCCGGTATTCGAGGGGATCACCGGATTATCAAAGACAACATGCAAATCGGCCATGGCAAGAGTCTAGAATGGTAGCCGTGACTGCATTGACATTGGATGGAAAACTCTACCGAGACGAAATCTTCGACGATCTGAAAAAGCGCGTCGACAAGCTGCGCGACAAGGGCATTACCCCTGGTCTGGCCACAGTGTTGGTGGGTGATGATCCAGGCTCGCACAGCTACGTCAAAATGAAGCACCGCGACTGCGAAGCCCTGGGCATCAACTCGATCCGTCGCGACCTGCCCGGTGATATCACTCAGGAAGAATTACTCGCCGTCATTGATGAGCTCAACGAGGACCCAGCCTGCACCGGCTATATCGTGCAGTTGCCGCTGCCGAAGCACCTCAACGAAAACGAGGTACTGGAGCGCATCGACCCCGACAAGGACGCCGACGGTCTGCACCCAGTGAACCTGGGCAAGCTGGTGCTCAACGAGGACGCACCTTTGCCATGCACCCCAAATGGTTGCATTTCGCTGCTGCGTCGTTTTGATGTGGAGCTCAATGGCGCAAAAGTTGTGGTCATCGGCCGTGGCGTGACCGTGGGCCGCCCAATTGGTTTGATGCTGACGCGGCGCAGCGAAAACTCCACTGTCACCCTCTGCCACACCGGAACCAAAGACCTGGCGGCAGAGACCAAGGCCGCTGATGTCATCATCGCCGCTGCTGGTGTGCCACACATGCTCACCGCAGACATGGTGAAGGAAGGTGCTGCCGTGCTGGACGTAGGGGTGTCGCGTGTCGACGGCAAACTCGCCGGAGATGTGGCACCCGAAGTCTGGGAGAAAGCCGGCGCAGTCTCGCCCAACCCCGGCGGTGTGGGCCCACTGACCCGCGCCTTCCTGGTGCACAACGTGGTGGAGCGCGCAGAATTGCATGCCGGATAAACCACACTCGCACCAGGCTGGGCGTCGCACTGGCCAACCAGGCACTGGCGATACGCAACCTCTGACGACCCACCGAAAGAAGGTAGATCGCAGCGGCCTGGCCAACCCGCACGACCTGAACCTGGCTCCCTCCCGCATGCCAGGTTGGTTGCAATGGTCTGGCATGGCTGCGTTTATCGTGCTGCTGGTCGCCGCCGCCTGGTTTTTGTTCGCGGATCATTGGCGCCGAGCCACGTTTGCCCTGGGCGTGTCGATGCTCTGGCTGGCAGCACTGCGGCTGACCTGTGATTCCGCGAAGCTGGGCGTCTTTGCTGTGCGTTCGCGCCGGTTCGACGCCGCTTTCAGCGCTGTTGCCGGGGCAGCGCTGATGTTCTTATCCGCCTCAGTCGACGCACTGGGCAGTTAGTTGTGCGGTGCAGTTAGTTGTGCGCCGCGAATAGTAGAAAGTTGCACCAATGGATACTTGGGAGCCCACGCTGGGCACCGCACCGCTTCTAGCCATCGCCGCGGCCGCCGTCGCAACGATTTTGTTGATGGTGATTTATTTCCGCATCCACGCCTTCATCACCCTGATCACAGTCTCTGCACTGACGGCCTTGGCCACGGGTATCCCATTAGAAGGCGTCGTCCCGACCATGACCGACGGCTTCGGATCCACCTTGGCATCGGTGGCCTTGCTGGTCGGTCTGGGCGCGATGCTCGGCCGATTGGTGGAAAACTCCGGTGGCGCGCAGTCGCTGGCGGAATTGCTGGTGCGTAAATTTGGTGAAAAGCGTGCCCCGTTTGCCCTGGGCGTAGCATCGCTGCTGATGGGCTTTCCCATCTTCTTCGACGCCGGGCTCATCGTTATGCTGCCGGTCATCTTTGCGGTCGCTCGGCGCCTGGACGGCCCGATTCTGGCTTATGGTATTCCGGCAGCCGGCGCGTTTTCTGTCACCCACGTTTTCTTGCCACCGCACCCAGGTCCGGTAGCAGCTGCCGAATTCTACAATGCGGATATCGGGCTGATTTTGCTGTTCGGCCTGCTTATCGCCTTGCCGACGTGGTATATCTCCGGCTACCTGTGGGGGCAATTCCTGGGCCGCAAATTCCCGCTGCCAGTACCTGATTTGCTGTTGGGCGCGCGGTCCGAGGCTCCGAAGAACCCGGCGGGCGCTGGTTCTGTTGCTACGATCCTGTTGCTGCCGATGCTTCTGATTTTTGGCAACACCGGCGCGAACACCGCTGCCACCGCTGGCTGGATCGATGGCGATTCGGGGCTTGTGCAGTTCCTGCGTTTCCTGGGGCAAACCCCGATCGCCTTGCTGATTACAGCCTTCGCCGCCATCGCTGTGTTGGGGTTGCGTAGGGGAGTAAGCCGCGAAGCCATCGAAAAATCCATGGACGGTGCGCTAGGCCCAATCTGTTCCGTCGTGCTGATCACCGGAGCTGGCGGCATGTTTGGTGGCGTATTGCGTACTTCGGGCATTGGCGACGCGCTTGCCGAATCCATGGAGGGCATGGGCATCCCGCTGATTCTCGCCGCCTACCTGATTGCTGCCGCGCTCCGCGTTGCCCAAGGCTCGGCGACCGTCGCCTTGACGACGGCCGCAGCACTGATGGCACCGGGCGTGGCTGCCGCGGATTACTCCGAGGTCGCGCTGGCACTGATCGTCTTGGCGACGGCCGCAGGTTCCGTCATTGCCTCCCACGTCAACGACTCCGGCTTCTGGCTGGTGGGCCGACTGATGGGCATGGATACCGCGACTACTCTGAAAACCTGGACGGTAAACCAAACACTGATCTCCGTTATTGGTTTCGCCCTGGTCATGGTGATCTACGGCGTCAGCGCGCTGTAATCCAGTTTTTCATTGCCTCCGCCACCAGGGTTGGTGGTTCAGCGACATCAAAACTCGCGCCGGGTTCATCCGCACGCAGCGGCTCCAAAGTTGCCAGCTGTGAGTCCAGCAAATGCGCCGGCATGAAATGTTTGGTGCGCTCCAACATTCGTTGCTCCAGCAGTTCGTGTGATCCCGTGCAGTGCACAAATACTGCGCCAGGGCATGCAGAAAGCAGTACCTCGCGGTAACTTTGCTTTAACGCGCTGCAGGCAACGATGGCGCCGTGCTCCTGCTCGGCGAGCCAATTTCCCACGCGCCGTAGCCACGGCCAGCGGTCGGCGTCGTCAAGCGGGATGCCGCTGGCCATCTTGTTAATATTGGCTTGCGGATGAAAATCATCCCCATCCAGGTAGACCAGACCCATCAGGTTCGCCAGCTCTGTGCCGACGGTGGTCTTCCCGCTCCCAGAAACTCCCATCACGACGATGTGATGGGGCAATGGTGCATCCGGTGCATGTTCAGGCATGTTGGTGATCCTAACACCTGCCGGGAACCTCACTGGCGGCTGTGTTGTTGTGCCTCTGTGGAGTTGTGTCGTGGCAAGCCCAAACTTTCTGCGTACGCCGTAATCGCACTCGCTTGGGCCGGTGCCGCGATGGCGATGACGTCACGCAGGTACGGCCACAGGCGCGGGTGGTCCTTGCCGTAGTAGCCTTCTGCCAAGAACGCGAAATTCACGCAGTAGTCTATGCCGGTGTGCCCCAGTGCTTTCTCGGCAGCGTAGATGGGCAGACGTGGCGCAATATCTTCGCTGAAAAAATAAGTCCAGGTTAGCCAGCGTGCAATTTCCGCCCCAGCAGATGCATTCGCTGAGTTCACCACAACTTTGGCCGCGGATAAATGCAGGGCAAGAGCATCGTTCAGCGTATTTTTCGCCGCCTCACTTCCTGCCAGGCTCAGCGTACGGTTGCTGGCAAGTTGTTTTATGAATTCCTCGAGATACGGAAGCATCAATTCTGTATGCCCATGGTCAAGGAAATGCCGAAAAATCACCATCATTTCTTCAAACCGGGCAGTTTGCTCGCGCTTGCCGACGCCCGCCTGCAGGCTTGAGTGCGCACCAGCCCCAGGTGGCGGGCTGTTTTCTGTCCACCGCGGCGGCAGAAAGCTCCCAATGGCTTTGCCAAGGTGATCTTCGAGAAACTCCGAAATGCTCACAGTCGTGCCAGTATGCGCCAAGACGTGTAGCTGCAGCGGGAGCTGTACCTGTGGTTCCCACTGAAAAATTTGCCGGAAGGCACTAACGATTTCACTAGGGCTGGCGGTATCGACGAAGTTCTCTAGGAAGCGATCCTCGGTCTTGGGAAATAATGCGATGCTGCGTAAACCGACTGCGACGCAGTGCTTGCACCATTGGTGCTGCACAGGGCAGGTGCAATAGGTGATGGGTGTTCCTTCGACAAGCTTGATGTGCACCTCGTAGGGATGAATTGCCGAGCCTTGTACAAAAGCTTTAATAGATTTGTCCGTTACTGTGTGGCCGGAAATTGCTGTGGGATCGATCTTTGATCCCTTGTGGAAGCTCCCGGAATCTGTGTGGTCGGCGATGTAGCTAGGAGTAAGGAGGTTTATTAAATAAGACTGCTGTGGCAATGACATGACTTAAGAATAAAATGCCGCTGCACACAAAGCCTCACTGTTTCGAATATATTTACTAATTAATGAATGTTGTTGTGGATAATTCCAATCCCACCGGAAGGGTAATTTTGTTCGAAACGAACACCCTATCGATCCGAGAATTTAACTCGGAGTGGGTCTTTTCTTACAGCTGTTTCAGGGTCAGCGGCACCAGAATGGGGCGGCCTAAATCCTAAATACTGTAGGGCTCCGGCAAAGACAGCTTGAAGAACTTCCGGAAAATGCGATCCAACTGCCGGGTTTCCGTTAAGAATGCGTCGTGGCCAACCGGCGAGACTATCTTCGCCATGCCCAAGAAGTTGCCAATATTCCGTGAGAGGTGTTCCTGCTGGTGGTATGGGTACAAAATATCCGTATCGACGCCAACGATCATCGTCGGCACGGTCGAACGTCCGAGTGCACGGTTAAGCCCGCCGCGCCCGCGCCCAATATCGTGCCGGTTCAGCGCCTCGGTGAGCGCGACGTAGGAACCGGCATCGAAGCGTTCCGACAGCTTGATGCCCTGGTATTCCAGGTAGCTATTGACCGCGAAGCGCTGGGTAGGGTCACGGAATTCGCCGAAGGGGTTTTCGCCTTCGTTCGCATCGGAGCCGAAGCGTTCGTCGATCTCCTGCTCGCCACGGTAAGTCAAGTGGGCGATCCGGCGGGCGGCGCACAGACCTTCGAGAGGGTAGTCGTCGGTGTCGTAGTAGTCGCCACCGTGCCAGTTGATGTCGCGCTCGATTGCGGAAATTTGCGCACACTGAATGCCAATCTGCCAGCCAGACGCCCGGGCGGAGACTGCCAGAATGCACACGGCATTCATCATTTCCGGGTAGAGCAGTGACCATTCCAAAGCGCGGGCGCCACCCATGGAACCGCCAATAATGGCGTGGATTTTCTGCAACCCCAGCAGCTCGAGAAGTTGGTATTCCGCGGCGACGATATCGCGGATGGATACTGCCGGAAACCGCGAACCCCATGCCCGGCCGTCGGAAGCAATGCTGGATGGTCCCGTAGATCCGTGGCAGCCGCCAAGCGCGTTGACGCAGATGAAGCACCAGCGCGAAGTGTCGAGTGCCCGCCCGGGGCCGAGCAGCTCGCCCCACCAATCCGCGACGTCGGAGGAGCCAGTCAGGGCATGCTCGATCAGGATGACGTTATTGGGTCCGTCCAGCTCACCCCGGAAAGTTCCAAAGACGTGATACCCCAGCGTGACCTCATCCATCATGGCGCCAGCTTCCGTGCGGAATTCGCCGATGCTGGCGTGGTTCAGCGTGGAGGTTGGACCAAAAGGCGTGGTGTGAGGCATGTTTTGGGCTTTCCGACGTGGACGGTAACTTGCTTCACACAGTCTAGATGAACAGAGCTGTCTACTTATAGAATTATATTCTGCTTCCGTGGCGGTGTTCGTCGACAAGCCAGATGTGGTGGATGTGGTTGTGCTTCAGGTCCGGTTTTCCATTCTTGTGATGTGGCTGACATAATGGTGTGGACTGCTCAACAATCTGTGATTATTAATAATCATTCTTGACGACGGAAAGGCTCCAGCTCGTGAGCGAAAAACACACTCCCGCCTCAGCGCAAACCGAAACCGCAGGCGGCCAAGGTACAGCTGGCGATCCCGGGAAAACCGGAGGTCCTGGCTACGATCAGGACGTCCGCGGCGAAAAACCCAACAATGCGAAGTGGGCTTTGGCGCTATTCGGCACCGCAGTAGGCGCCGGTATCCTTTTCTTGCCTATTAACGCCGGTAGTTTCGGCTTCTGGCCTCTGTTGGTGGCCACACTCATGATCGGCCCCATGGCATTCCTGTCGCACCGCGCCTACGCGCGCATGCTCAGCGGATCCTCGCAGCAAGGTCAAGACGTCCTGGAAGTGGTCACGGGCTTCTTCGGTAAAAATATCGGTATTCTCGTCGCCCTGATTTACTGGTTCACGGTGTTCCCGATCGTGATGATCTACGGTATATCGATCACCAACACCGTTGACAGCTTCATCCAAAATCAGCTGAACGGCCCAGAAATCTCGCGCCCAATCTTGGCGACGCTCTGCGTCGGCTTGATGACACTCGGCTTTGCCCTAGGTCGCAACACCGCGTTGCTGGTCGCGCAATTCGTGATCTACCCGTTGATCGTGGCGCTGGCAGCAGTGTCTTTGTACCTGATCCCGCAGTGGGATTTCAGCTCGTTCTACCACTACAGTGCCGACGGTTTCGTCGCTAACCTCGGCGATATCATCCTGATCATGCCCGTGTTGGTGTTTTCGTTTAGCTTCCTGGCGGCAATTTCGCAGTTCGTGCTGGACACGGAACGCTTTTACGGCGATGACGCCGAAAAGCAATCGTCGAAGATCGTCCTGATTGCCACCGCGCTGCTGACGATTTTCACCATGTTTTTCGTCTGGTCTTCGGCACTTGCGCTGGGCGCTGATGGCATGGACGAAGCCTACGAGCAGAACATTCCAGTGCTGTCCTACCTGGCAAACGAAACTGGCACGCAATTCTTGGCCTATATTGCACCAATCGTGGTTATCTGCGCGATCATCTCGTCCTATTTCGGTCACCTGCTGGCCACGGTGGAAGGTACCCGGTACTTCGGCAAGCTGGTGGCCCCGGGTGTAATGCGGGATGCTAACCCGCGTAGCGTGGCCATTGCTATCTACCTGTTTGTTTTTGTCGTGGTCACGGCCGTGGCGATCATCAACCCATCCATTTTGGACATGATTACCTTGATTGGCGGCATTTTCATGGGCTTCATGACTTACTTGCTGCCAGTGTGGGCCATCTACCGCATCGATGCGCTCAAGCGTTTCCGGCCGGTAGTCAGCAACTGGTTTGTGGTCATCATCGGTGTGGTCGTGATGGTCGGAACCTTCTGGGATGTGCTGCGCAACCTGGTGGGTTAAGCAAGGCTGTGGGGCGTGGGCTCCGCGAAAGCCCAGGTGAAAACTTTTGTAGGCCGAAGCTAGTGGTGCCGTTTTACAAATAGACGCTGAAAACTGGGCCTTTTTACCCCACTATTTGTAAAAGAGCGCCAGATCGTACCAAAAAGCGCCCAGGGAACCGACACCACCCAAGCGTCCACACCACCCAGGCACCAAAAAGCGCCCAGGGAACCGACACCACCCAAGCGTCCACGCCACCCAATCACTCAACCAAAAAGCGCCCGAGGCCAAAACCTTGCCTCGGGCGCTTAAAGCTTTAAATGTGTGCTTGCGCCGGATATCCGGCGCAAGCAGCGCAGCTACTCGCGAAGTTTTACTTCTTCAGCTCTTCCATCAGCTGGTTGTAGGTAGCCGATGGGCGCATGACCTTGGAAGCCTTGTCGTCGGATGGCTGGTAGTAGCCACCCAAATCAGCGCCGTCGCCCTGGACTTCCATCAGCTCGGCATCGATCTTGTCAGCAGCCTCGGAGAACTTCTCCGCGATTGGGGCGAAGTGCTCAGCCAGCTCGGAATCCTCCGACTGTGCTGCCAGTTCCTGAGCCCAGTACATCGCCAGGTAGAAATGAGAACCGCGGTTGTCGATTTCGCCTACCTTGCGGGAAGGTGACTTGCCCTCGTCGAGAAGCTTCTCGGTGGCCTTGTCCAGTGCCGAGGCCAAAACAGAGGCCTTGGCGTTGTCGTTCTTGGAAGCCTCGTGACGGAAGGATTCCGCCAGAGCCAGGAATTCACCCAGGGAGTCCCAGCGCAGGTGGTTTTCTTCCAGAACCTGCTGTACGTGCTTCGGAGCGGAGCCGCCAGCACCGGTCTCGAACAGGCCGCCGCCGGCCATCAGTGGAACTACGGACAGCATCTTCGCGGAAGTACCCAGCTCCAAGATAGGGAACAGGTCGGTGTTGTAGTCACGCAAAACGTTACCGGTCACGGAGATGGTGTCCTCACCATTGCGCATACGCTCTACAGACTTCTTGGTGGCAGAGACTGGATCCATGATGGAGATATCCAAGCCCTCGGTGTCGTGGTCTTCGAGGTACTTGTTCACCAGCTTGATCAGGGTGGCGTCGTGACCGCGGTTTTCATCCAACCAGAAGATGGCCGGCATTCCGGAGGTGCGAGCACGGGAGACGGCCAGCTTTACCCAGTCCTGGATTGGCTCGTCCTTGGTTTGGGTGGCACGCCAGATATCGTTTTCTTCCACGTCGTGGGAGATTAGAACCTCGCCAGCGCTGTTGCGAACCTCGACGGTGCCAGCGGAAGGGATTTTGAAGGTCTTGTCGTGGGAGCCATATTCTTCGGCCTTCTTGGCCATCAGGCCCACGTTTGGCACAGTACCCAGGGTGGTGGGGTCGTACTGGCCGTTCGCCTGGGAATCCTCGATGACGGTCTGGTAAACACCGGCGTAGGAAGAATCCGGGATGATAGCCAAGGCGTCCTGGGTTTCGTCGTTCTTGTTCCACATCTGGCCGCCGGTTTTCATCATCGCAGGCATGGAAGCGTCCACGATGACGTCTGACGGCACGTGCAGAGCGGTGATTCCCTTGTGCGAGTTGACGTAGGCCAGTGGGGCGCCGTCTTCCTGCGCCTTGTCGAAGGCCTGCTTGATCTCGTCGCCGTTGTCCAGCTTGTCCAGGTTTTCCAGGATATGGCCCAGGCCGTTCTCGCCATTCAGCCCGGCTTCGATCAGCTCTTCGCCGTACTTCTCAAAAACTTCGTGGAAGTACGCGCGTACCACGTGACCGAATAGAATCGGGTCGGAGACCTTCATCATGGTGGCCTTCAGGTGAGCCGAGAACAGAAGGTTGTTTTCCTTGGCATAAGCGACCTGCTCACGCAAGAAAT
>ERZ1023210.125-NODE-125-length-16262-cov-4.631764_pt1 | contig 16262 bp, 12 predicted proteins | sample MGYA00380446_ERZ1023210 | MGnify/ENA primary metagenome ERZ1023210 (study PRJEB33173, sample SAMEA4830300) | metagenome | study: EMG produced TPA metagenomics assembly of the PRJEB25223 data set...
GGTGGTTTCGGAATATCGCGTTGTGATGTCCATGCACCCGCGATGCCTGGTAGCCAACCGATGGTTCCGGAACGGCCGGCGACAATCCGGCTCAGCGGCAATCCGCGCTCTACGAGCTTCATAACTTGACCCGACCCCATGACAAAGCTGGCGGCTTTCATCAGCGCGGCCATCTGTGAAGGCCCCGATTGTTCGTCTACCGCCTTGGAACGCAAATGCACCAAGATGTCAGGAATATTAATTTTCACAGGGCAGACGTCGTAGCAGGCGTTGCACAGTGAAGAAGCGAAAGGCAGAGTCGCGTTTTGTTCTGAAGTGATACCGGTGAGCTGTGGTGACAGGATGGCGCCAATAGGTCCTGGGTAGACCGAGCCATAGGAGTGGCCACCGGCTTGCTCGTAAACCGGGCAGACGTTCAAACAAGCAGAACAACGGATGCAGTGCAGCGCAGAACGGCCATCTTCGTCGTCTAATACCGCGGAGCGACCATTGTCTAGCAATACTACATGCACGTTTTTTGGCCCGTCGCCCTCAAATGCGCCGGTCCACAAAGAGGTGTACGGGTTCATGCGTTCTCCGGTGGAAGAACGGGGAAGCAGTTGTAAAAAGACTTCGAGGTCGGAGAACGTCGGGATGAGCTTTTCGATACCCATCACGGTGATGAGAGTTTCCGGCAGGCTTAGGCACATGCGACCATTGCCTTCGGATTCTACGACAGACAGCGTCCAGGTGTCGGCGACACCGAAGTTGGCGCCGGAGACCGCGACTTTGCGTGATAGGAAGCGCCTGCGCAGGTGACGACGGGCAGCTTCAGCTAGCACGGCTGGCTCAGAGGTGAGGTCATCGCCGGCTTCTGGCATAGTCTTTTTGAAAATCTCGCGAATCTCATCGCGGTTGCGGTGGATTGCAGGAACCAGAATGTGCGAAGGTTTGTCCTCGCCAAGCTGCACGATCAGTTCAGCTAAGTCGGTTTCTGTAGCGGTGATTCCTTGTTCTTCCAAGTACTCATCCAGGCCGATTTCCTGGGTAGCCATGGATTTGATCTTGTTTACTTCGGTTTCACCGGTCTCACGAATGAGCTCCGTGACTATTTTATTTGCTTCCTTAGCATCCCGTGCCCAGTGCACGTGGCCGCCCGCTGCTTCGAAGTTTTGCGCAAATTGCTCCAGCAGTTCCGGAAGGTTCGCCATGACGTTGGATTTGATCGCGGAACCGGCGTTGCGCAGCTGTTCCCAATCTGGAACTTCGCCGACGACGTTATTGCGTTTGGCGCGAATCGCGTGGGTGGCATGGTGAATGTTTTTGCGCATCTGCTTGTTTTGCATTTGCTGCTTAGCAGAGGCCGGGAATGGGGTGGATAGGTTGATATTGCCCTGTCCATAGGCGGGCATTCCCAAAGCGACGGTGCTCATTATTTCGCCTCCTGCGGGATGGAAAGTTCGTCGGCAGTTTCTGGATTCCACGGGTTTTCGCGGGTGGATGCCAGAATTTCTGCTAAGTGCAGCGTGCGAGTCTTCGAACCTTGGCGGTGCAAGATGCCACCGATGTGCATGAGGCAAGATGCGTCGCCGCCGGTGCACATTTCCGCGCCGGTGGATTCGATATTGCGTACTTTTTGCTCACCCATGGCACCGGAAACACCGGGGTCTTTAATGGAGAATGTGCCTCCGAAGCCGCAGCATTCTTCTTTATCCGGTAGCTCGACCATGTTGATACCGCCGACGGTTTCGAGCAGGTCGGGTTGGCGGGTGCCCAAGCGGAGTAGGCGCATGCCGTGGCAGGACGGGTGGTAAGTCACGGTGTGCGGGAAATAGGAGCCGAGTTGTTCGGCGGCGTTGGTGATGCCTTCAATATCGCGTAGGAACTGCGAGAGCTCGTAAGTGTTGCCGGCGATTTCGCTCGCGTGTTTGGCGAGTTTCGGATCACCATGTTTCTGCGCGGCCATGGGTTGCTGGGGTCGCAGGGAGGCTACGCAGGAACCGGATGGAGCCACGGCGACGTCGTAGTCTGCTTTGCTGAACGCAGAGACGTGGTTACGGACCACGGGCAGAGCGTCTTTGAGATAGCCACTATTGACGTGCATCTGGGAGCAGCATGCTTGGCCTTCGGGGAAAATAACCTCGTGGCCGAGTCGTTCCAAGATGTTTGCCGTCGCTAGTGCCACCCGCGGATACATCGCGTCGACGATGCAAGTAGCAAATAATGCAATTTTCATGGGAATTGTCCTTAGTGACGCAGTGACGCAAGAATAAGATTGTATAAAATTATCGGACCGCCGGGGCAATTTCTGCAAAACTGCTGGTCTGGTCTAGAGCGCTGCGGTGGTGCGCATGTAATTACACGGTGCCATAACAAGGTCTCGGTGGCATAATAGAATTATTGCTAAAAAAGTCACACAGGTAATGCTTAGTAAGCAGGAAGGTCGGGGTTGCAGACACCATGATGCTCGCGGTGCTTATATTGGCGTTTCTTGCTTTCCTGGGGCTCGTATTGTTTTTGTCGACGGGTGCAGCTGCCTGGTTGGCATTGCTGTTTGGGGGCGCCGGTGTGGCGTTGGTGCTGTTGCTTGTCGACGTTGTCCGTAAAAACTAGTAGGCTTAGTTTTCGTCGCTACGATCCGGCTATCACCGGGGAGCTTTCCGGAAGAACGGCGCTTGTTCTACTTACAGAAGACTCGGGCGCTCATTAGAACCGGGCCACAAGGTGAAACCTTCACCACAATGAAGTGGGAAGCGCAGTTGGTGTTAATCAGCTCCGTCTCCAAGCAGGGTGGTACCGCGCTATTACTAGCGTCCCTGCGTCGCGAACATTCGTGTGTGAAGGAGAATAACCGTGGCTGCGAAAAACCAGGACGCAGAAGGCCGAGCTGTAGAGAGCCAGGCAGAGGAAAATCCTGCTAATGATCACGCTGCTGTCGGTAGCGTGTACCCGAAGGTCGACATGACCGATGGCACTAATAGCTTCCCGGCGATGGAATCCATCGTTCAGGATTATTGGAATAAGGACCAGACTTTCCAGGCTTCGCTGGACCAGCGTAAAGACGCTCCGGAATATATTTTTTATGATGGCCCTCCGTTTGCCAATGGTCTGCCGCATTACGGGCACCTGCTCACCGGCTATGTGAAAGATATCGTCCCGCGGTACCGCACCATGGCTGGTAATTATGTCCCTCGTGTTTTTGGCTGGGATTGCCATGGCTTGCCTGCTGAGCTGGAAGCTGAAAAACAGTTGGGCATTAACCAGCGCCATGAGGTTGAGGAAATGGGGCTGGAGAAGTTCAATGAGGTTTGCGCTACTTCTGTGTTGAAATACGCCGACGAGTGGGAAGCCTACGTTAACAGGCAGGCTCGTTGGGTCGATTTCGAGAACGGCTACAAGACTATGGACATCGAGTTCATGGAATCTGTCATGTGGGCGTTCAAGGAACTGTATGACAAGGGCTTGATTTATCAGGGCTTCCGTGTCCTGCCGTATTCCTGGGCTGAGCACACTTCGTTGTCTAACCAGGAGACGCGCTTGGATGATTCTTATAAGGAGCGTCAGGATCCGTCGTTGACGGTTTCTTTCCCGCTGACTGGTGCGCGCGCGGGCTCGGCTGCAGAAAAAACTCTGCAAGAAAACCCGATCTTCGGCGATGTTGAGGCCGTTGCCTGGACGACAACACCGTGGACGTTGCCCTCGAACTCGGCGTTAGCGGTAAACCCGAAGGTCACCTACACGGTTGTGCGCGTAGGAGAGAGCGGTGCTGATGGTTTTGCGGGCAAGCTGTTGTTGCTTGCCGACGACCTCCGCGATGCTTACCTCAAGGAGCTGGGCAAAGACCACGAGGTGGTGCTGTCTCTGCCGGGCGCTGACTTGGTGGGCTTCACCTATGAGCCAATCTTTGGCTACTTCCCGGAATTGAAAAACGGCTACCAGATCTTGGCTGCTGATTACGTCACCACCGACGGCGGTACTGGTGTGGTTCACCAAGCGCCTGCTTTTGGTGAAGACGATATGGCTACCTGCCAGGAAGCCGATATTGAGCTGGTTATTCCGGTGGATGCCGATGGTGAATTCACCGCGGATGTCCCGGATTACCAAGGCCAGTTGGTTTTTGATGCCAACAAGAACATCATCCGTGACCTGAAACAGACGGGCCGGGTTCTGCGGCATCAAGTTATTGTCCACTCGTATCCGCACTCGTGGCGTTCTGGCCAGCCATTGATTTATCGCGCGATGCCAGCGTGGTTCGTCGCTGTGACTAAGATTCGTGATCGCATGGTGGAGCTGAATCACAACGAGATTGAGTGGATTCCGGAGCATATCCGTGATGGCCAGTTTGGTAAGTGGTTGGAAGGTGCTCGTGACTGGAATATTTCGCGGTCCCGTTACTGGGGCGCGCCGATTCCGGTCTGGATCTCTGATAACGAGGAGTACCCGCGTATCGACGTCTACGGTTCGCTGGACGAGCTGGAACGTGATTTTGGTGTGCGTCCTACCTCGCTGCACCGCCCGGATATTGACGAGTTGACGCGTCCGAACCCTGATGATCCTACTGGCAAGTCCACCATGCGTCGTGTGCCGGATGTGCTGGACTGCTGGTTTGAGTCCGGCTCCATGCCGTTTGCGCAGAAGCATTACCCATTCGAGAACAAGGAATGGTTTGAATCGCACAACCCTGCGGACTTCATCGTTGAGTATTCCGGCCAGACCCGCGGTTGGTTCTACCTGTTGCATGTGCTGTCCACGGCGTTGTTTGATCGCCCGGCGTTCAAGAAGGTTGTTGCCCACGGCATCGTGTTGGGTGACGATGGGCTGAAGATGTCGAAGTCCAAGGGAAACTACCCGGACGTTAATGAGGTCTTTGACCGCGACGGCTCGGATGCGATGCGCTGGTTCTTGATGTCTAGCCCGATCTTGCGTGGCGGCAACCTCATTGTCACTGAGCAGGGCATCCGCGATGGGGTTCGGCAGGCGATTCTGCCGATCTGGAATGCTTATACCTTCTTGCAGCTGTATTCCAGCAAGCCGGCGCAGTGGTCGGTGGATTCTACCGATGTGCGGGACCGCTACATCTTGGCCAAGACGCATGATCTTGTCGACGCCGTCGACACGGCATTGGCGAATACCAATATTGCCGATGCCACCGAGGCCGTTCGTGTCTACGCCGATGCGCTGACCAACTGGTATGTGCGTCGTTCTCGCGAACGGTTCTGGGAGGGCGATGAGGCCAACCCAGAGGCTTTCAACACCTTGTACACGGTGTTGGAGATCGTTTCCCGCACGGTAGCCCCGCTTTTGCCGCACGTTGCGGAGGTCATTTACCGCGGGCTGACTGGTGAGCGTTCGGTGCACCTGGCTGATTTCCCGGCTGCCAGTGATCTGCCTGCCGACGACGAGCTGGTGCACGCCATGGACTACACCCGCGCGGTGTGCTCTGCAGCATCGTCGGTACGCAAGGCGAATAAGCTGCGTAACCGTTTGCCGTTGCCGAAGCTGCTGGTAGCGATGCCGCAGTCTGGCCAGTTGGCTGATTTCGCGGACATTATCCGTGATGAGGTCAATGTCAATGAAGTAGAGCTGACCGATGATGTGGATGCGGTGGGCCGTTTCGAGGTCGTCGTCAACGCTAAGGTGGCAGGCCCTCGTTTGGGCAAGGACGTGCAGCGCGCGATCAAGGCTGTGAAGTCCGGTAATTATGAGCGCTCTGGTGACCTGGTGCTTGCCGACGGTGTCGAGCTGCGTGAAGGCGAATACACCGAGCGTTTGGTGGCTGCGGATGCGGATTCCACCGCGCAGATCGCGGGCCGAGAGGGCTTGGTAGTGCTGGATATGACGGTGACCGAGGAGCTGGAAGCCAAAGGCTGGGCAGCTGATGTGATCCGTGGTATCCAGGATGCGCGTAAGGCGGCCGATTTTGCGGTCAGCGACCGCATCACCGCCACGTTGTCGGTCCCCGCGGACAAAGAAGAGTGGGCGAAGCGCCACCGCGAACACATTGCAACTGAGGTATTGGCAACGGACCTGCAGGTGGTCACCGAGCCACAGGAAGGCGACAATGTCTACCGCGTGCTCGATGGCGTGAGCGTTGCTGTGCAGCTTGTTTAGGTAAACAACGCGCCCGCAAACGCTTGCCAAACTGAGATAGCCCTGGTTACCTTTCCGGTAAACCGGGGCTTTTCTGTGTTTTGGGGGTGGCGGTAAGGATCATGGGATCTGCGGTAGCTTGACGCTGTATATTCACCCGGATACGTTGATAACAGGCTGATAATTACATTGGAAAAGTTGCTTACATCACCCAGGGTGCTGAATTTTTGCAGTCTGTGGTTGTGCTTCGTTTTTAGTGTTAGCAGTCTTTGTTTCTTGATATCTTGTGTTGGAAGGTTTTCCATGAAATTTAATAAGCGCATTCTAGCTGCTGCAGCAGTATCTGTTTCTCTCGTTGCTCCTGCCGTTGCACCAGTCGCGCAGGCAGCTGATTCGCACCAGAATTGCGAGCAGCGTTTTGTCAGTGGTTTGGATTTCAACTCACAGCCGGCGATTGCGGTTGCACAGCATTTGAAAAAGAACTGTGGTTTGACTGAAGAGCAGATTTCTGAGTTGAGCGTTGATGAGCGGAAGGGCGTTGCGAGAGGGCTGAAGAATAAAAACGATGAAGCAGTTTTCACTGATGAACAGATCAACAGTCTCGATGCTGCACAGGTGAACCGGGCTGCTGTAGAAGGCCCTGGTGCTAATGAGGCCGGGCAAGCCGGCGGCCAGGATAACGCAGACGGCGATGCTGCCGACCAGCAGATGATTGTTTCGCCACAGGTAAACGACATCACAGCGGGAGACAAGAAAGTCACCGGAACTGTTCGTTTGTACCCAAGCGCAAAGAAATACGAATTCGCTGCTACGTTCCCTGGCGGCCAGGTTGCGAAAACCCAGTTAGATGCCCCTGCTGCGGCTGCAACCGTGAACTTTGAGATTGCAGTTCCGGAAGGCGTCGAATTGAAGGCCGGTGACGAAGTATTCGTCACCCCTGTCCCTAATGTTGCGATCCCTGGAACCAACGAGGGGCCTGGCAAAAATGTCACCGTTAAACCTGCAGCAGCACCGGGTGGCGAGGACAGCGTCGGTGAAGGTGACAAGGAGCAAGATCAAAACGAGAAGCCTGCTGCTGAGCCGAAAGAGCCAAAAGGAAGCTCGGACTTCGGCACAGTAGCCGCTGCTTTGGCTGGTCTTGGTGGCTTAGCTGCACTGGCTGGTGGAATTGTGCACTTGATTAACCACCATGCGGGTGGAGCGCACTTCTTGCAGCCTGTCCGCGACTTCTTGGCTCAGTTCAACATCAAGATCTAAGACTGTGTATCGCTGAGTAGACCGCGGCTGTGTGCTTGTGGTTTAGCGCAGACGGTGAAACCTCCCGGAGCGCCTCATTGAATGGGGCGCTCCGGTTTTGTGTTTTTTGGGGAGGAGCGCAAGGGGCGTCCCATTTTGTGCGGTTGCCTAACGTCTCCGACGGTTCAGTAAACCCCAAGCTTAACGATGAAATTTTAATGAACTATTCAGATTATTTTTAATAGCAAAAGTACTGGTAGTGACGTTGTTTTGACAACCAAACAAATGACGGACTGGTTTTCTGCAATCGATCAATCAAGTGATTCGATGACAATGCCTTCTGGCAGAAGCCTGGGAATATCTGAGTCCAGTGCTTGCGCTAGCGGAATCGAACTTTGACGATCAGTTTCCGTTTTGTTGTTTACTGCGAAAGGCCCTCTCATGCTTAACAAGCGCCTTCTGGCTACTGCCATCTTGTCCCTGTCCATCGCGGCTCCCGCTGTCTCCACTCTTTCGCCAATTGCCCAGGCGGCGCCGTCGCACCTGGGGTGCGGCAAGCAGGTCGTCGAAGACGCCGGTTTCAAAGGGGACGTCTCGATTGTCGTCGCCAAGCATCTGAAGGTCTCGTGTGGGTTGTCGGTTCAGCAAATTGCTCAACTGTCGGATAGCGACTTGATGCAGGTTATCGAAGAACTAGGTCTCTCCAAAGTAGGACTCAACCTAGCTTTGGTGCGAGCCGCAGCCGGCACCATCGACCAAAACACTGATAAGCCAGGAAACGCTGGAGGAACCGACGACCTCGATCGTGACTACCAGACCGGCGTGAGCGTAGACCGCATCAAAGCTGGGGCCCGGACTGTAACCGGTACGGTCTATCTCCAGGCAGATCAGGATGAGCAGAAAATTAGCGCAGCACTTCCGCGCCGTAACTTTGTCACAGTTACGGCGAAGAAGAAAAACCCAGGTAAAGCTGAATTGGTGAAATTCGAAATCCCGGTTCCGGAAAGTCTACGGTTGCGGGAGCATCATCAGGTGTTTGTGTACACGGGGGAGGGTGCACCGACGCCACAGCGCATACGTAACGGTGGTGCTATGTTGCTGGTTGAAGCGGAAGGCTCAGGTGCCGGGGAAGGTAGCGCGGATGGCGCAGATAATGGTGCACAAACGCAGCAGACACAGATTCTTGTCGACGAGATTGCTGCTGGAGCTCAGACAATAACCGGGAAAGTGAAACTGCCCGAGGGTGTTTCGGAGCAAAAGATTGCAGCCTTCTTCCCTCGGTCGTTGTTTGCACAGGTGAGTGTGCAGAATGCACAGAAGGATGCGCAAGGTTTTGTGAATTTTGAGATTGCGGTGCCGGAGAGCCTGAACCTACAGGTAGGCGATCAAGTCAAGATCGGCCCGGTCGGCAAGTTGGCGGAAGTCCAAACCGTCGTGGTGAAGGCTTAAGTTAAAAATTCGCCAGATTGTCGGAAGGCAAGGCCGTTGGCGGTGTCGGAGCAGCCAGCTAAGCACGCCAGCGGTCGAGAACCATATTGGGACGTTAACCCCAGAATTCTCCCACCCTTTTTCAAGCAGTTATTACAAATTTTGGTTAAAGATAAAACCAAATATTTTGTTCCCGCCGTCTTCTGAAAGGCCTTTTACTATGCTTAACAAGCGCGTAGTCGTTGCTATCGCGGCCCTGGGCTCGCTCGCTGTTCCTTCTGTTTCTGCTATCTCGCCTGTTGCGCACGCGCAAGAAATCGCGCCGGTTGTTGCTGATGATGCTTCCAAGCAGGTTATTGTTGATCAACCTCGGGTGGGTGATGCCAAGATCACCGGCAAAGTTCTGTTGGCTGATGGCCAAAATACGCAATCCGTTTCGGTTCTCTTCCCCCAACGCTTGCACAGTGAACAAGTGCAAGTAACTCGGGAAGGTACCACAGGAACGGATCTGGTTGCGTTTGAATATACTGTTCCGACTTTGCGCCCTCTGCAGGAAGGCGAAACGGTCACCGTTGGTATTGCAGGTAAGACAAACACTTTCCAAACCGTCACTGTGCAAAAAGCTCTGACACCAGAAACGAGCCCGGCACCAGTTCCGGATCCGGGGAATGAGCACAAGCCAGAAGTAGAGCAACCGACGCCACAACCGCAGGATAAAGAACAGCAGCCGGAGGGCGGGAACAAGCAAGGGGAGAACCAGCAGTCCCCGATGCCGGAAGATGAGAAAAAACCGGAAGGTGAGGCTAAGCCAGAAGGCGAACAGCAAGCCCCGAATCCTGAAACAGAGAAAAAACCAGAGGCTGATGAACAAAAGCCGACAGAGCCTAAGACTCCCGAAAACGAAGGCATGAAACCTGGCGACAAGAAGCCAGAAGGTCCAAAGCCTAGTGAAGAAAAGAAGCCAGAGGCTCCGAAGGCACCAGAAAAGAAACCAGAGAGTCCAAAACTTCCTGGTGAAGGTAGTAAAAAACCAGAGATTGACAAAGGTGCGTTGCAGGGAAGCTCGAATATTGGTGACTTCTTCAAGACCCTCGCAGCCATCGGTGGAGTAGTTGGAGTTGTCTCTGGCGTCGTTAAGCTCTTCACCCAAGGTTTCAGTGGTCCACACTTCCTACAACCACTGCGTGGTTTCCTGGCGCAGTTCAACATCAAGATTTAACTTCGGTTTCGCGATTCTCCAGAAAGGAATTCTGCATGATTAACCAGCGCGTATTCGCAGCGGCAGTAGTTTCAGTGTCTCTTGCTGTTCCGGTGGCGGCTTCGGTGACTGCTGAAGCACAGGCGCAACCTGTGCCATCCGTGCAGAACCAGGCGTCTGATGCGACGAAGCAGGTCATTGTTAATCCGGTGAAAGTCGGAGACACGAAGCTCACCGGCAAGGTATTGCTGGAGGCGGGACGTAAAGCGCAGTACGTTTCTATTTTGTTTAACGACCGTGCCCACCAACAGACAGTGCTTGCTTCCCGCCAAGAAGCTTTTGGCTCGGATCTCGTATCTTTCGAGTACGCCATCCCGACGCTGTATCAGCTGCGTGTGGGCGAGACCATTACGGTGGGCATCGCCGGTAAGCCGGAGACATTCCAAAAAATTCAGGTCGGAGAGGCCGATGTGCCCGCGCCGGGCGGTGCACCCGAGAAGATGCCAGAGCACAAACCGGGTACTGAAGATGGCCGCAGGCCAGCTCCAGGGCAAAGTCCTGAGGATGCCCCGAAAACTCCACAGCGCCCAGGCCTGGGCAACGGAGGATTGTTGAGTTCTAGCTCATCGAACCTGTTTGGTTAAAACGTGGGGTGGGGCAGAACCACTGAACTAAAACCCTGGGCGGGCTTGTACAGAGTGTAAGCCCGTAAGACCGGAGCAAACCGAGAAAGCATGATTATTCATCGTGCGACCGGTTTGCTCCGGTTTTGGCGTATCTGAGGCAGAAAATAAGAAAAGTGTGAACCAGGCTGAGTTTTTGGTGGCTGCTTTCAGGTTCTGAACGGTGCCACTGCAATGGCTCGTGTCCTAAGTCTCAAATAATATAGAAACAGAGTTCGAAAAATGACAATATTTTACGGATAGTGACGTAGGTCCTCCGTGGGATTGTGGCAGAGTTGGCGATATTTCGGCGCCTTCAATGGATTTTGTGGCCCAGGTTATTCCCAGGAACCTGTTGATATATCATTATTCAAACCTGCAGTTGAACGTGCTGTTTTGGGAAAAATTCAGCTATTCCCAGGTTTTTTCATGGAATAATTTAAAGTTATTGCAATGTTTCTACCCCCGTTAGTGGTTAGCTAATATGTAAAGAATTTATAAGTATACTTTATTGGTCCAGCTAGTTAGGTGCCAGTTATGAGGAAGTAAAATAGAAAATTTTTTCGGCAAGTTGTGAGTTAACAAAAACTTATTGCTCAAATAGAATAGGGTTCATGAACGCGACACAGACGACAAAGGCTACAAGCCGGAAACATGTTCCGGTTAAGCCTGTAAAACAAGGCAAAGCCGTCCTGATTCTCGCCATCGGTACCGCCCTGTTGGCCTTTACCCCAATCTGGGTCAAGGCTTCCAATATGGACCCGGCAACTCAGGCATTCCTGCGTGTCTCCATCGGTTTCCTAGCTCTGCTTCCGATTGGTCTCCGCGAAATTAAAAATAAAGGTTCGTTGCCACGTAAAGGCATCATCATGTCCGTTGTGGCGGGCCTGTTCCTGGGTGTGGACTTCACTGCGTGGAACTACTCAATCTTCTACGTTGGTGCCGGTATTGCAGCAATTCTGCTGAACCTACAGGTCATCATCGTGCCGATGCTGACAGCCATCTTCGATAAGTACAAGATCCCACCGGTCTTTTTGATTCTGGTGCCGATCATGATCGTTGGTGTTGCGTTGACCGGTGGCGTCTTCGAACCGTCAGAATCCACAGGCCCATCCTCTATCTATGGCGTAAGTACCCCGCTGTTGGGAACCCTGCTTGGTTTGACCTCCGGTATCTGCTACTCGTTCTACCTGTACTTCTCGCGTAAAGCTGGTACGACCGCTCCTCGTAAGGACCTGTATGTACAGCCAATGATGTACACTGCGGCCGCGCAGATGGTTGCTCCGTTCGTCTGGGCTCACACTGGTTCTTCTCGCGGTGGATTCGACTTCACCCACGGCGTGCTTGTCGACGGCCAGCTTCCTCTGGAAAACCCAGAAACCGCCTTGGGTGATCCACTGACCGCGACCAACTGGCTGATGTTGCTGATGCTGGCGACCCTCGGTCAAGCTGTTGCTTGGACGTTCGTTCAGTGGGGTTCGGTCTGGCTGGATCCAACCCTGTCCGCTGGTATCCTGCTGCTCTCCCCAGTGTCCTCGGTTGTTATTGCCTGGCCACTGTTCGGTGAAGTTCCATCCGCCTTGCAGTTCCTCGGTATCTTGATGATCCTCGGAACGGTGATGTATCAGAACGGGTTGTTCGATAAATTCATAGGAAAGAAGAATAAACCGCCGAAAGGTAAGGCAGGTAAAGATGATCCAAATGAGCTTGTCGACATCGGTATGGGCGGAAAAGGCCTGAAGGATGAGCCTGAGCCGGTGAAAGATCCGGACGAAGGCCCGTGGCGACCAGCTTAACCACACACTCAGTGGCGCCGAAGGAGGCTTTTACCCTCGGCGCCCTCGACCATATCCGGTCTCAATGCCTTAAACACTAACTAGTTCTTGGAGGAAATCAATGCACTTGACAGAGCGTGAACAAGACAAACTGATGATTGTCGTCGCAGGCGACCTAGCTCGCCGACGTAAAGAACGTGGTCTCAAGCTGAACCGACCAGAAGCTGTCGCCTATATCACCGCCGAACTACTCGAGGGTGCACGTGACGGAAAATCTGTAGCGGACCTGATGAGTGAAGGTGTTACCTACCTCAGCCGCGAAGATGTCATGGAAGGCGTCCCGGAAATGATTTCCGATGTGCAGGTTGAAGCGACCTTCCGCGACGGAACCAAACTGGTCACTGTGCACCGCCCAATCCGCTAGACCATCATCCCCGAACTGACTGCATAACTACGAAGGAGAAACCCTTGATTCCTGGTGAATTCTTTATCTCAGAAGATGGTCCTATCACGTTGAATGAAGGCCGTGAGGCAATCACTCTGGAAGTTACCAACACCGGTGACCGCCCCGTCCAGGTTGGTTCGCACTTCCACTTCGCCGAAGCCAATGCAGAGCTGGACTTCGACCGTGAGGCTGCCCATGGTAAACGCCTCGATATCCCGGCCGGAACCGCAATTCGTCTAGAACCTGGCGATTCCCGCACTGTTAACTTGATCGATTTCGCAGGCGACCGCGAAATCCACGGCTTCAACGGCAAAGTCAACGGCAAGCTCGACTAGCCCCAAACTCTCGTCGCAATACCTAAAACACCCAGCTAGAGGAGTAATACACCATGTCTTTTCAGATGGATCGACGCCAATATATTGAGCTTCACGGCCCAACGACAGGCGACGGCATTCGTCTCGCCGATACCAATCTTATTGCCCGCGTGGAAAAAGATTTCACTAAATACGGCGAGGAAGTATCCTTCGGCGGCGGCAAGGTAATCCGCGATGGTATGGGCCAGAACTCGCGCATGCGCGGTAATGATATGGTTCCGGACCTGGTCATTACCAACGGAACGGTCATCGACCATACAGGCATCTTCACCGCAGATATTGCGATCAAAGACGGCAAGATCATGAAGATCGGCAACGCTGGTAACCCAGACATCATGGATGATGTCGACGTCATGATCGGTGTGGGCACCGAAGTTATTGGTGGTGAAGGAAAGATCATCACTGCTGGTGCTATTGATACTCACGTGCACTTCATCTCCCCAGAGCAGGTAGAAGCAGCTCTCGACAACGGCACCACCACGCTGATTGGCGGCGGAACCGGCCCGGTCGATTCCACGAACGCAACCACGGTTACCGCTGGCGCCGACAACATCACCCACATGATCCGTGCGACGGAGAACTTCTCCGTCAACGTAGGTTTCCTGGGCAAAGGCCATGCTTCGGATGCTAACCCGCTACGTGAACAAATCAAGGCCGGAGCCATCGGCCTGAAGATCCACGAGGACTGGGGCGCTACTGCCAACACCATCGACCAGGCACTGACAGTTGCCGATGAGATGGATATCCAAGTCGCTATCCACACAGATACCCTGAACGAAGGTGGCTTTGCCGATAACACCATCGCTGCTTTCAAGGACCGCGTAATCCATACTTTCCACACGGAAGGCGCCGGCGGTGGGCACGCCCCGGACATCTTAAAGGTTGCTGGCCTGAACAACGTCCTGCCTGCGTCTACCAACCCAACACTGCCTTATACCGTCAACACGATGGATGAGCACCTGGACATGATCATGGTGTGTCACCACTTGAACCCAGATCTCCCAGAAGACGTTGCGTTCGCTGACTCGCGTATCCGCAAAGAAACGATTGCCGCAGAAGACGTTTTGCATGACCGCGGAATTTTGTCGATCACGTCCTCTGACTCGCAGGCAATGGGTCGTGTGGGCGAAGTTGTTTTGCGTACCTGGCAGGTCGCACACCGTATGAAGGAACAATTTGGTTCTTTGGCTGGCGACTCGGAAAACAACGATAACGAGCGCATCAAGCGTTATATCGCGAAATACACGATCAACCCAGCGATTGCTTCCGGTATCTCGCACTCCGTTGGATCTGTAGAAGAAGGCAAACTGGCCGACCTCGTTATCTGGGATCCGAAGAACTTCGGCGTGAAGCCAAGCATGGTTCTGAAGTCTGGCTACGTTGTACGTTCGATCATGGGTGATGCTAACGCGTCCATCCCGACTCCGCAGCCTCGCACCATGCGTTACTCCTACGGTGCTTTGGGCCACGCATCCCGCCGTAACTCGGTGACCTTCTTGCCGACGGCTGCCATGGAAGCTGGCGTTCCAGAAACGCTGCGCATCGCGCGCCGTTTCGTTGAAGCTAAGAACATGCGCAATATCTCGAAGAAAGACATGCGCCTGAACGACGCTACGCCAGAGATCAAGGTGGATCCAGAGACCTACGAGCTATCCGTCGATGGTGAAATCATCACCGCCGAGCCAGCAACGGAACTGCCGATGACGCAACGTTACTTCCTGTTCTAGCGTCCCAGTTTTAGCTACAGACGGCCCGAATTTTTCAGCCCCGATATTGCCCCGATATTGCAAGGAAGGTCGATATGATTATCACCGAAATTTCCGGAAACCTGGCGAATTTGCCAGATGGTGGCTCTGAGCGCACCATCGACTGGGTGGAATTCGACAACGAAACCCGCTTGAAGCGTGTACAACGCGCTCGCGCTAATTCCGGTGCAGAAGTTGCCCTGCGTTTTTCCGGTGACTTCACGGAGCTGAAAGACGGGGACGTTCTTTACGACGACGGCGAGAAGCTGTTCGTCGCCAAGATCAAGCCGACTGATGTTTTGGTCATCACGCCAGAATCTGTGCAAGAAGCACTGCGCGTTGCACATACCCTCGGCAACCGTCACCTGCAGGCACAGTTCTTTGGTGCCGATAGCCCATTTGGTGCCGAGGTGATGGTGGTGCGCTACGATCACACCGTTGAGCACCACTTGGATCATGTCGGTGTGTCCTACGAGCGCAGTGAACACGTAATGCCGGAGGCGTTCCGCCATGCCGAACACACCCACTAAGGCCGTGGACTCTGCCGAGATCAGCAACCGTGGCTATGCACAACTAGTGTTGTGGCACCTGACTGATTCCGCGCTGCCAACTGGTGGCTTCGCCCACTCTGCGGGTATGGAGGTCTCGGTGCAATCCGGTGAGATCGATTCACCGGACACCTATGGCAAGTGGCTCCACGGCTATCTGCGGCAGGCGAGCTATTCTGAAGCTCTCGCTGTCCGCTTCGCGGTGGAATTGCAGCAAGCCGAGCTCAGAGCCGAAGAAAAACTGGAACAACTGCACGCTTTGGATCGTCTGGTGCATGCGTGCCAGACACATAAGCAGGTGCGCACCTCAATGAACTCGATGGGCAAGCGTATGTCCCGCGTCGCGGCGATCATCGCACCAGAGGACCCACTGGTAGCGCACTATAAAAAGAACCTGACGGACCGTAGCTTGCGCGGCAACCCTGGGATCGCGGCTGGGTTGGTCCTGGGATCTGTGGGTGTGGGTGCACGCGACGCCGTTACCGCCTATCTCATGCAGATGGCGAACTCCATGACGCAAAACGCGATTCGCGCTATCCCGTTGGGTCAGGATGCCGGACAAAGGGTACTCGTCCAGGCCTACTGGGCAATCACGCAGGCCGCAGCGATGACGATGGAACATGACGTGAGCGATCTCGGTGTTGTGGCACCGCGTTTAGAGGTTGCACAGATGGCTCACGAGAGCCTGATCTCTCGCATGTTCATGTCCTAGATCTCTGACTAACCAGTTGTTGAGACGTGGTGTAGCGCGCGACGGTGCACCACGCGAACACGAAAACGAA
>ERZ1023210.129-NODE-129-length-15877-cov-5.734357_pt1 | contig 15877 bp, 11 predicted proteins | sample MGYA00380446_ERZ1023210 | MGnify/ENA primary metagenome ERZ1023210 (study PRJEB33173, sample SAMEA4830300) | metagenome | study: EMG produced TPA metagenomics assembly of the PRJEB25223 data set...
CCGCCGCCAACGCCAACGACCTTGATATCAGCAAGGTGATTGTTAGGTGAGGTCATAAGAGGAATTCCGGCCTTTCAGGTTCTGCTTGTTCTGCTTGTCGACTTTCGCGGGCGCGTTACTCGACTATCTTGAGTGACACTTGTGTAATTTTGGCGCATATCCGCGCGCGTGTCGAACACCTAAACCTTTACTTTAGGGTATTGAACTGGGCTTTTAACCCAAACGTTCAGGTGATCACCCCCGGGATTACCCCCGAGTTAGCGGACTGTAACCAGCCCTGGATTCGAAATATCCCAATGCTGCCCGTCTCGGTGGAGAACATGCTCCAACGCGGCAGCTTTCTGTTCATTGATTTCGTCGACGCCCCAGTAAATCGTGCGCCCATCATGCAAGTGTAACTCCATCGCATGAGACGCTTTCACCTCGACGGATGCAATGTCACGCCGCATTTCGGCCGGTATGGTCGCAATCGCCGATACGGCTGCATTCACAGCCCCTTCATCTTCGATTGCACCGGAGATTTCTACGGCTTCGTCCGGCGGAGTGTCAATAAGAAAGGCATGCCCCTGGTGATCAATCAAATGTGGGCCATCATCATGCTCAATAAAGCCCACAACTTCCCGCTCCGTGATCTCAATTTCCACAGTCGACGGTAGATGCCGGGAAACAGTAACCCCACGGACCCAAGGCTGCTTCGCTATACGAGCAGCGGCCCCAGAAGCGTCTATTCGTAACAGGTTATCGCCCTCCTGAATAGCACTGTCGTCCAAGATACTCGCCTCTGCAACGCGTTCGGTACCACTAATTTCGACCGAACTGACGCGCAGTACAGGAATAAACCAAAAGACAGCTGCAGTGAGGGCTAGTACGACGACGATCGCGGCTGTAGTAATCGTGATCGGTTTCTTTGCCACGGTTAGCGCCCGGCCTGATCCTCGGCAGCGTGTGGCTTTGGCTGTTCACCATTAAGTTCCACAGCCTCGCCAGCGCTGACCAGCCGCAAATGCTGCAAAATCTCAGGAGCCAGTACGGTCACGGAACCGGCACCCATTGTCAACACCAAATCATGAGGCCCAGCCAACGATGCGACTGTCGCCGGTGCAGCCGCCATGTCTGGTTCATAACGCACCGTGACCGATTCTTCCATGGCGTTGGTAATGATCCTTGAGGTCAACCCTTCCACCGGAGTTTCACGCGCACCGAAGATATCGAGAACCACGCATGCGTCGGCCAGCGACAGTGCCTGTGCAAATTCTTGATAGAACTCTCTAGTACGCGAATACAAATGCGGCTGGAAACAAGCAATGACCTTTCCGCCATTGGCCTCCGCTAAGACCTGTTCGCGAGCAGCGGTCAGCACCGCCATAACCTCGGTCGGATGATGCGCATAATCGTCGTACACCTTCGCACCATGCAACGCACCAGAAGGCACATCGCCATGGTATTCGAACCGACGACGGACGCCTGCGAAACTAGCGATTCCTTCTGCCAATTTTTGCGGGTCCACACCTGCAGCGGCACCAGCCAACACCGCTGCAACCGAATTCAACACCATGTGATATCCGGGTGTCTGCACTAAATAATCCAACGCAATATCACGTTGCGTTGCTACAAACTGGTTGTTCTGAAGTGCTACAGCCTCGGGGACACGCACCTGCACCCATACGCGAGTACCGGCGGCCAAAACTTGTGTTCCGGTTACCTCTGCCACCAGCAAATCTGCCACTTCTGGCGCTCTGGTCTGTGAGGAAGTTCCGTATCCCAAAACCGTGATTCCACGACGCGCGCATGCTACTGCCAGGTCGGCGGTGTGCTTATCGTCCAAGCAAGCCACCAACACGCCGTCGTCTTCGATGAGCGCAGCAAAGTCTTGAAAGACCTGGAAATAATTTTCCGGGCTGCCAAAATAATCCAAATGATCCGGCTCTATGTTGGTTACTACCGCGATAGACGGGCGGTAACGGAGTAGCGAGGCGTCGGATTCATCCGCTTCCGCGACAAAAATGTCTCCACTACCGTGATGCGCGTTGGTGCCGGCACGATTAAGCTGGCCACCGATTGCAAAGGAAGGGTCAACACCGGCACCCTGCAAAGCAGTAACAGCCATCGACGTAGTCGAAGTCTTACCGTGTGTGCCCGCGATCAGTACCTGGGTATAGCCTTCCATAAGCTCGGCTAGCAGATCTGAACGCCGGATGACTGGAATTCCATGTTCGGCTGCAGCCTGCAACTCCGGGTTTTCTTTCGGAATTGCAGCAAATGAGGTAACCACCACCGTCGGCAAGCTACCCGTTAACTGTAAATTTTCTGCCTTGTGGCCTACTGCGATCTCAGCCCCCATTGAGCGCAGCGCACGCACTGGACGCGAGTCTTTCACATCGGAACCAGACACCGTCGCCCCACGCGCCAACAGGATTCGAGCCACACCCGACATTCCCGCGCCGCCGATACCGACTAAGTGCACTCGCGACAAATCAACCGTATCCGGATCAGTATTCAATTCAGCGTGCTGTTCTGACACGACAGTCTCCTAGCTCTGAGATTCTTGTGTGCTGCTGGCTTCGTGGCTAGTACCTTCCGCGGAGGTGAAAGGAGAAGGATTAACCGAATTATCGAAAATGATACGTTCAGCTAATCGCCACGCAGCATCACCTTGTTGGCTGGCCGCAGCCGCGGTGCGCATCCGCTGGTAGGTGCCACTATCACCCAGAATGGAAGATACCTCGTTGTACATCGTATCTGGAGTGAATTTAGCGTCGTCAATCTTACGCGCTGCGCCTTCCGCTACCACGGCTTCGCAATTCAAGCCTTGTTCACCGTTGCCATGCGGCAGCGGAACATAGACAGCAGGTAAGCCGCTAGCGGAGACTTCGGCGACGGTCATCGCACCAGAACGACATACCACCAAGTCGGCTACAGCCAACGCAGCAGCCATGTCTTCGATATACGGCAGGGATACATAGTGCGGGTGTTCATGCGGTGGCTGGTTTTTCTTTCCATAGGCGTGCAAAATCTGGTAGCCCGCGTCGACAAGCCTGTCGACGCTCCCAGCTACCGCAGCATTTATCGAAGCAGCTCCCTGGGAGCCCCCGGTAACCAAAATGGTCGGCCGGTCTTCGACAAGACCAAAAATCTCCCGGGCCCGGGCGGTTTTCTCGCCGCTCGGATCTCCCCCAGCCAGCTGTGGACGCACGGGAACACCGACGATATCGCCTGGCATCCCAGATCCAGCAATCGCGTTGAAACCGGTTCCGCCCAACCGCACCCCCATTTTGTTGGCCATGCCTGCCAAGGCATTGGTCTCTAGGACATAAAACGGAATACCAAGCGATTTCGCAGCTAAATAAGCTGATGCAGAAACATAACCACCAGTGCCAAACACAGCATCCGCACGGTTTTTCTTCAAAATCTTTCGGGCTTGCCGGATGGAACGCAATACCTTAAACGGCAGTGCAAACAAGTCGGCGTTAATCCGACGCGGCACCGGCACGGGTGTAATCAATTCCAGATCAAAGCCGCGCGCCGGAATGATATCGCTTTCCAGCCCCCGCGAGGTACCTAATGCCAGAACCTGCGCGCCGTAACGGTTTCGCAGCACCTCACCAACGGCCAAGGCCGGCTCAATATGCCCGGCGGTTCCCCCTCCAGCGAGGACAATGGTCAGTGCCGAATCGGTGGTTGACGCCATGTTCCTGATTGGCCTTTCTGGTTCGAGTACGAATTTAGATTATCGCGCATGCCGTGTTTCGAGCTTACGGCCGTGTGCGCTGCTCGTGTCACACTCCGCGAACGCGACGTTACTGCAGCGCCGAAGCGCTGTTCTGTACGACGCTGCTCCGTCCGTCGACGTTCCGGACGCGATTTTTCCGGCCCACGTGCGGGCTGACGCCGACCGGCACGCTCGCGCGAACGTTGGCCACCAGCTGCGGCGCGAGAAGATCGAACGTCGACAGTTGGTTCTGGAATCATAAACACGCGATCAAACAACGGTCGCCCATAGCTTTGCATATACGACACTGCTTCTGGCTCATGCCGCGCCACAGAAGCGAGCAGCCCCATGGCACCGAGCGTCACAACGGTTGAGGTACCGCCGGAAGAAATCAGTGGCAGCTGCACACCAGTCATCGGCATCAAACCAATGACGTACGAGACGTTATAAAACGCCTGTGAGACGACGGTAGCTGTCAATGTTGCTGCCAGCAGCGACTGAAACTGGTTTTGGGCACGCATGGCGGTGCGCAGGCCAAAAATTCCCAGCAATACGAACATCGCGATGACCAAAACTCCGCCAAACAATCCGAGTTCTTCGCCAATGATGGCAAACACGAAGTCATTTTTGGCTTCCGGCAAATAAAACCACTTAGCGCGCGACTGACCGATTCCAACACCTGTCATAGAGCCGTCGGCAAGCGACAAGAAGCCCTGGTAAGTCTGAAACGCCGAACCCCGAGTGTCTGAGAAGTTACCCGTGAACGCCCCGAAGAACGTCGTAAAGCGATCACTTCGGTAGCCCCCACCGAGGAACACGAAAACTAGCCCAACCACAAGGCCGAGGACTGCCAAGGCAATCACCCGCCAGTTAATTCCCGCAAAAAACAGAGTGAAGCCGACGATGACGGCGAATGTCATCGCTACACCTAGGTTCCCTTCCGCAAGCATGGCCCCGAAAAACAACACAGAGACCAAGATGTAAATCACAAACGGGTTCGTGAGCTTCACTTCATTCAGAGTGCGCGGTGGTCGTTTGTTTGCCAGACTCAACGCGCCAAACATTGCTACGGCAATACGAGCAATCTCCGACGGTTGCAGGCGAATCGGTCCCAACACGATCCAAGATTGCGAGCCAACCTCATTACGTCCAACGCCAATACCGGGAACGAAAACCAACATGGTCAAAATAGCTGCGAAGGCCAAAAACCATGGCGTGAGCTTCTTAACCTTAGTAAAAGGTGTGCGCAATGCACCCCAGAAAACCGCCAGCCCCAACACGACATAAAAGGTTTGCCTTATCGCTTGCGCCCAGACAGTATTGCCTTCAATGACAGACCAGGTCATGGTCGCAGAAAACGCCATGACGACTCCGATTCCCACCAACACGAAAATGGAAATACGCAGCATTAAATAATCCAAGCCTGGGTGCTTAGGCATGCTGAACTTCCAGTTACGCAAGAAACGTCGACGGCGTTGCGGGGTCTGTGTGGCCATAGTTAACCAGAGTAGTCGGATGTGGCACGAGCAAACAGATCGCCACGCTGTGCCATCCCAGAAAACATGTCGAGGGAGGCTGCGGCTGGAGCGAGCAGCACAGTATCCCCAGCACTTGCCTGCCTATGAGCTGCGGCAACAGCCAAATCCATACAACGTTGCGGATCCTGCTCAGAAATTATCTCCACCGGAATACCCGGCGCTCGCTTGTGCAATGTGTCAGCGATGGTGTGCCTATCCACACCAATGAGCACCACTGCTTTCAGCCGGTGCGCTTCTGTACGCACGAGCTCCTCCACGCTGGCTCCTTTTAACTGGCCGCCAGCAACCCAGATAATAGACTCCAACCCAGCCATGGCAGCTTGGGCTGCATGCGGGTTCGTAGCTTTGGAGTTATCGATATAGTCGACTCCTGCAATAGTGGCGACCACGGCTCCACGGTGGGCAGCCACCCGGTAACGTGCCAGTCCAGCCGCAATGTCGTGCGGTGCCACTCCGTAGTCATACGCCGCTGCTGCAGCAGCTCCAGCGTCCAAGATTCCGGCAGCCCCTGGTGGTTGCAAACCTTCGATTTGGGCTAATTCCGTTATGGCGAATTCTTGAGCGCTCTCGCTATCTAGCCCTTCTCCGGCTAAAGCCTCTCCTGCCAGAACTAAAGCGCGGTCCCGTACTCCTACCTGCCCAGTTATCGGCGCATATTGGGTGAAACCACGGGTAATCCCAGTCCCGCCGACGTCGGCTGCAGCATCTCGCTCATCGGAGATGCGGCGCGCTTCTGCGTCATCAATGCCTACCACGCGCTTGGCAGCTCGCAAAACAGTAGCTTTGTCTGCAGCATAAGCAGCGAAACTGCCATGCCAATCAATGTGGTCATCTGCAATATTCAGCAACACGCCCACATCTGGAATCAGTGTTGGCGCCCAATGGAGCTGGAAACTAGACGCTTCCAGCACCAAGATGTCTACGCGCGGGTGAGCTGCCAGTGCTTCGAAAACAGAAGCACCAATATTGCCGGTAGCCATCGCGCGCTTACCGACGCGTGCACCATGAGCATCCATGATGGAAGCCAGCATCCCAGTAGTAGTTGTCTTGCCGTTAGTCCCGGTGACCACTAACCAATCACGGCAGGGCCCATATACTCCGGCTCGGTCCAACCGGAAACCAAGTTCGACGTCGCCAATGACCTCTAAGCCCGCTCGTTGCGCAGCAATCAAGAGGGGCGCGTGTGGGGGCCAACCAGGGCTGGTGACGACGAGATCTAGAGCAGCAAGTTCGCGATCGCCTTCGAAATCTACTGCAGTAGCTGCAACTGGTATCACCCGTGGTACGCGGTCTGCTGAGCCATGTGCCCCTTTGTCCAGTGTGAGAAATTGTTCCAGCTCCTCAGCAAGCGCAGACGCTGCAGCCAGATTGTTATCGGCGATGATTACGTCTGCGCCGAGTTGCACCAGGGCACGTGCACAACCAGCGCCCGAGACACCTGCACCCGCGACGAGCACGCGCTTGAATTGCGTTTTCATTAGCGTCCTAACCTGTCAGAAGCAGCCATTCGCCGTAGAACAGCGAGGTACCAAAAATCACTGCCATGGCGGAGAGCAACCAGAATCGGATAACCACCGATGTTTCGGCCCAGCCACCATTTTCGAAGTGGTGATGGATTGGTGCCATACGGAAGAAACGTTTGCCAGTGGTACGGAAGACCACTATCTGGATAACCACCGATGCTGCTTCGATGACGAAAATAGAACCGATGATAATCATCAACAATTCAGTCCGCGTGGTGACCGAAATGCCAGCCACCAATCCACCCAGTGCGAGCGATCCAGTATCCCCCATGAAAATCTTCGCCGGGGCTGCATTCCACCATAAAAAGCCCAAACTCGCGCCTAATCCGGCGGCGGCCAAAATCGCAATATCGAGTGGATCGCGCACCTGGTAACAAGCGGCGTCGACCGCATGGGCGCAAGAATTTCGGAACTGCCAGAAGGTGATCAGCGTGTATCCGCCCATCACCAGTGCGGTGGAACCCGCAGCCAGCCCGTCCAAACCATCAGTGAAGTTCACTGCGTTGGACCACGCGGAGATCAGGATATACATGAAGATCACAAAAGCAATCGTTCCGATGATGATCCCGCCGGCTGCGATGTCGAAAGTCTCAATATCGCGGATAAATGACAGATTGGTGGTGCCTGGAGTCAGCCCCTCATCGTTCGGAAACTGAAGCACCAAAACAGCGAAGGCGATCGCTAAAAATAACTGACCGACGAGCTTGCCCGTCTTATTTAGCCCTAAGTTCCGCGACTTAAACAGCTTGATCGAGTCGTCCATAAAGCCAAGCCCGGCGAGGCCAAGCATCAAGCCAAGAACTAATAAACCGGATGCGGTGAAAGAGCCCGCATTAGTCAGCCAGCCGTATATGTTGACCAAGACATAAGCAATCGTGATCCCCAGCACGATCGCGATACCGCCCATGGTGGGCGTACCACGTTTACGCATATGCGAACGTGGCCCATCTTCGCGGATCTCCTGGCCCCGGCCCACGTTGGTGAAATACCGAACCAGCACCGGAGTCGTGAAGATTGCGACCAGGAAGCTGATAACGCCGGAGAGAATAATCTGAGTCACTGGTTACTATTCCTTATGCTTTTTCTCAATACTTTTAATCGAAAGCGCTTCGGTTTACTGCGAGCATCCGCACACTACAGCTCAGAATTCACGAGCTGCTCAGCGACTCGCCACAGCCTCCACGCGTTCGAGGCTTTCACCAAGACAACCACGCGGCGCTGTGCCGAACCTAGGATCTCTTCCACTGTACGCGTCGCACCAGTCACATCCGCAACATGGTGGGTACCAACGCCTGCTTCCTGGGCACCTTCCGTGAGCGCAGCAATATTGTCAGTCTTGCCGACGGCCACAAGCGTATCTACGCCATAGGCCGCCAATTGCGTGCCCAACTCCCGATGCGCAGCAACAGCGTCGGTGCCTAATTCACTCATCTCGCCTAGCACCGCGATGGCCTGTCCGGAATCTTCCAACTGCGTGTCTTCCAACTGCGTGGTAGTGCCGGCGCTCGCGGCTAAAGCCGCAAGACCTGCGCGCATCGATTCTGGATTCGCGTTATACGCGTCGTTGATGATGGTGACATTCGCACCACGCTGCCGTATATCCATCCGATGCGCGGACACTGCGACGTAATCACAAAGCGTCGTTCCAATGGTTTCCACTGGCACACCGGCAGCAGCAGCCACCGCTGCAGCAGCCAAGGCATTAGCGATCTGATGTTTGCCCGCCACCTGCAACCGAATCTGAACGGGCTGCGCTTCCGGGCTATGGAGCAGGAATGACGCGCGTGCAAGCTCGTCAAGTCTGACATCAGTCGCATAATAATCGGCCTGAGTGTCCCCATTCGCCGAAAACGTCACGATCTTGCCCTGCGTACCCGCTGCCATCTGCACAACGGCGGCGTCATCGGCATTAAGCACCGCGACACCACCTGCGCTTGCTTCTGGCACAGCTTCTATTAACTCACCTTTTGCTTGGGCGATGGTGTCTTTTGAGCCGAACTCCCCCAGGTGCGCAGTGCCCACGTTGAGCACCGCACCGATCTGCGGAGGCGCGATCTCCGCCAACTGCGCGATATGTCCAAGGCCGCGAGCTGAAAGTTCAGTCACCAAGAATTGCGTATCCTCATGGCAACGAAGCGCGGTATAGGGATGGCCAATTTCATTGTTAAACGATCCCGGGGGTGCAACTGTCGGCCCTGCCGTCGACAAGAGTGCCGCCACCATATCCTTCGTCGAGGTCTTGCCGGCTGAACCAGTCACCCCGACTACGCTGAGCCCCCACCTGCTGGTCAGCCTCGTGACCACAGCGCGTGCAAGTTTCGCGAGCGCAGTTAACAGCGCACGTACGGAACCATCTTCGTCATGCGCGAAAACATAGGCTTGCGAACCAGCTTCAGCTTTAGCCTGGCTAGGCACGATAATCGCCGGGGTCCCTACCGGGCGGGCTGCAAGTGTAACCACTGCCCCTGCTGCATGAGCTTTTTCTGCAAAGTCATGGCCATCGACCTTGGCGCCCGGCAACGCAAGAAACAGACTTCCCGGGCTAATCTGTCGGGAATCAAATTCGACGGTGCCGATGACCTTGGCTTGCGGGTTTGCAACGTTGTCTAGCCGCCCCCCGACAATCTCAGCAATTTCTGCGATAGTCAGTGGAATCATTATTTCGCCCCATTTCCAGCGAGCGCTTCAGCAAGAACTTTCCGGTCATCAAATTCGTACACCGTATCCCCTATTATTTGCCCAGTTTCATGGCCTTTTCCAGCCACAACGATGGCATCTCCAGGGCGTGCCCACTCGACCAAAAGCTTGATAGCCTGCGCACGATCACCTTCCTCCACCAAATGGGCAGATTCATCCGCTAGGCCAGCCTCCCCGGCTGCTTTTAGCAACTCCGCACGCGCACCCTCCATCATTGCTGCGCGGATCGGTGCTGGATCTTCCGTACGCGGGTTGTCATCCGTGATGACGACATAATCGGCTTGTTCGGCTGCAATCCGCCCCATAATGGCACGTTTCGAAGAATCACGATCACCACCGCAGCCGACGACCACCCCGACTCTTCCGCTGACCTGGCCACGCAGTGTTGCGAGCACCGCCTCCAGCGCACCAGGCTTGTGCGCGTAGTCAACCACAGCCACAAAATCTTGGCCTTGTGCCAACGATTCCATCCGGCCCGGGACAGCAACTTTTTCCACGCCGCGTATAAATGCGCTCAGTTCCACACCAGCAAGCTTCGCCATTGCACAGGCTAGGGCTGCGTTCGCGACATTGAAGCTGCCCGGTAACGGCAGATCTATCTCTACTTCTTCTCCAGCTATCTGCACATGCACCTGCTGGTTACCGCTCGGTGCAAGTTGTGCAGCAGTGACGACAACTTCGGCGCCAGTGGCCTTATCCACGGCGTCGACTTGCTGGGAAAAGGTGTCAACGTCGGCAAGATGCGTACGGACTCGCCAGCATTCCTGCGTATTAGCTTCTGCAATATCGGCCATCTCTTGGCCCCAATGCTCATCGATAACAACTGCTGCATTGCGCGCAGCTAGCTCTCCCCGGAATAACCGTGCCTTCGCCTGGAAATAATCTTGCATGGTCGGATGGAAGTCCAAATGATCCTGGGACAAGTTGCTAAAACCTGCGACCGTAAAACGCGTACCTGTAACCCGACCAAGTTCCAGAGCATGGGAGGAGACTTCCATGACAACGTGGCTGACTCCCTGTTCCACCATCATCGCGAAAAGCTCTTGCAGCTTTGGTGCTTCTGGGGTGGTCAAACTGGTGGGAACCTTGGTCCCGTTGATCCGCGTACCGGTGGTGCCGATTATGCCGACTTTGGCACCGGTTTCGCGCAGGCCAGCTTCTAAAATATAACTCGTCGTAGTTTTCCCGGAAGTGCCAGTTATGCCAATAACCTGCATTTTCTGCGAAGGGTGATCGTAGATTTCTGCGGCAATCAATCCCAGCACGCTTCGCAAGTCGTCTATCACCCAGACGGGACGCTGCTCGCCACGGTCCTTGAGAATTCTTGCACCAGCGGTATCCGTCAGGATCGCTGTGGCTACAGTCTTCTCGGCAAATTCCGCTCCATGCGCCCTATTGCCTGGCAATGCGGCAAAGATTTCTCCCGGCTTAATGTTCTGAGAATCTAAACCAATCCCGGAGATCGTGATACCGCTTGTCGAGCTGCTCGTAGCGCCAGCAAGCTCACCACCAAATTCTTCCAGCAGTGTGGCCAGTGTTGTGCTCATGGGAACATGCTCCTTGTCTAAGGGTCGGTTGGCAAAAGGTCTATGGCAAAGAATCAGCACCAGTAGTTGGCGTCGAAAAGGCAGACACCATGGTTACGGTGCTTGCAAAGTTAGCTCAGGTGCAGGCGGCGATGGCGGCACATTATCCCGGTCCAGCAACCACGATGCGATCTGGTGGAACAGTGGCCCGGCGCTACCGCCTCCGCCACCACCGTCAAGGACGCCGCGCTCTGGTTCGTCCAACATAATGGCGACGACAAAACGTGGATCGTCGACGGGGGCGATACCTGCGAAGGTAATCCAGTACGCTGAGTTGGAGTACGCGCCGGTATTCGGATCCACTTTCTGGGCGGTGCCAGTCTTACCGCTGATGTTGTAGCCTTCGATGTTCGCATCCGGGGCGGTACCGTTATTCACTCCCGCCGGGTCTGCTTGCACGGTGGCACGGAACATGTCGACGACGGTCTTGGCAGTTTCTTTACTTACTACCCGCGTTTTTTCTGGCTCATCGTCGCTAGCTCCAGCCCCATCCGCATCGTTGCTGTCTTTGACTTTATTGTCGTTGGCTCCGTTGCCTTCACCAGCGTTCTTCTTCGCATCGTCTTCCGCGCTGGATTTGATGATGCGTGGTTCTACGCGCTCTCCACCATTAGCCAGTGTCTGGAAAACTGAAGCCATCTGCAACGTCGTCCACGACATACCCTGCCCGATTGGCAGATTGGCAAACGTCGAGCCTGACCACTGCGAGCGTGCCGGACGCAGACCCGAAGATTCGTTAGGCAACTCGATTCCAGTTGTGGCGCCGATACCGAATTTATTCAGATATTCGTCAAACTTGTCTTGCCCCAGTTTTTCCGCCAATTGCAGCGTGCCGACGTTGGAAGACTTGCCGAAAATACCAGCAGTGGTATACGGCAACGGACCGTGCGGCCACGCATCATTAACGGTGACATCAGCGATTTGAATGCTGCCAGGCACTGTATGTACCTCATCTGCGGTGGTGATGCCTTCTTCAATCGCCGCAGCTGCGGTAATAATCTTGGCTACAGAACCTGGTTCGTAAGGAAACGAGATGGAACGGTTGTCAAAGTGTTTGCCGTCCTCTAATTGTTTTGCGATGTCTCCGTTTGGGTCAATCGTATCGGTATTTGCCATAGCCAACACTTCCCCCGTGGTGGCGTCGAGTACTACGGCCTCAGCAGACTCTGCTCGCGAATTGTTTTTTGCTTGTTCAAGTTGCTGCTGCACGAAAGTCTGCAAGTCCAAATCCAGAGTCAACTGGATATCTTTGCCATCGACAGCCGGGGTTTCATCACGCAACGTACCAGGGATGACTTGACCATTAGTAGAAACATCTTCAGTGGAACGACCGTTGATTCCCGAAAGGGTGGAGTCGCGAGAAGCTTCCAGGCCGAACTGCCCTGTGCCATCCATCGACACGCGACCAACAACGTTTTCGCCGATCGCCCCGTTGGGATATTGGCGGATGTCCTGGTGGTCGGCTGCAACGCCGTGGAACCGTTCAGAAATTTCTGCGGCAATATCAGGATCGACGTTCCGCACCAGCACCTCGTACTGTGTATCGGCACGTAGCTTATCTAGCAGATCCTTCGACTTTAGGTCCTGCTTGTCTTCCGAAGCTTCCTCGATCATCTTCGGGATTTCTCGAGACATCTTTAACAATGTGGCATCGACATATTCGTCTTTTTGCTCGTCGTCCAGCCGCTCATCTGATTCCAGCTGTGCCTGCTCACGAAGTTCTTTTCGTAGGGTTGTGGGCGATACTGGCAACGATCGTGCCTGCATCGTGTAAGCAATCTGTTTGCCTTCACGATCCACTACACCGCCTCGCCGGGCTGGATCAACATAAATGCGGGCGCGCTGGTCTTCTGCACGAGCGGAAAGATCTGGCCCCCACACCACTTGCACCCATGCAAGCCGTCCTGCGAGCACCACCGAAAAAACTAGCAGCAGCGCAGCGATAAGCCGGAGGCGTTTATGCATCAGCATTCGCTGTTCCTGGTGCGGCGTGCGTGGAGTCTGCGGTCGTGCCGAACCACGTGGACCACGCTGGGCAGAAGATGTCACGGTGGGAATGTCACCTTCCTAATTAGCGAAGATTGGGCTGGTACGGCGCCTGTAACGGGACTTGGTTATTTTGCGGGGCCACCGCGTCCGGGTTGGCAGCCGGACCGGCTGGTTCAGAATCCACGGATCCTGGCTCGCCGGCGTGCGGTGCAGGGCTAGGGCTACCCTCAGCACCTTCCGGAGCCGAAGCAGGTCGTTCACCGACCTCAGAAGCTGCGCTTTCTGGAGCCCGTGGTCCGCCAGCATGCGGATACGGAATGCCTCGACGACCTTCCGGAATCGATTCCAAACGATCGCGCAACTCACCGATACCGTCAGGGTCACTGGAGGCCTGCCCCGGGCGAACAGGCTCTCCGTTCACATCAATAATAGGCCGAGTTTCTGACGAAGCTGGGCGATCTTCCACGATGTCGCCATTTTCTTCACGCCGAAGAATTCCCGGCTCCACCGGAATCTGCATACCTTCAGCAACCGCATGGCCTGCTACTTCCGCAGCTGAGCGCACGTTTTCCAAATCACGGTGTAGCGTTTCCAGCTCATTATTCAACTGGCTTTCTTCCGCCGTCAGCACCTGTACTCGAAAGGTCTGTTGGGTGGCAATACCCGACAGCCAGATGGCAAACACGATACCGCCAATCATCATCATGATCGCGAGAACAGACAATCGTGCCCGGGTTGTCACCCGCTTAACCGGGTTAACCCGGCGACCGCGCACGCTGACCACCTGTTGCGATCCCAAACGGTGCGGGCCTTTTCCAGCCTGTGTTGCCTTGTAGCCACCACTGCGCTTCGAGGGGGCAGCGTAGCCGTGGGTACCGTCACCTGGGTGCTGGCGCTCACGGAAGTTATGGGGAACAGAAGATTGCCGCACTCCACCACCTGCGCCTGGTTGACTTCCCGAACGGGTATATTCGGCGCGCCGCGGTAGCGTTGTGGTGCCATTGCTGGCGGTGCTGGCCTGGCTGAAATTCGTGGTGCGGCGCTGGCGCTCATCAGTGCTGGTGTACATATCTAGCTACGACCTTCCGAGTCCACCGCACATGCGGTCTTTTCTTCTTGCAACTTTTCAACGGCGCGCACTCGCACCGATGCGGCACGAGGGTTTTCCACGATCTCTTCTTCGCTCGCTTGTTCCGCACCACGGGTGATAACGCGAAATTTGGCAGCAGTACCAGGCAAATCCATTGGCAGACCCGCCGGTGTTTTCGACTGTGAAATATCACGGAAGTGCTTTTTTACCAGCCGGTCTTCCAAGGACTGATAACTCATGAACACCGCTCGTCCACCATCACGCAGCATGTCCGTGATCATCGGCAGCGCATTCTCTATCGCAGCGAGTTCTTGATTAACCTCAATGCGCAGCGCTTGAAATGTGCGCTTCGCTGGGTGTCCGCCACTACGACGCGCTGGAGCCGGAATGGTGGCATACAAAAGCTCTACTAACCGCTGCGAAGTAGCAAAAGGTTGCTTTTCACGTTCACGCAGCACCGCCGAAGCAATCTTTCCAGCGAATTTCTCATCACCATAAGTCTTCAAAACTCGCGCAAGATCCCCGTGGGAATAGGTATTCAGGATATCTGCCGCTGTGATCGGTCCTGCACTATCCATGCGCATATCCAACGGAGCATCTGCCTTGTACGCAAAACCACGCTCAAGTTGGTCCAGCTGCATCGAAGACACTCCAAGATCGAACAATGCTCCGCTTATCCCGGCATGAAAAGCGTCGGCAAGAATCTCAGCGTTTCCAAAATACGCAACGGTCTGGGATTCTGCATTCCGCGTCTCAGCATCTACAAGTTGGGACTTCTGGACATCGACACCACCGGCATCCGCACTGGACACTGCCGCAGTTGCAACACTGGTAGCCAGTTTGTCTGCGAGTTCATCAAACCGGCACTGCACTGCGCAAAACCGATCTCGATACTGGGCTAAACGTTTAGTCGCGGACCGCAGTGCGTTGCTATCTCGATCGAGACCGATCACGCGGACGTCAGGAAAGCGTTGCAAAAAATATTCGGTGTGCCCGCCAGCACCCAGGGTGCCGTCGACAAGAATTCCGTGTGCCCCCGCTGCTTCTACAGCTGGCGCCAAAAGCTCAGCCATCCGATCACGCATCACTGGGACGTGCCCGTGCTGCGACTGTTCCGAAGTGGATTGTGCTGCGTCCACTGGTTCTGTCGGGTTTGCCATGGCGACTGTCCTCCCCTCGCGCAAAAAGCTCTGTGGTGATGGGGTGTATATAGGGCTCTGTTTGAGGCAGGTTTCTGATGTCGGGGAAGTACACCAGAGGCATCCGCCTCAAACAGAGTCCTTATACACACTCCGTGCGCTGCCTTAGAGAAGGCCAGCCAGCACTTCATCAGCGTCAGCTGCAGAGTATGCAGCTTCGGTCTGTTCTTGGTATGCGGCCCAGGACTCTTTGTCCCAGATTTCGAGAAAATCCACGGAACCAACGACGACGCATTCCTTCGAAAGGTTTGCATACTCGCGGTGCGCCACTGACAAGGTAATACGACCGTTACCATCTGGCCGCTGCTCATCTGCACTTGCTGCCAAGTTGCGAATGAATGCGCGGGCTTCCGGATTGGTACGTGAGACCGCCGCCGCTTTGCGAGCGCGCGCAGCGAACTCCTCCCGGGGATAGACCGCCAAAGAGTGATCCTGCCCCTTCGTTACCATCAACCCACCAGCGAGTTCATCGCGAAACTTCGCCGGTAGTGTCAGGCGCCCTTTGTCGTCGAGCTTGGGAGTGTACGTGCCGAGAAACCTTCTCGG
>ERZ1023210.130-NODE-130-length-15767-cov-5.392184_pt1 | contig 15767 bp, 10 predicted proteins | sample MGYA00380446_ERZ1023210 | MGnify/ENA primary metagenome ERZ1023210 (study PRJEB33173, sample SAMEA4830300) | metagenome | study: EMG produced TPA metagenomics assembly of the PRJEB25223 data set...
TGCTGTGGGCAGCGTATATGGTGAGCTTCCTTTTGTACATCATCAGTTTTGGCAATATTGTCTGGATTTAGTGGCTGAGAACACGCTTCGGTTCCAACCCTAGGTCCATGGATCTGACGATTTAGTTCCAAATTCCAGAGACGACCGAGGGAATGGGGTTACCCCAAAATAGAAAACGAAGGACCCCCTTCATGCTGAGTTTGAGGTACTCCCCACTGGTCAGAAACTGATTTTCAGTCCAACTAATGGGGGTACTTCAGTCCGGCTGCGGGCGCATTTTGGAGCTTGACTAGTTTTGATACAAATCCTGGGGTTTGAAAAGAACCGAACGGTCGTTTGTAGTCAGATATTGCATGGGGCGACTAGTTGGTGTGTGAACTATAGACTGTTCTGTCTGTATGGTTTGTGCAATTGCCGTATCTATCGAGGTGAATCAATAGACAGAATGGTCTTGTAATCGTCTTTCGTGTGTGGTCTAATTAGCGGGCTTTGCTTTAGAACTGAAGGAAACTCACGATTATGACAAACCTACGACGGCGCATGAAAGTGCTCGCAGCAGCGATGGGTGGCGCGATGGTGCTCTCCTTAGCCGCTTGCGCGAATACTTTTGATTCGGCTGACACGGGCATGGTTACCTACGTGGAACCGAATATGTTTAATAACCTTTATCCACCTTCTGGCGGTTATTACCCAAATGGTGGAGTGCTTAACAACATTACGGACCGGCTGCTGTGGCAAGACCCGGAAACCTTAGAGCTGCACCCGTGGATTGCAGAAGAATTACCGCAAGCAAATGCGGATAATACGGAATTCACGTTTCGAATCCGCCGGGGCGTCACTTATTCCGATGGCTCCGTACTGGATGCCGCGAACGTGAAGAAGAACTACGACCTCTACGCGAAAGGCGATGAGGCGCGCTTATTAACGCCATCCGAGCAGCTACCGAATTACGAGAAAGCTGAAGTCATTGACGAATACACGGTGAAGTTTTATTTCACGAAGCCATCCCCGGGCTTCCCACAAGCGACATCAGTTATGAACCAAGGGCTGCTGTCCAACGAAACCTTGGATCTTGACGATTCCGGTTTTGCCCCAGGCAATGCCACAGCGATCTCTGGTTCTGGTCCTTTCTTCATCGACGCAGAAGAACTCGGCACAAAGCTGGTGCTGAAGGCACGTGAAGATTACCAGTGGGCACCGCCGGCCCGGGGCGATCAGCAGGGCCCGGCAGACATTGCCGGGGTGAATATCGTGTTAGCTGAAGAAGATTCCGTGCGCGTGGGGTCGCTAGTTGCAGGGCAGTCTGATGTGGCCCGCCAGATCGAAGCACCAGATGAAAAGCACTTAAAGGATCAGAATCTACAGATTCTCGCGGCCCCCACGCGCGGAGTCAACAATAGCTACCACTTCCATTTCCGGCACCCTCTCGTGGAAGATATCCGGGTCCGGCGGGCACTCATTCACGCCATCGACCGCGACAATATCCTGCGCACCCTCTATTCGGACTCGTACCCGACAGGTGCATCGATCTTGGCACGCACCGCAATTGGCTTTCAAGACGAGTCAGAACACTACGCCTACGATCCAGAGAAGGCAGAGCAATTGCTCGACGATGCAGGCTGGAAACGTGGCGCCGACGGCATCCGTACTAAAGAAGGCCAACGGCTTTCCCTGACCTTTAACGAAGCCGTGCCGCAACCGCGGTCCCGGGAGATGTTTACCAAAGCTCAAGAGATGCTGAAAAGCATTGGGGTAGAAGCGCATTTGTACCCAGGCGATCGTTCAGCCCAAACCAAGGCAATGAAGGATCAGGAGCTCGTGCAAGTACGGCACACTATGACCGGACGCGCAAACGTCGACACGCTAGCTACCTGGCTAGATGGCAACGGGCGAAATTCTTTCCTGAACTACGATGCAGAAACCGATAGTTACGGCGATGAGCAATTGCAAGCGCTGGTGGATGACTACTTCCAGCTGACCAGCGAGAAACAACGCCTGGAAAAAGCTGCTGAAATGCAGGATTACCTGGCAGAACAAGCCTATATTCTGCCTTTGTTTGAAGAACCACAAGTCTACGGTGCGCAACCGCATATCGACGGCTTTACGACGGAAGCCATTGGCCGGCCGTCGTTTTACGCAGTAGAGGCTAACCCTGCACAAGGACGGGGGAAGTAATGAGTCGGAAATCAATATTTGCACGAATCGGCCAGTCCGTTTTAGTGATCTGGGCGACGTTTACGCTGGCGTTTATCTTGCTCAGCGCTTTGCCTAGCGATGCTGTGGCTGCTCGTTACGACAACCCCAATTTAGGCCTCACCCCGGAGCAGCTGGCCGAAATTCGGGAGGTTTATGGCGCTGATGAACCACTTATCTCGCGGTATTTTTCTGCTCTCACAGGATTCCTGACTGGCGATTTCGGCTATTCCGTAGCAACAGGCACTGCGGTTTCGGAGATGCTCGCTAATGCCATCCCGTCTACAATGGCCTTGGCATTATCCGCGTTTGTGGTGGGCGCAAGCCTCGCCTTCGGTATTGCGGTGCTATCTACCTTCGGCCCAATGGCTTGGTTGCGAAGCCTATCGCGTAGTTTGCCCTCGGTGATGGTCTCGGTGCCCACCTTTTGGATCGGTATTATTCTGATTCAAGTCTTTTCCTTCGGGCTTGGCTGGGTGCCGGTTATCGGTGCGAATTCTGTGCAATCTCTGGTGCTTCCAGTCATTACCTTGGCTATCGCGATATCTGCGCCGTTGGCCCAGGTGCTCATGCGCTCCATCGATGAGGTCATGGACATGCCCTTCGTGCAAGTGGTGCGTGCTAAAGGAGCCAGCGGGGCATGGCTGCTGTGGCGAAATGTATTGCGCAACGCCTTCCTTCCGGTATTGACCATGGCTGGACTTACCTTTGGCGAATTAATCGGCGGGTCCGTGGTGACAGAAGCCGTTTTTGCCCGGCACGGCATTGGAGCCTTGACGGTGGATGCGGTTGCAGACCGTGCCACCTCGGTGTTGCTGGCGATCGTGGTGCTTGCCGCCGTGGTCTTCGTGCTCATCAACCTGGTGGTCGACCTTCTTTATCCAGTGCTCGATGTGCGCCTTCGGGAGCGTCGCACTGTCGTAAATTCCGCAACGCAGCCTTCCGCAACTTCTTCATCTGCACACGCGGCAGGTACTTCCCGGAATGCCTCAGAACCGCACGAAAAGGAAGAGCAAAAATGCAGCTAAAACCCGCACAACTTAAAGTTCGTCCCGGTACAGCTATTTCACTCATCGTGCTTGGCTTGGCAGTGCTGTGTGCATTGGTGCCGCAGTTGTTTACTTCGCAAGATCCGAACCAGGGCGGCGACACCACCGCACTACTAGCCCCAAGTTTTCAGCATTGGTTTGGCACCGACGCCGTCGGACGCGACCTATACACCAGGGCTGTCTACGGCGCCCGGCAATCCTTACTCGGGGCCCTGCTGGCCGTGCTATTCGGCCTCGTCGTCGGAACCCTCCTCGGCGTAATCGCAGGGGTAAATAAAGGATGGTTGGATGCAGCGATAATGCGCGTTGTCGATGTACTGCTATCGATCCCTGCACTTTTGCTTTCCCTGTCGGTCATCATCGTTCTGGGGCACGGCATCTTTAATGCTGCGATCGCAGTGGGTGTTACGTCGGTTGCCACTTTCGCCCGATTAGCCCGTTCACAGGTGCTCAGCGTTGCCGGTGCTGATTTCGTCGAAGCTGCCTATGGCTCGGGCGGAACACCACTGCAAGTACTCATGCGCCATATCCTGCCAAATTCGCTGACCTCAGTGTTCGCTGTTGCCGCTTTGCAATTCGGCCTAGCAATTCTGCAGCTGGCTACCCTGGGATTCCTCGGCTACGGTGCCCCGCCGCCGACGCCAGAATGGGGGCTGCTGATCTCGGAATCACGCGACTATATTGCCACCGCTGGTTGGCTTACCTTGGCCCCCGGACTCGTCATTGTTGCTGTGGTACTCGCAGCGAACCACCTCAGCCAGATTTTGCGAAAGGCAGCATAATGTCACTGCTATCTGTTTCTGATCTTTCCATTACTTACCGCACCGAACACGGTGAGGTGGAAGCCGTCAGCGGCATCAACTTTGCTGTGGTTCCAGGCGAAATGACGGCCATCGTGGGAGAATCCGGATCCGGAAAATCCACTTCAGCTATGGCTGCGATTGGCCTGCTTGCAGAAAACGCGACAATTGTTTCCGGTTCGATTACGTTCGACGGGAAAGAAGTCACGCAGCTGTCGGAAAAGCAATGGCGACAGCTACGTGGCCGACGCATCGGTTTAATCCCACAGGATCCAAATAATTCGCTTAATCCACTCAAAACAATCGGTGCATCGGTTGAAGAAGGCTTAAGCATTCACAACTTCGGTGATAAAGCCACCCGTAAACAGCGCGCAATTGAGCTCTTGGAACGAGTAGGAATTGATGATCCACAGCGTCGTTACGAGCAGTACCCGCATGAACTCTCCGGTGGCATGAAACAACGCGTCTTGATTGCCGCGGCAGTGGCGCTGGAACCCGAATTGATCATCGCCGACGAGCCGACGTCTGCACTGGACGTTACCGTGCAGAAGATCAGCTTGGACCTCCTAGACAACATGTGCCATGAACTCAAGATGGGCATACTGCTTATCACTCATGATCTGGCGGTGGCTGGCGATCGCGCAAACAAGATCGTGGTGATGGAAAAAGGAATGGTGCGTGAATCTGGGGTTGCGGCCCGGGTATTAACCAAGCCGCAACACGAGTACTCCAAACGATTACTCGCAGATGCACCCTCGTTGAGCTCACCGCACCTGGGCACTTCCCGTCGTGGGCAAGCGACGCCACAGGCGCAGGAGCCATTGCTCGCCGTTACCGGGCTGACCCAACAATTTGGGGACTTCACGGCAGTGAGCGACGTGAGCTTTAGCGTCGCGCCGGGTACCACGCACGCGCTCGTGGGGGAGTCTGGCTCCGGGAAAACCACGACCGGGCGGGCAATCTCTCTGTTTAGCCGTCCAACTGCTGGAAGCATCGCGTTGCACGGGGAAGAAATAACGACGGCCCGCGGTAAACACCAGCGCGAACTTCGACGAGCGATCCAGATGGTGTACCAAAACCCGTTTGGTTCGCTGGATCCACGGTTGAGCATTGGTGATAGCATCGCCGAACCAGTGCGCAATTTCTTCGGTGCTTCGCGGCGTAGCGCTCGGGCGAAAGCCAAGGAAGTGCTGGACCAGGTGTCGCTAGATTCTTCGATGGCTACCCGGAAACCCAGCGAGCTTTCCGGTGGTCAGCGCCAGCGGGTGGCGATTGCGCGGGCGATCATCATCGAACCAGAACTCATTGTTCTAGACGAGGCCGTATCAGCACTGGACGTCACCGTACAGGCGCAGATCCTTCGTCTGCTCGATGATCTCCAGAAAGAACTCGGGCTTACTTATATTTTTATCTCGCATGACCTGGCGGTCGTGAATCAAATATCGGATTCCGTATCAGTGCTCTCGCGCGGCAAACAGGTGGAATACGGTGCTACGGAGAAAATATTTACCCAGCCGAGTACGGATTACACCCGGACGCTTATCGACGCCATCCCAGGCTCGCGCTATCGTGCGGGAGATTTGAACTTGGGCTTGTAGAGCCGAAAGTGCCGAAAAATTAGCGGAAATCAGGGATTGGAAAAGGAGAAACACTATGGCGGATATCATTAACAACCTGGCTGCGGCCGCACCGGAAATCGAGGAGCTACGCAATGCTCGTCCCGATGCGTTGCACAATGCGCAAGCGAGCTTTTCGGCACTTCTGGAGCCGGAAGATCCAGGCAATTTTTCCTACGCAGAGCGTTATGCCGTTGCTGCGTTTACGGCCACTTTGTTTGGGGAAGAAAAAGCCGCAGACTTTTATTCCGATTTGCTTGCTGACGAAGCCGACGAAGAGCTGATTGCGGCAGTGCGTGCCGCCAGTGTCCGTGGGGCGTCGACCGGACCGTACCACGATGGTGGATTCGTCGTGTTCGGTGGCACTGCTGACACCGGCGATGTTGCTGCGGGTGACGTTACGGCGGGCGACGGTGATGCCGAGGGTGGTGAAGCAGCGCTTGGTGCCCGCATGGCAGCAGCCTTTTCCTGGGCACACCTGGTGGCATTCCATCCGAAGGATGCGTCCCCACAGGCGTTGGGGAACCTGGATGCCGCCGGATGGAGCGCAACTGAGATAGTTAGCCTTTCGCAGTTGGTGGCATTCCTCGCGTTCCAGGTGCGCGTAGTGCATGGCCTGCGAGTTATGGCGGGGCAGAACCCGCACACGCCTACAGTCGATCGTGCTCCAGGGACGAAGAACACGGGCTGGGAAACCACCTCGAATATTCTCGTGCATGACTCTGTTGCGCCTAGCCACTTTGTGAACCACCCATTGGGCTGGCTGCCGTGGATCGCCCCGCTGGAAAAAGAAGAACTTAACGATGAGCATATTGATGCGCTCATTAAGCCCGAGCGTGCCGGTATCGCTTATTTTCGATTGCTTGCCCGTGATCCAGACGCGTTGAAAGCCCGCACACTCACGGACCTGGATATTTTCTACAACACCGAAGGTGGGCTCTCGCGCGCCGACCGGGAGCTAGCAGCAACCGTGGTTTCGCGCTACAACGGCTGCGAATATTGCGCCACGGTGCACCAAGCACGCTGCATCGACGAGGGCGGTGAACCAGCAGCGGTGCAACGGCTACTCGATGAGGGCATTGCGGCGGACCTTGGCTCAAAGAAGTGGGATCTGATTCGCCAAACAGCAGTTGCCCTGACGAGCACACCGTTTGCCTTCGACGCTGCACAGTGCGCGGAGCTTCGCGAGTTTGGCTTCGATGAACAGTCGATTCTAGACCTGATCTATTCCTCCGCGTTCTTCAACTGGGCCAACCGACTGATGCTGACGTTAGGTCAAGCAGAAGTCCCGAAGCGGTACCGCTAGCTGGCGTGCGGATCGCCCAGCGGTTGTAGACGTGGTTGGTTACGTCGCAGCAAAACCCCTCTCCAAGCTTCTCACCTGCACAGCTCAAATGAGAGAGGGATGGTTGTTTCTCGGAGTGGAATACATTTTTTGCGGCTCGTACTGCAAGAATTACGCTGTATATTACGGCGGTTAAGGATAGTAAGATATATCTATTCCTAGTGTGCTCCGGCGTAATGTTCGTCGTGGGTAACCCTCGTAGAACGTAGTTTGGAGAATCGCCGGTGCCGGTTAACGCTGATAAAGCTTCACGTCTGTTCGAATTTCTTTCCGCTTTGCAGAAGACAAAAGAAAAGATCATCTTTTCTACGGCAGAGTATAAAAAGACGGCGGGAAGGTATTATCCTTCGAACGCCTAAAAGAATTAGCACAGAATACGGGGCAGGTTAAATTCGGTGAGCAAATTTGTAGCACTTTAGATTTGGAAGAAACGTATCTTAGCTCTAAAGATACAGAGAATAGTTTGCTTGTAGCTTTTGAAAAACCAGAAGTCGTTAAATACCCAAGTTTGCCTGCACAGTTGGAGTATCTCGTCACCGGTGACGTTGATGATCCATTGCGAGAGCCAAAAATTGATGCCGAAATGGCGCACTCAGAACAAGACCGGGTTCAGCTCGATGAGTGGATGGCGAGTTGGCGGACATGGGCCAACGCAGAAAAATATTCTCTAGCGTATAAAGATTTATTTGAAATCCAAACCAGCGCAAACCAGCACGCTGATGAGTTCGAATTGATTTTGGGCCTGGGTAACCTGGCCTGGAAACGAGAAAATGGGCTGAAAATTGACCGGCATCTGTTTACTTCTGGGCTGAGAATTAACTTCGAGAAGATTACCGGGGATATCGAAATTCTACTCGGCGATGATGAATTGAAGATGGAATTTGACGCGGTCCCAGGGGAAAGTCTGAATAATGGTGAATTTTTATCCGATGTCAAAGATGAAGTAGCGCGTTTTGAAGGTGAGATGCTTGACCCGGGGACGTTCGCCAGCCTTGGGAAAGTGACAGCGCATGGGCTTGATACCCGAGCGGAATATAAACCAGATTGGCAGAACCAAGCCGTTTTAGAACGCCCCGTAATCTCATGGCAACCGACAATCATTTTGAGGAAACGCCAACGGACTGGTTTTGCCTCAGCGTTCAAGAACATCGCTGCAGAAATTCTAGCAACAGGCGTAGTTCCTGCCGGGTTAGCTACGTTGGTTGATCCGAATTCCCAGGCAGAGGTGCACCCAGTAGAAGAGCCAGGGGCAACCTTCGAATCGAACGATGAGATATTTACCCCTTTGCCTTTAAACGACAAACAACTCCAGGTGTTAAAACACGTAGACACACATGCGCAGACTATTGTCCAAGGGCCTCCGGGGACAGGAAAAACGCATATGGCTGCCGCTCTGTTGTCGCATTTGCTTGCCCAAGGAAATCGGGTCCTCGTGACGGCAGAGGCACCTCGGGCACTGTACGAATTGCGAGACAAACTCCCGGAAGAGATCCGGGAACTTGCTGTGTCTGTGATTAACTCGGGACAATCAGATTTAGCGGAGCTAAAAGTAGCTGTTGATACGATAAGCCGACGGTCGAGTGACTACGATCATGCGGCGGCAACCCGTGATATACATGCTCTAGAATCTAGCCTTAACCAGCTGCAGGAACAAAGAACTGCCGAATTGAGAAAATGGACCTCTCTTATGGAATCTGAGAGAGACAACTTGGCAATTCCAGGCTATGACATGCAGATGTCCCGTGCAGTGGAAAAATGGTTGGCAGACAAGTCCATGTATGAGTGGATTGACTCCTTGCAGGTTCCCGACCTTAATCAGCCGTTTCCATTGACACCCCAAGAGTTGGATGAATGGTTTTCACTGCTCGATTCTGAAGAGCTCTCTGGAACTGATGTAACGGAAAATGGCGACGAAATTGATTTTAGTATCTTGCCAACCGTGGAGGAGCTGGTTCGCTTAGTCGAAGCCGAACGGGAACTGGATTCGTTTGACGGAGAATTCGCAGCAGAAATTTCTTCTAGTGAATTAGCGGCGTGGTCGCAGCTTGCAGCAGCGAAGCAAACCGAGTTGTCTGGGGAAGCAGAAAGCGTTGTCGAGAAGTTGCAGGCGATGCACCGTGAGTCTCTGCCTTGGGTGGACGCGTTGCTTTCTGATGCGCAGTCCAAGAACCTTTTCAAGTGGAAGAACGTCGTTGAATCCTTGACGAACGATTTTGCTGCTGCCAAAGCTCGAGGGCAAAAACTAGACAATTTAAGGGCCATTGACATCAAAGGAGATATTGACTCTTTTGTGCCGATTGCCCGGGCGCTGCAAAAATTCCTCCAAGATGGTGGTGTTATCAAAACTAAAGTTGATGGTCTTCCGAAAGCTGGCTTGTTCACTAAGCCAATCATCAAAGATGCCTTTCCGTTCTTTGAACATGTCCGTATTAACGGTGTACCGCCGACCTCTTTAGCTGAGATCGATGCGTATCTTGACTACGTGGAGCTTGAATGGGCCTTAGGAGCATTGCAGCGCTCCTGGAACTATTCGCAACCTGCAAGTAACTTGACGCCCCGAGAAAAAATTGGGTTTTGGCAACATGAACTTGAAACTTTTTCGACCTCTGTGGAACAAGTCGAAGAGATTGTTTCTCGGATAGCCGAATTTAATACTCTCGGCTTTGGCGTTGGCGTAGCCGACCTTGACAGTTTTCCGGGTAAGCTACGGCAACTGAAAGCGCTATCTGATGCACAGGCTAAGGTCGCAGGATACGCTGAGCTAATCAGTCTTGGAGTGGAGACAACCCGTATTGCCAAATCGACGCTTGGATCGCTTGCTTGGCTCGATGGGCTGCAATCAGCATTGGAAAGCCGTGACGTTGAACAGTACCGGACCGCGTTAGAATCAGCTAGAGGGCAAGCTGCTTTATCAGGACCTATTCGTCGGCGGAATGAACTTACCGCAAAAGCTAGCTGCTGGTCACAACGTTTTGTACAGATGGTATTGAACTCGGTTGATAGTACTGTCTGGCGTGCACGTGCTAACCAGACCGACAAAGCTCGATTCTGGGCGCTGGCGGGAGAAAAAATTAAGCAGCGTTCTCGTATAGACCTCCAGGAGCTATCGCGTACGATTCGAATGATTGACCAGCGTATCTCCGCCACTATTTCGGAGCTTGCCGCAGCCCGAGCCTGGTCAAAAGCGGTAGGCAAAGACCGAATTGATCCGGCTACACAGTCGGATCTTGTTGCCTATAGCCAAGCGGTAAAGCGATTAGGTAAAGGAACCGGAAAATTTGCAGCGCAACACAAGAGGGACGTCCGCAAACATCTAGCCTCTTGCCGGTCTGCCGTGCCGGTATGGATTATGCCAATCTACAAAGTAGTGGAGCAGTTTGACCTAACAGAGACTAGGTTTGATGTGGTTATTGTGGCTGAGGCGTCACAGTCCGGGATCGATGCTATTTTTCTCCAATACCTCGCCCCGCGCATGGTAGTCATTGGAGACGATAAGCAAGTCTCACCCACGAGTTTTCGTAACCAGGACGTGATACGAAATCTTGCTCAGCAATATTTATCGGATTTTGACAAAATTGATTCTTGGGCAGATCCTGCGCGATCGCTCTTTGATGAGGCGAATATGAGGTACGGTGGGCGCATTACGCTGGAGGAACACCGGCGGTGCGTACCCGAAATTATCGGGTTTTCTAACCAGTTTATCTATGAGCCTGAGAACATTTCGCTAAAGCCGGTTCGTGAGGTTGAAGCGGACCGGCTAGCTCCATTCAAAATTACCAGAACTCCGAATGCGTTCTGGGCTACTAACAAGTCGAAAAAGGTCAACCAAGCTGAAGCTGATGCTCTCGTAGAACGCTTGGTTTCTGTACTTGATGATCCGCAGTATGATGGCAAAACAATCGGTGTGATCTCTTTGCTTAGTTCGTCAGGCCAGGCTGCATACATTCAAGCGAGACTCATAGAACAAGTCCCGCCTGAAGTTTTGCAAGAACGTGACCTTAAGGTGGGCAGCCCGGCCGAGTTCCAGGGTGCTGAGCGCGATGTTATGTTTTTATCGATGGTGCAACCGGTCACCCCGGGTGAAAGGGTTTCTTCGTTGACTAAGAAAGAATATCTGCAGCGGTATAACGTGGCAGTTAGTCGTGCTAAAGATCAGGTTTGGTTATTCCACTCGATTGATACCAACGATCTGAACCCAACTGATATTCGTGCGCAACTTTTGCAATATGCCTATGGCATGGCAGAGAAAGCACCCGAGCTTGCTGCCAGCGTCAGTGTGCCGAATGATGTCCGCGTAGAACCGTTTGATTCCCTATTTGAACAGCGGGTTTACAACAGAATTGTGGAAAAGGGGTACCAAGTTACCCCACAATATGCAGAGTTTGGGTACCGAATAGATCTCGTTGTCGTAGGAGCCCAAGGGCGATTGGCTGTAGAGTGCGATGGGGATTATTGGCATAGCGATCAGAACGCGTTGCGGGATCAGCACCGGCAACGCGAACTGGAACGGCTTGGATGGACATTTGTGCGTATCTTCGAATCAGATTTCTATTTGGATGCAGATGTTCAGATGCAAAAAGTATGGGATGAACTGAACACTCTGGGGATCACTCCAGCGAATGCTGGCATCCCGGCTTTTGACGCGTCACAAAATGTAGAGATTCTCGAGAGAGTGTATGCGAATAGTGAGCAAACTGAATCGAATACCGGGATTGGTGAGTGAAGTATCACCGGGTTTTCCTCGTTTTGGCGGGGCGAACCCGGAACCTGAACAGAAATTTACCTTGGCCCCCAATTGCATCAGGGCCGGGCACCACGAGATAACGATGTAAACTGAATTGAGAAACAACAATATGTTTGCATCAAAGATTCCGGGACACCAATGGCATTCTCGCTGCGAAAAACCTCCTACGCGGTATCCGCATGCGTCGTAGGATTCAGTTTATCTCGCCGTTGTTTCCGGATGCTTCCGTCACTGCACTAGGTTGGACCCTAGGGTTGGCCGTTATTCCCTTGATTTTAGGGGTTGTTGCTCGTTCACCACGTGCTGTTGTCGTGGCTATTGCTGCCGGGTTTTCTCCGGTGCTATTGCTGTGGGCAGCGTATATGGTGAGCTTCCTTTTGTACATCATCAGTTTTGGCAACATTGTCTGGGTGTAGCGGGATTCTCGAGGAAGAACCGTCCTACTTTCAGGGACGAGCGCCTTAACGATACTGAGAATGAGAGTAGGTTCATTTGTAAGCTGCAATTATTTGAGGTTCGCTATTATTTAATAGAAATTCCTCCAGGCTCCTCGTCAAGAACGGCTGAAATGGGAGGGAAGGGGCGGTGTTCAGTTCCAACAGTTATGTTCCAAGGCCTTAGTCGACTGTCTACTCACCATAAGGTCTCGTCCTCGGGTAGCTGCCTTTCGAACGACTCAACTAGTTGTCGGTTCTCTCGTGCATCAAACGTATTGTCCATTGGTAATTCAACCTCACCGAGTAAACCAATTTCGTTAAGGTAACCCCGGCACCAATCAAGCCACTGTGAGGCCGCTGGAACACCTTCTAGTGCGTCGAGGTATTCCCAAATCGTTTGCCGCTTCTTCCACTCCTCGGAGCGTTGGAGAAGGGTGTTGTATAGTTCTTCTTCCCGGTGGTGTAAGCGCGCTAGTTCAGTTGCTTTGATAAGACGTCGCTGTCTGCGTTCCCCTTCTAACACGTGGTGCTCGTGAAGGACTGTGGCCCACTGTTCGTCGCGGTACATTTCAATGAAAAAGTCTTGTAGCGCTGTATTCAAACGAGTCGGATTGGCTTTGGTGTCGTTGCGGGTCGTGCCGCCAACGGTGAGAGAAACTAGCCCCGTGCCTTTTCGGACGTAGAACTTCGGCAATTTCTTCCCTTGATTCCACGGCCAATGTAGCGAATCCTCGTAGTCTTTAATCTCTTTCTTCGTGGGCGGTCGTTCAACGTTATTGTGGTGCTCGCTCACCGACACTGTGTAAGACCTGCAAGCGGTGTCAATGGTCACCTTTTCAAGTTTCCTGTAGCCACGGTGCCCCTCGGTCTCATGGGCCGTCACGGTCCATCCACGGGCTTTCGCCTCTGTAAACACGACATGCAGCAGCGTTTTGGCTCTTTGCTTGGTATCGGAACTGTACATTTTGGACTCTTGCACCAGTCGGCTTACGAGGGGTTGATACCTGCTAACTTTAAGTTCTCCAGTCAAAAGCGGCTCGAAGTTGGCAGAAACCCACTGGTTTTTGTTCAGTAGCGCCGCGATTACTGTGACAGAAGAGTCGTGATTCCAAGAGTCGGCTTGCCACTGGAGCCTTAACTCTTTGCCTTCGGGTACGAGGTTTTTCTCCGAACCGCGAACCCACTTGCTAATTGGTTCCCAGTCTTTCTTGGCGGCGCTTCGGTTCATGACTCGTCTGATGACCCAACCGCGCTTCGATGCGAGTAAATCTTCTAACAATTCTTTTGCCCGTGCGTTGAGCTCCACTTCGGTTGAAGGATGTGGTTCTGGTGGATTGTAAACAGGCGAAATGTAAACCGTTTCATGCTTTGACCTGCGTCTTTGTTTTGGCTTCCGTAGTGGCTCTACGCCATCCAGCACCCGTTTGCCGCGCTCGGTAAGGGTGGCTGTCCACTTCTTGTTCTGTCGCCTCACCTTTAAGAGGTTGTGGCCTTCGAGTGAACGAGCGGTGGTTTTATACGTAGAGGGCACATCTGATTCGGCAGGACACCCGTCGGCGACCCATTGCAGGACAGTGCGTTGACGAGTCGTGAGGTTTTTCGAGGCTGGCATGACTCTATTATTACTCCTCGAAAAGCGGTGAGTCGCGATTACGGAGTTATTATTCGTCCCGGAATAATTACTTTGTAAGGCCGTTTTCAGCCCTTGGGCTACCTTTAAACTCGAACGCCATGAATCCGAATCATCTCGGTAAACTCAATAGCTTTCGCAAGGGTCGATTCCTTAATCGACTCCAATTTGTGGGTGGCCGCATTGCCCCAGATTCGGATACTGTCGGCCCTCTTTTTTGTTCGATGTTTGACGTGATGATCCCTCGTCAACGAGGAAGACCGCACATTTCTCGAACTGTGGTGCCCAGCCTTTCTCATTCTTCCGCGGTAAGCCATAATGAGCGGCGGTTGTAAAACCAATTTTGCGGCACATTAACACCGAGCCAGTGTATGCCCCGATGGTGTGGCTGAAGTTTACCTCGTTCCACATCTCGCAAAAATCTGCGGGCACGTAGTTGACCTTTCGATGTCTCGGTCAGGGTGGGTAAATCTTTGCAGCACCGTTTTTCATGGTGATCTTGATGGATGCCCCGCAGTAGTCCTGGCAGACTATACACAGGTAGGTTGTTTCGACGAATGGCTACTTATCTACCGACAAGGCGATATTGACTTCCTTATCCTCTCCACACCCGGGGCGGATGATTGCACGGTCTTATACACGTTTGTCGTCGAATGTGAAGCGTTTGTGCCTGAAGTGCCCCGAGTTTTGTTCCTAGGCATTTGCCTTGATTTCTATTATTCCCTGTTGCGGGTTCTGCTTCCACAATTCGGTTTCCACTTCGACCGGGGTTCGGTACCCCAAGCTCTGGTGGAACCTGTCCTCATTCCATCATGACACCCATTCGAAGGTCGCGATTTCTACCTCGACAATGTCATTCCACCTGCGAGTATGGATCAGCTCGTTCTTGTAAGAGTCGTTAACGTTTTCCGCCAAAGCATTGTCATATCAGTCGCCAACTGTCACGGTGGAAGCAGTGATCCCGTGTTGGGCACCTCGCTCGTTGTAGACAACGCTGACGTACTGTGAGCCGTGATCCGAATGGTGAATGAGACCTGTTGTTTCCCTCGCACTCACAATCGCTTGATTGAGTGCTTGCAGCGGCAAAAACTGAAGTGCGCATCGAGTCCGATAATACCCATCCGACGATCCGCCGGGAGTAAACGTCGGTGACAAACGCCATGTAGACGAAGCCTTTCTTCGTGCGCACGTAGGTAATGTCGGCCCCACAGCCTGTTTAAGGCCCTGGGCTTTGAACTCACGCTCGACCAAATCTGGGCGCAGATCCGGCACGTTGAGGTGTGCGCGTTGTGATTGGTGATCGGCCTTTGCCTTTGCCGGAAACACCAGCCAGGCGCATTAAGCGGGCAGTTTGTTCGCGACCGATATCTATTCCTTCACGGTGAAGCGCATGCCACATTTTCCGCACGCCGTAGACACCGTAATTATCCCGATGAACAGCACTAATGCGTTCAATCAGCACGCCATCACGAAGGCGACCAGCGCTTAACCCACAGGCTTTGGACTGGCGATAACCACGCGAGGTGATAAACCCGCCAGTCCGGTTATTCTTCAACATCGTGCAGATGAACTTGGGCAGTGAAACGATTCCGGTATTTATCGATGAACTGGATCATAACTGAGGTATTGGGGCGAGTTCCGACGCGAAAAAAGCCGAGGCAGCTTTCAACAACTCATTGGTGTTCCGTAGTAGTTGGTTTTCACGGCGTAGCCTGGCGTTTTCGGCGGCCAAGTCTTCAGGAACAGGCTCTGGGATGTTTCCCGCACGACGAGCAGCCTTAAGTCCATTGACGAGCTGTGTGCCATGAAACCCCGAGCTTTGGGGCTACTGCCTGGCACGCGGCCTGCATCGGCCTATTTTCCGTCAAGATGCGGTCCTCTACAAGACGGACCACACGGTCCTTTGCATCCTGTTCAAATTTTCTTGGCATGTTCCAGATGTTCCCATCTACT
>ERZ1023210.134-NODE-134-length-15334-cov-5.752733_pt1 | contig 15334 bp, 10 predicted proteins | sample MGYA00380446_ERZ1023210 | MGnify/ENA primary metagenome ERZ1023210 (study PRJEB33173, sample SAMEA4830300) | metagenome | study: EMG produced TPA metagenomics assembly of the PRJEB25223 data set...
GCCCCAGCTGGGTGTCGACGCCATCGAGCAAACCATCGGTCTCGCCGAGCAGACTCTTCTGTGCCCCCAGGGTGGCGGACAGATTCGCGGCGGTAGCAGATACCCGCGAGATGGCCGAATTCAATTGCGGCACGGTGTTGTTGATGGAATCACGCAGCCCCACGGAATCCGTACGCACTGCGTCCGTGGCGCGGTCGAGTGCAGCGGCAGTGTCGTTCAAAGAATGCAGCGTATTTTGTGCGCTATCCTGCAACGCGGAAAGCTCACCGAGCACGGTGCGGTTTTGCGAATTGCGGGCGTGCAGATCATCCACGGTTTGCTGGATCTGTCCGGACATCTGCGGTGGCAGGGCCGGCAATTGCGCTAACCCGCCTAAACGGTCGATGGCTTGTTCTGCTTGGTCGACGATGCCGCTGGCACCATCGGTGGCCGCCCCCACGCGGTTGAGTGCGCCGGTCAACTGGCCAGATACGGAGTTCACACTCGCGTGCGCGGAAGCAGCGCCGTCGGCAAGCGCGGTGGTGCCCTGCACATATGCAGCGGTGGCCTCATCGGCAAACGTGGTCAGCTGGCGCTGCACCTCATTGGTGATGGACTCCACCTGGCCCAGGGCAATTTGGGCGTCGTCGATGGTGCGCTCCACCGTAACCAGTGCTTCGCGGGCCTCGGCGATGGCTGGGCGGGAATTATCCAGGCTGGATTGCACCTCAGCGAGCCTGTCGCGAGATTGCGCCACCGTCTCCGCAGTGCGGATAAAAGAATCCGAAGCCCGATTGGCAGTATCGCCGATGCGGAAATCCAGGTCGTGGCCCGACTTCCGCAATTCCGCGGCCACCGATTTTGCGACCTGCTCGTTAAACGCAGCGCTGATCGTCGAATCAATGGTGGAAGCGCCCTGATCCGTGATTTTCGGGGCAATCGCGTTGAGCTTCTCGTTCACCGCATATTCCAGCGTCGGCTGGGAATATGTGCCCTGGAACAAGCTGACGAAGTCCTGCGAGAAGGTTTTTGGCACCGTGATAGAAGCAAAAACATCCCCCGTGTGCACCGCGTGGTTGGCCTCGTCGCGGTTAGTAAACTGCCAGCCCAGGCGGTCGTTGTCTTTGAGCTGTTTTACCAACTCCGCGCCGACGTCAAGATCGCCCGTGAGATCCGAACTAGCGCCCTCGTCCTCGTTAACCACAGCAACTTTGATATTGCCGGTGTTTTCATACGGATCCCAAAACGCCGCGATATTAACCCAGGAATATAAAGCTGGGGTGATCATCAATCCGACCAGAATCACCCACACTTTCCGGGTGCGCCACAACCGGGCTAAGTCCTCGCGAAAGACCTTCCAACTAATACTCACCCGTAGAACGCTAGCACCGCTTTTAGGCACTTGCACAGCTCAGAGCCTAATTTTGGCCTTTTTCGGATAAGTGATAGCACTTTGGCGAATCTGTTTTAGAACCGACGGTTTTTCTCGGGATGCTTGACGACGCCGCGCGGCGGATGGATGTTTGACGACGCTATGTGGCGGATGCTTACTTGACGACGCAAACCGTGGCTTATCGACGCCGCTTGCCACGGAACTTCGCGAGTTGATTCGCGCTATCCCCGCCGTAGCGATCTTGTAAACCACGCGAACGCGTGGCTGCCGCGGGCCGCGCAGAAGCCTCTGGAGCACTGGCGCCTGCCGGGGAATTCGCCAGCGTGGCAGTCTCGCCGGTACTTGCTTGCTCGTCGTCTGCGATCTGAGTCTGTCCTTCTGTCGAGTGTTCCGCGCGCTCCCGGCGTCGCTCGCGCAGCTCGGCATACACAAAATATGCCAGGCCAGCAGGGGCCATAATGCCGAAAGCGATCCACTGGAAGCCATACGATAAGTGCGAACCACGATCCAGCTTCGGCACCGGAATTGGTTCCAGTGCTTCTGGTTGCTCAGCCGCGGTTACGTTCACGATGGCGTCGGCAAGCTCCAGGCCGGTCAGCTCTTCGACCTGTTCCGGGCTGACCGAGCGCACCTGCGTATAGCCAGCGTCGTCAATCGGCGGGGCCTCGTGGGGTGCTTCCCCGAAACGCAGCATGGCCTCGGTAGTGATGTGCGTGCCAGAAGGCGGGGTGATTTCTGGAACAGAACCGTCACGATTGGCCACCGCAAAACCGCGATTAACCAATACCGTCTGGCCCGAATCCAACTGGAAAGGCACCAAGGATTGAAACACCTGCGAGCCTTCCAATGGGCGCAAGCGCAGCAGCATTTCGTGTTCTGGCAGGTAGTGGCCGCGCAGGATGACACGGTGCCATTCCTCGTCGATGGTAATTCCGCCGGAGGCGTCGACAAGCTCAGCAAATGGCACCGGATCCTGCTCGTAGGCTTGCTGAATGCGCTCGTTGCGGTCGACGATTTCATCATCCTTATTCAGCTGCCAGGGTGCGAGCACAGTAAAAGCCAGAATAGAAAACGCGATGAGTGATAGGGCCAGGATTATCCAGCTGGGCTTGGCAAAGACTTTCCACCAGGAGGTTGGTGCGCCGTTGTTGGCGGTGCTGTTGGTTTGTGGCACGTCGGTATTGCGCGGCTGCTTCGGTTGTTCAGACTGTTCAGGTTGTTCAGGCTGCTGGGATCGGGCACTCACACCGACCATGATAGACCTGCCCGCCGGTTACTAGCGCAGCTGGTAGCAGCACAGCCCGGTTGCTAGCGCAGCTGGTTCTGGATGTACTCGAGCAGCCCAGGCAAGCTGGCTTCGATTTCTTTGCGCACGCGCGTGAAGCCGTCGCTGCCCCCGTAATAAGGGTCGGCGACGGAGGGTTCTTCTTCTGCTGTTGGATCGAAACTGCGCATCAGGGCCACGCGGTTTTCATCGACACCGCGGGCGATGAGCTGGGAGCGGTGGCCGGTATCCATGGCGATGAACAAGTCCGTGTCACCAGCCTGTGGGCCAAACTGTTGCGCTATGTGTTCGGTACCGTCCAAGCCGATCTCGTGCAATTCCGCTACGGTGCGCTCATCCGCACCTTCGCCGACGTGCCAGCTGTCTACACCACAGGAAGCGACTTTGACGAGCTCGCCCAGGCCCGCCTCCTGAATGGCCTGGCGTGCCATGACTTCTGCCATTGGCGAGCGACAGATATTTCCGGTGCAGACAAAATTAATGGAATAGGTAGCAGTCATGCTGCTGTATTTTATCGTCTTGGGTGCCTGCTGCGTGCCATAATTGTAGGAGCGTATGACGGAGTTAAAGGAGCAGTACATGAGCACCGAGACCACAGTTGGCGAAATTTGCCAGATTATGGACCGGGCCTATCCACCGCATTTGGCGGAAAGCTGGGATAGCGTCGGGCTTATTTGTGGGCGTCGTGAAGCCCCGGTGCGCCAGGTGGCTTTTGCTCTGGACTGCACCGACGAGGTGGCAGACGCGGCGGTAGCGGCCGGTGTGGAGATGTTGATCGTGCATCACCCGTTGCTGCTGCGCGGGGTGGATAGCGTGGCTGCGGACACCCCGAAGGGGCGGATTTTGCACTCGCTGATTGAGGCGGGCGTCGCCTTGTTTGCTGCGCACACCAACGCTGATTCTGCACGCCCGGGCGTGAACGATAAGCTGGCTGAACTCGTTGGCATCACCCCAGGGCGTCCGTTGGCACCGAAGCCGGGGCCGGGGCGGCACTTGTGGGGCGTACACGTGCCAGAGGCACACGCCGAGCCGCTGAAGCAGGCCTTGTTTGCCGCGGGAGCGGGCCGGATTGGTAATTATTCCGAGTGCGTCTATGAGATCGCAGGCACCGGGCAGTTCAAGCCAGAACCAGGCGCGGATCCCACAGACGGTGAGGTCGGGCATACTTACCGTGACGATGAGCTGCGCATTCAGTTCGTCGCCAAGCCAGGTGATAAGCAGGTGCTTCTCGACGCCTTGTACGCCCACCATCCGTATGAAGAACCCGCCTTTGATATTACCGAGCTTGCCGACGCCACCCCGCTGGAAAGCGCCTATGGCCTGGGACGGATAGGTAAGTTGCCAGAACCGATGAGCTTGCGGGAGTTTAGCCAGCAAGTCGCTGATGGTTTACCTGCCACATCTTGGGGAGTGCGTGCGGCGGGAGACCCAGACAAACAAGTACAGACGGTGGCGGTGGCCTCAGGAGCTGGCGATGGCTTTATCGCGACGGCTGCGAAACTGGGCGCTGATGTGTTTGTTACCTCAGATTTGCGGCATCACCCAGTCGATGAGCACCTGCGCACCAGTGATATGGCAATTATTGATACCGCGCATTGGGCCTCGGAATTTCCGTGGACTGCGCAAGCTGAAGAAATTGTGCGCCGGGAAGCTGGTGTTAAGACCACAATTTTGCAGGTGCGTACTGATCCTTGGACGGTGTCTGTGCATAAGGGCTAAGAGCATAAATACTAATAGACGCGACTAAAGAAAATACGGAAATTAACGGAGATCCACGGAGATTCACGATGATGAAGCTAGCCCCGAAACAGCAACAACAGTTACTGGAACTGGCCAACCTGGAACGCGCGCAAGCCAGCGCTGGTGCTCAGGCCGGGTCTGGTGACACAGCTAAGCGCAAGTCTGTCACGCCAGAACGCGCCGAAGCCGATAAAGCAGCCAGCAAGCTCAAACGTGCGCGGGATGCCGCTGCGGCCGCACAAATGGCAGTGGACGATATGGAAGCTGAGATCTTGCGGATCCAACAAGACGAACGCAAGCTGAAGCGTCGCAATATCGACAACAAAAAGCAGCTGGCCACCGAACAAGACCCGGAAATCCGGAAAGACCTAGAACACGACAAATACACCACAAAATCCCGCATCGCGGATTTGATGAGTGAACTGCAAGAAGCCCACAACGAGATCCACGCGTTACGGCAAAACCGTGACGTGCACGGAGCAAAGGTAGACCAAGCCAAAAACGAGCTGGAAGCTGCTGAACGCGCCGCCGATGCTGCGGATGCCGTCAAGACCGAAGAACCGGACCCGCTAGAAAACATCACGAAACTACGCGCGGAGCTGCAAGAACAAGCCCCCGAAGCGTTGGCAGCCTATGACGAAGTCCGGGGCGAAAATGGTGTGGGCGTAGCCCGCTTTACCGGGCGTGGTTGCGGCGGTTGCTACATCCAGCTGCCACCAGCAGACCAGTCCGCGGTACGTGGAGCCAAGCCAGATGTCGTTCCGGAATGCCCAGATTGTGGCACCTTCCTGGTACGCGGCCAGGCAGAATAAGTTGCAGGCAAAATAAGGAGTAGGCAGCGATGAAGCTGATCATTTATGCAGACGGTGGCTCGCGCGGCAATCCCGGCATCGCCGGTTCTGGCACCGTGGTCTATGCCGCGGATGGCACAACCGTGCTGCGTGAGATCGTCTATGTCGTCGGCAAGAAAGCCAGCAACAACGTTGCCGAATATCACGGCTTGTTGCGCGGGTTGGAAGCAGCTGTGGAGCTGGGGGCGGACGACGTCGATTTTTATATGGACTCCCGGCTGGTCGTCGAGCAGATGAATGGCCGGTGGAAGATCAAGCACCCGGATATGAAACAGCTCGGGTTGCAAGCGCAAAAACTCATGCAACAGTTAGGCGCGGTGCATCTTAGTTGGGTGCGGCGTAGCGACAATAAGGTTGCCGATGCCTTGTCTAACGAGGCCATGGATGCTGCAGCTAAAGGACACGCGCCGGGCGTGGTGGACCGTGGCGACGGGCCAGATAACGTTAGTGACGAGCCCGATAACGTTGGCGACGAGCCTGATACAGAAAAGTCCCCGGAGACAACAGGCACGCATGCTTCCTGGACTGGCGCGACCTGCCAGCCGACCACGTTGATTCTGGTTCGGCATGGGCAAACCTCCTACTCCGCCGAGCATCGCTACTGCGGGCACAGCGATATCGCGCTGACTGAGACCGGAATGCGTCAGGCCGCGGCTTCGGCTACTGCGGTGGCTGAGCGCGGTGACATCGATCTGGTGGTGTCTTCACCACTACAGCGGTGCCAAACGACTGCGAAAATGATTGCAGAAAAAACCGGTGCCGAGTTAGAAACGCACGATGCGTTGATTGAGGTGAACTTCGGAAACTGGGAAGGCCTGACTTTTCAGCAAGCCCAAGATGACAACGCTGAGCTCCACGATGCCTGGATTACAGATGCGTCGCTAACACCGCCAGAAGGGGAGTCGCTTGCGCAGGTGCATCGCCGGGTACGCGAATTTCGCAAGCAGCTCGTCGCCAAGCATCCAGGCAAAACTATTGCAGTGGTCAGCCACGTGAACCCGATCAAATCACTGATCCGGCAAGGGTTGAATGCTGGGCCTGCGACGTTCAGCCACCTGTTTTTGGATTTGGCCAGCATTGCTGTGGTGAAGTTTTATGACGAAAACTCGCCAGTGGCATCCGCGGTGCTGAGCGTGAATGAGACGGCGCATTTGCAGCGTATTTGCACAGGTGCGTGACTATCAACGAAGATAGGACGAGTGAATGAGCTGGCCGGGCGATCGCGGCTGACAAACTGCGCCGACAGCTGTTGGGCGTAAGTGAAAGTCGAGGAAAGTCCGGACTCCACAGAGCACGATGGTTGCTAACAGCAACCCAGGGCAACCTGCGGGCAAGTGCAACAGAAAGTAGACCGCCACCGGATGTCTCGCGATTCGTCGCGGGGTGTCCGGCGGTGAGGGTGAAAGGGTGCGGTAAGAGCGCACCAGCATGCCAGGTGACTGGCGTGGCTAGGTAAACCCCATTGGGAGCAAGGCATCACGGCGCGCCACGGTGCGTGCCTGCTCGAATGCTTGAGGGCTGCTCGCCCGATATTCGAAGGTAGCTGCTTGAGGTCACCAGCAATGGTCGGCCCAGATGGATGATCGCCCACGCACCACCACGGTGCGAGACAGAATCCGGCTTATAGGCTGGCTCATTCACTCACTATTTTGGCGACTTCGCCCGGCAACAAGCGCGTGAGCACCAAACCATCAGAGCTGAGATCATGCGCGAAGTTGTCGGCTTTTTTCTTCTCGACGTAGGCGACCACGGCCTTGGAGGTTCCCGCAGCAGCCGCCCGCGCGGCGATTGCGCCACGAACCTGACACAACTGTGCTAGCTCCATGGCAGCATCGAGCGTGTAATCATCTTGTAAAGCCTGCTGCGAGCTGTGCAGCAATGGCCAAATATCCCGGGAACGCTGCGAACGAAGCGCGTGTGCAAACTGCTGGGCACGCTGAGTTTCCGCTTCGTGGAAATCCAACCAGGTGCGCGACTCATGTAGCTCCGGGACACCGTCGGTGCCATGCACTTTGTGTACCGCGGATAGCCATTGCGTGACGCGCGCCGGGGCGTCGGGAAGCAACCGCAACGACTGCGCACCAAATGCATGCTGGGCGGAATCCACAAACCGGTGGCGGGACCGGATTTCGTCGGACTGCTCGGGCGAGTCGGCATCCTGTGGGACTGTCACCGCAAAGGCTGCTAACTCTCGTGTCACCGGGTGTACCGCTTTAGTGAGTGAACCATCGGCATAATCCAGCACAGAGATTTGTGCAGCAGCTCCACGCAAGGCCGTGGAATACCGCGCGCGTAAGGTGGCGGTGCTGGAAAACACCTCGCCGGCCTGCGCGCAGATTTCCGCCAACCGTGCCCGCAGCGGGGCTTCGTCAATATCAGCTGTTTCTGCTTGCAATGCCAGCGCTAAAGCGGAATCAATAGCAGCGTATTCACCTAAGCCCGAATCTGGGGTGATTTCAGACAACACCGTGATATTCATGCCGTTGGTTTCGCGAGAAAGCAGTTGGCGCTGCACCATCATCCAGACGATCCCGCCTAAGCGCTCGGCCAACCCGCCGCGCGGCAGCGGTGGGGTAGTCGGCTTGCCGGATTCATCAATGTCTGGTTGTTGTTGGGAATACAGTTCGGCGACCTCGTCCATGGTTGTGGACGCCTGCGTGGTGGAGCCGTCGGTAAGCGAGGTGCGGCGAAAGTTCACCACGAATTGCTGGTCCTCGCGGGCAGATACCGCAACTGCGGCGCGCTGCGCGGCCAGACTCATGAGTACGACGCCGCCTGCGTGATCGACGTGCTCTCCGATCAGTGACCAGGTGGCGGGGGCGTCGGCTTGCCAGGTTGGGGCACAACCATGGAGTTCTGTGTGCCATGCGGCTGCAGAAACGGTCAGCGAAACGTCAGGTGAACCGCTCGTCTGGGGCGCATGTGGCATGGGGGAAGCAAACTCCTTGGAAATCGGGAATAGCGAACCGAAAATCGAAAATATCGATCGAGAATAGCGATATGGACACATCCGTTTTCGGCAATCTCGGGCGATTTTACCTGTTTAGCTGTGTTGGTGGGTAGTCAGATTTATACTGAACAGGCATGGTTCTGGCTTTTGTCTATGTGGCAAAGCTAATGGCCAGGAACTCGAATGAAGGAGCAGCACTAAATGGCACACGCAGATGAACAATGGTTTTTCAATCCCTCTACTGGGGAGGTGACCGAAGGTAAAGTAGCCGGGTGGAATGATCGCATGGGCCCGTATGACAGCAAAGAATTGGCCGAAAATGCGTTCGAGATTGCGCGGAGGCGAAACGACGCTGCTGATGAGGCAGAAGAAGACGATGACGACTGGGGCCAGCCTGCCGCTTGGGAGAAATAATTCGCAGAGGAGACTTTCGCCCCGCCCAATGTGACCGCGGTTGCCTAGACTAGGAGTCATGAACAGCCAACACGATTACGTCTTGCGCACGGTCGAAGAACGCGATGTCCGTTTTATCCGCCTGTGGTTTACCGATATCACCGGCGCACTGAAATCCGTGGATATGTCACCGGCCGAGCTGGAAAATGCGTTTGAGGAGGGCGTCGGCTTCGATGGTTCCTCCGTGGAAGGGTTTTCGCGTGTGGCCGAATCCGACACTATTGCGATGCCCGATCCTTCGACGTTCAAGATCATGTCTTCGGAAAGCGAAAATGAATCGTTGCTGACAGCGCGCATGTTCTGCGATATCGTCCAGCCCGATGGCAGCCCTTCGTTGGTGGATCCGCGCTATATTTTGCGTCGGCAAGTGCAGGAGGCCGCGGATGACGGTTTTACCTGCATGGTAGGCCCGGAGATTGAGTTTTATTTGCTGCAACAGACCGACGATCCAGCGGATCTGCAGCCGACCGACAACGGTGGTTATTTCGATCAGTCGACGATGAACCTGGCACCAGAATTCCGGCGTACTGCTATTCAGATGCTGGAAAACCTCGGCATCGTTACTGAATTTTCGCACCACGAAACCAGCCCGGGGCAGCAAGAAATCGACCTACGCCACACCGACGCGCTGACCATGTCGGATAACATCATGACCTTTCGTTATCTGATCAAGAAGGTAGCCCAACAGCAGGGGGCACGAGCGACGTTTATGCCCAAACCACACAAAGACTGGACCGGCTCGGGCATGCACACCCACATGTCCTTGTTTGAAGGCGATAGCAACGCTTTCCACGATCCCGATGACGAATTTTGCTTGTCGACGACGGCCAAGCAGTTCATCGCTGGTATTTTGCACCACGCGCCAGAGCTCACCGCGGTGACCAACCAATGGGTGAATTCCTATAAGCGATTGATGTTCGGCAAAGAAGCCCCTGGCGCAGCAACCTGGGGTGTGTCTAACCGTTCTGCGATGGTGCGCGTGCCCACGTACCGGTTGAATAAGCCGGAGTCACGTCGGGTAGAGATCCGCAGCCTGGATTCTTCGGCAAACCCTTATTTGGCCTATTCAGTGTTGCTGGCTGCCGGGTTGCGCGGCATCAGGGAAGGCTATGAGCTGGGGGACCCGGCCGAAGACAACGTGCAAGAGCTCACGCGCCGCGAACGCCGGGCTATGGGGTATATTGATTTGCCGAATTCCTTGGACCACGCTCTGCGTAAACTCGAAAAATCTGATTTCATGGCAGAAGTATTAGGCGAGAATGTCTTCGAATTCTTCTTGCGGTCCAAGTGGCAAGAATTCCGTGCGTATCAGGAACACATCACTCCTTTCGAGCTCCACAACAACCTCAACATTTAACCCCGAAGATCTGAGCGATACTGTGACTTCGAACCGCCCATCCATCCCCTCGATTGCCACACTGGGTCTTTCCAGCCCGAAAGCTAGCGAAGATATTGCATGGCTGGGGTGGAATGACCCCGACCACACCACGCTTTTATGGTGTTTGGCTGCAGCGTCCGACCAAGACCTTGCGCTGAATACACTCATGCGCATGGCAGGCAACCTTGCCGACGATGGTGCGGAACTGACGGCACGCCTGTGCGAAGATGAAGCATTGCGCGTGCGGTTTTTCGCCTTGCTAGGTGGATCCACTTTGTTAGGCGATCTCCTTGCCGCACACCCGGAGACTTGGCAAGAGTTGACGAAACCATTGCCGGAAGAACACGAAATGTTCCAGCAGATGTTGGGATCGGTGGGCGCACACGTCACAGATTTTGCTGAGCTCGAATCAGTGGAAGACGACCCGGCCAGCAAAGATCTCACGACACCAGGAACTTATCGGGCGTCGGTGACTGGCAGTGAGGCGGTTTCTGCGCTACGCGATGCTTATCGCACGCTGATGCTTCGGATCGCCGCGCATGATCTCGCTGGCAGTTATTTCGCTCGCAAAGGGCAATCTGAGCCGCAACCAAAACTGTTATTTAGCACGGTTACCGGTGCGCTGTCGCGTTTGGCGGATGCGGCTTTGACTGCTGCACTTGCGGTTGCAGTCGCGGAAGTCTACGGGCCGTACCCCACGGAAAACGCAGATGACGCAACATCCGGAAGCCAGACGGCGACGGAGACAACGACGCAGACGGCGGCCCGGGCAGCGGCCGGGACAGCGCCAGGGGCAAGGAAAACCACCGCCAAAAAGGCCACCCCCGTCGACGCCCGCTTGGCTGTGATCGCGATGGGAAAGTGTGGTGCGCAGGAGCTCAATTACATCTCAGATGTCGACGTCATCTTCGTCGCCGAGCCTGCGAGCAATAAAGCCACCCGGCTGGCGGCAGAATTTAACCGCATTGGCTCAGCCGCGTTTTTCGAAGTCGACCCCAACTTGCGCCCGGAGGGCAAATCAGGTGCGCTCGTACGCACTTTAGATTCACATATTTCTTATTATCGCCGCTGGGCAGAAACCTGGGAATTTCAAGCATTGCTGAAAGCCCGTGCTCAAACGGGGTACCTACCACTGGGGCGCCGCTACGAGGACGCCATCCGGCCCATGGTCTGGACTGCCTCGGAGCGCGATTCCTTCGTCGAAGACGTGCAAGCAATGCGTCGTCGGGTCCTAGCCAACGTGCCGAAAGACATGCGCAACCGTGAGCTGAAACTTGGCACCGGCGGCATGCGCGACGTGGAGTTTGCGGTGCAACTTCTGCAGCTGGTGCACGGACGCTCTGACGAGCGTTTGCGGGTTTTATCCACAGTGGAAGCTTTAGATGCTCTGAAAAACGCCGGCTATATTGGGCGCGAAGATTCCTGGCAACTCATCGAGGCCTATGAGTTTTTGCGGCTGCTGGAACATCGCTTGCAATTACAGCGTTTTCGTCGCACGCACACGATGCCTGCCGATGACGACACAGAGGCTTTGCGTTGGCTGGCACGCGTGGCCGGCTTCGATGCCCACGGTGCGAAATCATCCTATGACTTGATGGTGAACCACCTGCGCAAAGTCCGCCTGCGCATTTCCGAACTGCATTCGCGCCTGTTTTACCGGCCGCTGCTGGATGCCGTAGCGTCAATGTCCGCCGAAGAACTGCGGCTGTCCCCGGCAGCGGCGAAGCTGCAACTTTCTGCCCTCGGTTACCGACACCCAGGGCGCGCATTTGACCACCTGACCAAGCTGGCATCAGGTAGCTCCCGAAAAGCCCGCATCCAGTCGATTTTGCTGCCTGGGTTGATGGAATGGCTCGGAGAAACCGCCGATCCTGATGCCGGGTTGTTGAACTACCGCAAATTATCGGATGCGGCATTCGATAGGGCTTGGTTTTTGCGCATGTTGCGCGATGAAGGAATCGTCGGCAAGCGCTTGATGTCGATCCTCGGAAATTCGCCGTACACGGCAGAACTCATTATCAACTCGCCGGATACCGTGAAGCTGCTTTCCGACGGTGCGAACGGACCGAAGTTCTTAGACACTAACCCACAGCAGGTGTCGAAATCGCTAGTAAACTCGTCGAAACGCCACGCAGACCCAGACAAGGCGGTCGCGGTGGCAAGATCCTTAAGGCGTGTTGAGCTAGCACGTATTGCCGCAGCAGATCAGCTTGGATTCATGCCGGTAGAACGCGTGTGCCGGGAACTTTCCTTGATTTGGGACGCGGTACTAGAAGCAGCAATCCGTGCGGAAGTCCGCGCCAGCCTGCGGGAGATGAACCGAGAAGAACCACCTGCGCGCATTGCAGTGATCGGCATGGGCCGGTTGGGAGGCCAAGAACTTGGTTTTGGCTCAGACGCAGATGTGCTCATGGTGGCCGAGCCAGCCGAAGGTGAGGACGAAACCGAGGCGATGGCCTGGGCGAAAAAAATCGTCGACAAGCTGCGTGCCCGGCTGGCGAAACCCTCCGGGGATCCACCGTTGGAAGTAGACCTTGGGCTGCGCCCAGAAGGTCGCAGCGGAGCGGTGGTGCGCAGCATTTCTTCGTACCGACGCTATTATTCGCAGTGGGGTGAAGCCTGGGAAATCCAAGCCCTCCTACGAGCAAACGTGGTGGCTGGAGACCCCGAAGTCGGCGCGGAATTTATCGAGATGATTAACGATTTCCGCTACCCGGCAAGCGGAATCTCTGATGCCACAATTCGCGAGATTCGCCGAATCAAAGCTCGCGTGGATAATGAACGCCTGCCACGCGGAGCCGACCGTAATACTCACACCAAGCTCGGCCGAGGTGGATTAACGGACGTGGAATGGACTGTGCAATTACTGATTATGATGCACGGCTCAGAACACCACGAACTACGCACCCCGTCAACGCTAGACGCACTCGATGCTTTGCGCGATTGCGCAATCTTAAGTGCTAAGGAAGTCACACAACTACGGGAAGCGTGGTTGATGGCAACGAATGCTCGCAACGCGCTGGTGTTGGTGCGGGGCAAACGCGTGGACCAATTGCCACAACCCGGCAACCACCTGGCCCAAGTAGCCGGTGTTGCCGGATGGGCGCCGGAAGAAAACCAAGAATTCCTCGAGGCTTATCTGAAGGCAACCAGACACGCGCGCCGGGTCGTTGACCAAGTCTTCTGGGGTGAACCAGACTCTTATGAATACGAATAGGCCCTGTGGCTATCAAAAAACTGCATCCCAGCACACCTGTAACTAGGTGCTGCCACCAGTGCAGCTGGAGATAGCTGTTTCTGGTGGTTAAATAATGTGATATACCTAGCAAACTGACAGGAATATCTACTGTTGCAGTCACATAACCTGGTTAAACTAAACGATGTCGAAGCGTTATTGATGAAAATGCATCAAGGAAGATTACCCAAATGCCACAACAACAAGCACCTACACACAAGCCAAAAATATGCACACGGTGGGTCTGGGGTGTAATCGGTCTAGTGACCGTCGTCGCTGGCGTCTTTGCATGGCAATTCGCTTTACACAACGACGAGCAACGCGGCGGGCGTACCGTCGGTGCGATGCTGACGGATCAGCCGCACCCATTCGACGATGACGCAACTGCGGGCAGCAGCTTCGCGGCCACCCCGAACGGGGAAATATCGGCAGAAATCTATACCAACCGGCTTTCTGAGCTTGCCTCTGCATTGGGGCTGCCCATGGAGCTTGCCACGTCTTCTGACCGGCCGGACATCACCATCACCGTGAACAACGAAAACCGCGCTGCCATGCGTATCGTTCTCGAAAATATCCTGAACCAAGCGGTAGAGCGCAGCGAAATTTCTTATGTGGACCGAGACCGAGTGCTTTATACCTTTGACCTGGGGTTGATCGATGCGCCCACTAGTGCGATCGCAGAGCACGCAATCGGTGGGGCAGAATCCGATGCGCAGGCCCCGGATACTTCCGCCATGCCGAAGCAATCAACAACCCAATAACGCCGACGGCCCACACCACACCAGCGGCTAAGGCCGCAACCTGAAAATCACCCCAGGTGTATTCACCACCAGCGGAAGAAATATCCAAAACAACGCCGATACCCTGCGATGCCGCCATTCCGGCCAGGAAACCGCCCATATTCGCTAAACCAGTAGCAGTAGCCACAACTTCGCGGGGTACTCCCTCGCGCACGTTATCGAAACCATAATTAGCTGAAGACGCGCATAAAGCAACAATCACGTTAACCACCACGATGGCGGCTAGCCCCCGTGGTGTAGCGCTGGCGAAAAACACCGCCCAGGTAAGCACGATTGTGACAGAAAAACCCACAACCGCCCAGTGCCTGACAGCGCCGATGCGGGCAGAAAAGAGGCCATGCAACGGCCCAGAAAACACCGTGACGACGGTGTTAATTGCCAAGACCGCACCGGCCTGTTGTGCGCTGAGCCCCATTCCGAGTGTCATCAATGGGAAACCCCACATCATCAAAAACACCAGCTGAAACATTAGGCAGGAATAGTGCATAAAAAAGCCCTGCCAGGCAACTGGTGTGCGAAGCAGCGTACGCATGCGGGTGCGCAACGAATCGCGCCCACTAGCAGGGATACCCGATTCCGACGCATGCGTTGCATGCCGATCAACGTCGGGAAGATCTTTAATGGCCAAGCCCGCCAAGCCAGCAAGCAAAATGCTGGTCGCACCCAAGGTCACAAAAGCGCCCGTCCAACCAGCGCTGTCGAGCAAAGCCAGAAATGGCACAGCGGAAATAAACTGGCCTGTCTGCCCAATCGCGCCGGTTAACTGCGTAAACAACGGTGTTTTGCGCAACGGGAACCAATAGGGAAGCAACCGCATGACCGCCAAGAACGCCGAGGCATCACCGGCGCCGATCAATACGCGAGCAACAATCGCCAGCGGATAGGACGTCGTCAAGGCCAACAGAAACTGCCCGAGCCCCATGACTACCGCACCAAACATAACCACCGCACGTGGGCCAAACCTATCGATACCCAGCCCAGTGGGAATTTGCGCTAAGGCGTACACACCCAATTGCACTGCCGCGAAAACCGCGATGCGTGAGGCATCCACATCGAAACGCGCAATGGCCTCCACACCGGCTACGCCGAAGGAGGTGCGACCTGTGATCGCGACTATGTAACACGCCACGCCAGCCGCCCAGACCACCAATGCCCGGCGAGTGACTACCTCGCGGGGGTGCGGTGCCGAACCACCAGCCCGGGACATCTCGGCGCGGGAGGTGCCGCTTATAGCAGAACCAGGTGGAACAGCCTCTGTAGCGGCGACTTG
>ERZ1023210.135-NODE-135-length-15046-cov-5.926356_pt1 | contig 15046 bp, 10 predicted proteins | sample MGYA00380446_ERZ1023210 | MGnify/ENA primary metagenome ERZ1023210 (study PRJEB33173, sample SAMEA4830300) | metagenome | study: EMG produced TPA metagenomics assembly of the PRJEB25223 data set...
GACTATTCACGGCCTTCCCATAGTGCGCGGTACAGACGGGGTGGCAGAATCCAGCCGAAACTTACGCTTGAGCGCGCCACAGCGACGCGCTGCCCAAGCCCTGTCTCGAACCTTATTTGGGCTTCGCGACGGCGCATTCACCAGCGTAGAAGCAGCTAGAGATCATCTAGCAAGTTGCGCAGGAGTGGAGCTAGATTACTTCCGTGTTGTCGACCCAGCAGATTTACGGGACGTTCCTGCCGATACCCGCCCGGCGCTAGCCTTGACCGCAGCCTGGGTAGGACCGGTACGTTTGATCGATAACTTGGCTTTGGAGGCGCATGAATAATCGCGACGATTCCGCAGAGCTGTCTGCCATCATCAGCGAATTTCTCCGCAATGGTTACGAGCACGCAGATTTTTCGTGGCTCGTAGATTCGGCTGCTGAAGGGAATACAGACGCAGCCGGGGTGGCGGGTGACAAAATAGCCCGGGAAAAACCAGCCAGTAACGAAACAAACGTCGACAAGCACGAGTTATACGCCCAGGCGATCACCGCCTGCATGGAAGCGATTACGCCCCCGGCAGAAGCACTCAATGTCGATTCACCTGTGCCCGCAGAATGCATGGCACACATTGTCTCCGCCCTGTTTACCCAGTTAGACACGCACCGCGAGGCTGTCGCCTTGTTAGCCGCAGATTCCCTACACCCGGTGCTAGAAACCGGAACTACCACCGCCATGATGGAATCATCGGAGCTTGGGCTACACCTGGACCGAGTATTGCTACGTGGCCAAGAAGCCGGAGCGTTTCGGCCCGGCATTTCTGCCAACGATGTGTTTTACATAATCATCTCGCTGAGCTTGTTCCGGCTCAATCACCGACACCTGATGGCCACAACCGCCCAGGTCGATACGCTTTCAGCAAGCAATTCGGTGGGAATTCGTCGACTCGTCATCGATGCTGTGTTGTCGTTTTTGACCTCGAATATCGAAGATTCCGAGCACGAATCCTATCTATTCACCAGCGACGAAGAACACGACGGTGGCGGGCTCGGGGTGTACTGGGACTAACCCCAGCCCGGGCACAGCCCCACCCCCTAACCCCAGGGCACAATCCGAGCCCCAGGCCCGAAAGCACAATCTGAGCCCCAGCCCGGGCGTGGTTTTGCGTTAGGACTGGTGCTTGCTATGCCGATTGCACGTTTTCGGAATAACGCAGTTCGGGATCATCGTCGCCACGCACCGCGGCAGCAGTGACAACCACCTGGTTGATGTCTTCCCGATCCGGCAAATCGTACATCACCGGAACCAACAGGTCCTCCAAAATCGCGCGCAAGCCACGGGCACCAGTGCCACGGTCAATCGCCAAATCTGCGATTTCCCCCAAAGCGTCGTCGTCAAAGATCAGCTCTGCACCGTCCATAGCGAACAAGCTCCGGTACTGCTTAACCAACGAGTTCTTCGGCTCAGTGAGCACCTGTACCAACGATGCACGATCCAGGTTTTCTACCGTAGCAACCACCGGCAGGCGGCCAATAAACTCTGGAATCAGGCCGAATTTCACCAGATCAGCGGTACGCACCTGCGAGAACAACGCCGCGTTGTCGGTGTCTTTGCGGGAGTCGATCTCTGCGCCAAAGCCCAAGCCTTTCTTGCCGACGCGCTCCGCGATTACTTTGTCCAGGCCATCGAAAGCGCCCGCAACAATGAACAACACATTGGACGTATCCAACTGAATAAATTCCTGGTTGGGATGTTTACGCCCACCCTGCGGTGGGATGGAAGCGGTCGTGCCTTCCAAGATCTTCAGCAACGCCTGTTGCACGCCTTCGCCAGACACATCTCGGGTAATCGAAGGGTTTTCGCTCTTGCGCGAAATCTTGTCGATCTCATCGACGTAAATAATGCCGCGCTGCGCGCGCTCCACATCAAAATCCGCAGCTTGCAACAACTTCAGCAGGATATTTTCTACGTCTTCACCGACGTAGCCAGCTTCCGTTAACGAAGTAGCGTCCGCAATCGCGAATGGCACATCCAGCATGCGTGCCAGCGTTTGTGCCAGGTAGGTTTTGCCCGAACCGGTAGGGCCCAACATCAAGATATTGGATTTCGCAATCTCGACTTCTTCATCCGCATGGATGGAATCGGCCCGCCCGCCATATTTCGGGCCCGAGGTTTTCTGCCCTCCACCGGCACCGCTGTGGGTAAATTCGTCGGCGCGCATGCGCTTGTAGTGGTTATAAACTGCCACCGACAGGATGCGTTTGGCCTGGTTTTGGCCAATGACATAGTTATCCAGGAACGCAGAAATTTCCGACGGCCGTGGCAGACGCTTGGCATCGTCGGATTCCTGTGCGCCCGGCTCGTTAGCGATTTCTTCTTCGATGATCTCGTTGCACAGTTCAATGCACTCGTTGCAGATATACACACCGCCACCTGCGCTGAGTTTTTTCACCTGTTTTTGGCTCTTCCCACAGGAGGAACACTTCAGCAGATCAGCGCTTTCTTGCATACGTGCCATAGGATCTTTTACGTACTTCTCGTTTCGCGGTCGTGGACAGGTGCGTGAGGATATTTCTGGCGCCACAAGGCAGCCAGATTATTGTCTCTAGTGTAATCACCATGCACCGTTTCGCTGGTAGCCACACGATGGTAGAGCCGATGCCACCCGTCCGAACTCATGATGCAAAACTTACTGTATGGCTACTCCCCGCACCGCCTTCGATATTGGCCCTGCTGCCGGTTCTGCTACTGGTTCTGGTTCTGCTGTCGGCACTGATTCTGTCGAACACGATGCACACTCTGCACACGATGCACGTTTTTTGCCTACGCTCTTGCGACGAATCCGGCGCACCATGGGCGACGATTCCGTCGAACTCACCACCCTACGAATCTGCTGCGCCGCGATGGCTGTCGCGCTGTTGGTCTACCTGGGATTGCAATACGTCACCTATGGCTCCAACTACATCGGCGACTGGTACGGCTACCTCATAAGCATCGGGCTGGCCCTGAGCGGGATATTCATGCTGGCCTCGGCAATCGTCGGCAAGCTGGTCTGGTCGCGTTATTCCCTGTATACAAATGCACTCGTGCTGTTAGTAGCTACCCTGGCATTTCCTGTGGCGTATTACACTATGCCTGACCTGGGGCCTGCGGTGCTGCGGTTTACCGATTTCACCGGCGTTTTGGCCATCAGTGTTGTCTTGCTTTCCCCGACAAGACGAACGGTACTGGTTGCAATTTTGATTCAGGCTTTCCCCAGTGCATTGCATTCCCTCGTCTACGGGCGCACGAGTATTCCAGAGCTGCTAGCGATCACCGGATTTGCGGTACTCATGAACTTGATTCCGTTTGTGCTGGGGGCAGTTACATTGATGCGCGTTGCACGCACTATCGACGAAACCGAACAGAATGTGCAGGATTCTTTGGCTGAATCCGAGTCCAAGCATGCCGCAATCGTCGAACGCGAGCGTCTCAATGGGCTGGTCCATGACCATATTTTGGGTTCGCTCGCAGCCATCGCCCGGGGGCAAAACATGCAGGCCGACGCCGTACGTTCGTTGCCTTCTCGCCCCGCGACTGGCGAAGACATTACGCTGCAACAATTGCTTGCCGACGTCACCCGCAATGTGCAGGATCTCACCCCAGATTGCACTATCACGATCACTGGGCAAGACGCGCACAACGGCAATTCCGACCTTAGTTTTTCTACGATCAAAGATTCTGCAGCCGAAGCCATCCGTTTGTCTGTCACTGAAGCTGCACGTAATTCCCGGAAGCATGCTGGCGACTCGTGTCAGCGTCGCTGCATTATCAACGTCGCCGATGGTGAGCTAGTTTTCGAATATTCTGACGATGGTCACGGTTTCGATATGGCAACGCGTAATCCGCAACGGGCGGGAATCAACGTATCGATTTTGCACCGCATGCGCAGTATTGATGGTGGCGATGCCCAGATCGTCTCTTCGCCTGACAACGGAACAACCGTCACTGTGCGCTGGTGCTTGCGCACCGCTGAATCTCAATTCAATGAGCGCATGGCGGCACAAGCAAATGGTCTTTCCGAAGATCAGCTCACAGCCGAAAAATTAGAGCAACAACTACTGCAGCCGGCACAAATTTCCCGGTCATGGGCTTGGCCGTACCTAATTCTGGCTGTCGTCAGCGTCGTTTCTGCAGCGTGGGTTAATTCCGGCGAGTTCCTGATGGCGATCCCAGCTGTCGCCGTCGCGATTGCTACTCTAGCCCTGATCATCTTAGACAGCTCACCCCATATTGGCAGCGTCAAACGCTTCGTCATCACAGTCGGATTTCTCATGTTGGGCCCGTTAAGCATGTGGCAGCGCGTCGATTATTCGGCTGGCCCAGAAAATTTGTGGGCATTGTCGATCATTAGCTTGCTCAGCTGCATTCTGATTTTACGCGGGCAGATCTTGTGGGGAGCCGGCTGTTTCGTTGCCAGCGCGGCGTTAATGAAAGCCTGCACCTTGCTCACCGCCGGTGCAATTGACAGCCCACCGCTGGCAAATATTTTGCTAATGGTAAATCTCGTCGTGGCAGCCACGGTGGTTTTTCTTGCTAACAGCACTTTGCTGAAGATTCTGCCCCGGCTGCGAATGGAAAAACGCACCGCCTATGCAGAGGCGGCACGGATACGGCAGATTCAGTTAGTGCACAAGCATTGGCATGAACGCATTGAGTTGCACGCGGCGCCGGTGTTTGAAGCAGTGCAACATTTCGAGACTCCCCCACCGTTGCTGCGGGAAAGAGCCCACTTGACGGAATTAGCGATCCGAGACACATTGCGTGCACCGCTGTTGGATCGCCCCGAAATAAAAACCGCTGCGTGGGATGCACGGCAAGCCGGCGCTACGGTATTGCTGTTGGATGATCGGAGTGAACGCGATTCCAGCACGGACGGCCATAATTCCGATGGCCGAGATGTTGGCGCCGCGCTGGAACGGTTGGTTCCTTTGGTGCTAGAGCGTCTGAATTTTGCGGGAACAGACAAAGTGACCATCCGCATTTTGCCGCCTGGGCGCCAATATTTCGCCACGATCGCCGCCGACAGTACTGGTATTATCCGGGTACCGTTCCCGGAGGTCTAGGACGGCGGAAAGCGTCCTACCCCCCACGCAATCCTAGCCCCGCGCCATCCTGACTCTCGGCGGTTAGATTACGAAGAGCCCAAATGCGAGTGTTAGTGCGGGTCAGTCGGCCCGGGTAAGAATCCATCTTCTTGGGCACGCTGGTATAAATCCAGCTTCGTAAAGGTATCGCGTCCGACGCTCGAGTATTTCTGCCGAACGCGGTTCAAATAATCGTTGACCGTATCTTGTTTCAAACCAGTCAACCGAGCTACTCGCTTCGCTGGCTCACCCGAAGCATATAATTCCAAGACTTCGCGTTGTCTATCGGAAAGGTCCACGGATTCAAGTAAAGGATCGCTATCCATCGCAGCGGCCATTTCCGTAGAGATCGTCGGGTGCCCACCCAAAGTGCGACGAATAGCGGCCACAATTTCTTCCGATGGTTGTGTTTTGCTCAATACTTCCGCGACGCTGGTGCTGAGTACTTGTCGCAGCAAGTATGGGCTTTCCAAGGACGAGACCACAACGATATGCGGGGTGAGCTCTTCGATCTTTGCCACGTTGTCTACCGGTCGGCTGTCGTCCGATAAGCGAAGATCGAGCAGGACTAAGTCGACTTTCTTCTTTTTACCTAGGGCACTGAGAAGTTGCGGCACGCTGGGTGCGCTGGCGACAACGGTGAAATCCGAATAACTACTAAGCATGGCCTCTAGGCCTTGCCGGGTTAGTTCGTGGTCTTCCACAATTGCTAAACGATAGGTCTTGGAACTCGAAGGTGTCATACCTGTTGCCCTGTGCCTTTGTGTGGTCGTTTCTCTAAGTGTGTATTAGGCGGATCATCGTGTCCGGTTTTTGTTCACGGAAACCAGCGCTGGTGAAATGATTGCCCCCAACAGAGTTTAGAGCTGCTCACAGCAATCTACGAGTACGGCTGACACCACAGCCACCCCCATTTTTTGGGTGTAACACCCATGGGTTGTCTCAGGTGAGTAATACAGGCAAAGATCTACCACCCAAACAGCGTGTTGGCCAAAATACAGCAGCACCCTCCCGTCGAGAAACGATCGGAAGGGTGCTGTCGTGCAGGTTCTGCCGAAATTGAATAATCAGCAGATTTTAGTCGTGATTAGCCTTGCGGTAATCAAAGACGCGGTCGATAATTCCGTATTCCACGGCATCTTCCGCGGTCAGAATCTTGTCACGGTCGGTATCAATGCGGATCTGCTCTGCGCTCCGGCCGGTGTGCTCTGCCAAAGTACGCTCCATCAAAGTACGCATACGCTCAATTTCGGCAGCCTGAATCTCCAAGTCAGAGACCTGTCCTTGCGTACCCTGCGTAGCAGGCTGGTGGATCAGTACACGAGAGTTCGGCAACGCCGCGCGCTTGCCTGGTGCGCCCGCAGCCAGCAGTAATGCCGCCGCAGAAGCAGCCTGACCCAAGCACACCGTCTGCACGTCACAGCGGACGAAACGCATGGTGTCATAAATTGCGGTCATGGCCGTAAAAGAACCACCTGGCGAGTTGATGTACATCGTGATGTCACGGTCGGGGTCCTGAGACTCCAGAACCAACAACTGCGCCATGATGTCGTTAGCTGCGGTGTCATCAACCTGGGACGCTAAGAAGATGATGCGCTCTTCAAACAGCTTGTTATACGGGTTGGTTTCCTTCGTGCCGTTCGCGGAGTGCTCCAAGAACGACGGCAGCACGTACCGCGAAGTTGGCATCTGGGATTGGTTCAACATGAAAGTAGTTCTCCTCTTACCTGGTTCGTGGTTCGTGCTTAGTTAGTAACAGTGCCGCCCTGAGCAGCAGAAATGACATGGTCAACCATGCCGTATTCCAGAGCCTGCTGCGCGGTGAACCAACGGTCACGGTCGGAGTCCTTGGTGACCTGTTCAAAAGTCTGGCCAGTGTGCTCCGCAATCAGCTGTGCCATCTCACGCTTGGTCTGCGCGAATTGTTCTGCCTGAATCGCGATATCAGCGGCGGTACCACCAACACCGGCGGATGGCTGGTGCATCATGATGCGTGCGTGTGGCAAAGCAAAGCGCTTACCCGGCGCACCGGCAGTGAGCAAGAACTGCCCCATGGAAGCGGCCAACCCCATGCCGTACGTACGCACGTCACACGGCGAGTACTTCATGGTGTCGTAGATAGCCATGCCTGCGGTTACGGAACCGCCTGGGGAGTTGATGTAAAGAGAAATATCGCGGTTTGGATCCTCCGCGGAAAGCAACAAAATCTGTGCGCACAGCTTGTTGGCGATTTCATCGTCCACCTGGGTACCCAGGAAGATAATGCGTTCACGCAACAAGCGCTCGTAGACAGAGTCGCCCAGGTTCATGCCCGTCGAACCTGCCTCGCTCGTAATTTTGTCAGACATTAGTGTTTCCAACTCCTGTTAGTCGTCGTACTCAATGACACCAGCGTACTCGCCGTCCGTAGGCCCGTCAGCTGTGTTCGCTGTCAGCGTTTACATGCACCGCACCTACGCAAAACCCGCCAAGCTCAGCTACTTAGCCAAACCCGGCGGGTGTGGTTTTCAAAGCATCATATGCTCCGAAAGTCACCTAGAGAGATTACTTCTCCTCGGAATTTTCCTGTGCCTCTGCAGCGTTGTCGGCACCTTCAGCGTTTTCTTCTTCACCGAAGTAGTCCTTTGGATCAACAGCATTGCCGTCGGTATCTTCTACCTGGACATTGCAGATAGCCATTGCCAGTGCCTTGCCGCGACGAACATCAGCGAACAAGTTTGGCAGCTGGTTAGCCTGCTGCAACTGCTGCATAAATTGTCCTGGCTCCATGCCATAGGAACGAGCGGTGAACATGATGTGCTCGGTGAGTTCTTCCTGGGAAACCTCCGGCTGCTCCTGCTCGGCAACCGCATCCAAGAACAACTGGGTACGTACAGAATCCTCGGCGGATTCACGCGCTTCCTTATCGAACTGCTCGCGGGAAGTTCCCTGTGCTTCCAAAAGCTGAGCCAGAGCCTTCTCGTCGCCACCAACCTGGCCAAGTACCTGGTGGTACTGGTTGTGCACCTGGTCGTCGACCACGGTCTTTGGAAGCTCGAACTCTACCTTTTCCAGAGCCGCCTTCAGCACCTCGTCGCGGATTTCTGCAGCCTGCTGGGCCTTCACGGATTCTTCAGCCTGTGTGCGGATAGCTTCGCGCAACTCATCAGCAGTATCGAATTCCGAAGCCATCTGTGCGAAGTCATCGTCGAACTCAGGCAGCTTGCGTTCCTGAGTCTTCTGTACGTGCACGGAAACTTCTGCTTCCTCGCCAGCGTGCTCACCGGTCTGCAACTTCGCGGTGAAGGTATTGTCTTCACCGGTCTTCATGCCACGCAGAGCGGTGTCCAATCCCTTGACCAGGTTTCCGGAACCGATCTGGTAAGACATGGACTCAACCTTGGCGTCTTCAATTTCTTCACCATCGATTTCTGCAGACAAGTCAATGACTGCAAAGTCGTTGGTCTTCAGCTGACGCTTGGTTTCCTTCAGCTCACCGAAACGATCACGCAGCTGATCGACCTGCTCATCGGTAGCCTCATCCACGGACTTCAGCGGGGCAACGGAGACCTTGAACTTGGAGAAGTCCGGAACCTCAATATCTGGCTGGACATCGACTTCAGCAGTGAATTCTACGAATTCATTGTCCTCGATCTGCTTGATATCAACCTCAGGCTGACCGATTGGATTGATGTCATTTTCCTTCATGGCCTGTTCATATTTCACCGGAAGCATGTCATTAACGACCTGCTCCAAAACTGGGCCACGACCAAAACGCGCGTCGATCAGCTGACGAGGCGCTTTACCTTTACGGAAACCTGGGATAGACACCTGCTGCGCAATGGCCTTATAGGCTGCGTCGATTTCCTTGTCGAGCTCAGAGAATGGGACATTCACGGTGAGCTTCACGCGGGTATCGCTCAGCTTGTCGACGGTTGTCTTCACGAGTAACTCTCCTGGTTTCTCATCGAGGGATGGTGCTAGTAATTATTTTATTAAGCAGAGGCCCAAAGCACTCACAGCCTGGACCCCATTTGTCGGGGCGACAGGATTTGAACCTGCGACCTTCTACTCCCGAAGCAGATGCGCTACCAAGCTGCGCTACGCCCCGTGACCACTCACGTGCACCAAGTGCACATGAACACGACCACGTAGTCTACCCGCCTTATTTTCGTCCCGCACAGCCGGGGTCGCCTATCCCGTTGCCATCAGGAGCCTTGACGGGTTTTTGTTATACAGAACACACGCTAGAGTGTTATTTATGACACATTTCGCGAGCGCTCCCCTGACTTCCTCTGTAACCAACCCCGCACCTAGGGCCACACCGGATTCCCGCAACGACAACTATTCGCGACTACTCGCTCCGATCACCGTCGGCAAGAAACGTTTCCGCAATCGCGCAATTATGGGGTCAATGCACACCGGGCTCGAAGACGACCCAGCGGATGCACCAAAATTAGCCGCGTATTTCGCCGAACGCGCACAAGGTGGCGCAGCAGCCGTGGTCACTGGCGGTTATTCCCCTAACCAGCTGGGAGTGCTAAGCCCGTATGCACAACCATTCAATAATGACGAAATGGTGCAAGCACACAAGCAAGTCACCGCCGCCGTGCACGAGCACGACAGCTTGGCGTTCCTGCAACTGCTACACGCCGGCCGCTACGCCTTCCATATGGAATCAGTCAGCGCCAGTGCCACCCAGGCCCCGATCAGCCCTTTTCCTTCTCGTGCGCTTTCCGACGAAGAAGTTGCCCAGACCGTCCAAGATTTCGCGAATGCCGCCAAACTCGCCTCGCAGGCCGGTTACGACGGCGTACAGATTATGGGTTCGGAAGGCTATTTGATTAACCAATTCCTCTCGTCACGCACCAACCAACGCGACGACCGCTGGGGCCAGCAACGCAGCCTTTTCGCCTTGGAAGTAGCACGTGCAGTGCGGAAAGCTGTGCCCACAGATTTCCTGGTGGATTTCCGCATGAGCATGCTGGAGTTGGTCGAAGAAGGCCAAACCCAAACCGAAATTCTAAAACTGGCACGCGGTTTGGAAGAAGCAGGCGTCGACATGCTCAGCACAGGTATCGGCTGGCATGAAGCTCAAGTGCCGACGGTCATCACCAGCGTGCCCCGCGCAGCCTTCAGCTGGGCCACCGCGCGAGTCAAAAAACACGTCAGGATTCCGGTGGTCTCATCCAACCGCATAAACACCCCAGAAGTTGCCGAACAAGTACTGGCCGGAACCTGGAATGACACCGGCGTAGAAACCGATTTCGTTTCCATGGCCCGGCCGTGGCTCGCGGATCCAGAATTCATCAACCGTGTGCACGCTGGCCACGCAAACCAGATCAACCACTGCATTGCGTGTAACCAGTCCTGCCTGGACCATGTTTTTGAAAACAAGCGCGCAACCTGTTTAGTTAACCCTCGCGCTGGCTACGAAACTGAACTGACCTTGCAGCCAATCAACGGTGGACACGCTGGTGCTGGCGAGCCTGCCGGTAGGGCGTACCCAGAAAAGGCTGCCCCGAAAGCCGCGGTCATCGGTGGCGGTGTCGCTGGCCTATTTGGTGCTGAAGCTTTGGCGAAACGCGGATATTCCGTCGAGGTATTTGAGGCTGCCGATACCGTCGGTGGGCAGTTCCGCTTGGCTATGCAGATCCCGGGCAAGGAAGAGTTCCACTATTCCCTGCAGTCAGTACTTGCCCGTTTGGATGCACAGAATGTAAAAATCACCACTTCTACCCCGATGACGGCCAACGAAGCTTTCGCCGCAGGGTTCGATGAAGTAGTGATCGCCACTGGCGTGCGCCCACGCATACCGGAGATTCCGGGCATCGAACAGGCCCTGGCCGGCGAGTTCGACGTCGACGTCATCACCTACGCGGAATTGCTCTCCGGTGCCAAGCAGGCAGGCAACAAGGTGGCGATTGCTGGTGCAGGTGGTATCGGTTTCGATGTTGCAGAGTATTTGGTGGAAGCTCCTGCGTCCGCAGACATCACCGCCGAGCCCGCGCCAGCAAGCATTGGCGATTGGGAATCTGCCTGGGGTGTCAGCCGACGCGCGGATCTGCCCGGCAACCTGGAACGCCCGCACCCTCCACGGGCGCAGCGCGAAATCACGATGCTGCAGCGCAAGCCTTCCCCGCAGGGGCTGGGCCTGAACCGCACCACCGGATGGGTGCACCGTATTTCCGTAGCCACAGCCGGAGTAAAACAGGTCAGTGGTGTTGCCTATACGAAGATCGACAACGACGGGCTGCACCTGAATGTGCCGGTCAATGACGCCACCAAGACCTCCAAGGCTATCCGGAAGGCACAGAAGGCGGGAGATAAAGATAAGGCTGCTGCGCTCGAAGACGACCTGAAAAATAACCGCACCGACACCGTGCTGGACGTCGACACGATCGTGTTGTGCACCGGCCAAGAATCAGTCGTCGAAGCAGACTTCGACAGCCTGACTGCAGACCAGCGCTCCCGCGTGCACGTCATTGGTGGCGCGGATGTTGCCGCTGAGCTCGACGCGGCACGGGCTATCCGCCAAGCTGTTGAACTCGCAGCTGAGCTGAAACGTTAAACAGTACGGGCACCAAACACCGCCTTGCAACAGCCCAGCAAGCACAGATGGTGCGTCACCGCCGCAATACGCGGCTTATGTTCTTACGCGCTCCAGCAACGCACCGCTCGAGCGCGAGGTGCGCTTATGGGCGCGGAATATTGCGCAAGTTAGAGCGTGCCATCGACAGCATCTTGCCCACACCACCGTCAAGGACGGTGCGGCCAGCTGCCAAGGCGAAGCCCTTGAGCTGCTCGAATTCCAGTGTCGGTGGCATGGACAACGCATTCGGATCGGTGATGACGTCGATCAGCACTGGGCCGTCCATCTCCAGGGCCTCTTTCAGCTGCTGGCGCGCCTTCTTCGGGTCCGTGATGCGCACGGAAGGAATGCCCAGGGCCTCTGCCGCACCGGCGTAATCAACGCCGTCGTGGTCGGTACCGAACTCCGGCATGCCCTCGACCAGCATTTCCAGTTTCACCATGCCCAGCGAAGAGTTATTGAAGACCACGGTTTTCACCGGCAGATTATTGCGACGTACGGTCAGCAACTCACCCATCAACATCGCCAAGCCGCCATCACCAGAGAAGCTGACGACCTGACGGTTGCGGTCTGCTTGCTGCACGCCAATAGCTTGTGGCAGTGCGTTGGCCATGGTGCCGTGCTTCCAGGAACCAATCACGCGGTTACGGCCAGTGGGGTTGATATAACGAGCGGCCCACACGTTGCACATTCCGGTATCGACGGTGACCACGGCGTCGTCATCCAGCAGTTCATCGATCTGATCAGCGAGGAACTCCGGGTGGATCGGGGTGTGCTTCTCGACGTTCTTGGTGTACGCCTCCACCACTTGACTCAGCTCGCGCTCGTGCTTTTTCAGCATGTCATCCAGGAACGAGCGGTCAGTCTTTTTCTTCGTCTTTTCCAGCAGCGCGTTGACGGTTGGTAGCACGTCGCCGCAGATAGCGTGGCTGAGTACCGCGCGGCGTCCCAGGTGCTCCGGGTTGTTGTCAACCTGCGCGATCACTACATCAGAGCCGTCTGGCAGGAAGTCCACGTAGGGGAAGTCCGTGCCCAGCATCAGCAGCAGATCGGCATCCTGGCAGGCGTCGTAGCATGCGCCATAGCCCAGCAGGCCGGACATGCCGACGTCGTACGGGTTGTCATACTGAATAACTTCTTTGCCGCCCAGTGCGTGGCCGATGGGGGCGTGCAGGTGGGTCGCTAGATCAATAATCTCGTCGTGTGCACCGGCGGAGCCAGCACCGACGAACAGCGTGATCTTTTCTGCTTTGTCAATGGCTGCAACGAGCTTGTCGACGTCGGCAGCATCCGGAATCATCTGCCCTTTCTTGCGGGCGATTACTCCACCGCTGACCGGCTCATCGACCTTCTCCGCCGCGATATTGCCGGGGATAACCAGCGTGGATACTTGCTTGTTGCCAATCGAATTCTGGATGGCGGTGTGCAGGATGCGCTGGCCCTGCTTCGCGGAATGCGCGACTTCGATGTAGCCGGAGCATTCCTTCAGCACTTGCTGTGGGTGGGTTTCTTGGAAGAAGCCGGTGCCGATTTCTTCGCTCGGGATGTGGGTGGCCAGTGCCAGCACGCGGGCTCCGTTGCGGTGGGCGTCGTAAAGCCCTTGCACCAGGTGGGTATTTCCCGGCCCACAGGAGGCGGCGCACACGGCGAGTTCGCCAGTAACGAGGGATTCTGCGCCAGCGGCGAAAGCTGCGGATTCCTCATTGTGGACGTGGATCCATTCCATGTCCTTGTGGCGGCGCACGGCATCAACGATGGGGTTCAGGCTGTCACCAACGAGGCCATAAATGTGGCGCACGCCTTGTTTGGCGAGGGTGTCGATAAGGAAGTCTGCATAGGTTTTCGACATATAGTCCAAGCTCCTTGGAATACGCTGTTCTATGAGTAATTGTTCAACAGCATTCCAGACTACGCCGATTTGGCTACGGAAAAATCCCGTGAGACTGATCTTACAACTGAGTACTTATATCTCTGCAGATATCTTCTCAGTACTACTAGTGATCAGCCCCACGGGATTACATGGAGGGAATGACGGGAATCGAACCCGCGTCTTCAGCTTGGAAGGCTGAGGTATTAGCCACTATACGACATTCCCACGCACCTTTGTGGTGCGTTCAATAGCCTACACCATAATCGCGATAGCACCAAACTCCTCGTTCTTCCAGCAGTTATGGCCCAACAATCACCTATTTACATCGCTCAGCACCACAACCTCACTGGCACAACCACATCGCCACTGGCACCACCTCCGCGCAGGCACAACCACTACCGCGCAGAATCGTTAGAATGGCGACAAAACATTTTGGGAGTGAGAATAAGCATGGAAATCCTGTTGATCGTTCTGCTCGGCGTCGGCATCGCGTTTTATGTCGCCAGCCGGAATAACAAAAAGCAAATAGAACAAAATAACCAAAATGAGCTTGCCGACGCGCGTGCCGACGCACAGCGCTGGATCGACCGGTTAGGCTCGCAGGTCTACAGCATCGACGGCACCGATACTGCCTCGAAGCAAGCCATGTCTGATGCCTCCGAGCGCCACAACGCGGCAGCCTCGGCGCTATCTTCTGCCACCACCGTGAAGCAAGCCCGCTTGGCCCGCGAATCCGCACTCGAAGGTATGCACTATGCCAACGCGGCGCGCGAGATCATGGGCATGTCTACCGGCCCGGAGATCCCACCGCTAGAAGGCCAGCGCAATGCCGGTAAGGTCACCGAGCGCCGCGAGATTGACCACGAAGGTGAACACATCATTGCTTCACCGAAAGCCAGTGACGATGCCCCGCACTACTACCCTGGCGGCAAAGTCGCTGGACGTCCGGTACCAGCTGGCTGGTATTCCACCCGCTGGTGGGAACCTGCACTGCTGACCGGCGTGTGGGCCATGAGCTCGGCGATGATGTTTTCCATGATGTTTTCCGGCATGGCAGGCGTTGGCTATGGTGCTCAAGATTTTGAATCTGGGGCTGGCGAAGGCCTAGATGGTGCTGGTGCCGACGGGGCCGATGGTATCGACGGCGCAGATGGCGGCGACATGGATGGAATGGATGACATGGGCGGCATGGACGATGCAGGCATGGACGACGGCGGTGGTCTATTCGGGGGCGGCGATGACGGCGGCCTGTTTGACCTCGGCTTCGACTTCTAAAACCAAGGCCTAAGCCAAGCAAGCACCCCATTGTTGGTTCAACAATGGGGTGCTTGGTGTTTTTAGCTGGCAACAAATTCTGAGCTAAAGCAAATATCTACCATTGTTTGCCGTCGTCTGTACGGTGCCACTTATTTTCTACGGGAAGCTCCATGAGCAGCCTCAGTTGCTAGTTGTTCCGCGCTTGGCACTTCTGGGGCTACACCCGTGCGCTCGTATT
>ERZ1023210.136-NODE-136-length-15012-cov-6.503978_pt1 | contig 15012 bp, 15 predicted proteins | sample MGYA00380446_ERZ1023210 | MGnify/ENA primary metagenome ERZ1023210 (study PRJEB33173, sample SAMEA4830300) | metagenome | study: EMG produced TPA metagenomics assembly of the PRJEB25223 data set...
CAGCGTGGGGTTGCACAGCGTGGGGTTGCACAGCGTGGGGTTCCACTGCCCAATCTGCAGGGAGCTTTGGCGCAGCTGGCATCTCGGATTCGATTTCTGTACGCAATCCCAACAATGCTGCCGCTAGGGGGTCCTTCCCCTGCGAAGGGTCTTGGCCCTGCGCCAGCTGGTCCAGGAAGAAATCGTCTTTCTCCCAGTCGCGTTGGTTCACGTTCACTCCCTTGAATCCTCGTTTTCCATACGCTTGCGAAGTTGCGCAAGCGCGCGGTGTTGCGCCACCCGTACCGCACCAGGAGTGCTACCCAAGGCTTGTGCTGTTTCCTCGGCCGTCAGCCCCACGAATACGCGCAGGATGATAATATTACGAGCTTTGTCATTTAAAGTATCGAGCATCCCGCGGACTGTGTTACAACCATCAGATTCCAACGCCGCGTCCTCCGGGGTAGGCATCAGATCCAACTCTTCTGGCATTTCCTCTGAAGGGTGCAGCCGGTCTTTGCCCATGAAGCGATGGGCATCAGCAACTTTATTAAAAGCAATCCCGTAAACAAACGCCATGAATGGTCGGCCACGGTCCACAAACTTCTGCATCGAACTAGCTACCGCCAGGCAGACTTCTTGGGCCACGTCTTCGGCGGTAGGAGTTTTTCCGCCACCGATACGGGCGCGGCAATAGCGCAGCACCTGCGGATGAATAATCCGCATGACTTGCTGCATGGCACGGCGATCCCCATCTACTGCCAGTGGAACCAGCCGCGCGAGTTCTTCATCAGAATCGCTCACGTCCCAAATCTTTCGTTGACTGCAGGCCAATTTGCCGACACAAGTACATGCGCGACATTCCGGCCGAAGCCGACCTAAACTCTCGTCCCATCATATAACCGCGGGCGAACACGTGGTAAATTGATTGCTCTAATTTCGATAATATATTCGACCCTATTTTTGCTGGCTTCCCACAGAGAATATCTTCCTCCGTTAGCGATAGTCCGAACATTACCTCCGCTGCCATTAGGGAACCGCAAAACCGGAAAACCGCCGAAAGAACCAGGTTATTACCCTGGCGCTTCCGGCGGTTCAGGAAAACTCCCGCTAGAAAGATTGCTAGCGCAGCCGACAGATCATGCACAACCGGCTAGCAAGCAGCGATTTAGTGATGATGATGGCTGTGGCCAGCCTCAGAGTTTTCCGGCTCAGCAGGCTTGTCAACAACCGACGCCTCCGTGGTCAGCACCATGCGGGCAACCGAAGAAGCGTTAACCACAGCAGAGTGCGCAACCTTTACGGGATCAATGATGCCGCTTTCAATCAGGTTGCCGTATTCCAGGTTGGCGGCATTAAAGCCTTCGCCATTAGCCATTTCCGCGACGCGGGAAACGACCACAGCGCCGTCTTCACCGGCGTTATGGGCGATCCAGAAAGCCGGCTTGGTCAGCGCTCGGGCTACCGATTCCACGCCCACGCGAGCTTCGCCGTCAAACTGCTCAGCATAAGACTTCAGCGACTCAGCGATCTGCACCAGCGCGGAACCTCCGCCAGCAATCACGCCTTCTTCCACCGCCGCACGTGCGGCATTGATGGCGTCTTCTACGCGCAGCTTGCGCTCGTTTACCTCGGTCTCAGTCGCAGCACCAATGCGGATTACAGCAACGCCACCGGAAAGCTTTGCCAGGCGTTCTTCCGCCTTCTCTTTATCCCAGGTGGAGTCAGTAGCTTCGATCTCGCGGCGGATCTTCTCGCGGCGCTCCTCCAAGGCAGCATCGGAACCGGCGCCGTCGACAAGCACGGTCTCGTCCTTTTCGACGGTGACACGACGAGCAGAGCCCAGCACTTCCAAGCCCGCCTCATGCAGGTTGACTCCGATCTCCGGGTCAACCACGGTGGCATCGGTAACCACCGCCAAGTCATCCATGAACGCTTTACGACGATCACCAAAATACGGTGCCTTCACGGCGGCGACCTTCAGCGTCTTGCGGATAGCGTTGACCACCAGTGCCTGCAGGGCTTCGCCCTCGACATCTTCGGCGACGATCAGCACCGGCTTGCCAGCCTCGGCGATCTTTTCCAACAATGGCAAGAAGTCCGGCAACGAAGAAATCTTGTTGCGCACCAGCAGGACATACGGGTCATCCAAGACCGCCTGCTGAGTTTCTTGATCCGTAACGAAGTACGGTGACAAAAAGCCTTTATCGAAAGCTACACCTTCGGTGACCTCGACGGAGGAATCCATGGACTGCGATTCTTCCACGGTGACCACGCCGTCTTTGCCGACCTTGTCCATCGCGCCAGCGACCATCTCGCCGACTTCACTGTCACGAGAGGAAACGGTAGCGACCTGAGCAATTTCCGCGCTGGCATTAACCTGAGTGGCACGAGCCTTCAGCTCTTCCACGGTTTTTTCTGCAGCTGCAGCAATACCACGGTTCAGTTCCACAGGGTTGGCACCAGAAGCAACGTTGCGCAGGCCCTCGAAGATCAGAGCTTGTGCCAACAGCGTGGCGGTGGTGGTACCGTCACCGGCAACATCGTTGGTTTTCACCGCAACGGATTTCACCAGCTGCGCGCCGAGGTTCTCGAAAGGTTCCGAGAGATCAATATCGCGGGCGATAGTCACGCCGTCATTGGTAACTAGTGGGCCACCAAATGCTTTATCCAGCACGACGTTGCGACCACGAGGGCCGAGAGTGACCTTAACGGTGTCCGCAAGCGTGTCGACGCCCGCCTGCAGATGCTCCCGAGCCTGTTGATCAAAAGCAATGAGTTTTGCCATAGTGGCTTACTCCCCCTTACTTTTCGATGACTGCCAGCAGGTCACGAGCCGAAAGCAGCAGGTATTCCTGGCCGTCGTACTTCAGCTCAGTGCCGCCGAACTTGGAGAAGATGACGGTGTCACCTTCGTTGACATCTGGTTTCACGCGCTCACCCTTGTCGTCGGTGCGGCCTGGGCCAACAGCGATGACGGTGGCTTCCTGCGGTTTTTCCTTCGCAGAATCTGGAATGACCAGGCCGGATGCCGTGGTGGTTTCTGCTTCTTTGATCTGCACCAGAACTTTGTCTTCGAGCGGTTTGATGTTTGCCACGATGATTCCTTTCGTGAAATCAGGTCCAATGCGTGCTCTCACCTATGTGACCAGCACGCGAAGCTGTTATGTGCCGGTTGTGGATGTCCAGCACAGCCGTCGTCGCGGGTGAACAACTGTGGGTCAAACAACCTATTAGCACTCTACCTACCCGGGTGCTAAGTGACAACTATCTTGAGCGTAGCGTTAGCAACTTGCCTCCCGCTTGCCACTCGCTTGCCGACGGCTAGTCTGCACCTAATTCCAACGCTGGATCAGTGGCAATATCCCAGTTTGCAGGCTGCATACCATGCGCAATTTGCTGTGCAGCCGCTGCAGCAATCATCAAACCGTTATCCGTGCAGTATTCAAACCGTGGAATTCGCAAACTAATACCTGCAGAATCACAACGCCGCTGCGCTAGCTCCCGCAGACGTGAGTTCGCGACCACTCCACCACCAAGTAATAACGTAGTAGCACCAGTGTCTTTACACGCCAGCACAGCTTTTTTGGTCAGTACGTCGCAGACAGCTTCCTGGAAAGAAGCACACAAATCCTCGGCGTTGATCGATTCACCATTGCGCTCAGCTTTTTCCACAAACCGAGCCACCGAAGTTTTCACACCGGAAAACGAAAAATCATAACGATGCTCACCACGCAAATCCTCCGCCCGGGACAACCCCCGTGGGAAATCAACGGTGACCGTGCCTTTTCGCGCCAACTTGTCAATCAATGGCCCACCCGGATACCCCAAACCTAGTAACCGCGAGACTTTATCGTAAGCCTCACCAGCAGCGTCGTCTAGCGTGGCACCCAGTTCCCGGTACTGCTGTTTCGCAGTATCAACTTCCAACAATGAGGTATGCCCGCCCGAAACCAACAGGGCGACGGCATGCGGGAGCGGCTCACCGTCCAAGTTCGCTACCGCAACATGGCCGGCCAAATGGTTCACGCCATAAAACGGGACACCCCACCCCGCAGCGTATGCCTTCGCACCAGCGACACCAACCAGCAAAGCACCTGCCAAACCCGGACCAATGGTGGCCGCCACGGCATCGGGCTTGTCGATGCCAGCCTCATCCAATGCTTGTTGCATCACCTGCGGCAAAGCCTCCAGGTGCGCCCGAGACGCAATTTCTGGGACGACACCACCAAAACGCGCGTGTTGTTCCATAGAACTTGCCACTACATTGGCCAAAACCTCAATGCGCGGTTGGGTACTGGCAGAATTTCCGTCATCTGTGTGCAAGCGGACGATACCGACGCCAGTTTCATCGCATGAGGATTCAATTCCGGCAATAATCATGGAGCGTCCTTTCGCTGCAATTCCGCTGGGTTCGCTGACTGACCGTTCGCTGGCCGACGCATCGTATAAGCATCACCACCACCCGCATAATAATTTTTTCGAAGCCCGAGGGTGTCGAATCCGTAGGCTCGATACAGGCCAATCGCGGGTTCATTGTCAGTACGGACCTCTAAAAACACCGGCGCCGAGACGCGATCCGCAACATAACAAAAATTATCCATGAGCAACCGGGCCACACCGCGACGCTGCGCTCGTGGATCAACTCCGATGGTATGAATCTCAAACTCTGGATCATCACTCGGCCCCAATTGCGCCAAACCTGCATACCCCACGAGAACGCGCGCCGGAGGCTTGCCCGATTCTTGGCTCACCACGCCTTCCACCCCCAGGTAAAAGGTATGCGCCGAGGCGAACTCCGTTCGGAAATCAGCTTCCGTCCAGGGGCCTTCATTAGCGAACAACTCACGTTCTAGTTGCGCGCACCGGTGCGCATCAGCCGGACCTAATTCACGGAGACGCAGCTGTTCCAAAGCCAGGCTCGCAGGGCCAGCGGATTGTGTGCTCGGGCGTTTGCGAGCCGAGTTCGCGCCACCTTGGCTATCCGTCATTGGTTGCTCTGCTCATCGGTTGTTTCTGCTCATTTAATGTTCTGCTCAGCCCAACGCAACGCGGCAGAAACCGGTTTGGCGGCTGGTACTTTCGCATCTGGGCGCCGAAGATACAACGGAGTCAACGGCTGCGGGGCAACTGCGAAATCCGTCACCGCAACCAGCCCACGAGCACTAGGAACCGCCGGAACCTCTTCTTGCTGAGCAAGCGCCCGCAAACGATCCGGCAGCCGCGTAGCAATAGTTGGGTTGGCCAGCACACGGGAAACTTCCGGCTGCAAGATTTCGGCGGGCCCGACTTCCGGTCCCATGACACGTTGGGCACCACGATAGGTCGCCCAGTAGGTCTCTCGACGGCGCGCGTCAGTGGCGACCAATAAATTCTCTTCTGCTGAAGCAGAAGCCTGCTGGGCACGCCAGGCAATCGCATCATGCGAACAAACACCATACACCGGCACCTGCAAAGCATGACCGAGACCGGAAGCCGTCGCCATGCCCACACGCAAACCACTAAACGGCCCGGGTCCGCAGCCAACCACAATGGCCGTAAGCTCGTGCAATTCACTTCCGCTAGATTCCAATAACTGGAAAATCGTTGGCATCAGCAGCTCATTGTGCGCGCGGGTGTTTTCCACCGTGTTCTCAGTGGCATCACTGCTGCCGTCGGCAAGCGTGTACACCAAGCCTGTCACCAGCGTAGGCGTCGAAGTATCCAGGGCCAGCACACGGTGATCCGCGGTACCCCGAGAAGACGATGTGGAAGGACTAAACGACATAATTACCCGATGAAGTTCCAGGTTCCTTCTTCATCTTTTTCCAAGTGGATGATGGCCTGAGTTTGGAATGGCCCCTGCAACGGAATGGTGCAGAGGTTGACGTTGTGAATGGACATCTTCTCCACGTGGTATTCACCGTTTTCTTTCGCTACCAGCAAGTAGTTATCGTGCTTGTCAATCTCACCGTTGACCAGGTTGAACTCTGCCGGGTTCAAACCACTAACCAACAATTCCTGCTCCGTAACACCGGGGCATACGAAGGTGCCAGCAACCCATTCCTCGCCGAAAAGATCGGCTGGCGAAATGCCGGTGGTCGATAAACCTTGCTGTTCTACCTTATGTAGAGTCCCAGCGAACGATTCCTTCGGCGCGGAATCGTCTTGTGCCAATGCAGCTGCCCCAACCATAGTTGCCAAGGCCAGACAGAACAGTGCAACAAGGGTACCGATGATGGCTCCGCCGTTTTTCGGCATACAAGCTCCTTAAAAATAAAACAGACATGGGGTCTTTGCCGTGCAATCTGTCTCAAGGATAGCGCGTAGCCCGACAGCTCCAAGAAACGGGGTTTCCGCCTAACATTCCCTTAACAACATTTTGGCGACAACTTCTTAGTTTTCCACCCAATGCCAGGTAATGATGCGCGTTTCAGAATCCGGATCGCTCACCGCTGCGGTTTCGCGGTCCAGCTCAACCAATAAATAACGACGAGTCAGAGCTTCCACCAACCCCGCTCCCCATTCCGCAACCACGACAGAAGTTTCTAAATCAGTATCCAGATCTAGTGCGTCCAGCTCTCCCCAAGGATCAGCTGCAGCAGTGCTCCCATCTAGCTCTTGCCCCACAGGTGATTCGGTGGCTGAAGACACGGGCTGGTGGGCAGATTCACCGAGCAAACGGTAAGCGTCGACATGCACTAAATCTGGGGCCTCTGACCGACGCGCTCGATGCACTCGCGCAATAGTAAAGGTGGGACTTGTGACCCTGCCACGCACATCCATCCCTTGGGCAATGCCCTGGGTGAGCGTAGTTTTTCCGGCGCCGAGAGCACCGGCCAAGATAACGACGTCACCAGCGACCAGCGTGGAGCCGAGATATGCGCCGAACTCACGAGTGGCATCAGCGGTGGGCAACTCGACGGTGCCAGACTGCGAAAAATCTAGTAGTGAGAATGCACTCATAGCTGGATTCCCCCTTCATACTCGCGAACAGTGCGCCCGCCAGGGCGAGTCACGATCTCATAATTAATAGTTCCCGTAGCATCAGCTAACTCCGTGGCAGACATGCCACCTTCCCCAAACAACACTGCTTCATCACCCGGTTGCACGCCGAAGGGGTTTTCGCCAAGATCCAGCAAAATCTGATCCATGCATACTCGCCCAACCTGCGGATAACACTTCCCAGAAATACCTACCGCAAGATGCCCCTGGATACTGCGTGGCAAACCATCAGCGTAGCCACAAGGAATAACCGCCAAATACCCAGTCTTTCCTGCCTGCCAAGTCAAGCCATAGGAAGTGGCTTCACCTGCGGTAATGGGCTTGACGTTAACGACAGTACCGGCCCAAGTCATCGCCGGGCGCAAGTCATGCGCAAAACCAGCAGCGGGTTGCAACCCATAGCAGGCAATGCCCGGGCGAACTTGTTGAAAATGAGTATCAGGGAGCTGCACGGTCGCGGCCGAATTAGCTATATGGTTGACCGGAACCTCCAAGCCCATGGCGCGCGCTTGCCTAATTGCGGCGCGGAACTGCTCAACCTGTGCGGTATTAGCTGGATTATCCGGCTCATCCGCACACGCCAGATGTGACATCAACCCACGCACGTCCAGGTGTGAGGCATTTTTCGCCATCTCGAAGGCACGCTGCCAATCAGCGGGATCAATGCCATTGCGATGCATCCCTGTTTCGACTTTCAGCGTGATCGTCGCAGGGATGCCAGCGTTAACGAGCACGGCCAGGTGATCTAATGACGGCGCAGCCAACTGGATATCGTCGGCAAGAGCATCTGCAACTACCTGTGCAGCATCCTGGCTCGCGGCATCCCACAACCACGCCATGACCGGTAGTTCTGTACCGAGTTCACGCAAGCGTTGGGCTTCGGCAATCGTGGCCACACCAAAAAGGTCAGCGCCTGATTTTTCCATTACCGGAACCACGCGCTCCATACCGTGACCGTAAGCGTCAGCCTTGACGACGCACATCAGCTGCGCTTCGCCTGCCGCCCGCTTAAGCACACGGACATTGTGGGCGATGGCATCCAAGTCGATGCGAGTGCGCAGCATGTTCATACGTTCGGCTTTGCTCTTTCCGGCGACGGCGGGTTGCTTAACTCAGGTTTATGCACACCAGATCTATTCCACTGTGCAGGCTTATTCCACTATGCAGATCTATTCCACGGTGACGGACTTCGCCAAGTTACGTGGCTGGTCGACGTCATAACCTTTTGCTTCAGCCACCGCGCAGGCAAAAATCTGCAGCGGCACGGTGGCCAGCAATGGCTGCATAAGTGTCGGCGACTGCGGGATGCGAATGATGTGGTTAGCGTAATCCTCCACGGCAGTATCGCCTTCCTCGGCAATCACAATAGTTACTGCACCGCGGGCTCGGATCTCCTGGATGTTCGAGACAACCTTAGAATGCAGCACATCGCGTCCACGTGGTGATGGCACAATAACGAAAACCGGCTGGCCTTCTTCTACCAAGGCAATAGGCCCGTGTTTGAGCTCACCTGCAGCGAAACCTTCGGAGTGCAAGTAGGCGATCTCTTTCAGCTTCAACGCACCCTCAAGCGCAACCGGGAAACCGACGTGACGGCCCAAGAACAACACGGTGCGCGCATCGTGCATCTTCTCCGCGATAGACTTCACATCGCCCTCAGCATCAATGACCTGCTGAATCTTCTCCGGCATCTGGCGCAGCTCGTTGAGCACGGCATGCACCTCGTCAGAGAACATATTGCCGCGCAACTGCGCAAGGTAGAGACCAAACAAATAGGTTGCGGCAATCTTCGCCAGGAAGGCTTTGGTGGAAGCAACCGCAATTTCCGGACCGGCGTGCGTGTAAAGCGCTGCGTCAGATTCACGCGGGATCGAGGAACCACGGGTATTCGAAATCGCGATAACCTTGGCCCCTTGCTGGCGGGCGTGGCGCACAGCCATGAGCGTGTCCATGGTTTCACCAGACTGTGACAGGGCAACGACGAGGGTCTTTTCATTGACGATCGGGTCGCGATAGCGGAACTCGTGCGCTAATTCAACCTCGGTCGGGATGCGGCACCAGTGCTCAATCGCGTAGCGAGCAACGTGCCCGGCATAAGCTGCGGTACCGCAGGCAATCACGATGATCTTGTCGACTGATTTCAAAATCGACTCGTCAATGCGCACCTCATCCAACGAGAGCTGGCCATTTTCGTCGAAACGGCCCATCAAGGTATCGCGAACTGCAGCGGGCTGGTCATGGATTTCTTTGTCCATGAACGAGGCATAGCCACCCTTTTCTGCGGATTCTGCATCCCACTCCACTTTGAATTCGCGTGGCTCGACGACGTTGCCGTCATAGTCGGTGATCTCGATGTCATCGGCAGTAACAGTCACCACCTGATCATTGTCGATGATCACAGCATCTTTGGAATAGTCGATAAATCCAGAAACATCAGAGCCCAAGAAGTTCTGGCCTTCGCCACGACCAATCAGCAACGGCGAGTCACGACGGGCAGCCACAATCCGGTCAGGTTGATCAACGTGCATGGCCAACAAGGTGAATGCACCCGCAAACCGGCTAGCGGTACGACGCATCGCTTCTGCCAGATCTCCTTTGGCCTCGGTAGCGAAAACGTCGGCAAGCAAGGTGCCTGCGACCTCGGTGTCCGTGTCTGAGACGAAGTTATAGCCTTTGTCTTTTAGCTCGCGTTTGATTTCCGCAAAGTTTTCGACGATGCCATTGTGTACGACGGCGACTTTGCCGTTCCCCACCACGTGTGGGTGCGCATTGACGTCACTGGGACCGCCATGGGTAGCCCAGCGCGTATGACCGATGCCCAGAACGGAATCCGGCAGCGGTCGCTTCTTCAATTCTGCTTCCAGGGAAGCAACTTTGCCAGCTTTTTTACGCCAGGCGATCTGACCGTCTGCATAAACTGCAACACCAGCGGAATCATAGCCGCGGTATTCCAGGCGTGATAGGCCTTCCATCACCACGTCAAGAGCATAAAACTCACGGTCAGCGCCAGGGTGTCCCACATATCCAACGATTCCACACATGAGCTGGATACTACATTACGCAGAAAAATCGTGATGGCGCGCCTCTTACTCGTCGTCGCTATACAGGACGCTATACATTAGGCTGTTCTGTGTGAGTCTTAAAAAGCAGCTAGCAAACGTGTCCAAGCGCGGCCCGCACCGTGTGCTGGTCGGCGATTTAGATTATGCCGGCCTACCCGGCAAAGTTTATGCCCCAGCCGAAGGCAATTCTCTGCCTGCCGTTGCTTTTGGGCATGACTGGCGGATTTCGTTGAAACACTACCGCCATACCCTGCGGCATTTGGCTAGCTGGGGCATTGTAGTGGTCGCACCTGAAACCGAAATGGGTATGTGGCCAGATCACCGAGATTTCGCATCTGATTTAGAAACTTCGTTGCAAATTGCTGCCGGCGTGAAACTAGGCCAGGGCAATATCACTGTCAGCCCAAACAAGTTAGGTGTAATCGGCCACGGAATGGGCGGCGGTGCCGCTGTACTTGCAGCCTTGGAAAATGAAAAGGTGCAATGCGTAGCCGCGCTGTACCCCGCACAAACTTCACCTTCTTCACAGGACGCAGCTAAATATATTGACAAGCCAGGCTTAATCATTGGCCCAGAAGATACCGATATTTTCTCCGCTGGTAACCCACCGCAGATGGCACAGAACTGGAACGGCCCAGTCTGCTACCGCGCGGTTGATAATGGCAAGCAAGCAACGTTTAGTGAAGACACCCTACGGAAGCTTTTCTTAGGCATTGGCATAGGAAAAGCTTCCGCCGTAGAAACCGCGCGCGGCCTGGTCACTGGCTTTTTGCTGCACCAGCTCAACGGCGACAAACAATACTCCGATTTTTCTGATCCAGAAGCGGATGGAAAAGGATTCAGCAGTGTTACCGGCGATGAGCTGGAAGAAGAGCAAAAACCCTCTGGGTTGTTGGGCAAGCTGTTCTAATCCAGTAATCCCTGATCTTTAGCCAGGTCCGCGACGCAACACAGATTTCACTTGCCGCGGCCTAGCAGCTCCCGCCGCATCCCGCATGTGGCTTATTCGATTCGCCGTTGGGCTCGCTCGTTTTGTCCGGGCCTGCTGTGGGTTCTGCGGCGGACTGTACTCGCCGCTAGTCCGACCATGCCCCTGCTGCGAACCCGACGGTTTTTTAGCTTGCGTTTCTGCCTGTTTTTCTAAATCTTGCTGGGCTTTTTCTAATTTGTTTTCAAATTCCAGCAGGCGCTTAGCTGTGCGCTCCCGGAATTTTTCAGCGAATTCTTGAAATTCCATTACCATTGTCCCATTCTGTGCGTGTTGCCGCCTGCTTTCTCAGCTTCTTTTTCTCCATCACCTGGCTCATGAGCAGCAGAATGTCCGGGCTCTGCAGGTGTCTCTGGTTCGGGTTGCGGGGCTGGGGTTGCCGGTTGCGCTGGTTGCACCGGCTCTGGTGCAGGTTCTGGCTTCGACTGCGTCTCCGGTGCTACCTGTGCTGGACCAGAATGGAACTGCTTTTTGTCCACAGAATGTTCCGGCATTGGTTTTTCAATAACCTCGTCTTTTGGTTCCGGATCTGGTTTCGGCTCGGACTCCGGTTGTGGTTGAGGATCTGGTTTTGGCTCAGGCTCCAGTTGTGGTTCGGGCTTTTCCTCGGGTGGGCACTCCGGTTCCGGTTCTGGTGCAGTTTCAGTTTCACACGGCTTAGAAGGTGCACAAGGCTCAGCAGTTTGCACCGTTTGTGGTTCTTGCACTGGCGGCTGGTCAGGCGCTATACCTTGGGTTTCTGGCTGGGATGGAGCAGCCTCGCAACGAAGCTGCTCCAAACATTCAGTAGCCATTTCTTGCACCAACTGTGCCCCCATCACTGCCATCCCTAGACCTACCCGGGCCAACTCACCGACGCATGACTTGGCGACCTCACAACCAAGCTGCACGGAACTAGCCGTATGCGTTAGTGGTGCTGCGGGATCCAGCTGCTCAGGCTCTGGCAACGGAGTGGGTTGTGGCTCGGGTGTGTTTGGCACGCACTCTGTCCGTAGGTGTTCATCTGTGACCTTTTGGGAGGCCCCGGATGTTTCGCAGTACTCAGCAGCGGAGCCGCTTGTCCCGGTCGGGCCAGGTTTCTGCTCTGTGGCCGTCTTACCTTCCGCTTGGCCAATTGGGTGGCTCGGGGGGCTCGGTGTCCCAGGTTCGCACGAAGCAGTCGAGATTGGCGGAACGTTTCCTGGTTTTTCCACTGCAGAAATAGATTCTGCAGTGTTTTGTTTGCCGCCTATTGTCGGGCTGGCTGCTTCCGACGCCTGCTTTGGTGGCTCGACGAGTTCTTTTTCACATAGCTGCTCACACCTACGCAAAAACTCTTCATAACAGCCACAAATAGCATCATCTCGATCGCCAATCATGCGCATGAACGCCGACACCGCAGGTTCGATAACCATACTGGCCAACGTTCCCACCATGCCGGTAATCCGCATGATCGGATGCAGGCGCAGCAAACGAGTCACCAACTGAATGATTGGTATCACCGACCCCAGAATCTCTGATAGACCAATTTCTGAACTATCGCGGATATCGTCCACGGCAGTGCCGCAAGACTGAGCATCATCGGCGAACTTCTTGCTCGCTACTTCATCTTCTTCGTGATCCGACTGAAAATCGCGCAACCTTTCTTCCAGACCACCTCCGGCAAGCTGTATCCCCGAACCGGAAGTCAAGACGTCTAAGACGTAGCTGAATCCATCGCCCTTATCTCGTCTTGCACCAGATGCTGCCGAGGACTGAGCTACCAGTTGCGAAGAATCCAGTCCATCTACCCTGCCAGCAGCTTCCCGCATGGTATCCACGACGCCCACCGGTGGCTGATAACTACCGCCGGATACTACAGAAAGTTCTGCCAAGCACTGCTGAAAATCATTAAGTAATCGATTAATCGCTACGCTCATCGAACCCGTCCCACCTGCTGTGCACTAAATGGTGCTGCATTGTGGTCATCTCGGTCGCAGAAATTGTCGCATTCTACGATGCCAGACTGCGCAGTTTGCTGGCGTCGGTAGATCCTTGCACTCCCCTGCGCATGCACAGCTTCGAGTGCTGCTGCAATACGCGCACCATAATGGCTAAACCCCTGACCAGCTGCCTGAGAGGGATAAACCGGCCGGTCGGCAGCATGTGCGTGCTGGTGCTCAATATCAGCATGAACTACGTGGCGGAATCCCTCACGCAATGCCTCATAGTCAAAATCGACATTAGACATGAAAACCGCACCTCCTTTTCTCCACTGCAAATCTGGGGGCACATAATGTGCACTATTTACCCAGAAAGACGAGCAGAATCATCCAACGTTTTCTCTCGCCCATATTGGACTGTGGAAGTAGAGGTGCGGTTCCCAAAGAAGTATTTTTAAGGGAAGTTTTATACTGCAGAGACCACAGCTGCGAGTTGGCCTGCCACTTTCCGTGCAGTTTCTTCTTGTTCGGCTTCTACCATCACGCGGAATAATTCCTCGGTACCAGAAGGCCGTAACAACACACGTCCACCGTTGCCCAGCTCTTCTTCAGCCTTGGCAATAGCCGCTCGGACATCGTCGTTGCCCATGATCACAGATTTATCCGAGACCGGAACGTTAATCAGCACCTGCGGAAGCACCGTCATGACCCCAGCAAGTTCTTGTAAGCTCTTGCCGGTTTTGACCATCTGCGACATCAACAGCAAACCAGTCAAAGTGCCGTCGCCAGTCGTGCAGTGCTCTGGCAGAACGATGTGCCCGGATTGCTCTCCACCCAAGGCGAATCCACCCTCGTGCAGTGCCTCCACAACGTAACGATCGCCGACTTTGGTCTGGATCATCTCAATTCCTTGCTGCTCCATAGCCAGGCTCAGTCCGAGATTCGACATGACCGTGGCTACCAACGTGTTGTGGCGAAGGTCAGAGTCATTTTTCATGCCGACGGCCAAGATCGCCATGATCTGATCGCCGTCGACGACGTTGCCTTCGGCATCGACAGCCAAGCAGCGATCCGCATCACCGTCGTGTGAAAGGGCCAAGTCCGCACCATATTCCTTTACGGCTGCCTGTGCCTTCTCGATGTGCGTAGAACCGCAGTCATCGTTGATGTTGTAGGCATTAGGCGCGTTGTAAATCGCATCGACGCGAGCCCCAGCTGCCGCATAGGCTTCAGGAGCGATCTTAGAAGCAGCACCATTTGCACAGTCGACGACAACGTGCAGGCCGCTAAGATCCGCCGAGCAGATTTCCTGCAAATGCGTCAGGTAGCGTTCGTGCGCATCTGGGGATTCCTCAACCACGCGTCCGATGGCAGAGCCAGTGGGGCCGGCCTCTTCTAACACATTCATGCGGGCTTCAATTTCGTCTTCCACGTGATCAGGCAGCTTACGCCCACCAGAGGAGAAAAATTTGATGCCATTATCCGGCATCGGGTTGTGCGAAGCAGAAATCATCACGCCCATATCCGCGCCGTAGTCGTCGGTAAGAAACGCCACTGCAGGTGTGGGCAGCACGCCCACACGCAACACATCCACACCACGGGAAGCCATGCCAGCTGCCATCGCCGCAGCGAGCATTTCTCCGGAAACCCGGGGGTCACGGCCAATGATGGCGGTCGGACGGCGGCCTTGCCGATCGCGTTGTGAGGTCAGTACTTCCGCCGCTGCTGCACCCAAACGCAGAGCCAGCGGAGCTGTGAGCACCTCATTGGCGTGGCCACGGACACCATCGGTTCCAAATAGACGAGTCATGCCCTCAATTATGCACCCTTAGCCAAGATCGCGACCTATCTGCTGGCTTTCGCCCTGAGATCCCAGCGCAGTACGGGCGTACTGTTGGAGTAGCCTATAGCCATGAATTCCTCCTCCAGCTCCGATAGGAAATCTGGCCAGGCCGCGGCGGCCGCACAGCAACTCACCCGAAGCCAACGGCTTGATCAACTGCCTTTGACGCGTGCGCACGGAAAATTGCTCGGTGGCTCCGGTATTGGTTGGGCACTCGATGCCATGGATGTTGGTCTGATCTCGTTTGTGATGGCC
>ERZ1023210.137-NODE-137-length-14538-cov-6.172478_pt1 | contig 14538 bp, 13 predicted proteins | sample MGYA00380446_ERZ1023210 | MGnify/ENA primary metagenome ERZ1023210 (study PRJEB33173, sample SAMEA4830300) | metagenome | study: EMG produced TPA metagenomics assembly of the PRJEB25223 data set...
CTCTTTATCTGCGTCAATCGCACCCATGCGGACACACTTTTTGTCGTATAACCCACAACTGCAGTCAGGTTACTGTCCGGTAGTCGGCGTGGTCATACCCGGCAAGGTTGCGTCACCAGGGAAAAGCCTTGGCCCAACCCACAACATGACGTAAACCAACCCGACAAGCACAGGAATCTCGACCATCGGACCTATTGTTCCAGCTAACGCTTGTGCGGAATGCGCTCCGAAAGTACCGATGGATACGGCAATAGCCAATTCGAAATTATTTCCGGCAGCTGTAAACGACACCGACGAAGACTGCGCATAATTCATCCCCACCAGTTTTGAAACAACCAACGACACAGCAAACATCCCAACAAAATAAAGCAGCAATGGGACGGCTACACGAACTACTGCCGTCGGTTGCGCTGCAATGTGTTCACCCTGCAGGGAGAACAATAAAACGATGGTGTACAACAGCCCAAGCAGCGCCAATGGTGAAATAGCTGGCAAAAATTTCGTTTCATACCACTGCCGCCCTTTGATATTTTCTCCCACACCCCGGGACAAAGCACCAGCAACCAGAGGCACTCCGAGGAACACCAACACAGAACTCACGATGGTCCAGAAGGAAAACTCCACTTCGCTGGCACCCAGCCCCAACCATTGGGGTAATACTTGCAGATAAAACCAACCAAGCAGCCCGAACATAAGTACCTGAAATACAGAGTTAATAGCCACCAAAACAGCTGTAGCTTCCCGGTCACCACAGGATAGATCTGACCACACCAGCACCATTGCAATGCACCTGGCCAAGCCAACGATGATTAATCCAGTACGAAGTTCCGGCTGATCAGGTAAGAAAAACCACGCCAATGCAAACATGAAGGCTGGCCCCACCAGCCAATTAAGCACGATTGATACTGTCATCAACCGCTTATCTGCAACGATCTTGCGGGTTTTATCGTAACGAACTTTCGCTAGAGGCGGGTACATCATCACCAGCAAACCGAGTGTAATAGGCAAAGAAATACCACCTACTTCTAGCCGCGCCAGCGTTTCTCCGATTCCCGGCATCGCGCGCCCCAGGAGTAGTCCAACACCCATCGCGACGAGGATCCATACCGGTAAAAATCGATTCAACCAGGACATACGCGGACGTTGGGCAACGGTCATAAAACTCCTTAAAAACAATTCTGAGCATCAAGCCAGAATCCTAAACTTATATCGATAGCTATCAATATTTTATATCGATAGCCGTCAATATAAAATAGTTGTTATGACCTCCCCAGAGACTCTCCCGCTGACTGATCTCACCTCCTGTTGTTCCCTGGGATCTGGCCTTTTAACCAAAAGTGAAGCTGAACGCTATTCCATTCTGTTCACAGCGCTGTCCGATCCCACCCGCCTACGATTGCTCTCGCGGCTAGCTGCGGAGGGATGCGAACCAGTTAGCGTCGCAGAGTTAACAGAATTATCAGGGTTGAGCCAACCTACCGTATCCCATCATTTAGCACGCTTAACCGAGGTCGGCTTATTGACCAAGGTACGAATCGGCCGTACGGTCACCCACCGCGTGCGTCCACAGCTTTTCGCAGAACTACGTACCGTCCTGCAGATCGGATAGAACTAAGCAAACAGCAACGGCGACACGATGGAAGGCAAGACAGCGCAAGGGACAAAATCTATGAATACGACCGGCACACGTGCTCACGAACGCAATCCCAACATTGACCACCACGAAGCCATCATTATTGGAGGGGGCCAAGCCGGCCTAGCTACCGCATACTATCTACTGCGCGCTGGCGTTGATACGCTCGTTCTGGATGATCAAGACGCCCCTGGTGGGGCATGGCGTCACGTATGGCCGTCCATGACGTTGTTTTCCACCGCGAGTTTTTCCAATCTTCCGGGCAAACCCATGCCAGAATACGACAGCTTCCCTCCGGCTGACCACGTCGTTGCTTATTTAAAAGATTACGAGCAGCGCTACCAGATTCCCGTTGACCGCCCCGTCCACGTTGACCGGATAGAACGGAAAGACGAAGGCTACCAGGTTTTTGCTGGCGAGCAGTCCTGGACCGCAACACACATCGTCGCTGCCACTGGAACCTGGTCTAGCCCTTTTGTTCCGCATTACCCAGGCACGTTTGACGGCACCCAGTGGCATTCCGCGAATTATCCCGGTCCGGAACCCTTCCGCGATTCTTCTGTAGCTGTAGTAGGTGCCGGAAACTCTGCGGCACAAATAGCCGCCGAACTCACCGACTATGCCGATGTCACCTGGTACACCCGGCATGAACCACGGTGGATGCCTGATGATGTCGATGGCCGCGTGTTATTTCACCGCAACAGAAAACGAGCCCTAGCCATGCAACGCGGTGACAAAGACCCTGGGGCTGATAGCAACCTGGGCGACATCGTCGCACTGCCGAAAGTGCGCGAGGCTCGTGATTCCGGGCGGTTGCAGGCAACCCCCATGTTCGACTCACTCTATGAGGTAAGCACCGATCACCTTATTTGGTGCACAGGTTTCCGCCCGGCACTAAAACCGATTCGCCATCTGCTCAATGGCACGACACCAAAATACACCGATCTACACTTAGTCGGTTACGGTGACTGGACTGGCCCCGGGTCAGCAACGATCACCGGAGTCGGCCCCTTCGCCAAAGAAACCGCACGGAAAATCGCAACCACATTCGGGAAAGAAGTGAAATAACCGGCGCGAAAATATCAGGACGCCACTAAATCAGTGACCGCCCAGCCCGGCTTCGTCGCAGGGTTTTTCCCGCAGGAAGCCACAACACCGTCGAAAAGCTTGTTCTCCAACGCAACCCGCCAGGTACGGCCGTCGCGGTGTGCAACTTCCACCACGCACGAGTCTGCACCAGCGCGACTGGTCCCGCTAGATTCGCCAGGGGCACCGGTGGCACGTTCTGCAACCTGCCGAGAATAAACCAGATCCTGGTAATACAGCTGCTCACCGGCGGCCAACAATTCACCGGCCACCGCTACTTCCGCGGTCTGGCTCGGTTCATCGTAGATTCCCCGCCCACGGTTGGCGGGATGAAAATACTTGCCTTCCAGGGCCGCATGCAAAAGTTCACCACCAGCCTGCTCATTCAGCCGTCCAAAGCTATAGCCCCACGGCAGCAACAGCATCGCCGGCGCAAACCTGTGACCTTTAGTGTGCGAGGTTTCCCAGACCACATCACCGGTAGACGATTTCGTTTCCAAGTATGCAGCCAGCGGACGCCCTTTCACCGCGCAGCAAACGTCGCGTTTAGCGTGCGTGCATACCAGGAGCAGTGGATCACTGCTGGGGCGGGCAGCAAATTGTTTATTGTTCCCCGGCCCTGCCAGATCCAGGTGCAGAAGATCTTCCGGCCCGCCGATATAAAGCAGCTCCGTATATGCCTGTTCCGGATACACCAAATACACCCGGTGCTGTCGGGGCATCTGGTGCCCGGCGCGACCAGGTTTGCGGATAAGTTGGAACCCCACCCCAGAACCCAAGTGCTCTTTAATTTTTTTGGAAAGCTCCGCGCCGAAGGTATCACCATCAAGTACGTCATGGCTCCAGCCCGCGGGCCATTCAAAAACCACATACATCCGGTCGCGTTTAGCAGTGCCGGGCAATGGTTCTATTTGCACATCAGAGCATCGTGGATTGTGGTTCCGGGATTCAGGTTCAGTCATACCCCCAGCCTAGAACACAATTAGGCAACGATTTGGTTGAATCTTTCTATCGCTTTGCTTTTGTACGCTGATTGTCTTGGCCCCCAGTATTGTGGGCGACTACGGTAATGAATATGGTTTCCCGGAAGCGATACGTGCCAGGCTTAGCTACTGCGGTAGCAAGCTGTCTGTTGTTGGGCGCGTGCACGGATTCCGGGACGAATGCTGCCGGGATGGGGTTCGGGGAGCACCGGCCTGATAACAATTCTGTGAATTCACATCCCGCGCACACGGGTGCTTCTGGAAAAGCCCAGAAGGCAGCCGCAGGTTCCGACGGTGCGCTTACCCCGCGAACTCCAGCTTCGCCACAGCCTGAGCATTCGGCACCCGCGGGTTTGACGGCTCTGGGCGATACTAATGGCGCGCCAAAAACGGAGCGTTTGGAGGCACCGGCCCAATTGGCTGTCACGGATATCCGTATTGCTGGGCATGATGATTTCGATCGTGTGGTTTTTGAAATGGCGGGCAACGGCATGCCGGGCTGGTATGTCTCTTATACCGAACAGCCCTTTTACCAGGGTTCGGGCCGCACTGTGGATATGGAGCATTTCGTGGCCTTGAATATCAACATTGACGGCGTGGTGCGCTCGGATGAGGTTGCAAAGGATCTTCCCAGCCCAGATTATGCGGAGGTAGCCAAACTAGAGTCTGATCTGGGCAAGCAGCTCGGCGTCGTCAAGGAGTTCATCCCTGGTGGTATGCACGACGGCCGTGCCCAGTATTTCCTGGGGTTGGATATGAAACAGCCATTTTCGGTACAGGTTTTACGGGGGCCGACGCGGCTGGTCATTGATATTTTGCATTAGTACATGGCTTCGATACACCAAGCACGGTGTTGCCACACTAAAAGCCAAGCTTTTGGATGCTGATCACCGGCGTTCTTGCCGACGAGCTGCATCCGCGCGAGCCGCTGGCTTTCATCAGAAATCTCGCTTTCCCACCATCCGGTGTCCACGGGCCATGGCGCAGACCAGCCAAGCACCTGGAATTTCTTATTACCCCAGGACATGCCGACGGGATCGGCGCTCAACAGTGCCTCTGCGGTGACAAAAACCGGGTTGCCGTGTTTGTCCACCAAGCGCACTCGGCTGGCGGGGTGATCCAGCCCGCCACCCAGTCGCGTCGGTAGTGGCGAGGGGATGGCACCGACCCATTCTGCACTGTGCCGGCCGGGTTCCCGAATATTTTCTGGGGCTTGCCCGTAGGGCAGAAAGCGCACACGCTCGGCAACTCCCCTACCACCAACAGCATGCGGTTGTTGTACGGCATCGAAACCGAGCATTGACTGCAAACGAGACACCACGGTCGCGGTGGTTTCTTCTGCCACCGCGGTCTCGGCTTCGATGATGGAGCCGGTGGCAGTAGGCATTTGGGTTTCCAGTGGGATCAGGGATAATTCCACGATCGCCCCGGCCCCACCTCTGGAAAGCCATCCATCGAGTTGCCAGCGCACGCGTTCGGCGGTGGCGTGTTCTGTCAGTGCCGTGGTGGTGCGCCAAATCTTCGAGATCGTCGTACCATCGTCGGTTTCTGCGGCAATTTTGATGCGTACGCAATTCAGCCCCTGCGTGGCCAGCTGTTGGTGCACCTGGTCGGCGAGCATGCGCGCAATAAAAGCGGCTTCATCAACACGTGTGATGGGTTCTTCCGGCGCGATGGTAGCCGACAGGTCCTGCTCTGCTGCATCGGGAGCGACTTTGCGTTGCTGTTGCGCGCTAGCGATGCGGTGGCAGTGCAGGCCCGCGCTACCAAAACGAGTACTAATGGCAGTGGTTGGCAGTTCGGTGAGCTCACCCAGGGTAGAAATACCGAGTCCAGAAAGGGTTTCTACAGTGTCTTTTTGACAGCCCAGCGCGGGTTCTGCGAGCAGCACAGACAATGGTTGCTGCCGCAAGAATGCAGCAGAATCACCCGGCTGGACGACGGTTCCAAGCACACGGTGCCGGGCAGCGATGATGGCAGTGGGTAACTCGTCGGCAGCCCCAGCGGTGGCATCGATTCCCTCGTGTGCAGCAGCATCAATGAAATGTTCCAAGGCGGCTTGCTCACTGCCGTAGAAACGCGTGGCGGCAGTCAGATTCAGTGCAACCATCCCCGGGCGCAACACTTCAAGGGATGCAGAGACATCCTCCAGTTCCTCGACAATGGTGCTAAACAAGCGCCCGTCGCGTTGTGGATCGGCATCACGCACCACCATGGATGGGCACAATGCTTGGGCTGCGCGCAGTTTCATACCACGGCGCACCCCATGACCGCGGGCTTTATCGCAGCACGCTGTGATGCGATGGTTGCTGGCTAATGCGATAGCCGGGCTTTCTGGGCTGATACCATGGCGAGTTTCTTCCAAAAGCGCTGCCTGAACGGGCCAGTCCGGAAACCACAGCACGGCGATGCGGTTGTCTCCCCTGCGGGCATACTGTTGTCTCTCTACTGCAGGCTGAATGCTTCGTTCTGCTGTCGGCTGAATGCGCGACGGAACCGCGGCAGTCATTTACTGCACCGCCTGTAGTGGTTCGGCGCTGCTAGGTACGGCGCTGGAGCGCGCACCACACGTGAGCATGACAGGCCCATTCCTGTGGGTTTTGCTGTAGGAGCTGACCGCAATTTCTGTATTTCGGATGCGCCCAGTACCGCAACCGATGCCAGGAAAACCAGTGACCTGAGCATTAATTGTCAGTGCCGGTGACGGTACTTGTGCACCAACAGTGAGCACAGCCGCCCTACCCTTGCGGACTTTCGCCAGCAACGGGCGTGCTTGCGTAGGGCTCAAAGCCTGGGTGCGCGGGCTGCGGTAAATCAGCACATCTACACCTTCTGCCAGCACGCCGAGCACCGTTATCCACTCCCTGCCCGGGTTGGGAACCGTGATGATTTTGGAGAGATCCCCGCTTTCCGCGACCTGTGCCAGGGAAAGTTCTGACCAGTTCACAATAGCGATTGTTTTTCCCTGTGCGCTAATTTGTGCGATAAGTTCAGAGACGAGTGCAGGGCAATCACTACAATGAGATACAGAGTTTTTCGGCAACCCACCAGTGGAAACAACACCAGCGAGCTGACCAGACAATTCCACCACACGATATAGATCTGCAGAAGATTCATTTCCATCAGAAACGGAATCATTACTGAGCAAACTCGGTTTTTGTTGAACAGGAGTTAAGTTTGCTGCGGACTCTAAACCAGCAATTCTATTCCGTAATGACGCCACACGCTCCGCACGCACGTCGATAGGAACAGCCACAGAACCGTCCTGCAACCGCCCACCTTGCGCACGAATACCTGTTTGAGCCATAGCGACAGTATGGCACAGGTTTTCTAAACGCGCAATCATGTTCGAACACTTGGGGGCATCACACCTAGATAAATGGACAAGCTATCTTAGCCTGATGGATCTACATGACAACGGGTGCTACATCTTAGCGATCAGTCAAAATAAGACATTAAATAACCCTGGGGCTATCAAGGATCTAACATTTCCAATGTGTAGACCCAGAAAATCAGATTATTTTCCATGCACCCTATCCTTACCTAAAGTTTAATTATTGAAAAGATTAGGCAAAGTTTAATAAAATAATCTTACCCAAGAGGGTTTCTGCATAAGCACAGCGTTGTCAAGCCCACTGACTGGGAGGAAAATGAGAAATCTAGTGGCGGCAGTATCTTTTGGTACTATTCAAAGCCAGGCTCATGCCGAAATTTCGGGAATTCGTGAGAATTGCTTTTAAAAAAATGCGGATTCATAACATTGCATCCATAGTGCTAGCGTTAATTGCTATCATATTGACTATTACCGAAATAGCTTCGACATTAGCGACGATGGCAATAGCGACACTAGCACTGATCGTTTTCATCTCAGGCGCTGAGACTCGAAAGCGCTAACGCCAAGCGCCTGAAGAAAGCTGAGATCTAAACTAGCTTCAGGCCCAGCATTTTCAACTACTCCTTATTCCCACTCGATGGTTCCTGGTGGCTTCGAGGTCACGTCGACGACCACTCGGTTGACCTCCGCAACCTCGTTGGTAATGCGCGTCGAGATCGTCTCCAACACCTCATACGGCACGCGAGTCCAGTCGGCAGTCATCGCATCCTCCGACGACACCGGGCGCAGCACAATCGGGTGACCGTAGGTACGGCCATCGCCCTGCACACCGACAGAGCGCACGTCGGCAAGCAAGACCACCGGACACTGCCAGATCTCGGCATCCATCCCCGCAGCTGTGAGTTCCTCACGGGCAATCAGATCGGCAGCACGCAAGGTCTCCAAACGATCAGCAGTGACCTCACCGATAATGCGAATACCCAAACCAGGGCCCGGGAACGGCTGGCGCGAAACAATCTCATCCGGCAAGCCCAACTCGCGGCCTACCGCACGGACCTCATCCTTAAACAGCAAACGCAGCGGCTCCACCAGCTCGAATTCCACGTCATCTGGCAAACCACCGACGTTGTGGTGCGATTTAATATTCGCAGTACCCGATCCCCCACCAGATTCCACAACATCCGGATACAACGTGCCCTGCACTAAGAAGTCCACGGAAGCACCCTCTGGAGCATCATCCAGCACTCCTGCCACCGCGCGCTCGAAGGAACGAATAAACTCCGCTCCAATCGCCTTACGCTTAGCCTCCGGCTCAGTCACACCGGCCAGCTTGCGCAAGAAAGCCTCGCGTTCGTCGACGGTCACCAGACGTGCACCGGTAGCGGCAACGAAATCCTGCTCCACCTGCTCACGCTCACCGGAACGCAGCAAGCCGTGATCAACGAACACACAAGTCAACCGGTCACCAATCGCGCGCTGCACCAGCGCTGCAGCCACCGCGGAATCCACACCACCAGACAGGCCACAAATAGCGCGGCCTTCGCCAATCTGGGCTCGGACATCAGCTACCAAAGACTCCGCAATAGCGCCTGGAGTCCACGTCGGCTGCAAGCCCGCAACCTGCGTCAAAAAGCGCTCCAACACCTGCTGGCCATGCGGGCTGTGCAACACCTCAGGATGGTACTGCACGCCAGCCATCTTCTTTTCCAAGCACTCAAACGCAGCCACCGGCGCACCCTCGGAAGTAGCCGTAACCTCAAACCCTTCCGGAGCCTTTGAGACGGAATCACCATGCGACATCCACACTTTGTGGGTCTCTGCCAAGCCCTCGTGCAACACGCCACAGCCGTCGGCAAGAGTCAGATCCGTACGGCCATATTCGCGCTTACCAGTCTGGGCGACGGTACCGCCCAACGCGTGCGTCATAGCCTGGAAGCCATAACAAATACGCCCAGCTCCAACAATTCTGGCTGCAACGACGGCGCACCATCGGCATACACAGAGCTCGGGCCGCCAGTGAGCACCAGGGCAACCGGGTTCTTCTTCCGGAATTGCGCAATTGGCGCATCGTGGGCGATGACCTCGGAATACATCTGCGCCTCGCGTACACGACGCGCGATCAGCTGCGCGTATTGCGCACCGAAGTCGACAACAAGGACAGGACGTGGAGTTGCTGCATCAGTCACGCCCCATAGTTTAACTCACTGCCACAACCTAGATGACGCACGCTGTTATTTAATGCTCGGCTGACAATGCTTTTCCAGCCCCACGAGTGGCAAGAAAACTAGCAAAATCCCGGTTGGACGCAAGAATCATGCAGACGGAATAATCACTGCCATGGCTTCATCAGCAAACCCGATCTCTGTGCTGTGCATCATCGGCTCGTGCATCTCCCTGCAACTGGGATCTGCGCTAGCAGTGAAGCTTTTCGACGACGGCGGCACCTGGGGTACCTCGGCGGTGCGGCTACTCGTCGCGGCAGTGGTATTACTGGCCATCACGCGCCCGCGAGTACACGAATGGAACCGGCAACAATGGGCCGGGGTACTCGGACTTGGACTATCGCTGGGCCTGATGAACGGATTTTTCTACGCCGGAATTGACCTAGTACCCCTCGGCCCCGCAGTGACCATCGAGTTCTTAGGCCCACTGCTGCTGGCAGCATTTTTGTCGCGGTCTGTGCGCGACGGCATCTGCGTCGTCCTCGCCATGACCGGCATGGCGCTACTGGGGCTGGATGCTTTCAACGGCAACCCGCTCAACCCACTGGGCGTGGCATTCTTGCTAGGGGCAGCCTTGTTCTGGGCCATTTATATCCTGGCGAATAAAAACGCCGGTGCGCTGGTGCCCGGCCAGGGCGGGTTGGCCGTGGCGTTCGTCGTTGGCGGCGTCGCGATGCTACCGATGGGCGCTGGCGGCGCATGGAACCTGATTAGCTCCACCAATACCTTGTGGTTTGCCATTGGCACCGGAATCTTGGGGTCGCTGGTGCCGTATTCCTTGGAATTGATCGCGCTGCGCGGGCTGGCCCCCAATGTTTTTTCTATTCTGATTTCCCTCGAACCCGTCTTCGCCGCATTCTTCGGGTGGCTACTGCTCGCGCAAAACATCAGCACGCTGAAACTAGTAGCCATCGGTGTGGTTATCGCCGCGTCAGTGGTGCAAACCGTCGGCCCAAAGCGCTCCGGCGAGGACGGCGAACCACGGGCGAAGCTGAAAAAGCTGCAAGACATTGGCAAAAAGGTTGCTACGAAGCGTACAGAAAAACGGCTCCGCGCCGAAGCCCGAAGCCGCAAGAAAAACCTGGATTAGTGCACTGCCAACGCCAGGTACTTAACACACCCGGCACCGGGTGCTAGTGCACTGCCAAGTCCACTTTCTGGAAAGCCTTCAAATCGGTGTACCCGCACTTTGCCATCGCACGACGCAAACCACCGACCAAGTTCTGCCGCCCAAATGGATCGGACGACGGTCCGTGCAACACAACTTCCAGCGGGGAATTCTTGGGCACAACCGTCGTGGGATCGAAAGCGCGATCTTCCCCACTAAAACCCTCGCCTAATTCAATATCGCTATAGATTTCCACATATCCGCGCGGGAAGCTTGGGTGACCAGCCACCGACGGCCAGAACCAACCGCCCGCAGGGGCTTCCTCAGCCTGCGCCAACAACGGGCCGAGGACGACGGCGTCGGCGCCACACGCGATTGCCTTAACAATATCACCAGCATTCGCCAGCATGCCGTCGGCAAGAATATGCACGTAACGGCCACCGGTCTCATCCAAATAATCCCGGCGCGCGGCAGCAATATCGGCGATCGCGGTGGCTTTCGGGACATTGATACCCAACGAAATATCGTTGGTATTCACGCCGCCGCCCACGATCACACCCGCCGCGCCCGTACGCATCAAATGCAGCGCAGTTGTGTAATCCACCGCGCCACCAGCAATAACGGGGACTTCCAACGAACCAATGAACTCCTTCAAGTTCAGCGGCTCACCGTCAGCAGAAACATGCTCAGCAGAAATCAGCGTTCCCTGAATCACCAGGATCTCAGTGCCGGCTGCAATCACCTTGGGCGCTAATTCCCGTGCCCGCTGCGGCGACACACGCACCGCAACGGTCACACCGGATTCCCGGACCTCAGCGATACGGCGCGCCAGCAACTCCACATCGAGTGGGAGCGCATGCAGCTCCTGCAGATGCTCAGTAGGGTTTTCCGCCTTGGTTACGGCCTCAACAGCGCCAGCGAGGTCGTCGACACGCCCCCACAGCCCTTCCGCATTAATGATGCCCAGGCCACCTTGCTTACCCATCTCAATGATGAACTCCGGGCTAGCCAACGCATCAGAAGCATGCGAGCAGACCGGGATATCGAAGTGATAAGCATCGATGCTCCAGGTAGTATCGACGTCCTTCGAAGAGCGGGTACGACGGGTCGGGATGATGGAAATATCCTCAAGCCCGTAGGTACGGCGCGCCTCACGGCCGATCCCTATCTCTGCATATTCGCGCACTGAATAAACCTTCCTATAACGACAAACGTTATGCGTGAACTTCTCGAGGTAACTTCTTGAGAGAGCTTCTCAGGGTAGCTCTAGCGGTAGTTCGGGGCTTCCATGGTCTGCTGCAAGTGGTGCGGGTGAGATTCCGCCAAGCCTGCCGCAGTGATCTGCACGAAGCGCTTGGTCTTCAGATCCGCAATGGAAGCAGAACCGGTGTAGCCCATCGAAGCGCGCAGACCACCGATGATCTGGTGGGTGATCGCGTCGATCTCACCGCGGTACGGAACTTTGCCTTCTACTCCTTCTGGCACCAGCTTGTCCTCACTGCGCACGTCGGACTGGAAGTAACGGTCCTTGGAGTAAGAACGCTTCTCGCCGGTCAGGCCACGCCCCTGCATCGCCCCCATCGAACCCATGCCACGGTAGCGCTTGTACTGCTTACCGCCCACAACAACGATATCGCCAGGCGATTCCTTGGTGCCGGCCAGCATGGAACCCAACATGACGCAGTCTGCACCAGCAGCCAGCGCCTTGGCGATATCACCGGAGTACTGCATGCCACCGTCGGCAATTACGGGAATGCCAGCTGGGCCAGCAACAGAGGCTGCTTCCAAAATCGCGGTGATCTGTGGAGCGCCCACACCAGCAACCACGCGGGTGGTGCAAATCGAACCTGGGCCAATACCCACCTTGATGCCGTCAGCTCCCGCATCGATCATGGCCTGCGCGGCCTCACGCGTTGCCAAGTTACCGCCAACGACGTCGACCTGTGGGAAGGCCTTTTTCACGTCCGAGACCATCTGCAACACGCGGTTGTTGTGTGCGTGCGCGGAGTCAACCACAAGCACATCGACGCCAGCTTCCACCAAAGCCTCGGCGCGCTGGAAAGACTCTGCACCCGTGCCGATACCGGCAGCGACCAACAGACGACCTTCCTTGTCTTTGGAGGCGTGCGGGAACTGTTCGGTCTTCACAAAGTCTTTCACCGTAATCAGGCCAACGAGCTTGTTGTCCTCGTTAACGATAGGCAGCTTTTCTACCTTGTTTTCGCTGAGCAAGCTCAATGCTTCTTGCTTGCTGACGCCCTCTTTCGCCACCACCAGTGGAGTCGGCGTCATGACATCCTGCACCAGGCGGTTCGGGTCTGCTTCAAAGCGCATATCGCGGTTCGTGCAAATCCCGACCAAGCGGCCGTCGGCGTCGACCACAGGCAGGCCGGAGATGCGGAAACGCCCGCAGAGGTCGTCCACCTCAGTGATTGTCATATCCGGGCGGGCGGTCACCGGATCAGTAACCATGCCCGATTCGGAGCGTTTCACGATCTCAACCTGCTGTGCTTGCTCATCAATGGAGAGGTTGCGATGCAGCACGCCTATACCGCCCTGTCGCGCCATCGCAATGGCCATGCGGGCTTCGGTAACCGTGTCCATCGCCGCGGACGCTATTGGCAGGCCCAAGTTCACATTGCGGCTAAACCGCGTAGAAACATTAACCTCAGAGGGAATAACGTTGGATTCTGCGGGGAGCAGCAACACGTCGTCAAAGGTCAGGCCATACAATGCAACCTTGTTTGGGTCATCTCCACCAGTGTGTACGCGTTGATCAGTCATTCCCAAGATTCTCCTTTTCCAGCTTCACGTTTGTCAGACCGCTGTCATCCGCTGCTAGCTGTCTAGCTATGTCCTTATATCGTAATGGCTGGCCAAGAAAAAGGGGTAGCCGGGAGGGAACGGAAAGGGGAATTGAATATGGATGGTTTTGACAATAGTGTGTGCTATGTGGACTTTGATTCGAATATGCCCCGCGATCCCTTCGCAGATGATCCGAACGATCCGGCGTCGTTCCTCGATGCTGACGAGCCCATGCCAGAGCTTTCCGACGAAGAACGCCTCATGCTAGAACATGATCTACGCATGGTGCGCAAAATGGCACAGACCCTGCCGGAGTTCGGCATCGATGGCATATTTTTCATCTGCGAGGACTGCGAAGAACAGCACTACTACGACTGGGACATCATGGCCGCTAATATGCGCTCCACCCTCTCTGGTGAATTAGCGCCGGTACATGAACCCTCCGCGCAACCGAATACCGACCGCTACACCCCTTGGGAATACGCAGTGGGCTTTTACGACGGCTTGAACCGCAAGCACCTGAATTAACAAGCACCTATTTTAAGACGCGCCGCCCCGCGTGCTCGCCTGGTTCTCCGGGCCAGCCGGGGCGGCGTGGTCATTTCCAGGGGCTACGCCTGCACCCTGACCACCCTGGCCGCGTTGTCCGTCTTCCCGTGACTCGACGTCCGGTTGCGTTGGAGACAACGGTTGCTGTGGCTGTGCAGGCGGTTGTTCACCAACAGACGGCTCACCCGACGGGCGTGGTTGTGGTTCCGGACCGCCACCACCCGGCACTGCCTGCGGGTTTTGTTGTGCCGGAGCCACAGTCTTCGTGACGGTAACTTCCTTGGTTTCTGTGACCGTTTGCGGTTCTGATTCGCCTTCCGGCTGCGGTCGCACACGGGTAACGGTGGTTTTGGTTTTCGCCGCCTTACCGTCAGTGTCCGATTGCTCGCCGCGGTCTTTATTCTCTCCCGCACCCTTGCTCTGCTTGGCTTCTTTGCGCTCGCGCAGGTTTTCCAACAAAGTGCGGGCCTCAGCGATCAGTTTCCGAGTGGCTTCCTCATCACCGCGGTTAGCACTATCTTCCAGCTGTTGCAAGGTACTGGCAAGCTCTATACGAGCTGCTTTTTCATCATCAAACAGCGCCTGGTGCATTCCCCACAGCGGAGAATTCGGGGTCGCGTGATAAACGCTCAAACTACCAACCGCAAACAATGCTGTAGCGGCCGCGGCGCCCACCAAGGCACTAGTCCACCCAAAACGTCGGCTAGCAACGGCACGAGTGCCAAAACCGAAACCTCTCCTTGGGGCGCGGTGGGTTCCGCGAGCAGCTCGGCGACGGCGGGCGTCAGCCAACTCATCAGGAGCATCAGCGTGGGGTT
>ERZ1023210.144-NODE-144-length-13773-cov-6.380085_pt1 | contig 13773 bp, 12 predicted proteins | sample MGYA00380446_ERZ1023210 | MGnify/ENA primary metagenome ERZ1023210 (study PRJEB33173, sample SAMEA4830300) | metagenome | study: EMG produced TPA metagenomics assembly of the PRJEB25223 data set...
ACGAGATCGTGCGCCTAGGGTTGCGCGCCATTTTGGATGATGCGGAAGATATTGAGGTCGTCGGCGAGGTTGCCACTGCTGAGGCCGCGATTTCTGCCGCGCACGCTGGTGGCATTGACGTGCTGTTGATGGATCTGCGCTTTGGCGCTGGCGCGGAAGGCCACCGGGTTACCGGCGGGGCTGAGGCCACGCGCATGATTAAAACCTCGGTGCCGCACCCACCGAAGGTGCTGGTAGTGACGAATTATGACACGGACGCGGATATCCTCGGCGCGATTGAAGCCGGGGCAGTGGGCTACCTGTTGAAGGATTCCCCTCCGGCGGAGTTGTTGGCGGCGGTGCGTTCGGCGGCAGAGGGCGATTCTGCGCTGTCGCCGGTGGTTGCGGATCGTTTGATGACGCGTGTGCGCACCCCGCGCAGCTCGTTGACCCCGCGTGAGCTGGAGGTGTTGAAGCTGGTGGCCTCGGGCTCGTCAAACCGCGACATCGGCACCGAGCTGATGTTGTCGGAAGCCACCGTGAAATCACATCTGGTGCACATCTACGACAAGCTGGGCGTGCGCTCCCGGACCTCGGCGGTGGCCGCTGCCCGGGAGCAGGGAGTGCTTTAACAGCTCGCGTTACCCTTCAGCGATATTGCGCTGAATATCTTCGGTGATTAAGTCAATATCGTTGCTGACGCTGCGGTGCGCGCGACGACGCTGCTGGTCGGTCATGAACTCAGCGTTGTCGACGGCTGCTTTCAGCTCGTCCAAGCGCTCGTTAATATCGCGTTTGTATCCTGGCTTCACGCTGGTGTCCTGCAGCGAATTGCGGATGCCCTGGATGCGTGCCTTCAAATCCGCACCGTGGCCACTAAACCGCGCCATCTGTTCTGGGGTGACACCAGAACGCTGTGCGGTGCGTTTGCTGAACTGATCCTGTGCAGCAGTAATACCGCGGTAAATGAGTGGCAACGCCAGCGGTAGCAGCACCCGGGAAGCACCGGCGAAACGCTTGATGTTATCGGCGTTGAATTTGCCGGTCTGCAGCTTATCCAGCTCCATCTTCGCCATTTTTTCCTGGTGCTTGCGTTTGGATTTCAAGCCCTTGTTTTCGTCTTTAATAATCGCGCGTTTTTGCTTCGCCAGCAGCTTTTCGCGGCGGGCGCGTGCCTTCGAATCGGCTTTGACCTCAGCCTTCGCCCGGGCCTTGGCGGCTTTGACGGCGGCTTTGGCATCGCTACGGCGCTTACGGAGTGACTTCATCAAGCCCATGGTGTGCTCACCTTCGCTGAAAATTGCGTATTTTTACCAGTTGCTGATTCAACAATACCTGGTGGTCTCGACTAGGCTGACCACCTGTGATCGGCCGTCGTGATTTTGTGGAAGCGCATGACCTCGTCGGCTGCCATTATCGCCTGGTGCAAGCCCGCCGTTACCCCGAGACCCCGGCGACGGAAGCTTCGCAAGAACGTGCGTTGCGCAGCGCCGATGCCCGGGCGGAGGTGGCTGCTTTATTGCCGGTAGCCCCCGCGCTTGGCGACGGCCGCCGCCGGAATTTCCGGCGAATAGATTTAGGTCCGCTGCCCGCTGGTGATGCTGCGTCGGTGGAACGCCGGGAGTTTGACACCTTAGAAGCCCTTGCTTGGCAGCCGGATCTGGTGACCGGTGCGGTGCTCGCAGGAACCACGGGTAACCCTGAAACCGGGGACACCGCCGGAGGCATGGGTATGCCTGGCGGCGCTGCTATTCCGCATATCGGGCAGGCTTGTAAGGACGGCAACACGCCTGTGGAGTGGAAAGTTTCCGTCGACGCTCTGGTGCGCACCGGGGACAACGCCTACCTTCCGGTGATGGTCAGCAACCACCGGGTGGCGCGAGAAAAAGCTGGTGGTGCGGTGGCTGTTCTTCCCACCCACCGCGCCGGGCTGGGCCAACCCATCACCGAGGTATTTGCCCTGCGCCAGCATTCTGTTGACGGTTATCGGTTGGGCCTGGCAGCACGAGCGCTCGAAGAACTCGGGCTGGCTACCGGGCGTGGTGGTTTGATTGGGCAGGATCGTCGCCGGATTTTTCTGATGGATACCCAACGGTTCCAGCGCGGGTTGTCTAATGCGCTTGCTGCTGTGCAGCCGGAGGAATTACCGCAGGGGCCGCGGCGTCGAAAAGAGTGTGCGAGCTGCCGGTTTTGGGTCTATTGCGAGCAAGAATTGCAGGCCACCGACGATATCAGTCTGTTTTTATCCGGTGATCGGGCTGATCACTTGCGCGAACGTGGGATCACCACCGTGGAGGCGCTGCGCCGGGCAGATCCCGCTGTGGCCGGTGATTATGCCCAATTGGCGGATGCGTGGCGGCGCGGAATTGCCTTTTTGGCCCGCAGGCCAGCAAAAGAGATGCGGATACCGCGTGCCGACGTCGAGCTGGACATCGACATGGAAGCCTACCTAGACCAAGGTGCGTACTTGTGGGGCGTGTGGGATGGCGCGGAGTACCACCCGTTTGTCACCTGGGATGAGCTCGGTGGGGCGGCAGAAGCCCGGAATTTCGCGAAGTTCTGGGAATATCTGTGCCAGCGGCGTCGGCAAGCAGAATCGGTGGGCCAAAGCTTTCGGGCATATTGCTACTCCGCGCATGGGGAAAACCATTGGATGCGCATGTCAGCGCGACGTTTTGCAGGCCAGCCAGGTATTCCGAGTATGGAGGAGGTCAGCGCGTTTATTGCTTCCGAGCAGTGGGTGGATGTGTTCCGTTATGCCAAGCAATTTTTGGCCGATACCGCGGGCATGGGGCTGAAACAGGTGGCGGCGACGGCCGGGCACCGTTGGCCAGACGAGGATGTGGATGGCGAACAGTCGGTGAATGCGCGCCGCATAGCCGTGGGTGATGGGCCGGAGGCAGCCCGCTCCCGGGAGCAGCTTTTGGGCTATAACCAGGGGGATTGCCAGGCCACCCGCGTGGTGCGGGATTGGTTGTGCGCGGGCGCGCCGGGCGTTCCACGGATGCGCGGAGCGGCTCGGGCGGGTGCTTAGCTAATCGGCGTCGTTGCTGCTTTGTTCTTTGGCGTGGGCGAATATTCCCAGCGCCAGCATGACCCCAGCCAACAGTGCAAGCGTGCCGACGAAACCCCACCACGGCAGGGCAGTAAAAATCAATCCGGCCAGCGCGCCGACGACCGACGAACCCAGGTAGTAGCACAGCACGTACATGCTGGATGCCTCGGCGCGGTTGTGCTCGGCGATGGCGCCCACCCAGCCAGAAGCGATGGAATGGGCGGCGAAGAAGGACGCGGTAAAAATCAGCAAGCCGGTCAGGGTAAGCCACAGCCACGGGGTGGCGGTAAGGAGCAGCCCGATGATGAATGCGGTGGTGGAAAATACCAGCACTGTGCCGCGGGAGAATTTTTCCGCCAGCACACCTGCCCGGGCAGCGGAATAAGTGCCGCTGAGGTAAGCCAAAAATGCCAGTGCGACGATGCCTGGGGACAGCTCGAAATAGTCGATCAAGCGGAATGCCAGGAAGTTATACAAAGAAACGAACACGCCCATGGCGAGAAAAGCGATGAGAAACATGGCCGCCAGCGATGGCGTTTTCCAGTGTGTGACCATGGATTCGTATTCGGTGCGAAACCGCAGGGCCTTCGGCTGGAAGAACTGCTGGCGCGGCAAAGTGACAGCCACGATGATGGCGAAGCCTAGTGCCAGGAGGGAGGCACACAGGGTTGCTACGCGCCAGTCGGTGACTTCCAGCAGCATCGACGGGATCAGGCGGCCGGTGAGCCCACCGACGGAATTGCCAGCGACGTAGACGCCCATGGCGCGGGCCAGGAAGCGGTGGTCGAGCTCTTCCGCGAGCCAAGCCATGGCCACCGCGGGCGTGCCAGCAATGAAAGCACCATGCAGCAACCGCAAGGCGATGAGCTGGTGGATGGTGTGCGCGAGCGGAAGCGTTAGCCCGATCAACGAGGCCGCGATGGCGGAGATAATCAGCACTCGGTTGCGGCCAAAGCGCTCCGAGAGGATCGAGGCCGGAACCACGCAGATTGCCAGCATTCCCGTGGCGACGGAGACTGTCAGCGCTGCGACGGTTGGTGTGGTGTCGAAGGCGTCGACAAGCGCAGGCAGCATAGCCTGGGTGACATACAGCCCGTTGAATACGGCCAGCCCCGCTGCCAGGACCGCGACGGTGGCTAGCCGGTAGTTGCGTTCTCCCCGTTGTAGGCCGCGTGCGGGTACTGTTTGTGCCATATATTACATGGTGTCACGTTTTTCACTACGCTGTTGAAGAAGAGTTTTAGACCTGGCACTTCAGGGCACGAGACAATGGAAACCTGGGCAAAAGCCGAAGAAAACCAGGCACTTCATTCCCAATAGTCCCTTTGCATACCCCGCATACAAAACCCAAATGCACCTATCCTCTTCATGAAATGCAAACTACAACTTCTCCTCACTTCCGTTATTCGCATCAAGTGCTTGGAACAGTTCTTTCCTTGTTGGGTTCTCAAGGTTCTTTATCAACCTTCCATCCGACAAGACAACGGCACGCTGTGCCTGTGCTGCCACCTCTAAATCATGCGTCACCATGACCACAGCAGCGCCTTGTCGGCTGAGCTCTGCAAGTTCGTTCATGACTAAGCTCCCAGACTGAGAGTCCAACGCACCCGTCGGCTCATCGGCGAACAACACTCGAGGCTTCGTGGCTAAGGCTCTGATAATCGCCACTCGTTGGCGTTGGCCACCAGAAAGTTGGGCAGGATAATAGTTCTTCCGTTCGGCTAACCCAAACTTTTCAAAAAGGTTATTCAGCTCCTTTTTCGCAATCTTTTTAGATACGAATCGTAAGCCCAGCTGGACGTTTTCCAGGGCTGTCATGGAATCTGCCAAATTATAATCTTGAAAAACGAAGCTCGCGTTTTTACGACGAATATCGCTCCGCTGCTTTTTGGAGGCAGTCACCAAATCAACTCCACACAAAAAACTGTGCCCAGAGTCAGCTTGCATGAGTCCAGAAATGCAGTAAAGAAACGTTGATTTTCCCGATCCAGAAGGGCCAACGATTGAGATAAACTCGTTCTCAATCACAGAAAAGTTGATCCCCTTAATGACTTGTTCTTTTTCCTTCTTATTGATTGAGAATGATTTTTTCAGTTCCTGTGTGTCAATAATATTGTTCATTTTACTTTCCTTAATGCGAGATTGCGGTGATATCGAGCTTTCTGGATTCCTTAAATGTTGGAATCACAATAGACACGGCAAGTAGCGAAAACCCGGCAATAAGCAGGAAATAGGTTTCATTTCCAATCCATACGGGGCTAGCGTCCGGAACCGGACCTTGTCCAAATGCGACACCGATGGCTAAAGCATTAAATCCCAGAATAATCGAGGAAATCACAACAGCCGATAAGAAATAAATAATGCATTCAAATACGGAAGACCACCGAATTGAAGCTGTAGTTGCACCCAAGGTTTGCAGCAAGGCAACGTCATGTCGTCTCCACTCATTCGTGAGAGACACGGCAATCACGCCAGAAAAAGCGGCGATAATGACGGGCGCACCAAAGATCAGGATGATTTGGCTTGTTGGACTGACCTGAAGGTCTGATTCGTTTGCACCCGAGACAAACATAATGTTCTTGGTTTGGTTAACCATGCCGAAGATACAGCCAACCGACGCCGCTGCCACAACCAATGGGGTAACAACAGAGGTAGACAACGTAGCTCGTCGACGGGCCGATGTTCTGGCAAGTACCCAGCTGTCCAGCCCGTTCAGTGGCAATAGTCGACCTATCAAGGTAACAACTGGTTTCACTATCACTCGATCCGACAAGCCATAGGCGAGCAACAATCCAAGCCCTGCACCCCAATAAGAGGAGAGTAATCCGCCGAGACGCTCCATGTCATCAATTGGTGAAGTCGATGCAATACCTATATACCCAATAATGATTCCTGTTATGATGAGGCCTGAGATTATTAGTCTGACAATGCTTCGAGAAGGCGCTTGCTCAGGCATCTCCATCACGGCCTCTACAGGCTCCACCTTTTTCAGCTGTCGTGTTCCCAAAATCAATGCTAAGAACAACACAACAAAAGCTATCCCCGGCCCAAAAGTCCAAGCCCACACAGTCAAAGGCTCTGATAGCGCAGGCAGTACTAGGAACCCTGTGTGGTCAATCATGCGCCCGAGAGCTGGCCACGATAAGAATGCTAGGACACTTCCCATCAGAGATCCTGCTAAGGCACTAATAGTAGCTATCCCTATATATCTTGACCTCGCACTTTGAGAAGAGGCACCGATGACCTGCCAAAGGGCTATGCGCCGAGAATCTCGTCGAATAGCCACTTTGACAACAGACGGAAGGCACATCAGCACTGCCAAACATGTTAGGGCTATTTGAAGACCTCCCATAGCCGCGAACTGTTCACCCGACTCCGTTTCAGAAGCCTGAGCACCGACGATTATAATGCCGAGGGAAAGAGACAGCATCCAAGAAGATACTAGAGTTAGCAATAGAACTGCCATAGAAACCGGTTTAAGGTCTCGAATTTCTTTATACATACGCTACTCTCGCTCATTCATAAAATTTTACTATCGCATATAATGTATATATGATATAAATCAGGATGAATAGGACGCTAACCAGGCGTACGCCTTTTAATGTTCCGTTCATTCCTTCGGCTTTTTCTTTTATTCCCAACATGCACAGTAGCGTTTTGTAACCGTCTGAATTATAAAACGGAAGAAAATTAACACAGATTCCGAATGTATATAAGATAAACGCAACGGTACTCAGCTATAAGAACTCCAGTACGTTGAATAATGACGCCAAAAACTAGGCAATAGTCCCAACTACAGTAACCGTCAGAACCGAGGATGGCTCCACAGGCAACAAAGTGTCAGTTGTTATTTTGATCTGTCAGCCGTACTGCTTCAACCTCCAGATTAAGTTCCTGAATCATTTTCTCCATCTCCTTCCTGAATTCACCATTTACTTATTCTTTGTAGTCTAAATCATATTTATGCTCAATAGTTATTTAGACAAGCAATATGGTTCTTATTGAGACATCTACCTCGGATAGGGCTGGGATTGCCCAGCTCCTTTTCCGCCTGAGTTGAAGTGTCCCTGGTTTTGTTCCGTTTGAGTAGATGAGAAAATCTTCGACCATGTCGAAGAAGTTTGACCAGGATGCGAAGGGCCACGTGGTCCGTCTCGTGGAATATCGCATCTTGGCGGAAAATATGTCGATGCACCCCGCGTGCCAGGCAGTAGCCCCCAAAGTTGGGGGTTTCATGGCACACGGCTTGTCAATGGACTTAGGCAGGCTCGCCGTTCGGGAACCATCCCAGAACCTGTGCCTGAAGATTTGGCCGCCGGAAACGCGAGGCTACGTCGTGAAAACCACCAGCTACGCGACACCAATGAGCTGCTGAAGGCTGCCTCAGCTTTTTTCGCCTCACGACCAGGCCCAAAACGTTACGAAATGATTCGGTTCATCGATGAATACCTGAATCGTTTCACTGCCCGAGTTCATCTGTACGACGTTGAAGAATAATCGCGAAGGTGGCTTTATTACCTCGCGTGGTTATTGCCAATCCAAAGCTCGTGGATTAAGTGCTCGTCGTCTTCGTGATGGCGTGCTGGTTGAACGCATTAGTGCTGTTCATCGGGATAACTACGGTGTCTACGGTGTACGGAAAATGTGTCATGCTCTACGCCGTGACCGAATCGATATCGGTCGTGAACACACCGCCCGCCTGATGCGTCTGGTTGGTGTTTCAGGCAAAAATAAAGGCCGTTCACCGGTGACCACTCGTAGGTCAAAGACGGTGGATAGGCGTCCGGACTTGGTGGGGCGCGAGTTCACAGCTTCGGGCCCGAACAAGTTGTGGGTGGCTGACATTACGTATGTGTGCACGAAGAAAGGCTTTGTCTACACCGCGTTTGTCACCGATGTGTTCTCCAGGCGGATCGTTGGATGGGCGTTATCAGATTCCATGCGTACTTCAGGCCTTGCCTCTGCAAGCTCTCAACCAGGCGATTGTCAGTGCCAAGGAAACTTCCAGGGTTGGTTCACCATTGTGACCACGGGTCGCAGTATGTCAGCGTTGTCTACAACGAGCGAGGTCCCCAGCATGGGATCGCTGCGTCCACCGGGACTGTTGACGATTCCTATGACAATGCTCTGGCTGAAAACGTCAACGGTTCTTACAAGAACGAGCTCATCCATGCCCGTACTTGGAGTGATGTCGTCGACGTGGAGATTGCGACCTTTGACTGGGTGAATTGGTAGAACGATGCAAGGCTTCATCAGTGCCTTGGCTACCGCACACCAGCCGAGGTTGAATCAGAGCTTTGGTGCCATCAACCGGCCTGAGAAATAATAGAAAATAAGGCAAATGCCTAGGAACAAAACCCGGAGCACTTCAGGTGCTGGTTTGCCGACCTTAGATTGGGAGTGGAATGAACATGCTGAAACCCCTGGAAAGCATCACAATTCTTTCGGTTCTCGTGGCCCTCGCGCTCTATGTATTTATGAGCATTATTGCTGCCTCGGGTGACGGTTTTCCGTTTCTTGTTGGCGCATTATTTCTTCTGGCCACCGCTATCGCGGTTGTGTTTATCGCGATAAATATTTCGCTCTGGAGCCATAAGCGGGCACGGTATTGTACATCCGCGATAGGAAAAATCGGCGCGTGGATAATTACCGCCGGAATTGTTATTGCAGTTGCTGCCGTTATTACTCAGCTGTTTCGTGCCGGTGGTTTTTGGGAACCGCTGTTTAGTGAGCTTTTATGGGTAACAACTGCAGCCACCGTACTACTGTGGCTGGGGTTTTTTTCTTATGGTTTCCGGGAGAACGCGCTAAGCCAGAACGGTTGCCCGCGAGGTAAAAACTCCGAAGAGATAAAAACCGCCACTAAAAACTGCCACGAAAAAACGCCGTGTCCGGCACGTAAAGTGCGCGGGCACGGCGTTCGCGTAAGCCGCAGCGGTGATGCGACGGAAGTTACTTCTTCGCTGCTGCGAAACGCTCTGCAACGTCGTCCCAGTTGAAGACGTTCCAGACAGCCTTGACGTAATCAGGCTTGACGTTCTTGTACTGCAGGTAGAAAGCGTGCTCCCACATATCCAGCATCAGCAGCGGGGTGAAGTTCACGGAGGTGTTGCCCTGCTGATCGGTCAGCTGCTCAACGAGCAGACGGCCAGCGATGTGGTCGTAACCCAGCACGGCCCAGCCGGAACCCTGCAGGCCGAGTGCTGCTGCGGAGAAGTGCGCCTTGAACTTCTCGAAAGAACCAAAGTCGCGGTCGATAGCCTCTGCCAGCTCACCGGTTGGCTCGCCGCCACCGTTAGGGCTCAGGTTCTTCCAGAAGATGGAGTGGTTGGTGTGGCCACCCAGGTTGAAAGCCAAGTTCTTGGACAGCGCACGGATGCGGTCTGGGTTGGCTTCGCCGTTGCGCTCTTCTTCCAGGGCGTCCAAAGCTGCGTTAGCACCCTGTACGTAAGTGTTGTGGTGCTTGGAGTGGTGCAGCTCCATGATTTCGCCGGAGATGTGTGGCTCCAAAGCGTTGTAGTCGTAATCGAGTTCTGGGAGTTCGTAAACAGCCATTATCGCTAAATCCTTTCGTTGGGTACATCGCCCATAATAGGCACGTATAAGAATATTGCAACATTTTTATGACATAAATCCCTGACCGCTCGTGCACATCTACTTCCGTGCGTCGGCTGACATTACGTCCGGGCGCCAGCTGACATGCGCTCGGTATTATTTCCACAGCTTTCCGCGAGTTTGGCCCGCGTAGAATATCGGCATGTGGATGTTTGGAAAGAACCCAGAACTCGTCGCTGAAGAAGATGCACTGCACGGCGGAAAGCACCCGGTGTTGGAAAACCCCCGCCCGCACGCCGTGTTGGGTACGCCCATTACCGGCATTTGGGAAGAAGGCCAGGCCAGCCTGATCGTGGGGTTGGGCTGTTTCTGGGGCGTCGAAAAGCTCTACTGGAACCTGGATGGCGTGCTTTCTACCTCGGCTGGTTATGCCGGTGGCGTAACTCCGAATCCGACGTACCGCGAGGTGTGCACCGGGCGTACTAACCATGTGGAGGTAGTGCGCGTGGTCTATGATCCCTCGCGAGTTTCCCTCGAAGAGCTGGTGCGCGTCGGCCTGGAAGCGCATGATCCAACGCAGGGCTACCGCCAAGGTAACGACGTGGGCACGCAGTACCGCTCGGCGTTTTATACCGAAGGCCCGAATGCGGCGGAAGAAAAACAGACCGTCGAAAAGCTTGTCGACGCTTACGGCAAGAAACTGCAGAACAACGGCTATGGTGAGGTCACCACGGAGATCGCCACGCTGACCGAAACCCCGGCGGGCGAATACTACTTGGCTGAGGACGAACACCAGCAGTACCTGGAGAAAAACCCGCAAGGCTACTGCCCACACCACGGCACGGGTATTGCCTGCAGCATTTAGGCTTGCTCGCTGTATCTTCGTTTTCCCTAGGAGTTCGCGAACACTATGTTGACCGGCTGTAACATCGTCGCCCACCGCGGGTATTCCGGCAAGTACCCGGAAAATTCACCCGAAGCGTTTGCGCAGGCGCTGCAACTGCCCATTCACGGTGTGGAATGCGATATTCGGGTCAGCCGTGATGGGCAAGCGGTGGTGATTCACGATCCCAGCGTCGATCGCACCAGCAATGGCACTGGGATGGTTGCGCGCATGACCTGGCCCGAGCTGCAGCGGCTAAATATCGGTACCGAGGATACGCCGCAGAAACTCATGCTTGTCGACGATTTGCTGCGCATGCTCGGGAATAACCCGCACCACCTTTATATTGAGACCAAACCGCTGGTGCGCCAGGGCGCGGCGCTGGAAAAAGCTCTTGCGCGGGCGTTGCACCGTACCGGGATGGTTGCGGACCATCGCGTGCACATCATTTCTTTTTCGCATGCCTCGCTGCGCAGGCTCGCGAGTCTCGTGCCGCAAGTGGACCGGATTTATTTGCGCCGCGGTTGGGAACGCCGGTGGAACAGCCGCGATTTGATGTTCTCGCGCCCGCATGCGCTGGGGCTTTCTCTGGAGCACGGCAAAGCCAACCCGGCTGCGATTGGTGTGGGGGGCCGTCGGACGTACATGTGGACAGTCGATAAACCGGAAGATATGCGCTGGGCGCGCGATCACGGGGTGAACCTCTTGGCGACGAATTGGCCGGAGCGTGCACTTAAAGCGCTGCGGGAATGAGAAGGGGCTGTAAACATTCGTACGAAGACTCTGCTTGCCGAATAAGTGACTGTAAAGTACCGGGTAGCTCAACAAGCGATTGAACGTAACTGGGGGATGAAGCAATGAGTGATAAGCCAAGGAGCGTAGGAATTTCATCAGTAGGACCATTGCTTACGTTTACTGCGACGGATCTCGAACACGATCTGTTGGTGCGGTATGAGCAAGGGACAATTTGGCTAACGCAGGCGTTGATGGGGGAGCTGTTCGGTGTAGATAAGCGTACTGTTTCTGAGCATCTTCGGAATATTTTCGCATCAAGAGAACTGGATGGGGATTCAGTTGTCCGGAAAATCCGGACAACTGCCGATGACGGTAAGAATTATCAGGTCAAACACTATAATCTCGATGCGATAATTTCGGTTGGGTATCGGGTGAACTCCAAACGGGCGACTCAGTTTCGCATCTGGGCTACTAAAGTGCTTCGAGATTTCACGTTGCGCGGTTTCGTTGTCGATAAGCAGCGCATGGAACAAGGCGAGATTTTTGGGGACGACTATTTTGAGCAGTTACTCCAAGAAATTAGAGAAATCCGATTATCGGAGCGTCGCTTTTATCAAAAGGTGACAGACATATATGCAACGGCGACAGACTATGACAAGGATGCACCGGTTACAAAAACTTTCTTTGCTACGGTGCAGAACAAACTGCATTACGCGGTACATGGCCACACCGCTGCAGAGCTGATTCATGAACGTGCTTCGGCAGATAAAATGCATATGGGCTTGACAACCTGGAACAAAGCTCCAGATGGCAAGGTGCTGGCCGGGGACGTGACCGTCGGCAAGAACTATCTATCTAAAACAGAGATCAAAGATTTAGGGCGGCTTGTTGAAACGTTCTTGAACTTGGCTGAAAGTCGAGCTGAACGTCAGATTCCAACCACTATGGAACAGTGGGCGGGACTACTCGATCAAGTATTATCGATCGATGGTCGTGAGTTGCTTAAACATGCGGGCAAGATTTCTAAGAAGCTTGCTGATGAATTTGCGCTTGGAGAATTTTCCAAATTTCGGGTTGAGCAGGACAAGAGATTTAAGTCTGACTTCGATGCTTTCATGAAAGCAGGTGAAAATGCGGTTGAGTCCATTAAGAACGAAGACGATTAATAAGTTCACTTTGGATGCCGTCGGTATACGCTGCGGCGCTATGGAAAATCAGAAGGCAGCTATGTCGTAAACTGGCGCGCATGGCGAAGAAGAAAAAGAAGCAAGAAGACCTCCCCGAGGGAATGTCGCGTCGGCAAGCAAAACTTGCAGCCCGGGCTGCAGAACGTGCCAAGCTGGAAAAGGACCCACGCCCGTTCGCTGGGTTTGCGTGCGAAGCCGAACTAATTGCGTTGCAAGAATTTGTGCCCTCCGGTTACGCGAAAGTAGATATCGCAGGCATCGACCGCACCGTGTGGCTGTGCAGCGTTTTGCCGGGAGCATCCGCGGCGATGATCCGTGATGAGCAATACGGCGGCGATGCCTTCGTCGCGCTGCAGGTACAAGCCCATGGTGTGAACCCGCACCATGACCTGGCCTATGCCCTGAACTGGGTGAAAGAGCATTCGGCGGGCGAATCGCTGGTGTCCACGGCGGCCGACGGCAACCAGCCGGAACTCACGGAACTGCTGCCGCACGACACCACGCTGGATATCCAGTTAGAGCAGGACTTTTCCTGGTGGATGCCAGAAGGCGCGCCCATGCCGGAGCAGGTTGCGCAGTCGATGCAGATGGCCAATGATTCCGTCATTGAAACCCACGCGATCGATGCCGACGCGCCGGGTGCTTTGTGGTGGTCGGATACCGGTAGCGGCAAGGCACACATCCGCTGGGTACGCCCGGTGGACAACGAAAATGATTTCCTGAACGCCCTGGCACGCGTGGCTGCCCGCGGTGACTTGCACGTGGGTGAAGACACCAAGTTTGCCGGTGTATTCCGTACTCATGGTGTGATTGCCCCAGTTTTTGATGTCACTCCGGAGCCAGCCGCGGATACCTACCGCGAGCAGCTCGAACGCGTGAACCAGGCTTTGGAAGAAGAAATCTCCAACGATGCGCAGCTATCTGCTGACGAGCGTAAGCAACTACAAAACATTAAATCGCGGCAGGTCACCATCCGCTAGTGCCGCGGGGCAGCGGCTGCAGCCGCAGAGCAGTGGGCTGCAGCCGCAGTGATCTGCGGTTTAGCGGCCTGCCGGAAGTGCGTGGAACAAAGGCGTGCCAAAGATCGTTGTAGTTGATATGACATCATTATTTACGACTCTGGAACTTGGCCGCTTTAGATTGAAAAACCGCATGACCATGGCCGCGCTGACGCGTCAGCGCGCAGGCCATAGCGGGGTGCCGAGCGATATGCATGTTCGGTACTATTCTCAGCGTGCGAACGCAGGACTCGTAGTTACAGAGGGTACCTTCCCCGCATGGACAAATCGCGCGTTTCCGGGCCAAGCAGGTGTCGCAGATGATGAACAGGCGGCCGGTTGGCGCGAGGTAGCTAACGAAGTGCACAACAGTGGCGGCGT
>ERZ1023210.146-NODE-146-length-13547-cov-6.294174_pt1 | contig 13547 bp, 10 predicted proteins | sample MGYA00380446_ERZ1023210 | MGnify/ENA primary metagenome ERZ1023210 (study PRJEB33173, sample SAMEA4830300) | metagenome | study: EMG produced TPA metagenomics assembly of the PRJEB25223 data set...
TATCTGTCGGATCAATTTGGCGCTTCGCAGTTGGAACAGTCCCACAATGAGATCCTCAACGGCACTGACCCTTCTTTGCTGAGCACCAATTGGCGCGATGTGATCACCGGCAAGCAGCCAAACGGCGCCAATCTGGAGTTGACTATCAACCCAGAAATGCAGCAATTCGCCTACCAGCAGCTGGCCGAACTGGGCTACCAAGGTGCCTCCGTCGCTATTCAGCCGTCGACAGGCGCGGTAAAAGCCATGGCTTCCACCCCAAGCTTCGACCAAAACGCGTTACTCGGTGACGGCGCAGAAAATTCCTGGGCAGAGTTGACCAGCACGGACGGAAACCCGCTGTTGAACCACGCCACCCAAGAAACGCTGCCACCGGGTTCCATCTTCAAGATCATCACCACCGCTGCGGGTATCGAAGCTGGCTACGGTCCAGAATCAACACTGACCGGCGCACCGTCGATCACATTGCCGAATACAACCACAGAGCTGACGAACTACGCCGGTCAAGCGTGTGCCGGTTCGGATGCGGTGAGTTTGCTGACTGCATTCCAGTATTCGTGCAACACAGCTTTCGTTGAAATGGGTATCGACATCGGCGACGAAGCACTACGCAACACCGCGCAAGCCTTCGGCGTCGGCGAAAACTACGATCTCGGAATTCCCACCTCACCGGGTGCACTCGGTGACTTACCAGACCCGGCTGCGCTAGGACAGTCCTCGATTGGTCAGCGCGATGTCACCATGTCCGCGTTACAGGCAGCCGTGATGGCAGCAACCATCGCGAACAACGGTGAGCGAATGAAGCCTTACCTCGTCGACAAGATCACCAGTTCCAACCTGCGTGATATCACTACGACGAAACCGCACTTACTAAACCGCGCGATCCCGGAAGAAACCGCAGCAACCATCGAACAAATGATGCTGGCTTCGGAACAACACACCGCCGGCGCCTCCGCTCCCGATGTGGCGTCCAAAACGGGTACCGCAGAACACGCAGAAGGCTCCGCCCCACACACCTGGTATGTGGCATACCTGCCGGATGCAGACTTGGCGGTGGCTGTCGTCGTCAAGAACGGTGGCGGCCAAGGCGAAGGTGCTACCGGTGGCTCTGTTGCCGCACCGCTGGGCCGGGCTCTGCTCGACTTTGGCAGGGGGCAATAATTTATGGCTGATGTGAACAACCGCGAAAGCATTCAGACTCTGGTTGGCGATGCCTATGAGCTGCAATGGGTCATAGGCCACGGCGGCATGTCCACGGTGTGGCTTGCCGACGACCACGCGAACGACCGCGAAGTGGCGATCAAGATTCTGCGCCCAGAGTTTTCCGACAACAACGAGTTTTTGGATCGCTTCCGCAACGAGGCCAATGCCGCGCGTTCCATCGAATCCGACAATGTGGTCGCCACTTACGACTATGGCGAAGTCACGGAAGATAATGGCCACACGTTCTGCTTCATCGTCATGGAATATGTTCGCGGTGAATCGCTAGCCGATCTCCTGCAACGCGAAGGCAACCTGGATGAATCACTCGCGCTCGACGTGTTGGAACAAGCCGCACATGGCTTGTCCATTATCCATCGCATGGGTTTGGTGCACCGCGATATCAAGCCGGGCAACCTACTCATTACACAAAACGGTCGAGTGAAAATCGCCGATTTTGGTATCGCGAAAGCCGCCGAGGCCGTCCCACTGACCCGCACCGGAATGGTGGTGGGCACCGCGCAGTATGTTTCCCCCGAACAGGCGCAAGGCCACTCCGTCACCCCAGCATCGGATGTGTATTCCCTGGGTGTTGTTGGCTACGAGATGTTAGCCGGAAAGCGCCCGTTCCACGGAGATTCTTCCGTTTCGGTGGCACTGGCACACATCAACCAAGCGCCAGAAGCCTTGTCGACGCAAGTCAGTGCCCCGGCGCGCGAATTGATTGGTATTGCGCTGCGTAAAGATGCCTATACGCGTTTTGCTGACGGCAACGAATTCGCGGTAGCCGCATCCAAGGTGCGCTTGGGGCAACGCCCACCGGCACCAAAATCGGCTGCCTTGGCGACGGTCGCGCAAGAACCGGCGCCTTCGGCTTCGACGCAACAACTGAGCCAGGTAACGAACGCGCGCACCGCCAGCCCATCCACTGCGCGGCCGCGTACCCCGCAGCCTGTGCCTGCTCCAGCTAGCCACGTAGCGCAGGTGCAACAACCTGCAGTGGGGCACCCTTATACCGGTGCTGGCCAAGCCGCAGTGGCCCCAGTAATACAGCCCGTGCACCAAAAGAAAAATTCGAGCGCCGGAGCTGGTTTTGGCTGTGGCATGTTCGTTGCCGTCGTGATCGCTGGTATTGCCGCTCTTGCCCTGTGGTTTATGGCAACCTACAGCAACGCTCTCGACGGCATCTTGGACCGCAGCCCAGCATCATCAACGCAACCGAGTGAGACCGACCCAGTCATCGTGACTGAATGGGTTAATCCCCCGGCAAACCAGGGTGGTTCTGGTAGTTCTGGTGGTTCTGGTGGCGGCCAGGGCTCGGGTGGCTCCGGCGGCGCTGGTGGTTCTGGTGGTACGGGTGCCGGGCAAGGTTCCGGCGGTGCTGGCGGTTCCGGCAATGGCGCTGGTACTGGTAACGGTGGCAACGCACCACAAGCGCCAAATCAGCAGCCCGGTGGCCAAGGCCAGCAAAGCGGACAAACCGGCGAAGACGCTGGAAATGATGCCAATGAAGACGTTACCGACGCCACCTCTGGTATCGGCCAACGCGGCGGACAGACCGGCCAGTCGGGTCACTCGGGCCAGTCCCATTCTGGGCAGTCTGGTCGGTCCGGTCAGTCTGGGCAGTCTGGGCAGTCTGGCCACGGTGCCGGCGCTGGTGTCGGGCACGGTGCTAACCAGGGCCAGTCTGGAAATAGGAACCCAGGCAATGCTGGCAACGCTGGGAACGCAGGCAACACCGGCAACGTCGGCGCCGCAGCTGGCAACCAGCAATCTGGTGGATCCCGCCCACTGGGCGCGGCTGAGCAGGAGACGGAATAACAATGAATTACAGCTTGGCGCAGCGCTATGAACTAGGCGAGACCATCGGCAGCGGTGGCATGTCTGATGTGTACGCGGCGCAGGATACTTTGTTGGGACGCGACGTCGCAGTCAAGATGCTGCGTTCCGAGATGGCGCGGGATATGAACTTCCGAGAACGTTTCCGCCGGGAAGCACGCAACTCATCGAAGTTGAACCACCCGAATATCGTGGCAGTCTATGACACCGGCGAAGAAACCATCGACGGTATTGGTATTCCATACATCGTGATGGAGCGCATCCACGGTAATACGCTGCGGGATCTGCTGCGCAATGACGGGCCAATGAGCCCGCAGGAGGCCGCCGAGATTCTGCAGCCGGTGTGCTCTGCATTGCAAGCCAGTCATGACGCTGGCATCATCCACCGCGATATTAAACCGGCAAATATTATGCTCACCAACACCGGAATGGTGAAGGTGATGGATTTCGGCATCGCCCGTGCCTTGGATGATTCCACGTCGGCGATGACGCAGACATCCGCAGTCATCGGTACCGCGCAATACCTTTCGCCGGAGCAGGCTCGTGGCAAGAATGCGGATGCGCGCTCGGATGTATACGCGCTGGGTTGCGTGCTGTACGAGGCAATCACCGGCGGCACCCCGTTCCAGGGCGAAACCCCGTTTGCCGTGGCCTACCAACACGTGCAAGAAGACGTCACCCCGCCGTCGGAACGCATGCCAGAGATGGACTTGGCCCCAACCGCGTTACTAAACGTCGATGCCGTGGTGATGACCTCCATGGCGAAGCACCCGGGCGATCGCTACCAATCTGCCGCCGAGATGGGCCAGGATCTCGAACTATTGTCCCGTGGTTCCGTGACTCAGGCGGCCCGCGCGCATGTGGCACCGTCGCAGGAGCAATTCCCAACCCAAACCGTCGGTTATCCAGAAACTCGTGCTGCACAACCGCAGCAGGCCTACCCAGAAACCGCGATGGCCGGTGCGCCAGGTCCAGCTAGTGCAGCTGGTACGGCCGCCGGAGCAGCGGGAGCGCTACCAGCCAATGCCGCGGGCGCGCACACGGGGCCTCCAACGGCGACAACGGCGAAACCGTCAAGCCATTTACGTTGGTTAGTCGCATTTATTGTGATTGCGCTGCTGGTGATTGGCGCTGGCTATGCCTGGAGTGTGCTCAACGACCGGGATTCGCGCAGACAGTCAGATAACCTCGCGCAATCCGAAACCGTGTCGTTGCCGAATATCATTGGATTGGAACGCAACGAGGCCATCGCGAAGCTTGAAGAGGTTGGCCTGCGCCCAGAAATCGTCGACGCGCCAGATCCAGAGATTCCAGAACACCACGTCGTGCGCACCAATCCAAGTGTGGGTTCGCAATTGCAACGCAACACCACGGTTACCGTGACGGTGTCGACGGGTAAGGAAGACACCCAGGTTCCGCGTCTGGTGAATATGACCCCACAGGAAGCATCAGCCGCCCTGGCCGAAGTTGGTCTAGAACTAGAGCCGGAGGTTGACGAGGAGTTTTCAGATTCCGTGGAGCAGGGTCGGATCACCCGCCATGAACCTGCAGCTGGCGCTAATTTGCCGAAAGGTTCCAGGGTGCGAGTAACCATTTCCCGGGGCCCGGAGATCGTCGACGTGCGGGTGCCAAGCTTAACTGGCATGAAGTGGAGTCAAGCTCGCGAGACACTGGAATCTTTGGGCTTCGTGCCGAAACCACAGTTTGTGGATTCACTGGAGCCAGCCGATCGCGTGCTCGGCGTGGATGGTGCTGGCCAGATGCGCCCAGAGGGTTCCGATGTGCGCGTGGAAGTATCCAATGGGTTGTTGACGACGATGCCGGATATCACGCGGAAAAACCGCAGCCAAGCATTAAACGCCCTGCGTGATGCAGGCTGGGAAGCAAATGAGTCGAAGTTACTTACCGGTGAACCAGTCGACACTGCCGTGGTCACCGACCAAGGCTTGATTGCAGTCACTAGCCCGTCGCCAGGCGAGACGATTCGCAAGGACCAGGAGATTAACATCCGCTTCTACGAATTCAATCTGCGCGCCCTGGTGCCGTAACGAAAACTGCACGCCCCCTACAGCGTCGTCGTCCTGCTTATCAGGAGGCGGCGCTGTTAAACTAAACAGCATTAAACTATCCCTAACCCAACGACGATTTTGATGAAGGTGCATCATGCCTAAGGCAAAGGTCTCACAATCTAGCAACCAGTTCTCCGGCCAGTCCTCCAGCGCCAGCCGCACCCCGGTCAAGATCAACACCGGCGGCACCCCGAAGTGGTACAAGGGCTTGATGTTTTTCTTCATCCTCGCTGGGCTGCTGTATTTGGTGCTTAACTACTTGGCTGGCCCGTCGATTCCGTTAATGCGGGACCTGCAAGCCTGGAACTACGGCATTGGCTTTGGCTTGTTCATCATTGGTCTGTTGATGACCATGGGGTGGCGCTAGAAGCTGGCATGCTTGGAGCTAGCGACCATAGGTTCTGGCGATAGCTTCGCCACGCAACTCGGTGCGATATTGATGAACACCAAATGTAGTCACTCCGATGACTAATAAAGTCAATGTGAGATAGAAGATGACCATTGCGGGTGATGCGCTGTTTAATGCTAGGTGTGCCTGTTCCGCTAGGTAAAGAAATGCCAACATCAGCACAGCCGCGGCTCCTCCGGCAAGACAAATTTTTGCTGTCGCACCCACCTTCGATGCCACTCCAAGGGCAAGCCCCAACCCTCCAGCTGCGCTAAAAATGCTGGCGAAAGTGGCAAACAACCCGACTACTAGTGGCAATTTGTCCGCTGCCGACATAGCTGGAATTCCACCATCTTCTAGCACGGTGAAAAACGAGGTCACCCCGGAAAAATACAGGTAAAAACTTCCGAGTGGTCCGAAAATCGTCACCGCTATAACCGCCAGACTGAAAATACTGGCTACCGCCACCACCGCTAACAGAGCGGAAGACCACCACCTACGGGCAGTAACATTATATTTCAACGCTGGGATACTCGATCGGGCGCTGACTGTAAAAATTGCTGTGAGACTGAAAAACGCTGCGAATAACAACAGGTGACCATCAATGTGGCGTAATCTTCCTAACACCATAACCACGAGGGTGAGAAGCAAGCTTCCGTAAGCAAAAGGCGCGGTGGGAGCAAAAAATAATGGTGATCTCATGATTTATCCCTTCAGTAGGAGATTGTTCTGCTTCGGATTCTTCGTTTCTGTATTCACAGGCCAGCTGTCCCCTTGTTCTGAATAACGCGAGGTTTCAGCTACTACGGCATCGAGCAGTTCGATGTTGCTGAGGAAACTCACCTCGATAGCGAGCTGGTTTGCGCGACGACGAGCAGAATCGCTGAGTGGCCGCGCGAGAACTACCTCCCTATAACCAGCCAATGAACTCTGCCGGATCATCGGCATTTCTCGCGTCAATTCTGCTAGGGCATCATTCGGACCACGTAATACGGGATGATTGTCACGAAGCTCATCAATACTGATCGCATCGCTCGCATGATAATCGCGCAGAGTGATGATCTCAGATGCGATCGTCGCTATATCTGATGCGTGATGCGAACTGATAAGGATTTCTTCGGGAGCATCAGTGCTGGAAACAAGCGTTATGAGTGCGGTATGCAATTTCTGACGCTGCGATGAATCCAAGCCATTGAATGGCTCATCCAAATAGATATGTGGCTCTCGCGCTGCCAATGCAGTAGCTGTCACGAGTAGTTGGCGCTGGCCAATGCTTAAATCCCGAATCCGTGCCGCAAGTGGGAAGTCCAATAAAGATTCCACCGCTTCCGCATCCAGACTCTGCCATCCGCGCTGTACTACGCGAAGATGGTCTTGAGCTGTGCGTCCGAAAAGCTCGGTTTCCATGAGAGAAAGCGATAGTGCAACGGATGACAAATTCGCTGCACGGCGGCGCAAAAATGTTGTTTTCCCGGCACCGTTGGCTCCAATGATGCCAATTATTCGCGTCGACGTATCCATAGTCATACTCCTTTCATTCCTGCCACTGTTCGCGGTGTAGTGCTTTCGGTCTCTTTCATATCTGTGATGACTTCGTCGACGGTGAGCCCAAGAAGCCGTGCTTCTTCTAGAAGCGGGGCAACAAAATTGTCATGGAATTGGCGCTGCCGCTGTTCACGAATTCGCTCACGCGCCCCTTCAGTGACGAACATTCCAACCCCACGCTTCTTTTCCACTAAGCCCTCAGTATTGAGTAGCGTCAGCGCTTTTGCCGAGGTGGTGGGGTTCACGGAATGGTGCATGGACAATTCATTCGTCGATGGTGCGCGCTCACCCTCGTTGAGATTGCCCAACAAGATCATATGTTTTAGCTCATCAACGATCTGTTGGAATAAGGGTCTCGGATCCGTTTGCGAAATGGCCACTGCGCAGCACCTCCTTTCTGGTAGCTAACTTTCTTAGTTAATAGGTTTACCACTTAACCCATAAACCCGCAAGGATGTGGTGACGCCGGCCCAAGGAAACTTTTTTCTCTCCGCGTGTAATAACTCCGGGTGTAGCGACACAAACATGACGTAAGCACTTCCCGCCCGTGAGTTAAGGAGAAAACACATGAAAACTCGTGGCACTGCTATTACCGCTGGAATCATCGGAACCATAGCCATCGCTGGCGGCGGCATCGCACTGGCAACCTCCGGCCAGGAGCCATTCAGCGAGAACGCTTTCGAGGTCACTGGCCAGAATGAAAACCTAGATGTCACCGTCGACGGCATTGTGCAGCCGGGCGAAGAGCTTCTTATCGCAGCTACCTGCCCAGGCCAAGACGTCCGTGCAGATCTGGACACCAGCTTCGGCGAGTCGACCACCATGTCCCCGGGTGCGGACGTCGGCAAGCTGATCGGCTATATCACCCTGCCGGCTGATTTCGCTGACGAAGGCGCCACCGCTACCATCACCTGCTCGTCGGGCGTGACTGATACCGTTGCTATCAATTAGGCAATAGCCTTCCCAATATCGGCAGCCACATAATCCCCGCATCCCCACCCGCGCAGTAGGAATCATCTGTGACCAGCGATTATCGGTCGTCGCAAGACCAGGCGACCTTCACCACTATCTACCGGGAGCACTACCCGCAGATTTTGGCCTACCTTCGCCGACGCGTTGCGGCTGCGGTCGCGGAGGAATACTGCGCGGATGTTTTCGGGCGCGCGTGGGCAAATTTTTCATCACTGCAAGACCCGCAACACCCCTTGCCGTGGCTGTATGGCATCGCCGGCAATGTGGTCAAGGAATATTACCGCGGCAAATCCGCCCGCCAGGACCGCGTAGATGAAGAAGCAGAGCTTGACCAGATTGCTGCCGACGACTTCAGCCAGGTCGCTGATTTATCGCTCGATATCAACCGCGCTTTAAACACACTGTCTTTTGCGGATCGCGACATCATCGCCCTGCATGCGTGGGAGCAGTTGAGCATCCCGGATATCGCTGCCAGTTTAGGTATCACCGAAAATAACGCGCGCGTGAAACTGCACCGTGCACGCACCAGACTCAAAGAAGTGTTGGAACCAGAAAATTTAGGTCGGTCATAATGACACATTTTGATGACGAGCTCACCCGGCAACTTGCCGACGCCAACCCGGTCCGCAACCCCAAGCTGAACGAGTTGGAACGACGCCGCAGCGAAAAGCACTTGCAGGCAATTCTGGGCGACAGCTCTGGTGCAGGCGCTGGCGCTGGCCGTAGCAACCGCGGCCGCTGGTTGCTGGGTGCTGCCGCTGCCGTCAGCGCTATCGCACTAGGTACCGGCTTGTTGCCCAGCCTGTTCAACGGGCAAGAATCCACCGCCACAGCCGAAGAAATACTGACCACTGCTGGTGAATCTTCCCTACACGCCGCCGATGCCACTGATATTGCAATCACCGCCCAGGAATACCTGGAGCGCACCGATCGCTTAGGCGAAGAGTTCGTTTCTACCGCGTACGAAGTTTCCGCCGATGGTCAGGTGCGAACCTCCACGGCACAAAGCAACAATGCACCGGCCGAATTACAGAACGTAGACCGCAACCTCTCCGTGGATCCAGTGCAGCTACAAGCCACCGGCGCGGATACTGAAAGCCTGCGCGCACTTGCAGATTCTTTGGATGATTCCACTGCTCGCGGCGTTTTGAAGTTGCTGTTGCACCCGGCGCTTTCGAGTGAGCAACAAAAAGCGTTGTATGAGCTGATGGCCTCACTAGACGGCAATGACTTGGCTGGTGTGGAGCAATCCACGACCGGCGGTGACGACGAAATAGTAACCGTGATCCGCGACGTGGATCAGCTCAGTTTTTCGGTGATTCCGGCAACCGGACAGTTAGTGCGCGTGCATGGTTTAGTAGGGCCGGGGATCACCACGGAGGTTTCTGCCACCGCAATTGTGGATTGTGTACACGTCACTGGGTTGGAAGGCCCCGAGATGATTTCGACCGCCTGCGCTGACAATAACTATTACGTGGAAGATCTCGAATGGGAAAACTGGGGCGCTGATACCGCTACTGCCACCGGCACCGCGTGGATCAACAATTGCGATCCGCTGTGCGCCGATGGTGAATTTGAAACCTTCCCGGTGCGTCTGACTTTGGATAACCGCGAGGAATGTGGTTACAACGCCCGGATTTATTCCCGCATGCTCCTGGAATATCCGGAGAACCCGGACCGTAACGAGGAATTTTCTATCGGCTGTGCACAACCCACCGAACCAGCTCACTAATTACAGTTGACGGTACCTGCCGTTTCCTATACCTCGTGCTAAACCAGACCACGCCCTAACCCCAACGCCGTCCGCGGCGTGCGATGCCATCCCCATGGTGTCCACAACTTGTGAATTGTTGTGGATAACCATGGGGATTTTTCTACTAGCTAACCACAACTTGTCGACAAAGTTATCCACAATCTGTGGACTAATTTGTGAAAAACGTGCATTGTGGACAAACTTCAGGTCATTATTTCACTGGCTGTGAACAAAGCCATGCGGTGAATTCTGCAAATCTGTGCCTTTAGCTGCCTAAATAACATTCAAGTGAAACTTGAGGCTGTAAATTACAATCATGGTTTTCCACATTATCCACAAGACTTGTGGATAACTTCCCGGGGTTTCTTCACAATAAATACCGGTGGATAACTTCGTGGATAACCGAATTACATTGTTGATAACTCTGATTGCTAACTCTGTTTTGGCCGAAGCTTGTGTTGCTTCTGCTTACTGTTCTGTCTGTGCTTTCTATGCAGCTGTGCTGTCTACGCTGTCATGTCAATGTTGTCAGTGTTGTCTGTTGTCTGTGCTTAGGCATAGAAAAACCCGGAGCCAACACACGGTGTGTGCCAACTCCGGGTAACGAAGTACAAGCAGTAAAAAGCAGCGAAAGCTAGAGCTTATGCAAGCTTATGCTTCCTCGGAAATTTCCACGGACTCGATGACGACGTCGTCATGCGGACGATCCATGCGGTCGGTGGAAACCTTAGCGATCTTGTCGACGACCTTCTGCGAATCCTTATCGGTGACCTCACCAAAGATGGTGTGTGCACCGGTCAGGTGTGGGGTCTTGCCGACGGTGATGAAGAACTGCGAACCGTTGGTACCTGGGCCAGCGTTCGCCATGGCCAACAGGTATGGACGGTCGAAAGAAAGCTCTGGGTGGAATTCATCGCGGAACTGGTAGCCCGGGCCACCACGACCGGTGCCGGTTGGGTCGCCGCCCTGGATCATGAATCCGTCGATGATGCGGTGGAAGATGGCGCCGTCGTAGAACGGACCTTCCTGGCCACCCTGTGCATTCTGGGTGGAGTATTCCTGGGTTCCCTTGGCCAGGCCGACGAAGTTTTCGACGGTCACTGGTGCGTGATTGCCGAACAGCTCAATCACGATATCGCCATGATTAGTGTGCAAAGTTGCCTTGGCAGTGGATTTACTCATGCCCACCACTATAGACGACAGCACGCTGCAGCTCATTTCCGTTCCCGCCCCGCTGTCACCACTCACAGTGGCTTTTCAGTACACTACGGTGGTCCCCTAAGCCCCCGAGATCGTAAGGACGCTACCACCATGGCCGGCGCCCACCGCGCAGAACCCGTCACTCCCCCGCCACGGCCGCAACTGACCCGTGTCGGCTGGTGGTATACGATCCGCCGCATCGTGGTTCAATCATTGCGGCTACAAATCCCGGACATGGGCGCAGGGCTCACCTATTTCACGCTGCTGGCACTGGCGCCGACGTTGCTGGTGTTTTATGGCATCGGTGTGCTCATCATGGCGAATAACCGCGATCTCCTGGAAAACCTGTTGTGGGATTTCCTGGGCGGAATTTTGCCGGTCAACCAAACCGAAACCGTGCTCAACACCGTCGATACTGTTTTATCCAGCACGTCGACAAACCTGCTCGGCCTGCTCGCCGGTGTGGTCTTAGCCGCGATCTCCTCATCCGCCTACGTGCGCGCCTTCGCTAGGTTCTCCACTCGCGTGTACGGCGATATCGACGGCCGCCCGCTCCTACACGTCTGGTCATCCATGGCCTTGTTATCCGTAGCCATGATTTTGGGCGTGTGCCTGATCTTCTTGGCGCTCGTCGTCAATGTCACCGTGGTGGAAACACTGATTCAACCCATCGCCGGGCCACTGGGCATCTATGAAGAAATTGAATTTCTCACCACCGCCATCCTGCCCATTTGGGCGTGGGTGCGCTGGCCAGTCATCGTGATCATGGCCGCGGGTCTTATTTCCGTGCTGTATTACTATGCGCCGAACGTGCGCCCGTACCGGTCCAAGTGGCGGATCTTCACACTTGGGGCATTCGTCGCCCTGGTACTGATCTTCCTCACCGGCGGTGGGCTCTACGTGTATTTCGTGCACCTATCGTCGCTGAATTCCTATGGTGCGCTGGGCTCAATCGTGACGTTTTTCTTTGGCTGCTGGATTGCGAATACAAGCTTGGTCTTCGGTGTCGTCATTGATGCGGAAGTCGAACGCACCCGCCAAATCCGTGAAGGCATCTTGGATAATGATCCCACCGATAACACTCGGTTAGCCGAACAAGCACCACACCTAGAGCACCGTTCGACAAAACAGCAAGAAAAAATGGAGCGCGTCCTCAGCTCGCTGGAAAATGATGCCCAGCAGCTCAAGGACGCGCCCCAAGATTGAGCGGTAGCGCCTCAGGCCAGCTGTCAGCACCGCCCGATTGTGCTTGGCGACGCCGACGCTAACCGTCTCGCTGTTAGTTCAGCGATTCCACCACGTTGTTACGTGCGGTAACCATGTTGCGCAGTGATTCTTCGGTCTCTTCGTAACCACGGGTCTTCAAACCACAGTCCGGGTTGATCCACAGGCGCTTCTCGTCGACGTTCTTCAGCGCCGCGCGGATCAGCTCTTCCATCTCTTCCACCGACGGGATGCGTGGTGAGTGGATATCGTAGATGCCTGGTCCGATTTCGCTGGTGAAGGAATCGTTGAGATCCTCCAGCAGCTCCATGCGGGAACGAGCAGCCTCGATGGAGGTCACGTCAGCATCCAGTGCGGCAACCGCGTCGATGATCTGGCCGAATTCGGAGTAGCACAGGTGGGTGTGGATCTGGGTCTTTGGCTTCGCTTCCAGCGAGACCAAACGGAAGGCACGTACGGCCCAATCCAGGTAGGAAGCGCGGTCGGATTCGCGCAGTGGCAACAGCTCGCGCAGGGCTGGTTCGTCGATCTGGATGATGTCGATGCCAGCTTCTTCCAGGTCAGCGACTTCGTCGGCAAGCGCGACACCGATCTGGTCGGCGGAGACGGACTGGTGGACGTCGTCACGAATGAACGACCACGCCAGGATGGTCACCGGGCCAGTCAGCATGCCCTTGACGTGCTTGTCGGACAGCGACTGCGCGTACTTGGCCCACTCGGTGGTCATGGCCTCCGGGCGGGAGACGTCACCAACGACGATTGGAGGACGGGTGCAGCGGGAACCGTAGGACTGTACCCAGCCGTTTTCGGTGACCACAAAGCCGTCGAGAAGCTCCGCGAAGTACTGCACCATGTCGTTGCGCTCTGGCTCGCCGTGTACCAGCACGTCGATGCCCAAGTCTTCCTGCAGCTTGATCACGGAAGCGATCTCGCCGCGCAGCTCTTCGACGTACTGCTCGTCGGTGAGCTTGCCGGCACGGTGATCGGCGCGGGCACCACGGATCTGCTTGGTCTGTGGGAACGAACCAATGGTGGTGGTTGGCAGCTTCGGCAGACCCAGTTCCTCTTGGATCTCGGTGCGCTCGGCGAACTTCGGCTCACGAGCAACCTGGCCTTCTGGCAGCTTGGCGACGCGCTGGGCGACGGCCTCGTTGTGCGTGCGCTCGGATTCCTTGCGGGTGCGCAGGGCGCGCTCGGAGCGGGCGAAAGTCTGCTCAACCTCATCGCGCTTGCCGTCCAGGGCTGCGGCGATGGCGACGACCTCGGAGATCTTCTCGTCAGCGAAGGAGAACCAGCCAGCGACGTCGACAGGCAGGTTCTTTTCTGCCTCAACGGTGTGTGGCACGTGCTGCAGCGA
>ERZ1023210.153-NODE-153-length-12870-cov-6.198283_pt1 | contig 12870 bp, 10 predicted proteins | sample MGYA00380446_ERZ1023210 | MGnify/ENA primary metagenome ERZ1023210 (study PRJEB33173, sample SAMEA4830300) | metagenome | study: EMG produced TPA metagenomics assembly of the PRJEB25223 data set...
CGCGGTTCTGTAATCGTCGACAATTCTTCCGGCGTCGGCGAGGTCGATTCCACCAATTGCAAAATTGCGGAATTCAACGAGGAACGATCGCGCTCAATGGTGTTATCACTCAGCACAGCCGGGAAAGCCAGCATCGCGGTGCCTTTGGTGGAAATCCGTACCCGGCTTCGGTTATCCAAACCGACGGTCTGCCCCTTTTCGTGCGCGGTGGCGATCGTATCGGCAAATGGGGCCAAAGCCTCGGCCACGGCAGCAGGATCCAAACCATCCGATTCAGCCACCGTCTTCAGATCGCTGCCGGGGATCCAATCCGCGACCACCAAGCAACCCGAACGATAGGACAGCACACGGATATTTGGTGCAATACCTGGCAAATTCAACTGTGCCAAACGACGCGTACGACGCGAAACCTCCGCAGCCGCGCGAGCAGACTGCGCAGGGGTCATCGCTGCCATTGGGGCATTACCTGTTGTGGTGACAAACGTCAGCGCAACCTCTTTCCCAGTGGCGTTTTCTTTCGCCTGCCAGAACTGCGCGCCGGCGACACTGCCGTGATCGCGTAGCAGACGGAAGCGCCCGTCGGACACTGGCGCGCCTGGAGTCAGGCGGGCGCCACGGACGACACCAGCAGACATCGGTGGTGGCACCGGACTGGAGTTGAAGGTATCTTGCGCCAAAAAGCGTGCCGAAATATCTTGCAGGTCGATCTCGCCATCGGCGACGTCGTCGGAATCATTGACTTTGATGAGCTTGGACAGACCCGGCAAACGACGAGCAACCCGGCCCAGTGACTGGATTTCCTGGATCTTGGAGAAGGACAAAACGATGCCGGTGACGGTCAAAAATACCAAGCCCGCGATGATCGTAGATACCAGTGTTCCCGCCGAACGCAAAGCTGATTGCAGCGTTTCTGGTGCGAGGTCCACAATTGCCAGCCCCCAGGAATCCGGCAGCATCCGTAACAAGAACAGCACCGCATACGCGCCCATCAAACCGGCGAAAGCAGCGCCCAGCGACCAGCCAGAAGCGGACAGCACCTCCCGCGCACGCAGCGAGCCTAACTTCCGGCGCAGCAAGAAAATACCGATGATGGCACCGGTGATGAAGCCGAAGCCATTCGCTGCGCCCAGCAGAATAACCACGGTCTCGGGGCGGGCAGCAATGACCGGAGCCAACAAGGAAAGCGCAATTTTCGTTGCCGTAATGCCGGCGATAATAAATGTTGGCGTCCAGGCTTCCTCACGCGCGTAAAACACTCGCAGGTGCAACAGAACTAATGCGTATGGAATCAGCGTGAACGCAGAAAAACTCAGTGTCCAACCGAGCAAAACTGCGCTCTCTTCACCGAATAGGCCGTACTGGAACAGGCCTTGCGCGATAGGAGTGCCAAAAGCGGTAAAAAATACGACGATGGGGATCAGCGCGATGAACGTCAGCTTGGTGGCCACCGTCAGGTCGCGAACCACGGCTTTGTCGTCGCCGTCGGCAGCGTTGCGGGAAAGCCGCGGCATGATCGCAGTTAGCAGCGTGACGCCAATGACGCCATACGGCACCTGAATTAACAGCCACGCCTGCTGGTAAATGATTGGCGCTTGGGCGTCGGCAAGCGCACCGATGCGCGTGGTAATGACGTACCCCAACTGCGAAATCGCCACATAAACGATAATCGCGGCAGCCATGCCACCGAACTGCTTTAAGCGTGCATCCACGCCCCACAGCGGCTTTAGATTGACCTTCGCCCGGCGCAAATACGGCACCAGAAGCAGACACTGGACGACGACACCAGCGGTGGTACCCAAGCCGAGCAATACGACGTGAATATCGGTGATCGGTGATGGTGCAGCCGGGTTCAGCGAGCCCGGAACCGTCCAGTACAACAGCAACACGCCGATGGAGATAACGTTATTCGCCACTGGTGCCCAGGCACCGGGTGCGAAAATCCCCTTGGTGTTTAGCACTGCTTGGAACAGGGCAAAAAGCCCATAAAACATGATCTGTGGCAGCAGCAAAAACGCGAACGACGTCGCCTGAACTTCATTGACCTGGCCGGATTCCGGCAGCATCAACCTGGTGATCCACGGCGCTGTCAGCAAAGATATCAGCGTGATCGTGCCCAGTAGGCTAATCGCTAAGGTAAATAATCGGCGGACAAAGGCCTCTCCCCTATCGGGATCTTCCTTTTCGGCACGCACCAGCACTGGAACCACCAGTGAGGTCAACACCGCGCCGAGGACGATCTCGGTGATCAGGTTGGGCAGCGTATTCGCCGTGTTGAAGGCCGAAGCTACCGCAGCACCCAAGGTGGCGGTGATCAATACATTGCGCAGAAAGCCCGTGATACGAGAAATCAGCGTGGCGATCGCCATCGAACCTGTAGCGCGGACGACATCAGCATCGCTGGCCTTCTCGTCATTGCGTCCGCGACGCAGATCGGATTTATCTTCGGCGTCTGGCACAGCGACGGGCTGCGGACGTTTCTTCGGTACCGGAGCCGGTGGTGTCGGCTCGACGATGCGTCCGCGAGTAGATCGAACCGAAGTAGTTTCAGTATCTGTCAACGACACACCAATCTATTCATGCTAATTCTTTCTGCGACGCCGCACCCGCAACGTCACTGTCGTAGCCAACACCAGGGCTAGCCCGGCGACGACGCTGTATATGATCACAGAATCGCTCCGAGTGTTTACCGTGATTTCCACTGGTTGCGAAATTCCAGAGCCGTTTGGTGTGGCAAGCCACAGCCGGATATCAGTTCTTCCGCGATCCGCTGGGATATCAGCTGTCATTGTTACGGTAATCGAGCCACGAGCTGGAATGCTAACCTGCTCCGGCGTGTTGAGACGCGTTCCTTTTGGAGAGTTGTACGACAGCTGCGTGGTCACCGGTAGTGGAAGCTGATTCTTGGCGACGACAAGCAGTGGAGAGGAATCTGAGACGCGCGTATAGACATTTCCTGGGGGTGCGAGTGAGACGGACTCGCGAAGCTCTTTCAATACTGCGCGATTGGCGTTGATGCGCTCGGAGGTGGCGGCGACTGCCTTGTCATAACCTGAAAGTGTGTTGCGCTGGTGGTGCGACAAGGCGATAAGCATGTCGCGGCGGAGTGCCAGAGTGTACTCATAACGAGTCATTGAGATTGCGGGATCATTGTTCATGATCGACATGAGCTCGTTAATATAGCGCACCTGTTGTCGCACCTGGGTGAGCTCCAGGTCGGTGAACACCGTGGGGTCTGGATACGGGCTTCCGGATGCGGGGGTTATGGAAGCATCGGTGTGTGCGGCTAGTTCGTGGGCGTCTGCGGGATCGATAGCGTTCTTGTCGACGGCTGCGCCCAGTGGTTGCGGGGTGATGCCCGGTTCTGCCAGTAGTTCAGCTGCGGTCTCGAGCAAGGTATCGGCGACGGTGGCGTCGACAAGCGCGGGTAGCAACGCGATGGTGGTGCCGTTGGTAGCAGTGTTGGTTGACTCCGCACCTTGGTTGCGCACAGTGGCGCGGAGCGTGCTGGCAGCGGTGATCGTGCGCGCATGTTCCGAGGCTTTCGTTTCTCCGGTGCGGTGTGCCAAGGGCGTGAAGGGGGACGTGACTGGCTGCTGGCCGGTATCGCTTAAGATTGCCGCCAGCGCGCTGTCGAAGGTGGATGCTCGCAGATTGCTCTCTGGGTCCGCAAGAGCCTCGGCAGCGGTGGCTACCGCATTATCTGCCAGTATTAAGTGAGCACCTTCTGGAAGGTTTCCTAATGCATAGGATGTTTCCCGTGAAACATAGCCGTTTCCGGGGAGCGTTAGTGGTTTGGCGTCCAGGCCAAGGATCCGCTGCAGCAACTCCGGGCCGCGATCGGTGGCTTCATGCAACATCCAGCCGTCATGGGTGCCTTGTACAGCGTTGAGGTCCGTGTTTGCCCACGGCATCGCCAGAACGCAATCGACCTCACGCAACATATCCAGCCAGGCCCGTGCATTGTCAGCCCCTGTGCCTTCGACGCCGAGATCTGGTTCTTTGTTGGTTCCCCAAGAATCCCGCAGACGCACTGGCTCGTTATCAATTTCTGGGCGTTGCTCGTTGACGTAGTAGCCCTCGGTCATCCGCGATGCCAAATTCACCACTGCGGGGTCTAAAGCCATGCATGATGCACCACGAAGTTCGTGTTCGCGATACGTTTTGACTAGTTCATACAGCCGTCCGCCTTCAGAGATTTGGTGGGTGAAATCTTCTGAGCGCACGATTAATGGATCATCACCCGTGGCTCCCGGCACCGGATCAATCATTGCCGAAACCGGCACGATGAAGGACAACCCGTGCTCGCTGTCAGCATTAGCCTGGGTGTCGGTGCCGGTAGCGTCGTCAAGGTCCACGGTATTAGGCTCCCCGACGCTTAAAATTAGGCGTTCGCTGGCCAAATGTACCGGGTCGCCATCCTGAATCCCCGTGAGCGTGAACAACAACGGGTAAGCTCCTGGCTTCTCAATGCTCAGGCTCGGCGAGGCCGCCAACGCAGTATCAATATCCAGAAACGCCGCCGTGGAACTATTCGGCTGCACCGAGTCCACCTTCGTCGCGTTAGCCCAATACGGAAAATCACTTCCCGTCAGTGCGTCCTGCGCCGCAGCCGCCGAATCCACCGCGGCAGCACGACGTACGGTGACTTGCACGTCCGTCAACTCAGACTTCGAGCGGTTATCCACACGGAATTCCGCGCGCAGCTTCTCCCCCAGCTTCACAGACTCAGTTGCGGAATCTCCGGAAGCAGCCTCTTTCAAAGAAGTCAGTGATAGCGAGACGTCATCGTCAGCTAGCTCATCGTGCGGCAATCCCCATAGGTCAGAATTATCAGGTGATACCGGCACCGGTTCGGGTGCCGCCAGAGCAGCAGGAGCAGCGGCAAGAGCGGATAAAGCCACCAATGCAGACGAAGCAGCCAACCGATTCATCGCGGGGTGATCCTTCCCGCCTCTTTTTCTGCACGCGCCAATTCCGGCAATAAATCATGTGCCTTGCGCGCTAATTTGCGCTCGTCGGCATATGCCAGGCGCTCGATAAGCTCGGAGGCTGGGATCCAGGCAACCTCAGTCACCTCAGGATCTTCATCGTTGAGCCAGCCGTCAACAAAACGCAACAAATGGTGGTGCACGGTTTTATGTATGCGTACTCCATCGGAGACGAACCAATAATCAATCACACCTAGGTGCGCAAAAACCGCACCATGGATGCCGGTTTCCTCCCACACCTCTCGCTCGGCGGTGACGTTATGATCTTCCTCCGGCTCCACGTGCCCTTTCGGCATTGACCACAGCAGCCGACCCCGGCGATCCAATCGGCCGATCAGTGCAACGTAGATGCTGGCAAGGTCCACCTTCCCGTTTTCTGCCACAGCTTCGGCGAGACCGGAAAGCACCAAACCGCCAGCTGAGGTTCCCGTGCTGGTTTCCATACCGGCCGAACGTTGGGAGTGGTGTGCCTTGCGTTGGTGTGCGCTTTTCTTCGAGTGTGCAGGCTGTTTGGAGGGATGCTGCTTTGCTGGCTGCTGTTTGCTCTGCTGGTTTTGCTGGCTCTTGTGTGCAGCTTTTGGACGTTTCTTCCCGGAATTATTTTCCGTATTCTTCGCGGCACTGTTCTTTGCGGCAGTGTTCTTCGTGCCAGAGTTCTTTGCAGCATTATTGGTGCCGCCGGCGGGATGTGGGCCTCCCTTCTGCGCGGCCGGGCGACGCCGGCGTCGGCGTCGGCTTTTGTGGCTCTTTTCCTCGTTAGTCATTACAGATGATCGTAGTAGACTAACGGGGGTGAATTCTTCAGACACCCAGCAGATTGCTCTGTTAGCACGCGCAACCGAGGCCGTCCGCGAACTTTCCCCGCTTTTGTCGGGTTTGGTGCAGCGTTTTGATGAGGCCGGGTATCAGCTGTTTTTGGTCGGCGGTTCCGTCCGCGATGCCATGCTGTCGCGGCTGGGCCATGATTTGGACTTTACTACCGATGCCCGCCCAGATGTGGTGCAGCCGATTTTGAATGACTGGGCCGAGGCCGTGTGGGACACTGGCATTGCTTTTGGCACGGTTTCTGCCGTGAAAAAGGGCGAGCAGATCGAGCTGACCACGTTCCGTTCTGACGCTTATGATGGCGATTCCCGCAACCCCGTTGTTGAGTTCGGCGACACCCTGGAAGGCGATTTGATCCGCCGAGATTTCAAGGTCAATGCCATGGCGGTGGAATTGACGCTTGCCGACGACGACCCGAGCCTGATCACCGGACGGTTCCACGACCCGGTTGGTGGTTTCGCTGACATGGTGGCCGGTGTGCTGGATACCCCAGATACTCCGGAAATTTCTTTCCGCGATGATCCCCTGCGCATGTTGCGTGCCGCGCGCTTTGTCTCCCAATTGGAGCTGCGCATTGCGGACCGGGTGCGCGCCGCAATGAAGGAAATGTCTGCCGAGATTAACCGGATTACCGCCGAGCGCGTGCAGGTGGAATTGGATAAGCTGATGGCGGGAGCGAACCCCGTAGCGGGCATCGAGGTGCTAGTTGAAACTGGTCTGGCAGAGCATATTCTGCCGGAAATTCCGGCTTTAGCAATGGAGCCGGATGAGCACTTGCAGCATAAAGATGTCTACAAGCATTCGTTGACCGTGTTGCAACAGGCGATTGATCTCGAAGACGACGAGCAGTCGCCCGATTTGGTGTTGCGCTGGGCGGCGTTGCTGCATGACATCGGCAAGCCTGCTACACGGGCGAAAAAGCCCGGTGGCGGCGTGAGTTTCCATCACCACGAGGTGGTGGGTGCAAAGATGACGCGGAAGCGTTTGCGGAAACTGAAGTATCCCAAGGCCGTGATCGAGGACATCGCGAATTTGGTGTTTTTGCACATGCGTTTCCACGGCTTCAGCGAGGGTGAATGGACTGATTCTGCGGTACGTCGTTACGTGACGGATGCTGGTGCACTGCTCCCCCGCTTGCATAAGTTGGTGCGGGCTGATTGCACCACGCGGAACCAAAAGAAGGCTCGTCGGTTGGGCCGCGCCTATGACAATTTGCTGGAGCGTATTGACGAGATCCAGGAAAAGGAAGACTTGGCTCGCGTACGCCCGGATTTGGATGGCAATGAGATTATGGAAATCTTAGGGCTGGAGCCGGGGCCAGAGGTGGGCAAGGCATGGGCATATTTGAAAGAATTGCGCCTGGAGCACGGCCCGCTCGGCAAAGAGGAAGCCATAGCGAAGTTGCGGGAAAAGTGGGACGTGGCCTAAATGCCCCACTCACCTAGCAGCAAAGGGAATCCCGCGTCACACACCGGCGGGAATCCGTGCGCGCTGGGTTGCAGGAGGCCGCCCCGGTTTTCTCGGTCGTCATTTATGCCGGGTCCATGGAGTTTCTCGACCCTGGGCTAATCGCTGCGGGCGCCCACACGATTCGCGTGCCGACGGCACCCAAGTGCTGACCACACAAATCGCCTTGCAAGCTTCGTGGGTGGGTTCTGGTACGCTCGCTGCGCTGACCAGCGCCATGTTGCCGGAAAATATTGCCGGCTGGCATTAGTCTTTCGCAAGTGCTGGCTGTGCTGATTCCCGTGGGTATCGTGACCGTGGTGCTGCGGCAATTGCCGTTTTCGTTTATCAAGGTGATGCGGGGTAGCCCGCTGGTGGGCACGTTGGCCAAGCTGATGCCGGTGGGTGTGATGGGAGCGCTGGTTATTTATACGATTTTCCAGCGGCCATTCAGTGCTGAGGTGGTGCTCTCTACTGTCGTGGGAATTGCCGCGACCGTCGGCCTGCATATTTGGCGGCGCTCACCGGCACTGTCGATCATTGGTGGAACGGCAGCATACGTCGGCTTTATTAACGTAGTGTTTTAGTCTCCCGTTCGTGAGCTTGTTAGGCCAGTTCTGGGAAACGCTGTTGCACTTCTGCCCACCAGGCCGCAAAGGCGTCGTGAGAGAGATGCTGGGTGGTGATATCCGGGTAGTCGCCGTAGGTATCCGGATGTGGGACGGTGGTTTTGGGTACATCGATCTGTCCGGCGCGGTGCATCTTTTCTGCGTTGGTTCCTGGCTTGTCGACGCGCGCTGCTCCGGCGATGACTTCATCTGGTGTCAGCGCGATCATGCGGTGTACCAGGCAACCGGATCCGTTTTCTTCCAAATCCGCTAGGTGAATCGCTTTTCCGGCTCCCGGAATGGTCATCGTCAGTCGCGTATATAGATGTTTCACGTGAAACACTTCCCTATCTTCGTGTACTTCCCTATTTTCGTGTATTTAACTGTGGACGTTGAGTGCATTGCCGGCGTCATCAATGGAAACCGGCTCCAATGGGTCGCGGGCCGGGCCAGAGACCACGGAACCGTCCGCGATTTTGAATACGGAGTTATGCGCTGTGCAGCGAACCTCGTCGCCTTCGACTTTAGTGATTAGGTTTCGCTGGTGCGGGCACTGCTGGGAATATGCGACGTATTTACCTTCTTCAGGTTGGGCGATGATGTATCCGTCGGCAATGATTGCTGATCCGACTGGAATCTCCGCCTTGGCTACTTCCATTGGTGGTTCTTTACCACATGCGGCTAGGAAGGCGCCCGCGACGGTGGTAGCGGTTCCGAGAAGGAAAAGGCGACGGGAACAATTCTGTGCCATGGTGGTCACTCCTTGCGTTCGGGATGCGGGGTTATCGCATTTAATGTCACAGTGTCTTTAATTTGCAGCAGATTTACTTTGCCGGATAACGTCACTGTGATTTTTAGGCTACTGATTATCAGCTTGCCGAGCGGCGCGACGTAGTGCATTCATATCAACACTGGGTGTTTTCGGTTTTTCGTCGGGGTCACTAGACGAACAACATCCACCGGTAGCATCCGCATTCTTTTTTGCGCTGACGTGCTGGTCGTACAGGACAGCGGTCCGGGCACCCAGGTTGGCGCCGTAGGAAATCGCAATGATGCCGACGACCGTCGTCACGGCAGGAATGACCCACATTAGTCCACTCGCTTGTAGCGACACTAAAGCGCCGAACGTCAGGCTTGCCCCAGCAACCAACCAGACCGGTCCCGCTACGGCGTGCGAGGTCATCCATGCTTCCGGCGACTTACGTGCTTCATGTACCCGTAAGCCGAAAATGCTGTTGCCAGGTAATTTTTTCAACGTGGCCAGCCCTCCCACAACGATGACGACAGCGGCCAGGGCGAACAGCAGAATGGGAACGACGATCATGCCCTCAGTCTAGCCCTGCCTGCGAGAATGACGAAAATACTTCGCTATGCTTAATGAGTCCTGAACATCACCATCCATAGTTAAGAGTTTCCTATGAGCGTTCGTAAAGTCGGCTCCTCGCTGCTGTTTCGCGTCGTGGTGGCGATCGTCCTCGGTGTTATTACCGGATTATTCTTCCCGGAATGGCTCGCCCGAGTATTCGTCACCTTTAACGGCTTGTTTAGCCAATTCCTCGGCTTCTTCGTGCCAGTGCTGATTTTCGCACTGATTACTCCGGCAATCGCCGGGCTGGGTAAGGGTGCCGGAAAGTGGTTGGGTATCACCACCGGTATTGCTTATCTTTCCACCATCGGCGCCGGGTTGCTGGCCTACGCCGTGGCGGTATTCGGTTACCCGACTTTGTTGGGTGAACAATCGCTGGATCTCGATGTCAGCGACGTCGAAGAAGGTGCGTTGACGCCGTACTTCGAAGTTGAGATGGCTCCCCCATTCGAAATCATGACCGCTCTGCTGCTTGCGTTCGCCGTGGGGCTGGCAATGACGGCGGTGTCCTCACCCGCGCTGTACAAGGGTGTGCGCGAGTTCGAGAAACTCATCATGAAGGTGATTACCTCCTTCGTCATCCCCCTATTACCACTGTTCATCTACGGTATTTTCCTGAACCTCATGATGAACGATAACCTGGGCGATGTCATCAATTCCTTTGCCCGCGTGCTTGTGCTTTCCGTCGTCATGACCTGGGTGGTCGTCATCCTGCAGTACCTCCTCGCCGGTGCGCTGTCGGCGAAGAACCCACTGACCGCGCTGAAGAACATGCTTCCTGCCTACTTCACCGCACTGGGTACTTCTTCTTCTGCCGCCACCATTCCGGTGACCTACAAGTCCGTACTGAAAAACGGTGTGGCACCAAATATCGCGGGATTCGTGGTCCCACTCGGTGCCACCATGCACCTCTCGGGTTCGATGACCAAACTGATTTTGTACGCCTTCGGCATTGTTTACCTGTCGGGCATGGATGTCAGCTTCGGCCTCGCGCTAGGTTTCATGCTGTTGCTGGGCATTATGATGGTGGCTGCCCCTGGTGTTCCTGGTGGTGCGGTGTATGCGGCATTGGGATTGCTGGGCAGCATGTTGGGCTTCGACGAGGATATGCTCGCACTAATGATCGCGGCGTATATCGTCGTCGATTCTTTCGGCACCGCGGCGAATATCACTGGCGACGGTGCGATCGCCTTGTTGATCAACAAGTGGACCAAGAACGGCACCGCGGCAGAAGGCGTTGGCTTGCCGGACGACTACGATGTTCCTGCCACGGGTGAAGCACTGGGCCAGGATTCGCCTGACAGCGGAAGAACTGAAACAGCTAAAATCTGATTCAGGCAACCGTAGACAGAAAGACATTGACCGAAACACACTGACAGAAATACACAGACACTGACAATCGACAGTGACAATGATTTAAGCGCCAGGGCTGGGTTAGTCCTGGCGCTTAATGCGTTGCAACTACCTTGTTGCAGCTACTCGGTGCAGCTACCGTGTTGCAGCTTTCATGTGTGTGACGTAGTCGGATACCTCGTCGGCAAGCTCCGCGAGAGTGAACTCGTTACCCTGCTCCGTGGAGTTCACCCGGCCAGCAATAATACGGGTAATCGCAGAGCCGGTGATCGCACCGTCTGCGCCAGCGGCTAATGCTGCGCGTACGTGTTCAGGTTCCGAAATGCCGAAACCTAAGAGCACCGGTGCACCGTCGAAACGCTTAATCGCATCGACAACAGTATCCAATCCCCCGGTCTCGGCTTCTTTATCTGCGCCAGTGACACCGTGGCGTGATAACGCGTAAATATAACCCGTCGAGTTTTCACTAACCGCCCGCAGCGTTTCTTCGCTGGCACGTGCCGGAGCAATAAATATTTGCGAAATTCCTGCCTGTTGCGCTGCTGCGACGAACGGAGCACCTTCGCGGGTAGGAACGTCCGGGATCAAGATGGAATCCGCCCCCGCCTCGGCGCAGGCTTGATAGAACTGTGCGGTTCCCTTGCTTACCGCTAAATTGCAATAGACCAGCAATCCGATGGGAGTATCCGGGAATTCCTCGCGGATCTGGCGCAGCTGTTGCAACGACTTATCCAGACTGGCGCCCGCGCGCAAAGCCCGTTGGTGGGATTTCTCGATTTCTGGACCGTCGGCGACCGGGTCACTAAAGGGAATGCCGATCTCCAATGCGTCTGCCCCAGCATTCACCGCCGCCCGAATGAGTTCTAGCGATGCTTCGTAGCTAGGATCGCCGAGCATAAAAAATGGCACAATCGCGCCTTCGCCCTTTGTGCGTAAATCAGCGAACAGTGTTTCGTAACGTCCCATGTTTATGCCTGGCCCTTCTCGTCAGTTTCTTCGGCGGCTTTTTTCTGTGTGGCGTTGTCATCGGCATAGCGTTGCCAGGCGCCAGTCTCATCTGCCAAATCACCTAAGACGTGCCGCACATGATCGATGTCTTTATCACCGCGACCGGATAGTGAGACCACGATGGAGATGTCTTCGTCTTTACGCTTCAGGGCATACGCCAGCGCGTGCGAAGACTCTAGCGCCGGAATGATGCCCTCTTTCTGCGCCAGCAGTTGGAAGGCTTCCAGCGCTTCGGCGTCGGTAATGCCAACATAGGTCGCACGACCGCTGGCGTGTAGGTGTGCGTGCTGTGGTCCGACACCGGGATAGTCCAGCCCGGCAGAAATCGAATAGGACTCATCGACCTGGCCCTCGGCATTGCGCATCAGGTATGAGCGCGTGCCATGGAGAATTCCGACGGTCCCCTGCGTGATAGTGGCACCGTGTCGTCCGGAGTCCACTCCTTTACCGCCCGGCTCGGCACCGACGAGTTCGACGTCTGGCTCGTCGATGAAGTCTGCGAACATACCAATTGCATTCGATCCACCGCCGACGCAAGCCACGACGACGTCGGGAAGCCCGCCTGTGCGTTCAATCATTTGTGCTTTCGCCTCGGTGGAAATCACACGGTGGAATTCTCGCACGATGGTTGGGAATGGGTGCGGACCTGCCGCGGTGCCGAGCAAATAGTGCGAGTCCTCAAAGGTGGCGGTCCAATCGCGCAAAGCCTCGTTCACGGCATCCTTCAGTGTGCCGGAACCGGTTTCCACGGAGACCACTTTGGCCCCCATGAGTTCCATGCGGAACACGTTGGGTGCTTGCCGACGCACATCCTCGGCGCCCATATACACCACGCACTCCAGATCAAGCAGCGCGCAAGCTAAGGCCGTCGCGGTACCGTGTTGGCCCGCGCCGGTTTCGGCAATCACGCGTTTTTTGCCCATCCGCTTGGCTAGCAGCGCTTGGCCAAGCACTTGGTTGGTTTTGTGTGCGCCGCCGTGCACGAGGTCTTCGCGTTTCAGGAAGATGCGGGCTTTGCCACCTAGGCGGGTGGCTTCGGTTAATGGTGTCGGGCGGCCCAGGTAATCCTTGAGCAGACGTGCTAATTCATCCTTGAAGGATTGATCTTCCATCGCGTCGACGAAAGCACGCTCTAATTGATCCAGTGCAGGGATCAAGGATTCGGGGACGAATTGCCCGCCGAATTCGCCAAAATATGCCGGCAAAATTGTCGCACGTTCATTGCTCATGGTGTGTCCTAGTCTCGGGATTCTGGGTAGTCGTGGGGTTGTGTGTA
>ERZ1023210.157-NODE-157-length-12841-cov-5.060770_pt1 | contig 12841 bp, 13 predicted proteins | sample MGYA00380446_ERZ1023210 | MGnify/ENA primary metagenome ERZ1023210 (study PRJEB33173, sample SAMEA4830300) | metagenome | study: EMG produced TPA metagenomics assembly of the PRJEB25223 data set...
GCATTGGGTGCGCCTGGCCTCAGCGGTTTTCGTTTCCAGCCGTCATATTCTATGCATCCGATTTTGGCCGCTGGTACACACACAGAATTTCTTAACGTTCCGCGGCGAGCAGATTTCACCGTCGATATCGACTCCGCACTGGCTACAATCGCCGAACACCGGCCGTCGGTCGTGTTTATTACGACGCCCAATAACCCGACTGGTACGCCCACTAGTTTGGGCGAAATTGAGCAGCTGTGTCAGGCTGCCCATGCTGCCAACGGCATTGTGATTGTCGACGAAGCGTACGCGGAATTTTCTGCAAGCCCGTCGGCTACAACGCTGATCGCCAAGTATCCAGCCACATTGGTGGTCTCGCGCACAATGTCGAAAGCCTTCGATTTTGCGGGGGTGCGGCTGGGCTATTTTGTTGCCGATCCAGCCTTCGTGGAGGCCGTGCAGTTAGTACGTTTGCCGTATCACCTTTCGGTGTTGACACAAGCTGCCGCCCGCGCAGCTTTGCGCCATGCTGATGAGACGCTGGCCGACGTCGGCAAGCTGATCGAAGGACGCCGTCATGTGGTTGCCGGGCTGGAAAAGTCCGGCTATACCGTGATGCCCAGCGAAGCAAATTTTGTGTTTTTCGGAAAATTCACTGAACAACACGAAATTTGGCAGCAGTTTTTGGATCGTGGGGTGTTGATCCGTGATGTCGGCGTTGCTGGATATTTGCGGGCGACGATCGGTACACCAGAAGAAAACGAAGCCTTTTTGCAAGCAGCACGGGAGGTGCAGCGATGAGCGTACGCATTGGCACGCATCAACGGGCCACGAGTGAATCTGATATCTCGGTAGAAATTAACCTGGACGGCCCAGCAGCAGCCGATATTGCCACTGGTCTGCCGTTTTTTGACCATATGCTTACTGCTTTTGCCGTGCACGGTGGCTTTGGGTTGCAGGTTGCGGCTCGTGGCGATATTGCAGTAGACGCTCATCACACTGTGGAAGATACCGCGATTGTTTTAGGCGAAGCTTTTGCGAAGGCGCTCGGAGATAAAGCAGGAATTACCCGTTTTGGCCAGCAGCAGTTGCCGATGGATGAAGCGCTGGTAGAAGCCGTGGTGGATATTTCTGGTAGGCCGTATTGCGTGTTTCGGGGAGAACCGGAGCATTTGGTGCACCAGATCATTGGCGGCCACTACGCAACGGTGATGAACGAGCATTTTTTTGATACTTTCGCCAAGCACGCGGGGCTGACTTTGCATGTTCGCTGCCATTATGGTCGCGACCCGCATCACATCACCGAAGCAGAATTCAAGGCGGTGGCCCGAGCCTTGCGTGCCGCGGTGCAGATTGATCCGAAGCAAGCTGGCCATATCCCGTCTACTAAAGGTGCGCTGTAATGGCGAATCTATCGGTCTTAATCACATTTTTGTTTGCCGGTTTGCTCGCTGGCGGTGCCGTCAGTGCCTATCGTGCCGGTGCCAAAGCCTGGACGATTATTGCTGCTGTTGCTGCGCTGTCAGTGATAGTGCTGGCTATATGGATGATGATTATGCAGATGCCGTAAGCTGCGAAAAGTAGGTGAGCGACAGCACTGCGTAAAGCGAGGAGGCGATGCCGACGATGAGTCAGCAGCATGGTGGTGACAACAACGACCAGCGTGAGCAGACTACTGGTGATGAGCAACCGCGGGTAGTCCAGTCGTCGGCGGGCTCGATCTGGAAAGTTCCCGGGTTTAGCTCCACGATGGTGGCGATTGGCGCTGCTTTCGGCGCGTTTTCTTTGCTGTTACCCGTGTTGCCTCTGGCGGTGCTTGATTCGGGAGGTTCTGCCACTCTTGCCGGTGGTGCTACCGGTTCGTTCATGGCTGCGACCGTCGCCATCCAGATCTTTACTCCGCAGTTGGTGCGTAAGTTTGGCTATAACCCGGTGATGATGGTTGCTGCCTTCATGCTGGGAGTACCCGCACTGGGGCATTTGTTAGGGATGGAACCGTGGGTGGTGCTGCTGTTTTCTGCTTTGCGCGGTACCGGATTCGGTGCCTTGACCGTTGCGCAGTCCGCCTTGATCGCAGAGCTAGTGCCTATTCGACTGTTGGGTAAAGCCACTGGAATTTTGGGCGTATTCGTTGGTGGTGCGCAAATGGTGTTCATGCCTGTGGGCTTGATGATGGGCGACGCCTGGGGCTATCACACGGTGTATTATCTGGCAGCGATCACCGCTTTGATTGCGGTTGCCATGATTGTTCGGTTGCCGAAGCTATTCCCGGCCACCGCGGATGAAGACAACACCGGTGTTGTGCACGTATCCATGTGGAAATTAGTGCTCGTGCCCGCGCTGGCGATGACTAGTATCTCGATGAGCTATGGTGTGGTCTCGTCGTTCTTGCCAGCTTCGGTTCGTGAAGCGGACCCGGCTACTGGTGCTGTTCTGGCCGGTTTCATGCTCTCGTTAATCGGGGCGATGACCTTCATCTTCCGTTTGGTTTCCGGCACGGTTGCCGACCGCACCGGAAAGCCGGGCATGTTGATGATCCCCATGCAGGTTCTTGGATTGTTCAGCATGTTGTTGATGGCCGTTGCGACTTATGCCGGCTGGTCGATCTGGTGGCTGGTTTTGTCCGCACTGCTTTTCGGCGCCGCCTTCGGTGCCATGCAAAACGACGCGTTGCTGTCTATGTTTGATCGCCTACCGCGACACAAATTCTCTGAGGCTTCGGCCGTGTGGAATATTTTTTATGACGCCGGTACTGGGCTTGGTTCTTTGGCTCTCGGCGCTCTGGTTGCCGGTTATGGTTATGCCGGAACTTACCTTGCGGCTGCGGGAATCGTTTTCTTATTAATGATTCTGACCAGCCTGGATGCTTTCATCGGTAAGCATCGGACTACCGAATATCACCATATCCGTGGGCGTTTGCGGCAGGTGCCGGGAGCTCGCACGGCGGGCCGTGCGTGGCGTGTCTCCCGCAGGGGTGCTTCCCGTTTGCGGTTTGGTAAGAAGTCATAGCCTAAACTGTCAGGCATGAGCCCGACTGTTGCCCTGCTTGATTATGGTTCCGGAAATATCCGTAGTGCTTACCGCGCCCTTGAACACGTTGGTGCGGACGTAGAAATTACCAAAGATCCGCAAATTTGTCTGAACGCAGACGGCCTACTCGTGCCGGGGGTGGGCGCGTTTGCTGCGTGCATGCGTGGGCTGCATGAGGTGCACGGCCCCCGGATCATCGGCCAGCGCCTCGCCGGTGAGCGTCCGGTGTTGGGGATCTGCGTGGGCATGCAGGTGTTGTTTGAACACGGTGTGGAACATGACGAAGCCGCTGATGGTTGTGGTGAATGGCCGGGCACCGTCGAACGATTGCAGGCGCGGGTATTGCCGCACATGGGGTGGAATACCGTGCAGCAACCCGATTCGCCCATGTTTGCTGAGCTTTCCGACGACGAACGCTTCTATTTCGTGCATTCTTATGGGGTGCGCACCTGGGAATTAGACGGCACTGATTTTGCAGCTCCGCCGCGGGTTGCTTGGTCTGAGCATGATGGCGATCGTTTTGTGGCTGCTGTCGACAACGGTGCGTTGTGGGCAACACAATTCCATCCAGAAAAATCTGGTGCGGCTGGTTCGCAGTTGCTGCGGAACTGGATTAACACGCTATAACAGGCTGCATACCGTGCTAAAAGAACAAGAAAGAAGCTGTCATGATTTTTAGTCTTCTCCCCGCTGTTGATGTTGTCGATGGCCAAGCTGTTCGCTTGGATCAAGGCGCTGCTGGCACAGAAAAATCATATGGTGATCCGATTGCTGCTGCTCGCCGTTGGCAAGAGCAGGGTGCTGAGTGGATCCACTGCGTTGATTTGGATGCGGCCTTCGGGCGTGGCTCCAACCACGAGTTGTTGGCGCAGATTGTGGCCGAGGTGGGGGTCAACATTGAGTTAACCGGTGGTATTCGTGATGATGCATCTTTGCAGCGAGCTCTAGCTACCGGTGCGCGTCGCGTGAATATTGGTACTGCCGCGCTGGAGCAACCGGCATGGATCGAGCGAGTTTTAGCCGAGCATGCCGATGTCGTCGCGGTGGACCTCGCGGTGTTGCGCGATGAATCGGGTGAATGGCGTACTCGCGGTCGCGGTTGGGAAACTGACGGCGGGGACCTGTGGGAGGTGCTGGAACGTCTAGACGCAGCCGGCTGCCGACGCTTCGTTGTTACTGATGTGTCGAAAGACGGTACGCTGACTGGCCCCAATATCGATCTGTTGCGGGAAGTTAGTGCAGCTACTGAAGCAAATATTACGGCTTCGGGTGGGATTTCTAGCTTGGACGACGTGGCCGCCGTCGCCAAGCATGCCAGTGAAGGAATAGATTCCGTGATTATTGGGAAAGCGTTGTATGAGGACCGTTTTAGTTTGTCAGCGGCACTCGAATTGGTGGATGGACTAGTAAGCAAGACCACACGTGGCTAAGATCGGGTTTTAATGGATGCATCCGAGAGCACTGCACGTGAGTCGAAAGCATATGAGACGAGTACGCAAGAATCACTGCAGTACCTAGCAGAGTTGGAAGAACTCCTAGGCAAGGCCGAGGAGATGTTTCGTGCTGGCTTCGGCACTGCGTCCGCTCGCAGAAAGTCCGGGGGATCGCCGGTCACCACTGTCGATTTCAGGATTGAAGAATATTTGCGCGACACATTGCAGGGCATCGCTGGGGCTACGGTCTGTGGTGAGGAGCACGGCGGTGAGATTGGAGCAGAACCTGCATGGGTGATTGATCCGATCGATGGCACTGCGAACTTCGCGGCGGGTAATCCGATGTGTGCGATTAATGTTGCCTTGGTGGCGAATTACCGGCCGGTGGTTGGCATGATTGCATTGCCGCTGCTGCACAAGCGTATTAGCGCAGTAGCTGGTGGGGGAGTGCTGCGAAACGGGGAGCATTTTGTGCGCCATCGACCGCATGGGCACGTTGGGGCGTCCAATGTGGGGTCAGCTGCGGTGGATCAGGTTTCCGCGCACCGCCGTGCACAAATGTTGGAAGACATTGTTTCGCAGGGCCTATCCACCCGTATTACTGGTTCGGTGGGCCTCGATTTGGCTTTTGCTGCTGAAGGAATTTTTGATGGCATTATGAATTTTTCACCGTTCCCCTGGGATAATGCTGCGGGGGCGTTGTTGAACGCTGAGGCCGGGTTGGTGGTCACGGACCTGGAAGGTCGGCCGTGGACGACGCGTTCGCATGGCATCATTGCTGGCAGGGCCGATATTCATCATCGCTTGCACCGTTTACTACGAGAGAACTAGCGGCTCGGCTCAGGTCTAAAAAGTACCGTAAATACGGTAAATACAGTCATAAATAACGGTCAGAAACAATGGCCAGAAATCTCGGTCAGAAACACCGGCCAGAAAATTCGGTTGGAAATACTAGAAGAGGGGCAGTGCTCATGAGCCTGGCAACGCGGGTGATCCCGTGCTTGGATGTAAAAGATGGCCGCGTGGTCAAAGGCGTAAATTTTACCGGCCTGCGTGATGCCGGTGACCCTGTGGAACTCGCTCGTCGCTATGAGGCTGAGGGGGCAGACGAGCTGACTTTCTTGGATGTTTCTGCTTCTCAGCAGGGGCGCGGCACCATGTTGGAAGTGGTGCGTGCGACTGCTGAGCAAGTGTTCATTCCTTTGACCGTGGGCGGTGGGGTGCGTAGCGCTGCGGACGTGGATGAGTTATTGCGTGCCGGTGCAGATAAAGTCTCGATTAACACCGCGGCTATTCATCGTCCAGAGTTGCTCCGCGAGCTGTCGCGTCGTTTTGGTTCGCAGTGCATTGTGCTTTCGGTGGATGCGCGTAGGGTAGCCGGAAATCCAGTAGCTGACATGCCTTCGGGTTTTGAAGTCACTACCCATGGTGGTTCGAAATCCGCAGGCCTCGATGCCGTGGAATGGGTGCGTACGGGCCAAGAACTTGGGGTCGGCGAGATTTTGCTGAATTCCATGGACGGCGATGGTACGAAAGCTGGTTTTGATCTCGAGCTGATCACCGCGGTGCGCAAGCACACGAATTTACCGGTAATCGCTTCGGGTGGGGCCGGCGCTGCGGAACATTTCCCACCGGCGATCGCGGCTGGTGCCGATGCGGTGCTTGCGGCGTCGATTTTCCACTTTGGGGAGGTCACTATCGATCAGGTTAAAGCCACCATGGTGACTGCGGGATTGACGGTGCGACGATGAGCACACAAGATAACCCCGCTGATTACGAGTTGGATCCGGCCGTCGGCAAGCGGCTTAAACTCAATGCTGCCGGTTTGCTTCCGGTGGTGGTGCAGGCAGCCGATACCGAGGAAGTGCTCATGCTGGCGTGGATGGATACTCATGCGTTGGCTTATACGCTGGCGACACGCCGTGGCACCTATTATTCGCGCTCTCGTCAGGAATACTGGATTAAAGGTTTGACTTCCGGCAATACCCAGCAGGTGGAGTCGGTGGCGCTGGATTGTGATGGCGATACGGTGCTGTTACGAGTTCGACAAAGTGGGGGCGCTTGCCACACGGGTGATCGCACATGTTTCGATGCTGACGTTTTGCTAGCCTAAAATAATGTTTTCGCATCGGGTTTCTGCGCTGTTTTTGGGCTTGGGCGCTGCTGGTCTGTGGGGAGCGTCCCGGATGGATTGGGTGGTTGCTGACACCGCCGATGATTTGGCGGGGGATCGCTCAATTGCGATTAGTGGCGGGCAGTGGTCCATGGAAACCACCGCGCTTGCTTTGGTTATGTTGGCTGGGTGTGTTGCTGGCTTAGCGTTGCGGCGCTTAGGGCGTCGTGTGGTCGGTGTTATTTCTGCTCTGGCTGCCATTGGTGCTAGTTGGGCTGGCTTGACGATGTTGGCGGGGACCCCGGATCCGGAGCGTGCTCGCAATGTGCTGCGCGCGGCCGCCACGAATGAAACCGCGGTGAATGCGGAAGGCATTAGCGAATGGGCCCACGTGGTGGCAGTGGAGCCAAATGTTGGCGGCCCGGTGTTGAGCTTGCTGGCCTGTGCTGTGGCGTTGTTTGCCTCGGTGCTTTTCGCTATGCGGCCGGGAGTAGATCCTGCTGCAGTGAACAAATATGAGCGGAAAGCTGCGCCTGAGGAAAAGCTTAAGCGTGAGATGCCAGAAAGCCCCGATTCTGGACGCGTGTTGTGGGATGCGCTGGATGCCGATATCGATCCGAGCGAGCGCCCAAGCGGTGAGACGTCTTCTGATAATCGTAGGCTAGACGACCGCTGATTGCTGTGGGATACTCAAAGCATGATTCTGCGCATGATGGGTGCGCGTACACGAAGGGGTGGTAGCTGGTGACAACCGTGCTGGCAGCCGATGCCATCGTGGCTGAAATACTTGCCGACGTCGCCGCTCGTGAAGCCCACGTATCGTTTGCGGATATCAAAGCGCTTTCGCGGTCTGTGCCCAGCCCGCGACCGGTAGTCGCAGAGTTGATTCGCCCTGGTTGTAGCATTATGGCGGAAATTAAACGTGCCAACCCTGTGTCGCATGTGCACGGTGGCAATGATTGTGCAGTTCGCGCAGATGCGCCGAGTTTGCTTGATTTCGATGCTGTGTCTTCGCTTGCCGACGTCGCCGGCTTGGCGCAAGGATTCGCGCAAGCCGGGGTGGCGGCGGTCGCTTGCCAGACAGAACAGCTGCGTTTTCGTGGGTCCTTGGAAGATATGGCTACTGCCCGGGCCGCTAGTTCCGTCCCTATGCTGTGCCGGGACATCATAGTGGACCCCTACCAAGTGCATGAAGCCCGCTTTTTTGGTGCCGATATGGTTCCGCTGCAGGTAGAGCTATTAGCGCAAGCACGTTTGGTGGCATTGGTTGATCGCATCGAAAGCCTGGGGATGACGGCATTGGCAGAAGTGCGTAGCCCGGAACAAGCCCAGCGTGCGGTTGCCGCTGGGGTAAAAGTCGTCGGTATTAATGCCCGTGGCTTGCATTCGCGGCACTTAAATCCGAATCGATTTTCCGCTATTGTGCCTTGCTTGCCCAGTGATGTGGTGCGTATTGGCTTAGGCGGGGTAATGAGTGTCCGCGAAGTTTGGCGTTACGCCGGTTGGGGAGCGGATGCGGTGTTGGTAGGGGAAGCTCTCATGGCTGCGCCGCACCCGGCGGTGCTGGCCCGTGATCTGGTGGCAGCCGGTCTGCACCCAGCATGCCCTGTCTGGCGTAGTTGAGCGCACCATTTGGCCATTGCTGTTTGCGGTAGCACCGCGCCTATCTGTCCGCAGCATTGGCCTGACTTAACGCGCTGGATTATGCTTTCTGGGCTTATGGCAGAATCCTAAGGCATGGCTACAGATTTTTTGGCGAATATTCCGTCTCCGCCGCAGGGGGTGTGGCAGTTGGGGCCACTGCCTTTGCGTGCTTATGCCTTGTGCATCATTGCAGGCATTATCGTCGCGCTGTATATCACGCAGGCTCGTTATGTGCGGGTTGGGGGCGACTCCAACGTGGTGTGGGACGCGGCGATTCTGGCGATTCCTGCTGGGGTGATTGGCGGCCGTGCTTATCACGTGATTACGGATCACCATAAGTATTTTTGTGCGGATTGTGACCCGGTGGATGCTTTGCGGATCACTAATGGTGGTTTGGGTATTTGGGGTGCGGTTGCATTGGGCACTGTTGCTGTGGCGGTGATGTTTAAAATTCGTGGAATTCGCCTGGCCCCATTCGCCGATGCTGCGGCTCCGGCCATTGTGCTGGCGCAGGGCATTGGGCGTTTGGGTAACTGGTTTAACCAGGAGTTGTACGGTCGAGCTACTGATGTTCCGTGGGCGTTGGAGATTTACCAGCGCGTGGATGAAAACGGCAATTATGCCCCGGTTGCTGGAACATCCACGGGTGAGGTCATCGCGACGGTACACCCGACCTTCCTTTATGAGCTGTTGTGGAACGTTGCGATCTTTGCCTTCTTGTTGTGGGCGCACAAGCGCTTCCGTTTGGGCGGCGGGCAAGTCTTCGCGTTGTATGTGGCGGGCTATACCGCAGGTCGGTTCTGGATTGAGCTGATGCGTTCCGACGAAGCCACGTTGTTATTCGATGCAGTGCGTGTGAACGCGGTGGTTTCTGTGGTCGCTTGTGCTCTTGCGATCGTTGCCTTGGATGTACTGGGCAAGCGCTTCCGTCGCCAAGTTCAGGAGGGCGTGGTGGATCCGGCGGCTCCTGCGAAACCGGAAAACTCTGACTAGCGGTGTGCTAAGCGGGTAAACTTAGGCGACGTGGACAGACGAACAAAGATTGTATGCACACTTGGACCAGCCGTCGCCAGCCAGGAAGCCATTTCGGGCCTGGTCGCTGACGGGATGAACGTTGCTCGCCTGAACTTTTCGCATGGTGAACACGAAGATCACCAACGCAATTATGAATGGGTGCGCCAGGCCGCCGCGAAAAGCGGTAAGGCTGTTGGTGTGCTGGCTGATCTACAAGGCCCGAAGATTCGCCTGGGCCGGTTTGCTGAGAATGAGACCTATTGGGCAACCGGCGAAACGGTGCGTATCACTGTCGATGAGGTGGAAGGCACCCATGATCGGGTGTCGACCACTTATAAAAATCTTGCCGACGACGCCCGCCCGGGTGATCGACTATTGATTGATGACGGCAAAGTTGCCGTAGAATGCGTTGAAGTCGACGGTACCGATGTGGTTTGTCGTGTGACTGAGGGCGGCCCGGTATCCAATAACAAGGGCGTTTCTTTGCCCGGAATGAATATTTCCGTGCCGGCGCTGTCGGAAAAGGACGTTGAAGACTTACGCTTTGCGTTACGCCTAGGCGTGGACTTTATTGCGTTGTCGTTTGTGCGCTCACCATCGGATGTGGACTTAGTTCATGCGATCATGGATGAAGAAGGCCGCCGCCTACCAGTGATTGCGAAGTTGGAGAAGCCTGAGGCCGTTGACGCTTTGGAGTCCATCATCTTGGCTTTTGATGCGGTTATGGTTGCCCGTGGCGATCTGGGCGTGGAAGTCCCGCTGGAGCAGGTGCCGCTGGTGCAGAAGCGCGCGATTCAGATTGCACGCGAGAATGCGAAGCCGGTGATTGTGGCCACCCAGATGTTGGATTCGATGATCGAGAATTCACGCCCGACCCGAGCAGAAGCCTCCGACGTGGCCAATGCGGTGCTCGACGGTGCTGATGCGGTGATGCTGTCGGGAGAAACTTCCGTGGGCGTAGATCCGCACAACGTGGTCCGTACTATGGCGCGCATTGTGCTGGAAGCCGAAACCATTGGTGAGCTGCCTGATCTGGGGCATATCCCACGCACCAAACGCGGTGTGATTGCGTATTCTGCCCGCGACATCGCTGAGCGTTTGAACTCCAAGGCTCTTGTGGCGTTTACTACCTCGGGCGATACGGCTAAGCGTTTGTCGCGTCTGCGATCCCAGCTGCCACTGTTGGTATTCACCCCGCACGAGTCAGTGCGCTCACAATTAGCACTGACATGGGGCGTGGAGACATTCTCGTGTCCGGAGGTCGCTTCTACCGACGAAATGCTGCACGTGCTGGACCGCCAGTTGGTTAAGGTCGATGGTTATCACCGCGACGACGTAATCGTGCTGGTCGCTGGTACTCCACCTGGGGTCGAAGGCAATACCAACATGGTGCACGTCCACGCGATCGGCGAAGACGTGCGCATTACGCCACAGAACTAAATGGCAAAAACATGAGCGCGCAATAATCAGGGCAAATGCTCTAAGTCGTTACGAAACTCAGCAGTGCACCGGCACCCGCAAGGGTGGTTGCGTGCACTGTTGGTTTATATTCGGGCACAAAGTTCGCCTGGTGATTGACTGGCACATCTGTGTCTATGGTGCCGCGGGCGGCGGCCTCATCCCACAGCTGGCGTGGCGTCGAACCCACGAACCAGAACAAGTAAGGCACGTTCCATGCCTTCGGCAAATAGGTGAAATCTTCCGAGACAGTGGAACGCTGCGCTGTTACGCTCTGCTCACCAAGAGTCGCGTCAAGTGTTCCACGAACACGGTCAAAAACTGCGTCGTTGTTATCAACCACCTCGCCGTGGGCATAAAAATGATAAACAGGTTCTTTCGTGGAACCAGAAGCATCGACTTCTGCTTGCACCACACGCTTGAGCGCAGCGTATACGCGTTCTGCTAATTCCTCGTCGTAATAGCGGGTGTTGAGCACCAGCTCCGCGCTGTCCGGAATGATGTTGTTGGTATCGCCCGAGCGCAGAGTGCCCACGGAAATCACGAAAAACTCATCGGGTGCGACCTCCCGGCCGACGATTGCCTGCAAACGAGTAACGATCATCGCAGCCGTATACGTTGGATCAATCGACTTGTGCGGCATCGATGCGTGGGCGGACTTGCCAAAGATAGTGACCTTGATGGAATCGCAACCCGCCATTAACGGACCGCGCCGGGTTTGTACTTCGCCTGCGCGCCCAGGCATGACGTGCTGGCCCAGGCACACATCCGGGGTGGGGAGCTTGTCGACGAGATCGTCCTCGATCATGAGCTTGGCACCGATGGAGGATTCTTCGGCGGGTTGGAATAACGCAATGACTGTACCGGCCCAATGCTCGCGGAGATTGTCCAAGATTGCCAGCGCACCAAGCAGGGCAGTGGTGTGCATATCGTGCCCACAGGCGTGCATGTTTTTGCCATCGACAAACAGCGCATCAAAATCCGCGCGCATGAGGGCAGTGGGAGTTTCCTCTGTGGCTTGGTTGCGCATAACAGCGGTGATGCCGTGGCCCCCAATTCCGGTGGTCACCTCGACATCAAAGCGCTGGAGAGCGGCGTGAATGGCTGCGGCTGTGCGTTCTTCCTGGTGGGAAAGCTCGGGGTGTTCGTGGAGGTCGTCAAAAAAAGCTTGCTGCCAGGAAAGATCCGCGGTGTGGTTATTGAGAAGGTCGGCAATGTGTTGTGGATTGGGGCTGGCTTGTGAAGTTTTTGAGTACTGAGACATGCAAATAATGCTAGCTAAATAGCACGAGGATGAATGCAGAGAGAAAGTGTCCGAACTTGTCTTTTGAAAGGTGACACGACCATTACTGGCGAGAGCGGGGAGTGAGCGGAGTACCCCCGGTATAAGGTGGTGTGGTCCGAAGCGCATCTGGGCCAGTATGAAAATTTTACGGGTAAAAATCTGTTTGTGCAGCTCAGGTGGGTAATAATTTTTCTAAGCCGAGATTTTGTCTGCCCAGTAGGAAAATGTGTAGTAAACCCGAAAGATTTTCTCAGGTTTTCTTGTGTGGAATGTAGCAAAGCTATAACATTCTGGCTGTAAGTGTTATCAGCAGCTGGGCGTCGTCGTTCGGTTGAGACTTTCGTTAGGGGAAAGCGTTGTCAATTCCAAAATCAGTTAACCGGACGGTCAAGCGTCGTGGTCTCGCAATCGCAACTGCAGTTGCTGTTGCAGGCAGCGGCATCGTGGGCGCAAACTATGCATCCGGGCAGGACGCAAACGGTGGGGCAGTAACGGCAGCTGAGGAGAATGCGAACCAGGCACCCGCTGCTCAGGAAGTGTTTGATCGTGAAAAGCAGACAATCGATGCCCGTTTAACTGAGACGAAGAATCCAGAAGCGGTTGCTCAAGAAGTTGCTGGGAAATACAAAGATCAATTTTCCGGTGATGAAGCAGCCTTCGGCCGTTTTGAATACCAGCTTGAGCAGAAAGTAAAGCGCCACTTTACTGAACGTGTACATGACAATGACATTGATCTTGAGGATCCGTCGTACATTCTGCCCACTTGGGAAGAAGCTTTCAAAAAAGATAAAGAGACTAAAATTAAGTCTCGCTTGATTGAGACGAAAAACCCGGAGCAGGTGGGCAAGGCAATTGCTAACCAGTACCGCGGTGGCTTTGAGGATG
>ERZ1023210.158-NODE-158-length-12659-cov-6.532133_pt1 | contig 12659 bp, 7 predicted proteins | sample MGYA00380446_ERZ1023210 | MGnify/ENA primary metagenome ERZ1023210 (study PRJEB33173, sample SAMEA4830300) | metagenome | study: EMG produced TPA metagenomics assembly of the PRJEB25223 data set...
TGATCCGCAGGCCGATGGCGACGACAAACTTTCGACGATCGTTTTCGATGCTAACAATCCAAATGTTACGGGTACCGTGACGTTGTTCGTCGACGGTTACTTTCTGACCGATTTGCCAGTGAAAGACGGCAAAGCCACTTGGGATGAACAGTTGAGTCCGAAGCAGTCGGATATTCAGGCGGTCTTTACTCCGGATACTGGTGTTGCTGATTCCGAGAGCGTGGATGCTGAGGCCGCTGAAAAGCCGGTTGCCGTTACCTCTCCCCGCTGGATTTCAGCTCCGTTGGCATACTCGGCGGGCGAGGCTAAAGAGATCACCAGCGCAGAAAAATCTGGTTCATTGCCACAGGGAAATAACAAGCGGGACCTGAATATGCCACAGCCTGGAAAAGCGCTGGCTAGCAAAGATATTGATGTGCGTTATATTCCTGGTGATAAAGGAACTGACACATATTACTTTGAGGCGAAGGATCCGAATTTCCAAGGCTCATTCACCGGTGGCGTGTACAGCAAGCTGGAAGATGTTGAAAATAAGGGTTATCCAGTGTTGGGTATTGAAGGCCCCATCGTTGACGGTAAAGGGCATTTCACGATTCCGAAAGATTATCAGCCTGGTCCAGGAGGTGTGCTGTATATCAACGTGATCCCGCACCCTGCCTATCGCTTGGCGAATGCTAGGGGAGTCATCACGGAGAATTATGCTCCCGACCAAAAACATGAAGGTACCGTGCAGCTAGGGGATCGTCCTGCTGGGCCGGGACAGCAAGGTGACGTTCCCGGAGAAAATGGTGCTGGTTCGCAGCCGCCTGCGGATAACGAAAAGGAATTGCCGGAGACCCCGGATACTACTCCGGAAACCACGCCAGAAAATGCACCAGGTGTCCCGGAAACCACACCAGGCGATAACGCAGCTGCGCAGCAGGGCCGCGGGATGTGTGTCGGTAAGCATCTGTTGCATAGCGGACACGTGGATATCTTGGCGAAGCACAAAGGTGAGGGTTTGGACATCAGCCTGAAAGATGACACTCAAATTGTGGAAAAGAAAAACGTTGAGCGCCGGCTTGATGAAGTAGCGCTTGAAGTTCGAGATAACACGAAGCGTAAGCGTGGAACCTATTACAAGGATGCGAAATTCGATTTCATGGGTAAGCGGGAAGATGGCTTTTATTTCTTGCCGCAAAGCCAGCGCCAGAGTGTTATTTGGCCTGGGTATAACACTGAGCAAATCGATTACGACAAAATTGATGGCGCAGTGTCATTGAATTTACAGCCACGTAATGTTCCTGAAGGAGCAACCTGGGGCACCTATATCAACCATGATCTAGGGGAAGTGGATATTCTGTCTGATTCGACTAAGAATGATCACTCGATTGAAGCGTCATTTTCCTCGCATACACACATAAATTGGGTATTTTCCGATCCTGGTGTTTACACCTTTGACGCGAGCTATAGCGCGAAGCATAAAGACGGCCATGAGATGAAGTCCGAAAGCCAGGAATTTGTCATTACGGTAGGCAAGGATGCAAAGGAGGCCTGCACTGCACCAAAGCCAGGGGCAGGGCAGGAGCCAAACCAGCCGGAAGGATCGAAACCAGGGGCAGGGCAGGAAAACAAGCCAGAAAACGGTTCGGATGAACCCGCACCTGGAAAACCTGAGGGTGAGTCAAAGCCGCAGGCGCCAAAGCCCGGTGAGCCGGAAGCTCCGGGCAATCCAGACACTCCGAAACAACCAGAAGAGTCCATTAAGCCGGAAGCTCCGAAAGATCCGAAGCCGAGCCAGCCGGAAAAGCCGCAACCACCAAAGCAACCGGAAACCCCGAAGAAACCAGAGAAGCCGGAAACCCCGAAGAAGCCGGGCAACCAATCCAAGCCAGGCGGTTGGTCACCGGAAAACTTCTTCTCGAATTTCAACCCAGTGCACCTGCTAGCACCAGTGTTGGGCATTGTGTTCATCGCGCGGATGGTTGCGCTGTTCTTCGAATTGCAGCCGCAGGTTGCAAACTTCTTTGCGCAGGGCATCCCAGGGCTTCCGAAGTGGAGAAAGTAGTGAAGAGCTGAAACGCTTTCTTCACGTATTGGGCCTTTGTTCATAATTTCTGTATGACACACGGCAACCTTAAGCCTTGTTGCAAACTGCTTTCAGTTACGGTATTTTGACACCACTCCTGAAAAGCGGATTCATTTTTAATAAAGAAAGGCTTATGAGTCATGGCCCCACAGCTTCGTCGCTCGCGCGCGACAGGGCGGCGTAGTCGCAATATCCGATTAGCGGTTGCAGTTACCGCGGCCCTCAGCACTACTTTTGCTGGGTTGCCAGCAGCAACCGCTGGCCCAGATGACGGCAAAAAGATTCTCACCAGAGAACACATTGATGCGCCGTATACCGTGCGGGATGAAGCCGGGGTGTTTGACCTGTACGCACATAATAACGAGGGAGCACACAAGTTCTCAGAGTCGGCAATCTGGGTTGGTAAAGGCTATAACGGTGACGGCGCTGATAAGAAGCAGCAATACCAGTTCACGGTGACTGATAATGAGCGCCTGAGCTATTTAGGCACCCCAGGTGATACCTACGTGTATTCGCCAGAAACCCCATTGGGTGGACGGCAAGACCCAGCATGGCTTGGTTATGGTGCAGACAAAGACTTAAACGTCGACGATATGCTGAACGGTCGGGTATCGCTGGATCTTCTGTCGGTTGATGGGCCAGGCGAGGTAGAACAACTGCAGTACCGGTCCGGGCAAGCGATCGATGTGCTGCGTCTTTTGGGCACCAGCGCATCGTCGCCACGTTCGATTTCGATTGAGCCCGGCGAGCACAACCACATCGGAACCGTATTTACTAAACCCGGACGATATGAGCTGAAGTTTCAAACCAGCGGCCTGCGTAAAGACGGCACTTATGTGGCATCCGAACCACGAACCATGGTGATTCAGGCGGGCGGACAGCAGCCGAAGGCCGAGGCCACAACGCCTTTACAGCAACGCTACAATCAGGCGCGCACAGCAAATCTTGCAGAGGCCAACTATCGGTTAAGCGTTGCGAAAAAAGCGGACCCCACTGTCGACGGTGACGACAAACTTTCCACCATCTCGTTCGATGCCGGAAACCCGGAACTTTCGGGTACCGTGACGTTATTCGTCGACGGCTATTTCCTGACCGACCTTGAGGTTGAAAACGGTAAAGCCTCCTGGGATGAATTGTTGAGCGCCCAAGAATCTAATATCCAAGCGGTGTTCACCCCGGATGATGAGGCTTCGGCGCACTGGATTTCCGCACCGTTGGCATATTCCGCAGGCCAGGCTGAGGTCACAACCACCTCGGACAATCATGCGGAGCAACTGCCCGCGGGCAAAAACCTGCGGACCTTCAACTTCCCGGCACCAAATACTGCGGTCACGAATGATGAGGTCACCGTGAAATATGTGCCCGGGGCTAATGGGGTCGGAGAAATCGTCGTCGAGGCGAAAGACCCGAAGCTACAGGGGCTGATTACGGGAGGAATCTACGAAAATGAAGAGTGGTTAGAAAAGGGCAACGCAGACCGGGAATTGGCGGGCACCTTTCAGGACGGCAAAGGAACGCTCCGGTTTGAAGAAGGGTACCTACCGGACAATGCGCTCCTGAAAATCGATGTCATTCCACATGCTGGATTTGGTCGTAAGGCTGCGTCCGGCATTGTCACAGACAAATTCAATGCCGGAACCAGCGCCGAGGCGACCTTCCGCTTGGGCAAGATCGATGGCTCGCTAGAGCCTGAGCTGCAAAGACCAGGACAAACTGGCCAAGGAGATGCTGACACGGAAAATCCGGGTGCGCAAACCCCAGGCGCAGAACAGCAGGAACCGCCAAAGAACCATGAGCAGCAGGGCAGTGATGAGCAGGCTGGGCACCCAGTTTGTGAGGACAAGATCCTACTCAACCGCGGCCACGTCGACATTCTGGGTAAGCGCACTAAAGATGGCCTTGATATTGCGTTGAAAGACGATACACGGCTGGCCGCAGATAAATCTGTGGAACGCTCCTTGGAGGATGTCGCTTTTGTCATCCGGGACAATGCGAAACGGAAGCGCCCGGAGCAACTGAGCGACGAAAAGTATAACTTCATTGGCGAGAAAGGCAGTGAGTTTTACTATTTGCCGCAGGCTCAGGACAAAGCCGTCTTGTGGCCGGGGTATAACACCGAAGCTATTCCGGTACAGGACGAATTCGACGGCCCAGTAGCTCTGAACCTAGTTCCACGTGAAACACCGGAAAACTCCAGCTGGGGTGTGTTCATCGATAAGGGGTCTTTCGGAGGCGATCATGAGATTCTTGCCGACTCCACCAAACAGGATTATTCGATTGAATCCCATTACTCGGCGCACACCCATGTGCACTGGGCTTTCTCTCATCCGGGAATCTACACCTTCGACGCCAGCTACAGCGGCAAGACGAAAGATGGCAAAGAACTGAAGTCTGATAGCCACGAGCTCATCGTCACCGTTGGGGAAGAGGCATTGGAGACGTGCAAGACCGCTCCGGCACCAAAGCCTGATCAACCAAGTCAGCCAAGCAAACCGAATGCACCGAGCCAGCCAAGCCAGCCAGGCACCCCGGGCAAACCTGAGACCCCAGAAAAACCCGAGAAGCCAGGTGCTCCAGAAAGCGGTAAGAAGCCAGAAGCTCCGAAGGATCTAGACAAGCAGTCCACCCCGGGCAGCTCGTCACCAAAGGGCTTCTTCTCTAACTTCAATCCGGTTCACTTGCTAGCACCAGTTCTGGGCATCGCGTTCATTGCCCGCATGGTCGCTCTGTTGGCGGAATTGCAACCGCAAATCGTTAACTTCTTTACTTCAAAAATGCCAAATATTCCCGGAAAGTAATCCTTCATGACCGCACTGAAAATCCAGTCACCTAGGCAGGACGTGGCTCGACCAGCGTCGGCACGACCGTTCTCATCGCAGCCGGTACAAAAAGCCTCCGCGTTGCTTGCTGCCTTGGTGCTGTGTTGGGTAGCCGCGTTTGCCCCGCGCGCCATGGCCCAAACTTTTGATCGTGGGCACGTTGACGTGTTCTACGTCACCTCACATGGTGGCGAGCTCTCGCTGTCGATGAAAGAAGACATCACCGGTGGCGGAGTACAACGACCTGGCGACGACGTCGTCCTGCACGTCAGCGATGCTGCCTGGTCGGAAGCTACCGCAGGTGTCGATGGCATCGGCCAAGCGACGTACTTCCTGCCACAGTCACAAAACCATGACGTCATATGGCCGGGCTGGGACACCCAGCCGGTTGCAGCCGACGGCTACCAATCCATCGATTTCAACTTCCAAGAGGTTTCCGGCCCCGGCGAAGTCTATATTTTCGAAACCGAAGGTTTCGGTGGTATCAAATCTGTCACCGATGATGGCTCATATAACCTGCGTACCGGCTCTGTAATCAACCAGCCATACCCAGCGCACAAGCACATCAACTGGGCATTCACCCACCCGGGCACCTACCAGATGACGGTATATGCCAGCGCCAACGGACAATCCAGCAACGCGGTGACTTATACCTGGCAGGTTGGCGGGGAATCCGGCGATGCACCAGCACCTGCTGCACCCAGCGGAGGCCAAGCAGGTGGCCATGGTGGTGGACACAACGGCGGGGCAGGCCACGCAGGCAACCACCCTGCAGCTCCAGCTCCGCAGGGTGGCGGGGGAGCTGCCCCAGGACCACGTGCTGGTGGGGCACGCCCAGGCCCAGCACCGAAGGCAGCGCCACCGGCTGGATCATCTGGCGGTTCGTCGTCGGCAAGCAATTCTGGTTCCGGAAACGCACAATGCACCCCGGGCCTACAGCCGCAGATCAAAGACGACACCACCAGCCCAGCACAATGGCGTCCTGCACAAGGCGCGACGTTCTACCTGTCGTCGAATGCCGAGGTAAACCTACCCAGCAACGTGGGCACGGTGCCACAGGGTAAAGCTTGGATGATCGGAGCCACGCAGGTTGCCGGTGTTCCGTGGCTGGGTGCCAACACTCAGCACGAATCGATGCACGAGCACCTGGCATCCAGCGTGCGCTGGGATATCACCGGGTTTAGCGGACCAGGCCCAATGACCGTGTACTCGCAAGGCCAACTGGGACAGATCGTGGGTGAAGAATGGTTCCGTGCGGCTGGTGGCGGATACCAGGGCAGCAAAGCCATCCCGCGCAACACGCACGTGCACCCGAACTGGGTTTTCGGCGCGCCGGGGCATTACCAGGTCAACATCACCCAGTCCGCGCAACTGAACAACGGTAAGAAAGTATCCGGCAACGCGACGATCAACTTCGTGGTTGGGGGCAACAACCCTGGCGGAGCTTTTAGTGATGGCCACTTCGACCTGGGTGCGGTAGTGAACCCAGAAGGTGGCGAATGTGCCGGCGGTGGAGTTGCCGGTGGAGGAGCAGCCGGCGCTGCCAGTGGTGCAGGTGGAGACGCGGCTGCTGGCCAGGGGCTAAGCGAAGAAGAACTCGCCGCGCAGGGCTTGGCCGCCGACGGCACCCCGCTAGCAGCCGGTGGTTTTGGTGCCGGATTCGCTGGGCAGGATTCAAAGTTGTTTAATATCGCTGCGATCGTGCTTGGTCTGGGACTATTGTTCCTTGGCATCGCGGCAGCACATTATGCCGTGAAAAAGGCTAAATCTGCGGAAAACTCTGCAGAAAACACTGACGACCCCGGCGATGGTTCTGGAGGGCCTGGAACGGATGGTCCGCAACCACCGCAATCACCACAGCCTCCACAAGCACCGCAGACCGCGATGATCCCGCAGGTGTAGTACCGCAAACAAGGTTGTAGAAAGATTGAGTATGAAACACCGCCGCACCGCCATATCCGCGCAGCGCACTGGCGTTGCGCGGTGGTCTGGTAGCAAAAAACTGGGCTTGGGCTTGGCTGCCGCTTTGGCGATCACGGTGACTGCAGGTGGCGCCTATGCTTTCAGCGGGGCAAACGAGACTACGCGCACGGTGGGCGCAGCGCAGAATGAACCGCACCAGCACCGCCTGCAGGTTGTGGCCACCACGCCTATTCTCGCGGACCTGGTTTCGCACGTCGCTGGCGAGGACGCACAGGTAACCACATTGATCCCGGCAGGCAAAGACCCGCACGATTTCGAACCGACCTTGCGCACTGTACGTGAGGTCGCCTACGCGGATCTGGCCTTTGCCAATGGTCTGTTGCTGGAGCCACCCGCGCTCGCGGAGACGCTACGGCAATCCACTTCGGGGGAAGTCGTCGAGGTGGCTGACCTTTCGCCGTCCTACGGTGCAGAATTGATCCCGTTGGTGGAAAACGTGGCCCTGGATGCGGTTTGGTTGGGTTTACGCGTCCAAGGTGCGGAGCAATCTAACTCAGTGAAATTCCGCATGACCGATGCCCAGGGCCCAGGCGATGTAGCAGCCTATATCGTTTCGACGTTCGGCACCCCGGAACAGATCTTCCCGTCGGATTCCGGCATTGATCTTCCCGCAAACGCCCACACGCACGTGTCCTGGGCATTTAGCGAACCCGGTACCTACAAGCTTACTTTCGCGGCCCAAGGGCAGCCGGGTACCGAGGCAACACAGGAACAAACCATCACTGTTGCCGTCGGCGTGAACCCGGAAGAAGGCGCTCACGTTATCGATTCTGGTCACGTTGATATCACCGCAGATCTAGCGAACGGCACCATCAGTTTAAAAGACCACGACGCCCACTTTGACCCGGAAACCACCGTGCTTGCGATCCCGTCATCGACGCTGCAAGCCATCCCACCGGACCCGGCCTATCGCTTCCTGGGCCGGCCAGGCGCAGAAACTTACTTGCTGCCGCAAGCAGTGCTGGGCAAACACCTGCACGGTGAAATTGACCCCCATCTCTGGCACAACACCCGCAATGTTCGAGCTTACGTCGAGGTTATTGCAGAAAAACTGGCACAAGCCGACCCGTCGAACGGCCACCGCTACCAGCAGCGCGCCGAGGAATATAACCACCAGGTCCAGCTTGTCGACGAGCAACTGCACGCGGCCTACGACGCCATCCCGGAACACCGTCGCCACCTGGTCACTACGCACCATGGCTACACCTACCTTGAGCAGGGCTACGGCATTAATATCGCAGGTTTTGTTACCCCGAATGCCTCGATCGAGCCTTCCCCACGCGATGTGATTGCTCTGCAGCGCACGCTGGACAACTTGGATATTCCGGCGGTATTCGTCGAGCCGAACTCTGCTGCCTCCACTTCTACATTGGAAGAAACCGCGCGCCGGGCCGGGGCGCAGGTGTGCACGATCTACGGTGACACCTTGGATAAGGATGTGCCGACGTATTTAGATCTGATGCGTTTCAATGCGAATGAAATCAACCGATGTTTGGCCGACAGCTCGCCCCAATCAACCCCTCACACCAGTACAGATTCGAACTAACGAAAAGGAACTCTCATGTCACAGAAAACTTCGGTGCAAACTTCCCGCAAAGCCGCACTGCGCGCTCGTGCTTTTGGTGTAGCACTCGCTGCAGCCACCAGTATTGCTACTGGGTTTTTCCCGGCGACCCAACCAGCAGCAACTGCGCAGGGAAGTGATCTCTCGCAGGTGGTGACCGGTGATGAAGCCATCGCTCCGGAAGGCGAAAAAGTGGTCATCGAATCCGGGCACGTTGATATCGGTGCGATGGTGATCGACGGCGAATTAGAAATTTTTGCCCGCGATGATCGGAACCATCCACCAGTGTGGCGACACTTAGACGATATTGTGTTCCAGCTGCGGGATAACTCGGTGCAGACTTTGCCGGATAACGATGATTTCTCTTTCGTCGGCGCCGGTGCGAATGAACCAGCTTATGTAGTGCCGCAAACTGAAATTGTGGATGTGCCGTGGTTGGGTTGGAATACTCAGTCCCCAGCTCTGACAGATAACGTGCAAAACGGTGTGACCATGGATTTTGCGGGTCATTCTGGCCCTGGTGAATTCGCATTATTCCTACAAAACGGTGGTTTCGAAGCCCCGGATGTGCTGTGGTCGACGGCTGCTGGCAAGGCTGACGACTTTTTTGTAGAACTACACACCCACACCCACGCGAACTGGACTTTTACTGACCCCGGCGTGCATCAAATTGGCCTGCAGATTTCTGCTACCACTAACGATGGCCAAGAACTTTCTGCACAGGAAGCCGTGACCTTCGCGGTTGGCGAGGGGACCGACCCTGCCGAGGCACACAATGCAGTCTTTGATTGGGAAAATGCCTCCACTGGCTCTGGTGGCTTCCACATTTCTTGGTTGCTGGTCGGTGGCATCGGCATCGTAGTTGTGCTGGTAGCAGTTGGCGTCGTTAGTCGCGGAAAGAAGAAATAAACATGCACCCGCTTATATCCGTCGACAAGCTGCAGGTTTTCCTGGGCGGGCGCCAGGTAATTAGCGATGCCGCAATCGAGATCGCTTCCGGTGAATTCATCGGCCTGCTCGGGCCAAATGGTGCAGGAAAAACCACGTTTATGCGCTCCATTTTGGGGTTGGTCCCGGTGAAATCTGGGAATGTGCAGGTTAATGCTTCGATTGGCTATGTGCCGCAGCGGCACGACGTCGCCTGGGAGTTTCCCTGGAACGTTCGCAAAACTGTGCTTTCTGGGCGCACCGGTTTGATTGGTTGGTTCCGTCGTCCAGGCGCTGAGGATCACGATGCAGTGGAAGCCGCACTTGAGCTGACGAACTTGCAGGATCTAGCTCAGCGACCAATTGCGGAGCTTTCCGGTGGGCAGAGGCAGCGCGTGTTGTTGGCGCGCGCTTTGGCTACCCGCCCGGAGGTGTTGTTTTTGGATGAACCATTCACGGGGCTGGATGCGCCGAATACGGAGGGGCTATTAGATTTGTTTGCGCACTTGAGTTCGCAGGGCACGAGTATCGTGATGTCCAGCCACAATCTGGCTGAAGCCGTGCACACCTGCCACCGCGTGGTGTTGTTTAACAAGGGGATTATGGCCGATGGGCCTGCCGACGAGATCCGCGCGAACCCACAGATCTGGTCCGAGACCTTCGCCGTCGCGCCAAGCTCGCCGCTGCTATCTGCGATTGGGGTGGGGGCTAATGCCTAATTCTGTGATTTCTTTTCCGGAGTTCCTGATGGATCTCGCGAACCCACAGCTGGATTTTCTGGCGCGTGCGGTGGCGATTTCCGTGATTGCCGCGATTACGTGCGCGGTCGTCGGCTGCTATGTCGTGTTGCGCGGCATGGCCTTTATCGGTGATGCGGTTTCCCACGCCGTGTTTCCGGGCCTGACCATCGCGTTCGCCCTGCAGGTTTCCGTACTGCTGGGGGGTGCGGTGGCCGGCGCGGTGGTCGCGATTTTGATTGCGTTGTTTTCGCAGCGGCAAAATGTCCGCGAGGATTCCGTGATTGGTATTTTCTTCGCTGCTTCCTTCGCGGTGGGCATGGTGATCATCTCCCGCACTGAGGGGTATACCGCCTCGCTGAGCAGCTTCCTCTTCGGCTCGCTCACTGGTGTTTCCAGCACTGATGTGTGGTTAGCCCTGGCGGTATCCGTACTGGTCTTGGCGACGATCGTCGTCATCGGCCCACAATTGAACGTGACCTGCCTGGACCGCGAAACCGCGCGTGCCATGAACATTCCGGTGCTGTTGATGGACATCGTGCTCTACCTGGCCGTCACCGCGGCGGTAGTGATCTCGGTGGGTACCGTCGGTAACATCCTGGTGCTCGCGTTGCTGATCGCACCGCCGGCCACCGCCCGCCTGATCACCGCAAACTTGACGACGATGATGGTGCTTTCGGCGACTTTCGGCGCGTTGGGCAGCTTCTTTGGGCTGTATATCGCCTGGGCATTCGACCTTCCGGCGGGTGCCAGCATCGTGCTGCTGCTTTCGGTCTGGTTCCAGGTGGTCTGGGCGCTGATGCCGTCGATAAGAACCCTGCAAACCAGCAGAGCAGCGCGGGTGAGCAAACAGCCAGCCAGCTAAAACAGCTAGGTAACACGGCTAGCCAACCAGCTCGCTAAACCAGTCAACTAATTCAATACTGAAAAATACGAAATTTTATTTCTAACGTCCTTGGGAGGAACCATGAAATCCACGAACAGTGTGCACCGCCTTCGCCGTCCGCGCAGCCCGCGCCGGTTCTCGAAGACATCCCTGAGCTTGGGTTTGACCATTGGCTTGGCGACGGCTGGCCTGGGCGCTGGAATGTTAGCGCCGTCGGCAAGCGCGCAAATCCACGAAATCTGCACAGCCTCGGAAGGTTGGACTCCGGATCATAAGATCACGCATGGCCACCAGGACATGACGGTTCTTTCGGAGAACGGATTAGAACCTGCACTGATTGATGATTCCTCTGGCGAGTCGTTGTCCTATGGGTCTGGGCGCAGCGTAGTTGAGGTCTCCAATGACCAGCATGTGAAACTCGATGCTCTGGGCATCAGCGGGCTTCCCGACGAAGGCTGGTACCTGCCGCAAACGCAATTACCCAACGTTCCGTGGCTTGGTTTTTCCACGATGTACCTGGGTGACCACCTGGTGGAAGGCGAATCAGTGTCGATGAACCTGAACCTGAAGCAGGGCCCTGGCCGGATGATTGGTTGGCTTCCGGAAGGTTTCGGCAGCAACAAAATTGTGCTGGATTCAGAAGATTCCAATGATGCGTGGCCGATCCCGTATAACACGCACGTGCACACCGGATTCGTGTTTGAAAAAGCCGGTGTGTACGAGGTGGGCTTCGAATTCGGGCTGCCACGCGGCGGAACGCAGACCTTGGACGTGATGTTCCTGGTTGGCGACTACGACTGTGCTGATCGCGGTTCAACGAGCACCGGCACTAATTCTGGTTCGAAGAGCAAGGGTACCAGCGGGAAACCTAAGACCTTTGGCGATCACTTAACCGCGATGGAAAAAGAAATCAGCCAGACGGAAAAGGCGATCTCGGGCATTGAGAAGTCGGTGCGTAAACTCGTTGCGCCTTTCACCAAGGAAGACGACAAGAAAGCGCCGAAGCCGAATGCTTCCGGGAAGCCAGGCGCGCCGGGTGCACCGGGAGCGCCAAACGCTGGTAATAAACCAGCTCCAGCGAAACCAGGTCAGCCGGGTGCTAACGGGGACGCTAAACCGGCCCCAGCCGGTGGGGGACCGAAGCCAGCTCAGGCTGCACCGAACGCTGGTGGAGGAGCAGCCCCAGCACCTGCTCCTGCACCGCGTAGTGGTGGGGCGAACACTGGTGGTTCGAGTGCCGCAATAGTTCCTGCCAAGGCTCCAGCCCCCGCCCCAGCCCCAGCTCCGGCACCAAGTGCTGGTGGTTCCGGTGCAGCTCCGAGCCTGGAAGCAGCTCCGCTAGAAGGTGCTGAAGGCGCAAACCTATCAGGTGTCGATGGTCAGGGTGATGCATTCGCCAGTGCTGATGGTGCTGCACAGCGTGGTGCCACGAGCGCGAACTACAAGCCGACCTCGTCGTCGATGAGCTTCTTCTCCGGCCTGATTCTTGGTTTGGGGGTATTCGCCTTCGCGTTGGGCATCGGTATTTATGTTGTGATGTGGCAGCGTTCCCGCAACAAATAAGTTGTTGGGAGGCGAGTAGCTTGCTGGGCCCGGAAGTAACCGGTGGGAGCACAAAGATTCCTGTCTAAACCCGAGGCCTAAACCTGGGAGCTAAATCAGGGATCTAAACCAG
>ERZ1023210.161-NODE-161-length-12621-cov-53.002228_pt1 | contig 12621 bp, 10 predicted proteins | sample MGYA00380446_ERZ1023210 | MGnify/ENA primary metagenome ERZ1023210 (study PRJEB33173, sample SAMEA4830300) | metagenome | study: EMG produced TPA metagenomics assembly of the PRJEB25223 data set...
ACCTCAAAACCATGTTTTGAGCTGACTTCGTCAGTTTCATCTACAACCTCAAAACCATGTTTTGAGCTGACTTCGTCAGTTTCATCTACAACCTCAAAACCATGTTTTGAGCTGACTTCGTCAGTTCTATCCACAACCTCAAAACAGTGTTTTGAGCAACCTGTGGCTAGCTTCCTAGTTTGCACTTTGATTTTCATTGAGTATAAAAAGATCTTGGGAAAAGACTCAATTTCAGTAGAAAAGGAAGTAAATCTTCCCACAATAAAACGCATAGTATCAAGTTTTTTCAATACCTGATAGTATGCGTTTTTGCTTTTAACGACTTTTTGCCCAGTCTCTTATTTTTCGATAATTTTGTGGGCGATCAATTGACGGTAACAAATTTGTTTATTGTTTTTATTATCATTAATAATCTGGAGAATAGTTTCAAGGGAAACACGACCAAGCTCTAAACTATTGATATCGACATAGGCTGCCAAGTTGAGCTTGGGATTAACCGAGTCAAAGCTGAGAACAGGGACATCCAGCTGGTGTTTGGCAATATAGTTACAAACACCTTCAGCTAGGAGGCTATCGGTTGTGATGATAGCATCAATTTGTGGATCGTGCTTGAATAATCGCTTGCTAAATTTATAGCCCTTTTCTTCCAGAAACTCGTCGGCAAAGTAGATGCGATTGTTGTCAGTGGTAAGTTTGTAATGTTTAAGCGCCTGTTCATAGCCTGTTAAACGGTCTTTGGTCACGAAGAGCTTTTTACTTCCTCCGATAAAGGCAATGCGTTTGCAGCCTTTTTTGATGAAATATTCAGTCGCATCAAAACCAGCTTGAACATTGTCGTTGTCGACAAGTGGGATGAAAGGAGATAGAGATTTACCTAAGATAAGGAAGGGGAACTGTTCTTCTGCGACGAGTTTTACGAGAGGGTCTTCTTCTTGGGCATAGAGAAAGATTAGCCCATCTACACGCTTGCCGTAGACCATTTGTGAAATAGCGTTGAGACGCTCCTTCTCATCTTTCCCTGTTGCTATCTGAATGGCATAGTGGTTTTCAGATGCGACTTGAGAGATGCCACGTAGAACCGATGGAAAGAAAGGATTCTGGTAGAAGGCGTCTGAGTCATCAGGAAGAACTAATCCGATAACCTGAGTATAGCTGCTTACCAAGCTACGAGCGTTGAGGTTTGGGTGGTAGTTGAGTTCCTTCATAGCTTTGCGAACGCGTTTTTTTGTTTCGTCGCTAATGGTTGATTTATTTTGAATAACACGGGTTACGGTTGAAGGCGAAACACCAGCAGCCTTGGCCACGTCTTTAATCGTAACGGGCATAAAAATCTCCTATTTATGGTAATTTGGATCACGGAAATGTGTTTTATAAAAGATAGTGACCAGATACAGAACAAAAAGAATATTTTGTACAGTAATCAGGGTTGTCATATTTTGGCCAAATAATCCCAAAATAAGTGTAATCAGAGTCGGCAATCCTAAACAGTTCAAGATAAAGTGATAGCACTCTTTAAAGGTTCTAAATGAAAAGAGGCGTGATTTCTTAGTGATATAAAGGAGAAGACTAGCTCCTAGAGAGACGATAAAGAAATTCAAACCAAAGAGGAAGCTCGCACCGAGAACTAGGAAGAGGCTGATATAGACACGATTTTGTTGGTACCAGTCTTTAGAAATTGCTTGGGTCAAGCTGTCTTTGCTTTTGAAACTCTCAGTCTGAATGGCTCGGTAAGAGATGCGGGTCAGTTCCTTGCTTTCCTTGCTGATGACTAGCTCATTTGTATCGAAATGCAGTTGCAAGTCCTTAGGTAATTCCTTGATTTGACTTGGACCAATCACAACAGAAGGGGCTTGACTAGCTGTTCCAGTATAAGTTAATGTGCCATCGACAATTGTAGCATGTTCAGAGAGATCCTGGACAACCTTATCTGTCAGAGGTTCATAGACATTATCGATAAAAGTTTCTAGCGGATAGGTCTCCTGGGAGCTGTTTTGGATAGCAATGGGTACCATAGACAAGCTGATAAGGAAGATACTGGTAAAGAGAAGTTGAAACCAGTTGAGCTCGAAACGTTTGGACAGGGGCTTACGAAACCCCCAAATACTTGAAAAATAGGAAAATGGATATGGAAGCATAGGTATCTTTCTAAAAGGTGTTTTCTATATGAGTATTATTATATAGAGAAATGCGCTTTATTTCAAGTCTAGGAGAAAAATTGCTTGCTACAAGGATATTATTTACAGTGACAATTGCTAATAATCAATGAAAATCAAAGTGCAAACTAGCCACAGGTTGCTCAAAGCACAACTTTGAGGTTGGAGCTAAAGCTGACGTGGTTTGAAGAGATTTTCGAAGAGTATAAAATGAAAAAGGGTGGCGGGGATAAATTATCCCTTGTCGCCACCACTTGTAAGTCCTGAAACAAAGTTCTTTTGTAGGAAGAAGAAGAGAATACAGATTGGAAGGGCGATGAGGATAGCACCTGCTGAGAAGTAGGCAATCTTCAAGTTTTTCGCATTGTTAACGAAGGTTTGGAGACCTACGGCAACAGTAAAGTATTCTTTCTCACGAAGCAAGAAACTAGAGAGGATGTAGTCCCCGAAAGGTCCCATGAAGGCCCAGAGAGCTTGTACGGCAACCATTGGGCGAACAAGTGGTAGAACAATTTGCCAGAAGCGGCGGAAGTGTCCTGCACCGTCTAGTTTTGCAGATTCGTCTAAAGACATTGGCACTGTATCGAAGTAGCCTTTCATGAGCCAAGCATTCATCGGGATACCACCACCAACGTAGAGGAAGATGAGGAACCAGTTGTGGTTAAGGGCGTTCAACATAAGCGCCATAACGAAGAAGGCTGTCAAAGCGGCCATAGTTGGCACCATTTGGATGATCAAGAAGAAGACCAAACTTTGTTTACGAGCCAAGAAGTTGTAACGGCTGTAAGCATAACCAGCAAGTACGATGATACTTGTTTGAACAGCCATGGTAATTAAGGCGATAATCAAAGTGTTGAGGTACCAAGTACCGTACAAGGTTTCAGTGAAGAGGCCTTTAAAGTTATCAAAATTGAGGTCGATATTAGTATCTAGTTTAAAGGCTGAGACGTTACCTGCTTTAAAGGCTGACATAATGGTAATCAACAGTGGATAGATAATTACAATTGATAGACCAATCAGGTAAAGGTAAGTAAGGCTTTGAGTCAGTCTACGTTTGAGTTTAATTGAGTTATTCATCTTAGACGTCCTCCATATCAAATGCGTGTAGTTTCTTGAATGCGATCATAGAGATTGAGATGACAATGATAGAGATAATCAAGGTAACAGCTGCCGCCATTGAGTATTGAGGAGATGTACCTGTTGTCAAACGGTAGATCCATGAGATCAAGATATCGGTTGAACCAGCTCCACCTCCGACACTACCAGGTCCTCCACCATTGAAGAGGTACATGATAGAGAAGTTGTTAAAGTTGAAGGTGTATTGGCTAATCAAAGTAGGTGCCGCAACAGCCAAAATCATTGGGAAAGTGATGTTGCGGAATTTTTGCCAAGCGTTGGCACCGTCAATATAAGCTGCTTCGTAAAGGTCGTTAGGAATAGATTGCAAGATACCCAAAGTCAAAACGTAGATGTATGGGAATCCGAGCCAACCTTGCATCATAATCAAGGCAATCTTAGTCCAAGTTGGGTCTGTTTTCCAAGGAATAAGAGCTCCATCAAGGAAAGGAAGGAATTTAGCCAAGATTGGCAATACTTGAGTGTTGATAGCACCGACACTATCGTTAAACATGTTTGAGAATGTCAAGATAGTGATGAAGGCTGGGACAGCCCAAGGAAGAAGGAAAATAACACCAAAGATACGTTTTCCTTTGATAAATGGTTGGTTGGCAATGATAGCTGTGAAGATACCAATTACGATTTGTAAAGTAGAAGCTGCCAAAGCCCAAATGATAGTCCAAGAAAGAACAGAACCAAAGGCAGAACGGAAGGTACTCAAGCTCCAAATGTTTGTAAAGTTGGTCAAACCAACCCAGTCCAACAACTTGTTTGGTGGCAAGTGTTGGAAGTCGTAGTTGGTAAAGGCGATCATCAAGGTTACGATAACTGGGAAGATAATCGCGAAGGTCATGGCAACATAAGATGGAATGATCAAGAGGTAAGGGAAGCCATTTTCATAAATCCCTTTGATCATGTCTTTGAGTGTGCGTGGAACTGGAATTCCATTGTTAATGCGTTTTGCAATCGTATGTGCATCTTTGATATTTGAGAAATAAAAGAGTACATAAACGATTACAAAGATTAGATGGAAGGCACCACGAATCAGCATAAAGAGGGAATTATCACGACCTGGTTTGTCACCAAGAGTGATGAGGTTGCTCAATTCAGGGGTTGCAAGTGCTAGGAAGTAAAGGACAAATACGATGGTTACACCAAGGAAGATAAAACCTTTGGCTTTTTGTTTATTGTAAATCTGTCCTAACCCAGGAATGATAGACAGCAGGGCTGCTTTACTAGGTTGTTGCTTTTCCATATTAACTCCTTTCATAGGATACTACTTTTTTATAAGAAAGCTAAATTATTTGTGTCTCTATTGATAAATTCAAAGGGGGATTTGATTTCCACCCCCCTTGAACAAATTTTTTATTCACCAAATTTTTGTTTGATTGTTTCTTTGATCAATGTTACAGCATCGTTAGCAGCTGTTTTAGCATCTTTTTGACCACTTACAGCATCAAAGAGCATATTTTTCGCTGGATCCCAAACTGCAGACATTTGAGAGATGTTTGGCAGTGGTTGAGTGTTCTTGAACTGTTTGATAACAGCTGTTGTCAACTCATCGTTTTTACCTTCAGCGTATGAACGAGCCTCAGTATTAGCTGGGATTTCGTTAGTCTTATCATATAATACTTTTTGTTGTTCAGTTGCAACAAGGAAGTCTACAAATTTTTGAGAAGCTTCAAGGTTCTTAACGGCTTGAGGAATGACCCAAGCTTTACCACCACCGAATGCAGCATATTCTTTTCCATTTGGAAGAGTTGGGATAGTTGCAACTCCGTAGTTTACTTTAGCATCTTTAAAGGCTTGAGCTTTCCAAGGTCCGTCGATGATAGCAGCTGTTTTACCTTCTTGGAATTGAGTTTGGATTAAGTTTCCAGCACCTTCTGTATCTTGCATACCTTTAGGCCATTTTTCGTACCAAGATTTAGCGTAGTTGATACCTACGATAGAACCGTCGTTTGCAAGACCGATGTCTTTAGCGTCTTTACCGTTTTGGCCAAAGACGTAAGCACCGTTACCGGCAAGAAGTCCATATGTATAGTAGAAGTTTGTCCAGTCAGCTAGGAAGGCAGTAGTTTTACCATCTTCACCAGCGAATGCGTATTTGCTATCTTTAGCAAGGTTTTCCAAGTCAGCAAATGTTTTTGGAGCATCTTTCACCAAGTCTTTGTTGTAGTACATAACAAGTGACTCGATAACGGCAGGAGCACCGTAAACTTTACCATTAGCAGCTGTTACAAGAGATTTAGTTGTGTCGTCTGTTTTAGCACCATCGCTCAATTTCACTTCTGAAAGTTGTCCGTCAGAACCAAGGCTACCTACACGGTCGTATGGAGCCATCATAACATCAGGGACATTACCAGATTGGTTGTCAAGAGAAAGTTTATCAAGACCTCCTAGAGCATCACCAGTTTTAAGAGTGACTTTTACTCCAGCTTCTTTTTCATAAGCTTTAGCAACCTCTTCAATATAGCTCTTATATCCCTCGTCTACATATACAGTGAGTTCTTTGACTTCAGATGAACCAGAATCAGCAGGCTTATCAGCAGTTTTGCTTCCGCAAGCTACTAAGAGCAAGCTAGCAAGTGTAGCAGTTCCAAGCACCGCAGCGCTCTTCATAAATTTAGATGACATAGTGTATTCCTCCTAAAGAATAGCAAGTTTTATTGATAAGGAAACGCAAACGTTTTCCTTTATGAGCTTAGTATAGCACAAATAGAAAACGGTTGCAAGTATTTTTTGTAAAAATTTTAAAAAATTTTTAAGCTTGATTTGATAGCATAATTTTGCATTTTAATAGAAGAAAAGTATGAAATAGATAAGAATACAGTATTTTTAATAAAAATATATGGAATCTGTCTAAAGAGGGAAATCAGGAGGGGCTACCTCCCTGTTTCTAATCTATATCTATTTTCTATAGACGTTTGTGCTTTATTGCATATAAATTAAAGCTCCCTAAGGAGGTTTTGTACTTTGTAGACTGTCTCGTGAGAGTCAAACTTTAGGATTAGATAGTTTTAAGTTATCTTTGCTAAAATGAGTTAGTCTCCTTAAAAATAATCAAAAAAGTTTTTTAAAAACGCTTGCAATTATGCTTGAAAAGGAGTATACTTATAAGTAACGCAAACGTTTGCGTCTGAAAAATACGCAACGTTCCATTATTTTAACACACGAGGTGCTATTATGAAAAAACGTCAAAGTGGTGTGTTGATGCACATCTCTTCTCTTCCAGGAGCTTACGGAATCGGATCATTTGGTCAAAGTGCTTACGACTTCGTTGATTTCTTGGTCCGTACAAAACAACGTTACTGGCAAATCCTTCCATTAGGAGCAACTAGTTACGGGGATTCTCCTTACCAATCTTTCTCAGCCTTCGCAGGAAACACTCATTTTATCGATTTAGATATCTTGGTGGAGCAAGGTTTGTTGGAAGCAAGTGACCTTGAAGGAGTTGACTTTGGTAGCGATGCGTCTGAAGTTGACTATGCTAAAATCTACTATGCACGTCGTCCTCTTTTAGAAAAAGCGGTGAAACGTTTCTTTGAAGTCGGAGATGTTAAAGATTTTGAGAAATTTGCTCAAGACAACCAATCATGGCTTGAGCTCTTTGCTGAGTATATGGCTATCAAAGAGTATTTTGACAATCTTGCTTGGACTGAATGGCCAGATGCAGATGCTCGTGCTCGTAAAGCTTCAGCACTTGAAAGCTATCGTGAGCAATTGGCAGACAAGTTGGTTTACCACCGTGTGACTCAATACTTCTTCTTCCAACAATGGTTGAAATTGAAAGCTTACGCTAACGACAACCACATCGAAATCGTTGGGGACATGCCAATCTACGTAGCGGAAGATTCAAGTGATATGTGGGCAAATCCACATCTCTTCAAAACAGATGTCAATGGTAAGGCTACTTGTATCGCAGGATGCCCACCAGATGAGTTTTCTGTAACTGGTCAGCTTTGGGGTAACCCAATCTATGACTGGGAAGCAATGGACAAAGACGGTTACAAATGGTGGATTGAACGCTTGCGTGAAAGCTTCAAAATCTACGATATCGTTCGTATCGACCACTTCCGTGGCTTCGAATCTTACTGGGAAATCCCTGCTGGTTCCGATACAGCAGCACCTGGTGAGTGGGTGAAAGGTCCAGGCTACAAGCTTTTTGCAGCCGTTAAGGAAGAACTTGGTGAGCTAAACATCATCGCAGAAGACCTTGGCTTCATGACAGATGAAGTGATCGAATTGCGTGAACGTACTGGCTTCCCAGGAATGAAGATTCTTCAATTTGCCTTCAACCCAGAAGACGAAAGCATTGATAGCCCACACTTGGCACCTGCTAACTCAGTTATGTACACAGGAACACACGATAACAATACGGTTCTTGGTTGGTACCGTAATGAGATTGATGATGCGACTCGTGAGTACATGGCTCGTTACACGAACCGTAAAGAATACGAAACAGTGGTACACGCTATGCTTCGTACAGTATTTTCATCAGTTAGCTTTATGGCAATTGCAACTATGCAAGATTTACTAGAATTGGATGAGGCAGCTCGTATGAACTTCCCATCTACCCTTGGTGGAAACTGGTCTTGGCGTATGACTGAAGATCAATTGACACCAGCTGTCGAGGAAGGTTTGCTTGACTTGACAACAATTTATCGCCGAATTAATGAAAATTTGGTAGATTTAAAGAAATAAGACAATAATCAGGAGACAACTAAACATGTTATCACTACAAGAATTTGTACAAAATCGTTACAATAAAACCATTGCAGAATGTAGCAATGAAGAGCTTTACCTTGCTCTTCTTAACTACAGCAAGCTTGCAAGCAGCCAAAAACCAGTCAACACTGGTAAGAAAAAAGTTTACTACATCTCAGCTGAGTTCTTGATTGGTAAACTCTTGTCAAACAACTTGATTAACCTTGGTCTTTACGACGATGTTAAAAAAGAACTTGCAGCTGCAGGTAAAGACTTGATCGAAGTTGAAGAAGTTGAATTGGAACCATCTCTTGGTAATGGTGGTTTGGGACGTTTGGCTGCCTGCTTTATCGACTCAATTGCTACTCTTGGTTTGAATGGTGACGGTGTTGGTCTTAACTACCACTTTGGTCTTTTCCAACAAGTTCTTAAAAACAACCAACAAGAAACAATTCCAAATGCATGGTTGACAGAGCAAAACTGGTTGGTTCGCTCAAGCCGTAGCTACCAAGTACCATTTGCAGACTTTACTTTGACATCAACTCTTTACGATATTGATGTTACTGGTTATGAAACAGCGACTAAAAACCGCTTGCGTTTGTTTGACTTGGATTCAGTTGATTCTTCTATTATTAAAGATGGTATCAACTTTGACAAGACAGATATCGCTCGCAACTTGACTCTCTTCCTTTACCCAGATGATAGTGACCGTCAAGGTGAATTGCTCCGTATCTTCCAACAATACTTCATGGTTTCAAACGGTGCGCAATTGATCATCGACGAAGCAATCGAAAAAGGAAGCAACTTGCATGACCTTGCTGACTACGCAGTTGTCCAAATCAACGATACTCACCCATCAATGGTGATTCCTGAATTGATTCGTCTTTTAACTGCACGTGGTATCGAGCTTGACGAAGCAATCTCAATTGTTCGTAGCATGACTGCCTACACTAACCACACAATCCTTGCTGAAGCGCTTGAAAAATGGCCTCTTGAATTCTTGCAAGAAGTGGTTCCTCACTTGGTACCAATCATCGAAGAATTGGACCGTCGTGTGAAGGCAGAGTACAAAGATCCAGCTGTTCAAATCATCGATGAGAGCGGACGTGTTCACATGGCTCACATGGATATCCACTACGGATACAGTGTTAACGGGGTTGCAGCACTCCATACTGAAATCTTGAAAAATTCTGAGTTGAAAGCCTTCTACGACCTTTACCCAGAAAAGTTCAACAACAAAACAAACGGTATCACTTTCCGTCGTTGGCTTATGCATGCTAACCCAAGATTGTCTCACTACTTAGATGAGATTCTTGGAGATGGTTGGCACCATGAAGCAGATGAGCTTGAAAAACTTTTGTCTTATGAAGACAAAGCAGCTGTCAAAGAAAAATTGGAAAGCATCAAGGCTCACAACAAACGTAAATTGGCTCGTCACTTGAAAGAACACCAAGGTGTGGAAATCAATTCAAATTCTATCTTTGATATCCAAATCAAACGTCTTCATGAGTACAAACGCCAACAAATGAACGCTTTGTACGTGATCCACAAATACCTTGACATCAAAGCTGGTAACATCCCTGCTCGTCCAATCACAATCTTCTTTGGTGGTAAAGCAGCTCCAGCCTACACAATCGCTCAAGACATTATCCATTTAATCCTTTGCATGTCAGAAGTTATTGCTAACGATCCAGCAGTAGCTCCACACTTGCAAGTAGTTATGGTTGAAAACTACAACGTTACTGCAGCAAGTTTCCTTATCCCAGCATGTGATATCTCAGAACAAATCTCACTTGCTTCTAAAGAAGCTTCAGGTACTGGTAACATGAAATTCATGTTGAACGGAGCTTTGACACTTGGTACTATGGACGGTGCTAACGTGGAAATCGCTGAGTTGGTTGGAGAAGAAAACATCTACATCTTCGGTGAAGATTCAGAAACTGTTATCGACCTTTACGCAAAAGCAGCTTACAAATCAAGCGAATTCTACGCTCGTGAAGCTATCAAACCATTGGTTGACTTCATCGTTAGTGATGCAGTTCTTGCAGCTGGAAACAAAGAGCGCTTGGAACGTCTTTACAATGAATTGATCAACAAAGACTGGTTCATGACTCTTCTTGATTTGGAAGACTACATCAAAGTCAAAGAGCAAATGCTTGCTGACTACGAAGACCGTGACGCATGGTTGGATAAAGTCATCGTTAACATTTCTAAAGCAGGATTCTTCTCATCTGACCGTACAATCGCTCAGTATAACGAAGACATCTGGCACTTGAACTAATACTCTTCGAAAATCTCTTCAAACCACGTCAGCTTTATCTGCAACCTCAAAGCGGTGCTTTGAGCAACCTGCGGCTAGCTTCCTAGTTTGCTCTTTGATTTTCATTGAGTATAAGATACAAATTTATACTAATACATCTTGTAAAAAAGCGAGTTTCGATTGAAATTCGCTTTTTTAAATGCTGTGGATTTGGGTCAATCTTGTCTAAAAATAGGGAAATCCTAGATACAGTGAAGGCTTTAAATGCTGGTTTTTACTGTCTTCAGCCTTATATTTTTTCGTAGTTGGTTACCTCATATCTCTTGTATTCGCTTACATAAAGTATTATAATATAATTGTAGGAAAGAAGGTGTTTTTATGATATACACACTTAAATTGGTGTTGTTTATTACCTTTCTTGTAATAAGCTTGTTACCTGATAAGATTTTTGGAAAAAATAAAAAAATTTGGAAAATAGTTTTTGCAATATTGACGGCAGTGGCAGCATTGTCATTTATGTACTAAGTTATTTTAAGAATGTAGGGAAATAAACCCTACATTCTTTTTAGTTTTTTCTGTTTTCTAAATTCTATTTATCCAAGCGCTTCAACATTTCTTGCTTCTTCGCTTCAAGTTCTGCACGCTTTTCTTCGATTTCGGCATGTTTTTTCTCGAGTTCAGAACAACTTGCATCATTGCTAAATTCTTTTCGCCATCAGGAGATAGGGTGAGTCGACATGTCTATTACTCACCCAAAGCAGTCCTACAAAGCAGGAATTTTCTGTTACTTTTTTGGAAATAGTAACGTTTATACAGCTTTGACACTTCGTATCAAAGCGCCAAACACACTCCGAGGGATTTACAGAAAGCAGAAAAGGAATGATCTGGTATAAGATCATTCCTTTTCTCTCTTTTTCTTTAAGTAATTATATACAATGTACGACGAAGTCGTCATTGCAATGCTGATCCACCACCTAAAGGGAACTTTAAACAACATTGATAAGATAAAGAATATAAACAACGAAAATACGTTATACCCAATTAATTTTATTGTATATCTCATGATTAAAAGTTAATCCTTCCGTTGTTAGGAATGGCATCATTTTTATCCCATAATTGTGCTAAATAAGTCCCCGGTGATAATAAATTCATAGCGAATTCTAAAGCAACATCATTTACAAACCAACTACCTAGATATCTAGAAATTGCTGAACGAATAGCACTTTTTGCTGCATGTTTTCCTTTTACTTTAATTAGATTTGCAAGGCCTGCAGTAGTTCCTCCTAAGGCTAAAGCTATTGCAGTATCTAATAGAGCACCCATTTGATTAACTGTAATACCTTGCCAAGCTGCTCTAAATGGAGAGTATGTAGGTGGGATTGTATAATCGCCTTGTAATTGTCGGTTAATTACTTCTTTGATCCATTGTTGTGAGACGTCTGGATGAAAAGATTGGATTTCGTTTGCAAGTGTATTGATTTGTTCTTCTGTTAGAGAAGTGACAGGTTGAAGTTCCATATTTGTTTCAATTTGCGATACTTGTTCAGAAGCGTATACAGCTGAAACACTTGGAATCGCTGATACAATTAACACAATTGACGTCAAAAAACCGAAATAAATTTCATTAATTTGTTCATGAGCTTTTCTCCTTTTTATTTGTATCTGCTTACATTTTATTATATACTGTTATTATAGTCAAGAAAAATATGCTATTATGTTAAAAAAATATTTTTCAAAATATAAATGGACGGATTTATTTTGGATTTTATTTGTTATTTTGACCTGCCTCTATATTGGTAACCATGATTTGTTTACTCTCAATCATCAAGAATTCTCTTTTCGTGGTAGCTTTTGGGGTTTGGTACTGACCTTATATCACTTATTGTTCATTGATAAGTTTGTGATTTCGAATCGAAAATAAAGATTAGAGCTATGCTTGACTGTGTACTTTTAGGATTGATTTTGGAGGAAGATTTTGTCTCTATTATTTATTATTTTAAATTTATTTATTTTGTATAAGATCTATTCTTTGAGGCGGGAAAAATCGAAATACTTGATTTATACGGCCTATATCATATTTGGGGTAAATGTAGTATATGGTATTCAATGGTTATTAAAAGAACTGATTTCAACTATTTCCCCTTAATGCGTATGGAAACTATAACAAAACGCATAAGATTAAGGTTTGTGTACCTGTTCTTATACGTTTTTGTCATATTGAAGATTTTCGGTAAGTTTTCTACTTTTGCGAAGTCTAGTTTATACTCAATGAAAATCAAAGAGTAAACTAGCCGTAGGTTGCTCAAAGTACAGCTTTGAGGTTGCAGATAAAACTGACGAAGTCAGCTCAAAACATGGTTTTGAGGTTGTAGATGAAACTGACGA
>ERZ1023210.163-NODE-163-length-12115-cov-6.307794_pt1 | contig 12115 bp, 10 predicted proteins | sample MGYA00380446_ERZ1023210 | MGnify/ENA primary metagenome ERZ1023210 (study PRJEB33173, sample SAMEA4830300) | metagenome | study: EMG produced TPA metagenomics assembly of the PRJEB25223 data set...
ACCCAACCCCAACACGGGGGTAGCAACCCCAGACACACTTTTTGTCGTATATCCCTGGTCGACGCCCCGACCAGACACACTTTTGGGGATGCGGAAAATCCTTCAAGATTTCATCCGCATCCCCTTTTGTCGTATAACCCCCACTTCACCTCCGAGGGTCACGAGCAAAGCAGATACGGCGAAACCCCTGGCCAATTTTTTCGGCCAGGGGTTTTGCCTGTTTGTGGGCCCTGCGGGGGTCGAACCCGCGACCTTCGGATTAAAAGTCCGCAGCTCTACCAACTGAGCTAAAGGCCCAACAGCTCACTATGCTAATACACACCAAACATAAATAAAAATCACGCCAGCCAAGTGCAGAATTAATCCCACCCAAGTACAAAAATCACGCCACCCGAATACAGAAATCACCCCAGCCAAGTGCAGAAACTGCACCAGCTGGGGTGTCAGGCTGTCACGCCAAGCTAGAAAAGGTCACGCCAGGCCAGGAACTAGTCCTGCTTGCCGCGCATATCGCCGTATTCTTCGAAGTTACGCTGGAAGTTGAAGGCGGTCTCCAGGTCAACCGGGGTGTGAACGTGCTGCTGCTTCATGGCACGGTCGAAGTATGCCTGCAGCTCATCGCGGTAATCCGGGTGCGCGATCGCGATCATCTTTTCGGCACGGTCACGTGGGGTCAGGCCACGCAGGTCGGCGTAGCCGTACTCGGTGATGAAGACCATGGTGTCGTGCTCGGTGTGGTCAATGTGCGAAGCGAATGGAACAATCGCAGAGATTGCGCCGCCCTTAGCCTGTGATGGGGAGATGAACGTCGAGATGTAGGCGTTACGGGTGAAGTCGCCGGAACCACCGATACCGTTCATCACACGAGAGCCCATGACGTTGGTGGAGTTGATGTTGCCGTAAATGTCGGCCTCAATCGCACCGTTCGAAGAAATCAGGCCCATGCGGCGGATTACCTCTGGGTGGTTAGAAATCTGCTGCGGGCGCAGGATGATGTGCTCGCGGTACTTTTCTGCTTGCTCGTTCATCTTCTCCGCATATTCTGGGGAAAGAGCAAACGAGGTTGCCGAGGCAACGGTCATCTTGCCTGCGTCGATCAGGTCCAGCATGCCGTCCTGGATAACCTCGGTGTAGGCGGTGATGTTTTCGAACTTGGAGTCCAGCAGACCAGCCATCACGGCGTTTGGCACGTTTCCGACGCCGGACTGCAGGATGAACTGATCGTATTCCAAACGACCTGCCTCGACTTCGCCTTCGAGGAATTTCAGGAAGTTCGCTGCAATCTTCTCAGAGATCTCATCTGGTTCGCTGAACGGCGCGTTGCGGTCCGCGGCATCGGTCTCGACGACAGCGACGACCTTTTCTTTGTCGATCTCAATGTATGGCGAACCGATGCGATCGCCGACGTTGACGATTGGAATTGGGGTGCGGTTCGGCTTGCGTGGGATCTGGTAGATGTCGTGCATGCCCTCGAGGTTTTCGGACTGCCAGGAGTTAACCTCGATGATGACCTTGTCGGCGTTGTCGATCCACTCCAGGTTGTTACCGACAGCAGACGATGGCACGATCATGCCGTCTTCGGTGATCTTGGTGGCCTCAATAATGGCTACCTGGAAACGCCCGAAGAAGCCCTGCTCTACCTGCAAGCCCAGGTGGGAGAGGTGGATATCCTGGTACTTTGCCTCGCCCGCGTTGAACTGGTTACGCAGGTTTGGATCAGAGTTGTACGGGGTCCGGTAGTTAATCGCATTGGCTTCTGCCAGTACACCGTCGCACTCTGGAGCGGTGGAAGCGCCCGTGAACAGATCGATCTTGAACTCTTCGCCCTTGTCGTGGGCTGCCTTGGCTTTGTTGGCGATGGCCGTAGGCAGGGCCTTTGGGTAGCCGGCGCCGGTGAAACCGGACATACCGATCTTGTCGCCGTTGTTGACGTGCTCCGCAGCCTTCTCAGCGGAAGTGATCTTGTTTTTAAAGAATTCGTTAAGGATACGGTCAGCCACGTTATCTCTCCTTGTTCTGAACTTTCGTTCTGTTGCTATGCACGCTGTGCAGTCTGGTGGATACCCAGGCCAGAAAAGTGAGGCCTAGAACTCAGTTGCTGCGTAGCGCTTCTGACACCACAGTATAGCGGAGGTCACTGTGATTGTGTTCATGGTGAATACTAGTCCACCTCATATTTTTCCTGCCGTCACGCTGTAGCGGTTGTTTCGCGTTTGGTGGATTCCGTGTAATTAGCGACAATAGGGCCTGTGAGCTTAACAATTGGCCCCCACCGGCTTTCTTCCCCCGTCGTCCTTGCCCCCATGGCTGGGGTGACAAATGTTGCTTTCCGACGTCTCTGCCGCGAGCAAGAAGTGAGCAAAACCGGCACGGTCTCTGGTTTGTACGTGTGTGAGATGGTCACCGCTCGTGCGCTGGCAGAACGCAACGAAAAAACGTTACACATGACAACTTTCGCACCGGAGGAGTCCCCGCGTTCGCTGCAGCTGTACACAGTAGATCCGGAATGGACCTATAAAGCGGCAAAGATGATCGTCGAGCAGGATATGGCCGACCATATTGATATGAACTTCGGTTGTCCGGTACCGAAGGTGACCAAGCGCGGTGGTGGCGCTGCCTTGCCCTACAAACGCCGGTTGTTTAGCCAGATCGTGGCGGCTGCGGTCAAAGCCACAGAGGGCACCGATATCCCGGTGACCGTGAAATTCCGCATCGGCATTGACGACGAGCACCATACCCACTTGGATGCTGGCCGCATCGCAGTCGAAGAAGGTGCCCAGGCCGTCGCGTTGCATGGCCGTACCGCTGCACAGCGTTATTCCGGTACTGCGGATTGGGAACAAATCGCGGCCCTCAAACAACACCTCGCGCACACCGGGATTCCGGTGTTGGGTAATGGCGATATTTTCAAAGCGTCTGACGCCTCCGCCATGATGGAAGCCACTGGCTGCGATGGCGTGGTTATTGGCCGCGGGTGCCTGGGGCGGCCGTGGCTTTTCGCTGAACTTTCCGCCCATCTGCGTGGCGCAGAAATCCCAGCACCACCGACATTGGGTGAGCTCACCGGCATCATCACGCGCCACGCGGAACTGCTCGCCGAGCACCAAGGCGAGGAGCGGGCCTGCCGGGACCTGCGTAAGCATATGGGCTGGTATTTGCGTGGTTATCCAGTTGGTGGCGAGGTCCGGGCGCGCTTAGCAAAAGTATCCAGCCTGGCCGGTCTCGCCGAGGAACTCGCACCGTGGGCAGATTCTATGGCGCTTGCCGACGACGCCGACGGGGCCCGTGGCCGCCAGGGTTCGCCTTCGAAAGTGGCGTTACCAGAAGGCTGGTTGGATGACCCACAAGATGATGCCCGCGCGCTCGCCGGTGCAGAGGCAATCAATTCTGGGGGATAACCAAGAGTTTTCCCGAACTTCACGTTCTGCCAGCCGCGGGGTAATCTCGCGGCAACTTTGTGTTTTTAGTCTCGTATCTATGCGTACTGCATATCGAAACACACTAGATAATTTTGCCAATGACATCGTTGAACTCAGCAACACCGTCCACCAGGTGATGGACTTGGCTTCGCAGGCGTTGCTGGCCGAGCCAGAAGCCGCACAAGAACCCGCCACCCAGGCCGTCGCTCGCACGGAGGAGCTGGATGCGATCCGCGAGCGCAGCGAGGCCCGCGCTTTCGAGCTGCTCGCTTTGGAAGGCCCGGTTGCTTCGGAGCTACGCCAGGTGGTTTCTTCGATTTATATTGTGGAGGATTTCACACGCATGGCAGCCCTTGCCACGCACATCGCCAAAGCGGTGCTGCGCCGTTTTCCGGAGCGAGTGTTGCCGGAGTCAGTAACCGCAGATTTCGCGCAGCTATCCGAGCTTGTCGACGACATGGCGCAGCAAACCACCGCGATCCTGAAAGATCCGGCAGGCGGAATTGCTACCGCCATGAATGATGATGACGACGCCGTCGACAAGCTCAATGCCGCACTGTTGGCACTGACCACTGCCGATGATTGGGCGCATGGTTCGCGTGCGGCCGTGGATGTGGCCATGCTGGCTCGTTATTACGAGCGCTATGCCGATCACTGCGTCAACGTGTACGCGCGCATCGTCTTTTTGGCCACCGGGAAACTCCCCGAGGGCTTTTTGAGCTCGCAATTCCACCGTTCGCAGTTCGTTATCGATTAAACTTCTGCCCGCTATGCGGCAATCTTTGTCGCCTGTAGCGCAAGAAAAATAGCCGCGGTCACAATGACCGCGGCCCTACCCATATCGCTTACCGGTTCGGGGGTTTAGCCAAACCTGCCCGCAATATAGTCCTCAGTTTCTTTTTTCCCGGGGTTTTCAAAAATCGTTTTCGTGTCAGAAAATTCCACCAAGTGCCCCGGCTTCCCGGTCGCTTCCAAGGAAAAGAAACCAGTTTTATCCGACACGCGCGCCGCCTGCTGCATATTGTGAGTGACCACAACAATGGTGTAATCCCGTTTCAAATTATGAATCAGGTCTTCGACCGCCAGCGTGGAAATCGGATCCAGTGCCGAGCACGGCTCGTCCATCAGCAACACCTTTGGCTCCACAGCAATCGCCCGCGCGATACACAGGCGCTGCTGCTGACCACCGGATAATCCCGCGCCGGGTTTATCCAGGCGGTCTTTGACCTCTTCCCACAAATTCGCCCCGCGCAGCGATTGCTCTGCTACCTCACGCAGGCGCTTTTTATCTTTCACTCCGGCCAGCTTCAAACCAGCGACCACGTTTTCTTCGATAGACATCGTCGGAAACGGGTTCGCCTTTTGAAACACCATGCCCACATTCATGCGCACCGCCACTGGGTCGACGTTATCAGCGTAGATATCCTGCCCATCCAGCAGAATTTTGCCGTTCACACTCGCTCCAGGAATAACCTCGTGCATGCGGTTCAGCGTGCGCAGCACAGTGGATTTGCCACAACCAGACGGCCCAATAAAAGCCGTGACCGCTTTGGCAGGGATGTTGAGGCTGACGTTTTGTACCGCGTGAAAATCACCGTAGTAAATGTTGACGTCATCCAGCACGAACTTCGGATCAGACATGAGAATTAATCACCTTTGGTTAGCGGGAGGTTTTCACAGAGAATTTGGCGGAAATCAGCCGGGCAATACCGTTGAGCGCAGCGACGAATAGCACCAGGGTCAACGCCGCGCCCCAAAGCTTCGCAGCTACCTCATCGGACGTTCCGGATTTGTACATATCCAGCATCATCAGTGGCAGTGAGGATTGCGGACCACCGAATGGATTGATATTCAACGACGAGGTAGACCCCACCAGGATCAGCACCGGGGCGGATTCGCCCATGATGCGCGCAATCGCGAGCACGATTCCGGTACCGATACCTGACATCGCAGTAGGCAATACGATGCGCACTATGGTTTTCCATTTCGGAACACCCAGCGCATACGCGGATTCACGCAGCTCCATGGGCACCACTCGCAGCATTTCTTCACAGTTGCGCACCACGATCGGGATCATCAGTAACACAAGTGACAGCGCTACGGCAGCACCAGAACGCTCGAACCCCAGGACCGTAATCCACAGGGCATAAACGAACAGCGCGGCTACGATGGATGGCACACCGGACAGAATGTCCACCATGAACGTCGTCAGGCGGGCCAATGGGCCACCGTGGGAATATTCCACCAGGTAAATCGCGGTCAAAATGCCAATGGGAATGGAAATAAGCGAAGCGATGGCCACCTGGACCAGCGTGCCGACGATCGCGTGCAGCGCGCCACCTCCGATATCGTGCAAGCGGATCCCGCGCTGAGAATACTGCCACCAGCCGACATCAAAAATTGTGGGCAACCCGCGCGAGATTACTTCCCAGAGCACCCAGACCAGCGGGATCAAAGCGATGACCACTGCCAGCCACACACTGATGGTGGCGATTATGTCGGTGGTGCGGCGTTTTTGTGAAAGTCCGGCAGTTTCTAGAGTTGCTGGCGTCATGATGCACCCTTTTTCGGTTTCGGTGTCGCGGTGGATTTTGACACCACTAATGAACGTGCCGCCGCGTTAACCACGAAGGTGAGGATGAACAACACCAAACCAGCGGCGATATATGCCCCGGCGCGCAACGGATTGGAAAATTCTGGCGCGGCGTTCGCGATCAAGGTGGCAAACGTGGTGCCGCCGTCGAAAAGCGAGAAACGGAATTCTGTCAGCGGGGAGACGATCATGTACAGCGCCATTGTTTCACCCAGTGCGCGGCCGAGTCCCAGCATCGAACCTGAGATATAGCCAGAGAAACCAAATGGAAGCACCGTCATGCGCACCACCTCCCAGCGTGTGGCGCCCAACGCCAACGCTGCTTCGAGCTGGCCCGCCGGGGTTTGGTTGAAAATTTCGCGGGCGGTGGCGGCGATGATCGGCAGGATCATGATTGCGAGCACCACCGCCCCGGTAAAGATGTTGCGTCCGGTAACAAACGACGGTGAGTTCGGGTAGACGGTGAACAGGAAAACCCCGCCGGCCCAGCCGTGTAGCCAGTCATAGAAATCTGACAAGAACGGCCCGAGCACCTGCCAGCCCCACAGGCCATACACGATCGATGGGATGGCGGCCAGCATGTCCACCAAAAACCCGAGGGGTTTGACCATCCGGGCTGGGGCGTAGCTGGAAAGGAAAATCGCGATTCCCAGTGCAATCGGCATGGCAAGTAGCAGTGCCAAAGCTGAGATCAACACCGTGGAGCCCAGAATAGAGGCAATGCCGAAGGTCATCTTTTGCGGATCGGAGGTTATCCAATCCTGCCCGTAGCTGAGGAATCCGAAGTAGCCCTCGGTATTGCGGTTGAGTGCCGGGACCGCCTGCAGGACTAAAAAGATGCCAATGGCGGCGATCATCACGGTCATCAGCAGCGCCGATGTCGACGATGCGGTGCGGAAAACCCGGTCGCCGATGCGTGTTCGTGTCTGCGACATTATCAGACGCTTTCTCGTTATTAACGCTTATTTCAGCTGCTTAAGGCTCGGACTCTTAGGATTGAGCGCCAGCACCCAAACCAGCATCCGAGCCAGCACCAATGGCAGCAACCGCATCGTGCAGACGCTGCAAGTGCTCGCCGGTCACCGGGATGTAGCCAGAGGCTGCGAGCTCGTCATCCTGGGATTCCAGCATGACGTTGAGGAAATCCTTCACCTGGGTTTCGGTTTCTTCGTCGTAGCCATCCGAGCAGACGATTTCGTACGTGGTGAGAATCAGCGGGTATGCACCTTCGTCGTCAGAAGCAAACAACGCATCGGAATCAACGACCATATCGTGCGGAGCTTCCTCGCCGTCCGCGCCCGTGAATTTCAGGTTATCGAGGGCTACGCCTACGGATTTTTCGCTGAGTTCTACCGGGCCGGAACCGAAATCCAGGTGAGCGATGCCCAGGCCGGTTTGTTCCGCAAATCCAGATTCCACATACGTGATGGCACCGTCAATGGATCCGGTCTGGCTGGCGACACCGCTGGAACCGTTCGCACCCTCTCCGACCTTCTGCGGGAATTGTTTGCCCGCAGAATCCCAATGGCCAGTCGAGGCAGTCAGGAACTTCTGGAAGTTATCCGAGGTACCGGATTCATCTGAGCGGTACACCACGGTGATTTTGGTATCTGGCAGGTCCGCATCCGGGTTGGCCTCGGCGATTTCTAGATCATTCCAGCTGGTGATCTCGCCGGAGAAAATCTTGGCGACGGTGTCTACTGGCAGATTCAGCTCCCCGTCGACGCCTTCGACGTTGTAGGCGATGGCGACCGGGCCAATGACCATCGGCAGGTGCCATGCATCGTTGCCTTCGCAGCGATCGGCAGCGGCCTGTACTTGGTCGTCTTTGAGTGGCGAATCAGAACCGGCAAAATCCACATTGCCCGCGATGAATTCGGTTTGTCCGGAACCGGAACCGGTCGGGTTGTAGGCCAGGGTGGCATCAGTCAGCGAGTTGAATTGCACGCCAAAGTAGTCCATCGCGTTTTGCTGCGAGGATGCGCCTTCGCCGATGAGCTCGCCGGTGGCGGTGTAATCGCTATCGACGGCATCGACAGAATCGACGGCATCGTCGGCGGTGCTAGCAGCGTCATCTACTTCCGAGCACGCGATCAACGATGCCGATAAAGCCACCGCTCCCAGTACTGCGGAAACTTGCCGCTGCTTGTTACGGGATAAAGCGGTACGGGAAAAAGCAGTGCAGTTGTTCAGAGTCATGGGAACCTTCCTGGAGTACTGTGCAATTCTCAAACGCGTTGCTGCGCTCACAAAAACTCAAATTAAGAGACGTAGGTAACCAGGAAGGAAAATCATCATGGACTTCGTGTGAAGTCTCTGCAAACTTTTATGGTCGCGTTAAAAACCAGGCATATCTGCTAGTTTTCGGCACCGTTTCCGCTGTTAGCGGCATATACCACGTGGTTTTCTGCGATGCCGAAACCGGATTTTTCATATACCCGCACGGCGGATTCATTATCCTTTTCGACATACAGGATGACTTCCGTTGCCCCTTTATTCACCATTTGTTTAATTCCCAGGCGCAGCAGGTGTCCAGACAAACCACGGCCTTGATACGCGCTAGCCAGCCCAATCACATAGACCTCACCCACATAAACCTCACCGACGGCTTCCGCGGAGTCTTCGGCAGCCCCATGCCATTTCGTCCAGTGAAAACCTGCCTGCACAGGACGCTTGGCGACGCCCTCGGCAGCATCGTCCCACAAAAAGATCACGTCGTGCGGATCAAACCACTCGGCTTCCATGGCACGATGCAATCGCTGCGTATCCCAACCGCCTTGCTCAGGGTGCCAGGAAAACGCCTGGTTGTTTGCCTCTATCCAGCTATTTTCTACGTGCTCGGTGCCGAATCGTTCTACCGACTCAGGATAATTCGCCGCCACGAAACCATCAGGTGTCTCACCCGGTTCAGCAGATTTCTGCAATGCCTCGCCCGTCACAGACATCACCAACAGGTGGCGGACAATCTCCAACTGCTGCTTGTGCGCGATAGCTTCGGCCGCCGGCAACTGTCCGTGTGCCCAGACCTGCAGACTCGTGCCGACGAGCTCACGCAGATACTGATACAAACACGTGCCAAATCCTTGGCCGCGATGGCTAGGAGCGATCACCATCTCCGCGTTCACATCACCGCTCGCGTCCCTGCGCGCATCCCGGTCTGCATCACCAGCACTGCCAGGTTGCCAGCCATCCAGGCCAGCCAGCCCCACTAGCTCGTCGTCAAGAAAAACCAGCGCGTGCTGGTGACCAACGCGGGTATCCGATAGCCCGGCGACGAACTGTTCAGACAAGGGCGCAAAACCATCGGTAGATTCTGCATCCTGCACAATTTTCTCGGCGGCTGCGCGCGTCTCGGGAACAATATTCTGCAAGCCCTTGCTACCACCGTCTTGTACGGTCCCGGAAAGATCCGCTTGTGCACGGGTGGCGTCGGCAAGAGTAGTGAGTTGGAAACGTAAACGATCGCAATTAGCCATGCCCCTACCCTAATACGGTATGAATGAGGAGTGTCATCGATCGTCGTCAAGCGCAAAACCGCCCGCCGTGCGGCCTGGGCACTGGGTCTGGCCGGTGTAGTGGGTATCGCCTGGATCGGCGATACCGTGGTCGCTTCCAATGTGGAGCGCAAGATTTCTGATGCGGTGTATGAGTCTTATGCGCCCGAATCCGGAAATGAGCTGGCCACGCCCCCGTCGGTGTACGTCGGCGGGGTTCCATATCTGCAAGCCTTGCGCTCTTCTCAGGTACCGGTTGTTGGGGTATCGGCGCTTGATGTCGATGTCGACGGCGTCGGCATGGTCAACACCGGGGTCACGTTGCAAGGGTTAAAAGCCGAGCCGAATCAGGTGTGGTCTGGTGATTTCCTGGGCGCGAAGGCGCAATCTATGCGGCGCACGCTGCGGCTTGATGGCGTGGCGATGGGTGCTTGGCTGGATATGAAAGATCTGACAATCTCGCACCCGAAAAATATTTCTCCCGGTGGTGGCACTGCAACCGAGGCCGTGTTTCAGGGCCGTCCGCCGGGCTTCCACGAACCAGTATCTGTGCTGGCAACGCTGCGGCTGGTGGGCGACGAGTTTCAGCTGCGCCCGAAAGAAGTCATTAGCTCCTCGGTGCACCCAGACGATGCCGATGACGACGCGCTGGCAGCATTTGATCTGACCGTAAACACCACGACCTTGCCGTTGGATAAAGCCGCCGACGCGGTGTACTTGGAAGGCGGTTCCATCGTTTTTGAGGCGGTGCGCAATAACGTCATCGTGCAGCCGGAATATCTCGCCCCCGTCGGCAGCACGAGCGAGTTTTAAATCCGGAACAGGTCACGCACCACGGCTAAAATGCCGCGCTGCTGTACTGGAATGATTTCTTCCGGCGAGAACACCTCGATGGCATCCGGGATGCTGTTGAGTTCCACGGTTTTTAGTTTGCCCTGCGCCTCGCCATCGGCTTGGAAGCGCAGCGCATCGTCACATTCCAAGGTAATGCGGGTGGCATCATCAAAGCGCAGTGTGCGGGCATCGGTGAATTTGTTCAAGCGGCCCTTTTCATCTGCCCCGAACAGGTGCAGCAGGCCGACGAAGCCGCCAACCCCTGTCAGATCCGTCAAGCCGAAGGTTCCCAGGCCTTTGTCGAAGGAGTTGCGTGGGTTGGTCACCACGGGCAGCGGCCCCAAGAAGGTCCATGGGTTCGTATTGGAGGCGAAAACCAGCGGGGCTTGGTTAATGTGCTGGGTTTGGCCGTCGGCGGATTCTGCATGCGCACTAATCTTCGGTGGTGCATGCAAGATTCGCCGCCATGCCTGGTATGAGATGCGCAGGTAGCGCAGCGGGGTGGCGGAAAAACCTTGCTCGCGGAGTTTGTCGATGCTGTGCAAAACGTCGGCGTCAATACCGATGCCTGCGTTAACGGCAAACCAGCGGTCGTTCCACGTACCCAGACGGATACGGCGCCGTAGGTTCTTCTTAATGTGTCCTACCAGCAGCTCTGTGGTGTGCACCGGGTCCAGCGGGTACCCCAGCGCACGCACAAACACGTTGGCCGAGCCCGTAGGAATCACAGCCAGGGCCGGAACCTCAGAGGCTTTACGACGTCCATCGCCGACCTTGCCCAACAAACCGTTGACCACCTCGTTGACGGTGCCGTCGCCACCAACTGCGATGACCACGTCGTAATCATCACGACTAAGCCCGCGCGTCATGTCCTCAGCGTGCCCGGCATAGTGGGTGAATTTAGTGATCAGATGCGAGTCATCAATACTGCGTACCAAGGGAATGATGCGGCGGAAAAGCTCATTGGTTTGACTCGTGGAATTTGGGTTAGCGATTAACAGTAGGCGCACGACTCAATAGCGTAGCCGATCCCACAGCAACATAGCCGATCACACGGCAGCGCAGCCGATCGCCCGGACGATCACACGGTAGAATTGATGGTTATGACTTCCGAGGAGCAAAACAACCCCAAAAACCAGAAAGACCAGAAGCAACAAGTCAACCCACAAATGCGTTTGGACGGCAACCAGGCTGTCAATTTAGCGGAACAACAGGCGAAGAAAACTGCCGACAAGAACATTCCGCAGACCGGCCTGGGCGCACTGCCAGTCCCGGATGACACGGCAAACTTGCGTTATGGCCCGAACCTGAACGACGGCCTGCTCGGGGTGTTGCCGCTCATCGGCGTGTGGCGGGGCGAAGGCCAGGCGGTTACCTCCGAAGGTCAGCACACCTTCGGTCAAGAGATCACCTTTTCGCATAACGGCGAAAACCATGTGAAATACGACTCCCGCACCTGGTTCATCGACGAAAACGGCAAGCCTGCGGGTGCTTCCCGACGCGAAACTGGCTACCTACGCATCGACGGTAAAGATGCCATGGAGCTGACCTACACCTCTTCCGACGGCATCGTGGAGATCATGTACGGCCAGCCGCACAATGAGCGTTCCTGGGAGCTGGAATCCGCTTCCACCATGGTCACTGAGACCGGACCAAAGACCCTGGGCCCAGGCAAGCGTTTGTACGGCCTGATGCCCAACAACGATCTGGGCTGGGTGGACGAGCGCGTCACCGACGGCGAGCTAGCACCGTATATGTCTGCACAGCTGCAGCGC
>ERZ1023210.164-NODE-164-length-12096-cov-6.072419_pt1 | contig 12096 bp, 14 predicted proteins | sample MGYA00380446_ERZ1023210 | MGnify/ENA primary metagenome ERZ1023210 (study PRJEB33173, sample SAMEA4830300) | metagenome | study: EMG produced TPA metagenomics assembly of the PRJEB25223 data set...
CAGCACCGCGCGGCCTTCCCTAGCCAAGTGGCGGATGGTGTGCCGCGTCCAGCTCACCCCTTCTGGGTCCAGGCCGTTGACTGGCTCGTCGAGGATCAGGTGCTTTGGATCACCCAACAACGCGCCGGCCAAGCCGAGGCGTTGTTTCATGCCCAGCGAGTATCCGCCGATCTTTTTGTTTGCGGCATCGGAAAGGCCCACGAGTTCCAGGCATTCGTCGACACGGGCAGCAGAGATTCCCGCGCCGTAGGCCAGCACCCGCAAGTGGGCGCGCCCGCTGCGGCCCGGGTTAAACCAGGTGGCTTCCAGCAAAGCGCCGACCTGCGCGGGTTTGTTGCGCACCCGGGAAAATTCCGTGCCATCCACAAAGGCCTGCCCGCTGCTGGGCTTATCCAACCCGAGGATGCAGCGCATAGACGTCGACTTGCCGGAACCGTTGGGTCCCAAAAAGCCCGTGACCGCCCCGTCGGGGACCTGGAACGTCAAATCTTTGATGGCGGTTTTCGCGCCATACTTTTTGGTTAGTTGTTTAACTGTGATCATGCCACCAGTATGGCAGCAGGCGACGGCGGTGTATATAGTGCTGCGGGTGGAAATTCAGGCCTCATACCGGAGTATGAGGTTGCGGTTTAGCCCAGCCCATGATGCACGGCATAGAGCACCGCTTGCACCCGGTCGCGCGAGTTGGTTTTCCGCAAAATATGCGTGACGTGCGTTTTCACCGTCGGCATGGAGACGAACAGCTCCTGCGAAATTTCCTGGTTCGACAGCCCGCGGGCCATCAACTGCAGGATCTCCGTCTCGCGCGGGGTAAGCGGTTCTGTTGTAGCGTTGTCGCTTGCAGAGTTGTCGCTGGAGCGGTGCTGCTTGTCGACGCCCACACTGGCCGCGCCCCCGGTGTTGCCAGAGCGCATGCTGCGCAACAGACGGGCAGTGGCTTTCGGAGAGATGATCGCTGTGGATTCATCCACGGTACGCACTGCCTGCAGCAGATCTTCCGGTTCGCTGTCTTTCAGCAGGTATCCGCTGGCTCCGGCTCCGATTGCGCCGACAATATAATCGTCGTTTTCAAACGTCGTCAAGACGATGATGCGCGTATCCGGGTGGATTTTTAAAATTTCACGGGTTGCGGTGATGCCATCGGTATCTGGCATTTGAATATCCATCAGAACCACGTCCACCGGATCATTCGCTGCCTGGTTAATAGCCACCGTGCCGTTGTCGGCTTGCCAGGCCACCGTGATGTCGTCCTGCGAATCTAGCACCATGGCAAATCCGGTGCGCACCAGCAGCTGATCGTCGGCAAGCCCGACTGTGATGGGGCGCGTCGTGTCCATGTTCATCCTTTGGCCGCTCATGTTGGAATCTCCACCGTGACGTTGAAACCGCCTTCATAATACTGCGAGTTGCCCCAGCGCGCGGTGCCGCCATGGATACGGGCGCGCTCACGCATGCCCTGCAAACCACGACCGCTAGAATCCACGGCCTCATACACACCGGTTCCTGGAGCATTGTCGACGCTCACACGCACCGACGAAGCCGCAGACCAGTCGACTTCCAGGCGCGCGTCGGTGGGCCCGGCATGCTTCATGATGTTGGTCAGTGCCTCCTGCACGATGCGATACACCGTCAATCCACGGGCAGGGTCTAACTGCCGACGGGTGCCGGTCTCGTGCGAGTTGATATGTACGCCGCCGCGCCGGGCCTCGTGCAACAATTCTTCGATGCGTTCCAGACCCGGCGACGAGGATGTCTCACGGGTGTCGTCGTCACGCAAAACACTGAGCAACTGGCGCATTTGCGTCAATGCGTCCCGGCCGGTGTGCGAAATGGTGGTTAAAGCCTGCAGTGCGGCCTCGGGGTTATGGCGCGCGGCGTAGCGCCCGCCGTCGGCCTGCGCGATAACCGCGGTGAGCGAGTGGGCGACGATATCGTGCATCTCGCGGGCGATGCGGGTGCGCTCGGTGACTGCGGCGAGTTCCGCGCGGGCGTGGAGTTCTTCTAAGCGCAGGCGTCGACGGCGGCTACGCAGCCCCAACTGCCAACACAGCGCGATGGAAAGGAGGGTGATGAAGATGAGTGCGGAATAGAAAACGAAAAATTGTTGTAGGCCAAGGGCGTTATCCAGCCCGAGAATCTGGTGTGCGAAAAAATAGCTGCGCACCGCGGACAGCACCAGCGTGCCGACGGCGCCGAGCAGCAGCAACGTCACCCAGAGTTTGCGGCGCACCGGCAGGTAGGCGGCGATGAAATATGCCTGCCAACAGACCACTGCATAGCCCAGTAACGAAAAACCATTGGTGGCAACCGCCAGCACGGTCAGTGTCGTCGCCAATAGCATCAGGGCTGGCTCCGGGCGGCGTCGTTGCCACAACAAACCCACCCAGAGCACCGCGGTGATGGTTGCGGTGAGCGCAGCAGGAGGCTGCGAGGTAAGCCCGGGGTCGAAATCAACGTCTGCGAGTGACAGCAGCACCAGCACAGGTGTTTGCACCAGTACTTGGCGCCACAAAGATTTATCCCGCATGAGGCTCATGCTGCCAGTCTAGAGCCGTGGCGCGTACCTAGCGCATGAGTTCGGCGAAGCGCCGCAGGTAGTCAGCGACGAAGTCGCGGGTTTTGTCGTTGTTGAACGTGCCGGCGTCGTCAAGCAAGCTCGGCGATTGTCCCAGGAAGACCTCTGGCTGGCCTGGGGTGGGCATTTCGAAGTAGGAGAGTGCCAGGCGCAGGTTCTTCTGCGAGCTGTAGCCGCCCATGCGCCCGACGGAGTGGCTGATGATGCCGGCCGGGAGGTGTTTCCAGGCGACATCTGAGTTTGGTTTGGAGCCGATGTCGATGGCGTTTTTCAGGCACGCCGGGATGGTGCGGTTGTTTTCGGAGGTCACGAACAAGATGCCGTCGGAGGCCTTGATGGTCTCACGGAATTCGGTGTAGGAGTCTGGGGTCTGCACATCAGTGACTTCTGGGTCGTCGTAGTCGAAGTTGTACAGCGGCAGGTGCCCAATTTCGACGATGCTGCCGGTGCAGTCTGCTGGTAGTAATTCGATGGCTTGTTTGGCGATTTTGCGCGCGAATGATCCGCCGCGCAGACTGCCGACCAGCACCGTGATCTGCTTTTTCTTGCTTGCCGACGCTTCCTGTGTGGGCGCTGCTTGGGTGGGTGCTGTTTGGGTGTTGTCAGTTGCTGGGTTGTTCATGCGCAACATCCTTTCTCTGTGCCTAGTAGGCTTGCTGACAATCAGTAAATAGATCCAATGAACAATTAAGTTCAGTAGCATGAAGTCTAACAAAGTTTGCGTGAACTAATCCCGCTTGCAAGGAAGGAGCCTGCGATGTCGCAAGCAGTCGACAAAGAATGCGCCTGGTTGGAAGCAATTAGCGTGTTCCAACAACTACGCAAAGGTAATTACCAAGCCGGGGTGGATGCGCTCTGCCCGCACAAGGGTGCAGGTGTCAAGGGGGAAGGTATAGAGGGCGCAGGTGTCGAGGAGGCAAAGCTCGCTGGGCAGAGTGAGTATTCCCAAAACGAACAGCAAGAAATAGCCCACGGCCTTATGCGGATGTTGGCGATCTTGTTGCGTGGTGAAGATCAGCAAAAACTTGATGATTTCGTGGACGTTGCGCTGGGGATGGCGCCGCCACCGCGGAGTTGATCGGGTGGTCTCACCCCGTCGCGGTGCTGAGAAGACATTCCATCGCCGGTGATCATGCGTTTGGTGCGTTTTTTACAAATAGGCCCGCTGAATGAACTGGCCCCCGAAAGTTGGACTGGTTTAATTCTAGGCGGTTAGGGCTTCAAGGGTCTGATTTCGATATTGCATCGGGGTCAGGCCCTTGAGTCGTTGTTGGATGCGTTCGGTGTTGTACCACTGGATGTACTCGTCGATCGCCTGGTTGAACTCTGCGACGGTGTCGAAGACTTCTCCGTGGTACATCTCGGTTTTCAAGTGTCCGAAGAAATTCTCCATGACCGCGTTGTCGTAACAGTTGGCTTTACGCGACATTGACTGAACACCACCGTTGCCACGAATCAGGTTGCGCCAGGACGAATGCTGGTACTGGAAACCTTGATCGGTGTGCATCATCCACCCAGGCTCAGGCGCACACGTTTTAATCGTCTTAGTTAAAGAATCGGCGGTAAACGCTGTCGACGGTGATGTAGCCACGGTGTGGGCAACGATTGAACGGTCGAACAGATCCATCACCGGTGACAGGTAGACCTTGCGGCCTGCAACCCTGAACTCGGTGACGTCGCTGACAAAGACAGTATTTGGCTTATCGGGGGTGAACTTGCGCTCAAGTGTGTTCTCGGCAATGTGGCTGGTCGTCCCGTTATAGGAAACATATGGCCTGCGCTGGCGGACCTTGGCTCGAAGCCCCATCTCGCACATGAGTTTGTAGACGAGCTTGTGATTGACCACCCACCCCTGGTTGCGCAGGTCAAGTAGCACTCGTCGGTAGCCGTAGCGATGCTTGTTACGCTCGAAGCTTTCCCGGATCGCGTCTTTGAGCGCAGCGTGCTTATCCGGCTCGCTGAGTCGTTTCTGGTGGTAGAAGAACGTTGATCTCGGCATGTCTGCCGCATCCAAAAGGTATTGCAGACGATGCCGTGACTTGAGAATGACAATCGCCTGGACCTTCAAGCGTGTCCCTGATTCCTCAAGTCCTGCAATTTTTTTAAGTACGCATTTTCTGCCTGTAGTTTCTCTACCTCGCGGCGTAGCCGATCTTCCTCGGTCAGCGGTGTCGAGCTGGTGCTGCGTTTGGCTCGTCCCTTCGGTTTCGGCTGCAACGCTTGATCACCACCTGCACGCCAAGCCCTTACCCAATGAGTGACAAGTTGATCCGATGACAAACCAAATTCCCTGGCCAGTTCCATCGTGGACTGGCCGCCAATGAACCGATCGACAACTTCCTTTTTCGTCTCGAAGGAAAACTGCTGCTTTGTTGGTTTTTCCACAAGACATAGTCTGCCATGCAGCTGGAAACGACGTTCAAGCTTTCGCACTGGATTATGACTAACACCAAGCCGATTTGCTGCCGCCGTATAACCCAACCCCTGTTCAAATAAATCAACGAGCTGCTGGCGTTGAGATTCACTCAACGAACTTCGTGCTCTCATAAAAAGTGCTCCCTACTAGTCAGAAACTGATTTTTCAATCCAACTAATGGGGAGCACTTCAGAAAGTGGCCTTTTTCGTTCACTATTTGTAAAAAACGCACATCAAGTTCAGTCCTGGGGGTCAGGTCGCGTCGGTGACGAGAACGTGTTTACGCATCTGAAGACTTCCTACTATTCGGTGTACTTTCAACAATTCTGCCATCGACAACTGTAAGAATCCGTTCTGCCAGATTCGTGATGTTTGTGTCGTGGGAGGTAAAGATGACTGTGGAATCCGTCTCCAAGAGCCTGTTCATGGACAACTCTGCTGATACTGAGTCGAGAGCGGATGTCGGCTCATCTACAAGGATGACCAGAGATTTTTGAAGGATGGCACGGATGATGGCAACTCGCTGTCGCTCTCCTCCGGACAATCCGCTATTGCCGGATCCTACTAATCGGTCTAGTCCGTCGGTACTGGCGAAATTTCCCAGTCCGAACTGATTTAGCAATGTGCAAAGAATTTTGTCATCGAAATTGTTTTCTGTCCCGAGAGTAAGGTTTTCTCTGAGTGTTCCCGGAAGCAAGTCAGGTTCCTGCTCGACGTAGGTGATCACAGTGCGAAGATCTTTCCTGTTCCAGTCATTAAGATCCCGCCCTCCGACACGGATGTGGCCGGCCGAGACGTCATAAAACTTCAACAGAAGACTAAATACGGTGGTTTTCCCGGCGCCAGAAGCTCCTGCGAGTGCTACTTTCTCGCCTGGTCGAACCGTTACAGTTGCGCTATCTAAGATGGTTCGGCCCTCTCGGCTGTACGATACCGACTCGAACTCGATGGATCCTGGGGGAACGGAGCTAGGTTCTGGAAGCGAATCATCCCCAGTTGAATCTTCAACTTCGAGACTGAAAAGCCGGTTAATTCTGTCCAGCGCTCCCCTAGCCTCAAAGAAGGTACCAAGAGACTGAGACACCTGCACAATGGGGGCAAGCATCAGAAATAACGCGGTAACGAAGATGGTAAGTGCCTCTCCCGACAAATCACCGTTGCTCAACCTCATGGACCCGAAAACAACGACCGCGAGAAGTGCCACGTAGGACGCTACAGTACTCAACGGCTCAAGAACGGCTTCAACAAAACTCATCCTTCGCCGATTTCGGTAGGCGTGGTCTATCTCGGCTGACAAATTGCCAATGACCTTCGTCTCTACGCGAAAAGCCTTAATAGTTCGAATTGCCGATAACGCCGACTGTAGGATTTCTCCGAGCGCTGCAAGATGGTCCTGAACCTTTGACGAAAGATTTTGCAAAGAACTTGAAATAACCACAATGATAACTAAGGCCACCAGCAACACTGCAACAACAACCAAGAGCAATTTCCAGTCCACCACAGCCATATAAATGAGTGCACCGATGATGACGGTGAACCCACCCACAAAATCAGAGAGAGTGGAAGAAAAAGCTGTGCTAACGATGGAAGTGTCCGACGTTACCCGTGTGGTGAAGCTGCCCGACCCCCCTTTCTCAAACTCCTTCACCTGCAGGTAGAGAAGGTGATTCGTGATCTTTTTGCGCATGTCGCGGACTGTTCGATCCGCTGCGATGGATACCACGGACATTGTGGCGGCTGTCAAAACAGATGTTCCCAGAATAGTTAACAGAAGCAGCATGAGCGGTTGCTGAAACTCGCCGCTACTCACTCCGGATATCAACTGGCCAACAAGTGCGGGTTGAAGGAGAGTAACAGCGGTAGACAACAATGACAGGAGGATTCCCAGGCTGATCAGTCCAGCATTGTTTCGCAGAAGGTTAAAGGCTGTCATCGGGGGCGGACTACTCCTCGGTTCAGGCTCTCGTCTGGGGGAATGCGGTGCGTCAGCGATTCCGTTTCGGACCGTGAAGCGGTAGTAAAATACAGGCTCCTCATCTTGTGCGTAGCCTGCTGAACAAACCAGCATAACCTCATACTCGGATGTATGTGGCGAGCATGTTGGTTACCTTCCAGTCTTAGGAGACGGTTGAAGGCGTTTCATTTGTCTAAAACATCTTTGTGAAATGACTCATTTCTAGGGGCAGGGCAACGATATCAGGGTTCATGTATGGGCGCAGATTTATATTCGCGAAACTTTAATTAAAATTATGGTTTTATCATCGGTTTATGGATTGTGGCAGGTGTAGCAAGGTGTGATGAACCCTTCCTCGCTTTATGAAGTACTACAAATCTCTACCTCCGGCCAGGATCGCGTACTATCTGGCAATTGCCGTCTGGAGCTCGCAGGAAGGTGTCACTATCTGTAGCGTGATGTCTGAGTACAGAAGCGTTCTTGAGGCTAATTTTCGCTAGTGCGTCATTGCTCGTAAGACCGAGCACCTTAGGTGTAAAGGCTTCTCCAGCAGCCCACCATCCGGGCATGCCGTGCACACCTAACCCGGTGGGGTCGCGGCAGATACTAGGTAGAATCGAGGGAGTCTGATGGTTTGTGCGTGAGGTCCCAACCTGCATGAGGAGATGGACCAGAATGATTATTGCGACACGACGAGACCTAAGTTGACGAGGGCTAGATTGCTGCGATTGAAAACAAGCTGCTTGCTAACCCTGAAATCGCGGAACTGATTAATGACCTGGCCACGTCTAAGGCGCATGCCAATGATCTAGTTGAGGGCATGCTGCAAGCCTCGTTTACCACGGAATTGAATGCTGAAATGGATTCCCGTTTAAGCTACGCTTCTGGCGACAGGAGCGCTAAAGCTGCAGATGGAAGAAGATAATTACCGCAATGGGGCTTATCCAAAGACCGTGCATTCTCGCTACGGGCCGGTTTCTGTTGATGTCTCTAAGGATCAGGCTGGAACATTCTTGCTGGCTATGGTTCCTTAAGGCTCTAGATGTTGACTGAGGTCGAGTGAGACGATTATCAGCTTGTATGCTGGTGGGATGACAATTAGGGATATCTAGCACCATATGGCAACTGCAATGCGGGTTGATGAGCCTGACCCCGGAAAGTAGACCCGTCGGGGGGGGCAGGCCCTACTTACGCGAAATGCTCCAAATCCACTCTCTGAATTAAAAGAACAAATCGGCTATCTTTGGGGCCTTCACGATGATCTCGGAGCCGTCGCTTGTCTTAAATTGCACAGCTTTATCTCCACCCAGTAATAGAGCTTTACCTCTCGGAAGTATTCTGTAACCAATACCACCCCAAGCAGCATATGAGCCGTCTATAAGCTCTATGCTCTCGACGTCCTGTAGGTTGACGTAAAAAACACGTTTTCGGAAAATAGTTGAACGTACTTCTAGACTACTTTCAGATTTCTCGACCGTTACAAGAGACAAGAATAAGGTTGCAAAAAATGAGAATAACAAAGGTCCAACTGATAAAAGAGCAGTCGAAGAAAATGGATCTAATAAAACCAATAGTCCCAAGATGGACAAGCCTAGCGCTGCACTCAGACATATAAGGATATTCGAATGGGTGACAAATTTAGTTCGGTTCATTATGTCTAGAAACTCTTTCTATTTTGAAGTTATATCAGTTTGGGGCGTTGTATGTTGAGAATTACGTCCAAGCCAAGCATATACACTGTTAGCGTTAGCTCCGAACATACCGCCGATCATTATAAGAGCGAAACTGAACAGCCTTATGAACATGAACTGCTCCCCGTTTTCCGGACTGGGTTAATTCTAAATGGTTTGGGTCTTTGCAAGGGTCTGGTTCCGATATTGCATCGGGGCCAGGCCCTTGAATTGTTCCTGTAGCCGGGTCGTGTTGTACCACAGGATGTAATCATCAACAGCTTGGCAGAACTCATCGACGCTGCTGAAAGAAACACCGTGGTACATCTCAGATTTCAAGTGACCGAAGAAATTCTCCATCACTGAGTTGTCATAGCAATTGCCTTTCCGCGACATTGACTGCACGCCACCAATGTGTGTCATCAGGTTGCGCCAGCTGGTGTGCTGGTACCAGAAGCCTTGGTCGGTGTGCACAATGAGTCCTTCAGCCGGGCTGAACAGGGCAATGGCATCGGATAACGATTGTGATGTGAACTTGGTATTCGGTGATCTAGACAGCGTATGAGCCAAGATTGTTCGGTCAAACAGATCCATAATCGGCGACAAGTAGACCTTGGTGCCTGCGACTCGGAACTCGGTGACATCGCTAACCCACGCTTTATTCGGTGCACTTTGCTCGAAGTTGCGGTCAAGCACGTTATCGGCAATGTGGCTCATAGCTCCGCGGTAGGAGTTGTACTTCTTACGCCTGATTTTCGATACCAATTCCAGCTGTCGCATCAGCTTGCGGACCAACTTCTTATTGACGATCTCATTCTCGTTGCGGAACGCACGCCATACGCGGCGGTAACCATACGTGGCGTTGGAGTTGCTAAAGATCTTCGTTATCAGTTTCTTTAGATGGGCATATTTGTCTGGTTCATCAAGGCGACGTTGATGTTCGAAGAAGGTCGACCTGGACAGGCCAGATACGGTGATCAAGTCATCGAGGCGGTGGTCAGACTTAACAGTGATGATGGCTTCGACTTTTAGCCTCGTCGCTGATCCCTGGGGTCCCGCATTTTTTAGGTATGCCAATTCAGCCTTGAGAAGCTCATTTTCACCTCGCAGCTTGTCTTCTTCGGTCAGTGGTGCAGGCCGAGCAGAGCCTTTAGGCCTGCCCTTCGGCTTCGGCCGTAGTGCATCAGTACCATCCTTGTTGACCTCCCACACCTAATGACTAATCAGGTCAGGCGAGGACAAGCCGAATTCTTCGGCAAGATCGGCTTTGGTCTCGCCGGCTTTATGGCGGCGAAGGATCTGCATCTTGGTGTCGAAGGAGTACTGTTTCCTCGTTGGTTTGCTCACAAGACAAAGTCTGCCATGTAAACGGAATCGACCCTTAAGCCTTCGAACCTGGCCCCGCTTGACTCCGAGACGATTAGCCACCGCGCTAGCGCCATAGCCGTGCTCAAATAGTTCCACTGCTTGTTCACGTTGAGCCTGGCTCAGGTTGCTGTGTGGATGCATAGAAAACTCCCCATAATCTGGTTTCTGATTTCTCAGTCCGGATTATGGGGAGCAGTTCAGCTTGAGTCTTTTCCCATTTATAGTAGCCAGAGCGAGAAACCTCTAATAACCTGCTCATTCGTTTTATGCTGTAGTTCGCCTTGCTCTGGCTGTATTAGCTCAAATTTTTCCGATCGCGTTGCGACGCCACGAAGAAGGCGGTGGCTTTTGACAAGAACTCATTATCCATTTTGGCTTCAGCTAACTCGCGACGCAGACGAGCGTTTTCGGCTCGAATATCGGCGTCACTGCGGCCATCAGCTGAACCTTGACGTTCTCGTTCAAGCTTGACCCATGTGCCCAAAAGGCCTTCGGCTACACCGATCTCCTTGAGCCACATGAGCGATTGGGCGTCCCGATTCGATGACCAGTCTGGCAGCTTCCTGCCGGTACTCCGGGGTGTATTTTTTCCTTGACGAACTCTCAATGAACATCCTCTCCTACGGACACAAGGTCCGTACTAATAGGGTGTCCACTAAACGAGGGTAACCTTAGCGCTATGACAAAGATTCGGAATCGCGAGCAAAGCATCGTGTGCGCCCTTGCTGCAGGCAAGGGGGCTTCCCGTGTCTAACGGAAATAGCAGTTTCTCTAAGAAATTTTCCTTCGGGGCTATGATTACTCTCTTGCTAGTGGTTATGGCTCCGCAATTGGGGTTAAGCGTAATCACGCCGTCGTTCGCTCGTATGGCCTCGGACTTGAACGTCAATGTGGCACAGCTCCAATGGACAACGACGATATACATGGCCGGATATGCGCTCAGTATGTTTGTGGGCGGGTTTTTGGCCGAAAAATACGACGCGGTCAAGCTTCAAGCTTTCGGATTAATTGTGTTCAGTATTGGTTCGATACTCTGTGCGTTCTCTGGGTCCATCTTCCCGCTGTCTGCAGGGCGATTCCTTCAAGCCCTTGGGGGGACATCGGCGACTGTTCTTTGCCGTCTAATTATTCGTAGACGTATTGATCCAGCGTTCAGAATTGCACCTTTAGCTAACCTGACTATGGTCATTTCGCTCACTCCTGCTCTAGCTCCCCTTCTAGGGGGAGTGGCCTCCCTCTTTTTTCCTTGGCGAGCCATTTTTGTGGTGCTAGCCGTCCTGGGGATTACCTTGTCCTTGTTGTGCCTGGGGTTTTTGGGTTCGGCGAAAGCCGACGAGCCCTCTCTACCTTCCTTGGCTTCGACCCTATCGTCCATCGGAGCTTCGCTCTCAAACCTTTCGTATTTATGGTATTCGGCAGCGCTCGCCCTGGTGTGGATGAGCTATTTTGGCTTTTTGGCTCTATCTCCAGGTTTCTTCGAAACCAACTATGGGATTACGGGAATCTCCTATGGAGTGTTGATGCTATGGCCTGCAGTAGGGTATTGGTTTGGAAGTTATTTGATAAAGCACACCGCCAACCCGACCAAATTTGCACATACGTCGATCATGGTTTCCGGTCTGGTCGCCTTGGCGGTTCTCTTGGTGGGCTTGGTCGCTCCGCTACTTCCTGCGTGGGTCGTGATTGCAATCTTGTGTACCCAATTCATTGGGGTGGGGGCGACTATCCCGTATAGCCAAAATGGGCAACTCGCTTTACCGCTTCCTTTGCCGGGAGTCTCCACGGGGCTGTTTTTCTTCATTCAGATGATGTCAGGTGCTGTGTATGCGGCGGTAGCCAATTCTTTCGAGGCTACTTCCTTCCGCTCCGTGTTGGCTTTTGTGGCTGCCCCGCAGCTGGTTCTCGGTCTGGCGTTTGTAGCCATTTCACTTATCGGAGGGGGCGGAAAATTTAGAGTTCCCACGAGAAAGTAAAGCACTATTCAAAAAACGCCGCATGATCTTTTGTCGTATAACCCGTCGTTGAGGCCCGGGGCTGTGGTGTGAAAAAGAGAAATCTCGAGGCACCGCTCTGGGAACGATGTCTCGAGATTTAATATTGGCGGAGGATGTGG
>ERZ1023210.165-NODE-165-length-11967-cov-5.954835_pt1 | contig 11967 bp, 11 predicted proteins | sample MGYA00380446_ERZ1023210 | MGnify/ENA primary metagenome ERZ1023210 (study PRJEB33173, sample SAMEA4830300) | metagenome | study: EMG produced TPA metagenomics assembly of the PRJEB25223 data set...
GCGCCGGAATTTGCGCGCTGAAAGAGCATGGGCGCCGGAATTTGCGCGCTGAAAGAGCATGGGCGCCGGAATTTGCGCGCTGAAAGCTATCTAGACGGCTGCTGCCGTCGCCTTCACAACCTGACTAATTCGGAGTATTTTTCTCATGACTCGTTGCGCGATTATTGGAGCCGGACTCGCCGGTTTGACTGCTGCTTATCAGCTGCGCCAGGAGCTGCCCTCTGCACAAATTGATGTGTGGGAAGGTGCGGAGCGTATTGGCGGTAAGTTGCACACGGTGCCCTTTGACGGCGGCCCGGTTGATATGGGGGCGGAAGCGTTTTTAGCCCGGCGGGATGATGCGCGTGAGTTTTTTGCAGAGTTGGGCCTTGCTGATGAGATTGTTTATCCCTCTGCTTTGCGTCCGTTGCTGTATTCCCAGGAGACCACTCATCCGTTGCCAACCGCCGGGGTGATGGGGATTCCGGCAACGGGGCAAGTTGTGGCGGGTCTGGTGAGTCCGGAAACGGTCAAGTCCATCGATGCGGAAGCGCAACGAGAGCCAATTGCTTGGGAGGTGGGTGGCGATCAAAGCCTGGGATTATTGGTGCGTGATCGTTATGGGGATGAAGTCGTCGATCGTTGTGTTTCTGCGTTGTTGGGTGGGGTGTACTCCTGTGCTGCGGATGATTTGGGGGTTCGTGCCACGGTTCCGGCTTTAGCGAATGCTTTAGATGAGTTGGTGCGCGAGGGCGGGCCGGTCACGCTGAGTGCTGCTGTTGCCAAGGTTCTTGCTGCGGGTGAAAAAGCTGCTTCGCCGCAGACTTCTAGTGGGTCGAAGCCCGCCCCGGTTTTCGGCACTTTCCGCAACGGGTATGCCACCTTGTATGAGCGGTTGGCGCAGGCTTCTGATGCTGAGATTTACCTGGAAACTTTTGTGACTGGAATTGCGGAGGTCCCGAGTTCGGAGGTTGCAAGCCATTCGGGGGCTACTAGCTCCGACCAGGTGGGCTCCGACGCTCAGCAGTCTGACTCTGCTACTTTGCAGTCGGCATCTGCCGCAGCTACCAGGTATCGGCTGCTTGGCCTGGGCGTGGATGAAACTCTTTACGACGCCGTCTTGGTTGCGGCTCCAGCTCCGATGGCAGCGCGGATCTTGAAATCCTTACCTGGTCCTACCGCGAAGGCGGCGGAGATCATGAGCTCCATCAAGTTGGCAAGTTCTGCTGTTGTCGGCTTGCGTTTTGCTTCGGATGTGGACCCAGCAGGTAATGCGCTTCCGGAAAACTCCGGGATTCTTGTTGCTGCTGATCAACCTGGGGTGACGGCGAAAGCGTTTACGTTGTCATCTCGGAAATGGCCACATTTGGCGGAGCGAGGCGCGATAGTGCGCGCCAGCTTTGGTCGTTTCGGTGATGACGCGATCACTCGGGCGCCGGAAGATGAACTCGTGGATTATGCTCTTGATGATCTCGCTGCACTCACTGGTTTCGATGGTCGTGCGGCTGGTGTTGAAGAGATTTACACGCAGCGTTGGTTTGGTGGGTTGCCGCGTTATGATTACACCCATACAGAAACTGTGCAGCGTGCGGAAGAAGTGCTTGCCGACGTAGACCGTATCGCCGTGACTGGAGCGTGGGCCGGTGGTGTTGGCGTCCCGGCGGTGATTGCGCATGCGCGCAAGGCAGCGCAAAGTCTTGCTCGTCAGTTGTAGGAACCCCGCCGGTTCTAGAGGGGCACCACCTCTAGGCGTGAATTCTCGTAGGTGACGGACCCCGTAGACTAGGGGTTATGACTCAGGACAATTCACATGCAGCTGTAGATTCCTCGACCGTAGAAAACACAAGTGTAGAAACCGCACGTGTAGAAACCCCAAGGCATTCTGCTTCCGGTGCCTCTACAGGTAACGGGGCTGACGTTGCTGCCGGTTCCGGCGCCGCATTGCCTTCGGCCCGCTCGGAGGAGTGGTTTCGTCGTGCTGTGAATATCACCCCGGGTGGTGTGAACTCTCCAGCTCGTACCTTTGACGCGGTTGGGGGCACTGCGCGGTTTATTGCTCATGGCAAGGGTTCTCGTTTGTTTGACGTTGATGGAAACGAGTATGTCGATTTGCTGTGTTCTTATGGCCCAGGAATTCACGGTAATGCTCATCCGGAGATTGTTGCGGCAGTAGCTCGTGCCGCGGAGAAGGGGTTAGGTTTCGGCACACCGACCACGGGTGAGGTGGAACTGGCTGAGTTGATTGCGCAGCGCACTGCCGTCGACAAGGTCCGCCTGGTTAATTCGGGTACTGAGGCCACGATGACTGCGGTTCGCCTGGCACGTGGTTATACGGGGAAGAGCAAGATCATCAAGTTCCAGGGCTGTTATCACGGGCATGTCGATGCTCTGTTGGCTTCCGCAGGTTCGGGTGTGTTGACGTCGTCAAGCCCGGATTCTCCTGGTGTGACTAAGGCGCAGGCTTCGGAAACCATCGTTGTCCCGTACAACGATTTGGAGGCTGTGCGCCAGGCGTTTGCCGAGAATCAGGGAGAGGTTGCTGCCGTGATTGCGGAAGCAGCTGCCGGGAATATGGGAACCGTCGCCCCGGAGGAGGGGTTCAACCAGGCGTTGAAGCAGCTTGCGCACGATAACGGTGCTTTGTTGATCCTCGACGAGGTCATGACTGGGTTCCGTACTTCGTATCAGGGATGGTACGGCATTGACGGTGTGGCTGGTGATTTGGTGACCTTCGGCAAGGTCATTTCGGGAGGGTTGCCCGCCGCTGCTTTCGGTGGCCGTGCTGACATCATGGCTCACCTGGCACCAGAAGGCCCCGTTTATCAGGCTGGAACTTTGTCTGGTAATCCGGTTGCTGTTGCGGCGGGCACCAAGTCGTTGCAGCTTGCCGACGAATCCCTATACCAGCGCATCGGTGCGCACGCGGACACTCTTAGCGAGATGAGTGCGCGGGCATTGCAGGCGGAAGGCGGTGCGCACAAGATCCAGCGTGCCGGCACCATGTTGGCCGCTGGTTTTGCTGAGGGGCAGGGATTGCGAGCGTGCTCTAGTCGCCTGCGTTCAGCCAACAGTGAACCTGCGCTAGGCTGGACGCTATCCGAAATGCCTTTTCGGCAGTAATATTGTGCGACATTATTATGTTTCGCGACCATATTTCGCGATTGTGTTTCACGACCATATTTCACGATTGTGCTATTTCGCGCAGCTGACGAATCCTAATGTCAGGAAAAGGAGAATTGCCCCATGCTGAATATCTCATCCAGCGATCGCCCTGCATCCAACCAAGCGAAACAAGCTAACCCAGCCAACTCAGCTAACCAATCGAATCAAGCTAAGAAAGCTGGTCGTACTGGTTCGGAGGTTCCGGTGACTATCGTTCACTTGGTACGTCATGGGGAAGTTTTTAACCCGGGCAAGATCCTCTATGGCCGGATTCCCGGTTATCATTTGTCTTCCCGGGGCCATTCTATGGCTGCCCGCACTGCGAAATCTTTCGCAGGCCATGATGTGGCTTATCTGGCGGCATCACCGTTGCTTCGGGCGCAGCAGACAGCGCAACCAATCTCTAAAGTTACAGGCCTAGACGTTGAGGAATGCCCACAGGTTATCGAGTCGGGTAATGATTTCGAAGGTTTGCGCACGAAGGGCTTGCGTTCGCAGTTGTGGAACCCAAAACGCTGGCCGCAGATGTATAACCCTCTGGAGCCATCTTGGGGCGAGCCGTTTGTGGATATTGCTGATCGCATGATGGCGGCAGTGCACGATATCCGCGATAAAGCCGAAGGCCACGAGGGTATTGTGGTTTCTCACCAGTTGCCGATCGTCATGGTGCAACGCACGGTGCGTGGCCAGGCGTTGGCACATGCCCCTTGGAATCGCGAGTGTGCGCTGGCTTCCGTAACGAGCTTGGTTTTCAGCGGGGAAGAAATTGTCGATATTCGCTACTCCACGCCGGCTTGGGAAATATAGATTTCCCATACCAAGGTGAATCATCTGGGGTTTGGTATCCAGGTCTCGACTTGGCTCAGCTGTCATGTTGGGTGATACTAGGGGCACTATGATTACGACTTTTGGACCATCCCGGCGTTCCCGTACCGTCCCGTCTCTTGTGCTGGCAGGTGCAATGTCGTTGACTTTGGCGGCATGTGCGTCGGAAGAAGCCAATAAGAATGCTGTTTCCGACGTGGGCGGTACTTTCGAGTTCCATACTCCGGGTGGGCAAACGGAAATTTTCTATGACGAATCTGAGCGTCAGCCGATTGCGAATCTACGCGGTCCGTCTTTGATGAACGAGGATGAGACCTTGTCTCTTGATGATTTCGCTGGAGAGGTCGTCGTTCTGAACTCGTGGGGCCAGTGGTGTGCTCCGTGTCGCGCGGAGGTAGACGATTTGCAACGTGCTCATGAGGAACTCAGTGAATCCGGTGGCACCGTGCTGGGCATTAATGTCCGGGATTACAATCAAACGATCTCGCAGGATTTCGTTAAGGATAACGGCGTGGAGTACCCGTCGATTTATGATCCGCCGTTCCGTTCCGCGGCCGCATTGGGTGGTATTCCGACTTCCGTGGTGCCGACGACGATTGTTCTGGACAAACAGCACCGCCCGGCCGCGGTTTTCTTGCGCGAGGTTACCGATCAGGACATTCTTGATGCGGCATTACCTCTTCTCGACGAAAGTTAAACGCTGGTAGTGTCTGTCGTGCCTATGGCCTCTATGGATTTTATGAACCTGGCAAACCCGTCAAACCTGTCGAACGTATCGGGCCTATCGAACCTATTCAATTCGGAGTTCTCGCGTGCAGTGTTGTCGGAACAAGCAGCGAGCGCCGGTTCTATCGCAAGTGCGAGTTTCAGTGTCAGTGCTAGTACTAGCAGTACCGCGGTGTCGTCGGTTGCTGCTGCGTCGGCGTCTGCATCATCATTCGCAGACGCCGCGGCAAGTGGCCCGCTTGTCCTAGGCTTTCTTGCCGCCGCGTTGGCCGGACTCGTGTCTTTTGCTTCGCCGTGTGTCGTTCCGTTGGTGCCCGGCTACATTTCTTACCTTGCGGGTGTCGCGGGTGGCTCGGTGGAGCTGGATGATCGTTATGGTGTCCGCGTCGCCAAGCGTCGACAGTGGGCCGTGGTTGGGGCTTCGTTGCTTTTTATTGCAGGTTTTACCACGGTCTTCCTTCTGGCAACCGTCTCTGTTTTTGGGGCCCTGAGTGCCATTAATGCCAATGCCGAAACCCTGCAACGGGTTGGTGGTCTCGTCACGATCCTGATGGGCGTCGTGTTTTTGGGTGGCGTGAAGTTCCTGCAACGTGATACCCGTGGGGAACCGAAAAAATGGAGCACCTGGGTGGGTGCTCCGCTGCTGGGTGGCGTGTTTGCACTGGGCTGGACTCCGTGTTTGGGGCCGACTCTTGCAGCGATCATTTCGATTTCGGCCGGTACTGAAGGCAGCACCGCGGCCCGAGGTGTGCTCATGATCATTGGTTATTGCCTGGGCCTGGGGCTGCCGTTTGTGCTGTTTGCGCTGGGTTCGGCCAAGGCCATGCGCTCCATTGACTGGTTGCGCAAGAATTCCCGCATTATCCAGACCATCGGAGGCGTACTCATGATCCTCGTTGGGCTTGCCCTGGCAACGGGCGTATGGGCGGAGTTCATTAACTATATTCGGCAGTGGACTTTCGATTATGGAACGACCCTGATTTAGCCTGCCGCCCCAGTCCCATCACCCCAGTCCCCTCACCCTAGCCAGCCAACCCGCTGACTATTCCCGCGATTTTCCTTAAGGAGCTCACCGTGGACAACACCGCGCGCAAATCCTGGTTGCCCTGGCGATTGTTGAAGCGAGCCTGGCGTTGGTTAACCAGTATGCGTACGGCGTTGGTGTTGTTGTTCCTGTTGGCCATCGCCGCGGTGCCGGGTGCGTTGTTGCCGCAGCGTTCGTTGAATGAGGAAAACGTCAACGAGTACATCGCAAATAACGGCAAGCTCGCCGAGGTCTACGATTCGTTGCAGCTTTTCGACGTCTTCCAGTCCTCGTGGTTTATTGCGATTTTCACGTTGCTGGCGGCCTCGTTGGTTGGTTGTATTATCCCGCGTAGTTGGGATCACTATAAGGCGTGGCGCGCGCGTCCGACTCGAGCCCCACGTTTCTTGCACCGGATGCCGCATCACCACACGGGAACCTTGGACAAGTCGCTTGCCGACGCCCGCACTGAGACGTTAAGGCTGCTGCGCCGCTGGCGGATCTCGGAATTTAGCGCCGATGAGGACCGCGCCGGGAGACCGTCTATTTCTGCGGAGCGCGGTTATGGACGTGAGCTGGCGAACCTGGTGTTCCACATCGCGTTGGTTGCCATTTTGGTGACGGTGGCTGCTGGCCGCATGGTTTACTACGAAGGCCAGGTCATTATTGTTACGGAATCTGGTAGCTACGATGGTGCGGTCGAGCTGGACCAGTCCACTGAATTCTGTAATACTTCCGTCTCAAGCTATGACTCTTTCCGCGCTGGGCCGCTTTTCGACGGCACGGGCCTGAACCCGTTCTGTTTCATTGCCCATAATTTCCGGGCCGATTATCTGCATAATGGGCAGGCGGAGATGTTCAGTTCTGATATTTCCTATGCCCAGGGCGATGAGATTTTTTCCGACCCGGAAACATGGGACGACTACCAGTTGCGGGTGAATGATCCGCTGCGTATTGACGGTGATCGTGTCTATTTGCAGGGCCATGGGTTTGCGCCGACGTTTACCGTGAAGTGGCCTAATGGGGAAACCCGGACCCAGACTTGGCAGTTCCGTCCCGATGATTTGGTGAACTTCTTGTCTTCCGGTGCGATGCGTTTCGATCCTCCTGCTGGTATGTACCCAGATCTGTATGAGCGCCGACAGAATCAGATTGCACTGCAGGGGCTGTTTGCGCCGACGGCTGATTGGCAGGGAGAGAATGGCGAGCTGCTGACTTCGGCTTTCCCAGAGATGCGTGACCCGGCGGTGGCGATTGATGTTTACCGGGGTGATGCCGGATTGGATACGGGTATCGCGCAGTCGATTTTTGATTTGGACCAGACGCTGATTCACAGTGGCCAGTTGCAGAAGTTGGAGCGCGTGAACTTGAAGGCTGGCGAGTCCATCACCCTGGACGACGGTACTGAGCTGACTTTCGATGGTGCTTCGGAGTTTGCGAACTACCAGGTCGCGCACGATCCGTTCCAGCGCTGGGTGTTGCTGTCGACGATCGTGATGTTGTTGTCGTTGGTGGGTTCGCTGGTGATTAAGCGTCGCCGTATTTGGGTGCGGTTTACCGATAATGGCGATGGCACCACCGGTATTGAGATGGCTGGACTGGCTCGTACTGACCGCGCTGGTTGGGGAGAAGAGCTGGATAGGATCTACCGGGAGTTGTTTGCGCTGCCGGACCCGGATGATGTGGAAGAAGACGAGCTGTATAGCCGGGATTAAGTTATCTGGCGTCTCAGGCAGGTCGGCTAAGTCAGTGGTATTCGGTTTGGTGGGGCACTGCCTGGTGGTGCAGACTCAGACGTTTATCATCCGAAAGGATTATGTCCGCCCTATCATTAGTTGAGGTGGGGACTCGTTCTGCTGTAGTTTGAAAAGGCCATGTTTCCTGCAACATCCGCGGATGTTGGTCCGGAAACGTCGTGATCACGATAAGAAAGTGTGAATTAATGCTTGCTGATCAAACGCTGTCCAATTTCTCGGACCTGATGTTCCGGACGACGTTCGTTATTTATGCGATTGCCCTGGTTGTGGCCCTGGTGTTTTATGTCAAGGTGCAAAGCGTGATCGACGCACACCGGCAACGCGAACGCGTTGGGGCCGATGGACGTGCTGCCGACGATAACCGCGATGCTGATGCAGGGGCCGGTGGTAAAACAGTCGACGAACTGGAAGCTGGTGCCCGCAAGTGGTCGGGTATGGCGCAGACTCTGATCTGGCTGGGAATTATTGTTCATGCAGGGGCTGTGCTTACTCGTGGCTTGGCGAACAGCCGGTTCCCATTCGGCAACATGTATGAGTATTCGCTCATGCTGACTTTGCTCACCATGGTTGTGGCGGCAGTCGTTATCGGCCAGCGCCAAGAATGGCGCGTGCTGTGGCCCTGGCTGCTGATTCCCGTCATCATCTTGATGTTCGTCGGCGGTTCACACCTATATGCAGAATCTGCCCCATTGGTTCCAGCGCTGCGGTCGTTCTGGTTGCCGATCCACGTGGGCATTGCCGTCTTAGGCGGTTCCATCGGCATGCTTTCGGGTGTCGCTTCGTTGTTGTATTTATTGCGACGGTGGCAGCCAAAAGGCGAGGAGAGCGACGGCATTGTCGGCGCGATTGTGAAGCCTTTGCCGAGTGCGAAAAAGCTTGACGGGCTGGCCTATAAGTCTGCGATTGTGACCCTGCCGGTCCTTGGCCTGGGGCTACTGCTCGGTGCGATTTGGGCGGAAGCCGCGTGGGGCAGGCCGTGGAACTGGGACCCGAAAGAAACCGTTTCCTTGATTTCCTGGATCTTATACGCGGCGTATCTGCATGCCCGTGCCACCGCCGGGTGGCGTGCGATGCGGGCGGCTTGGATTAACATTGTCGCGCTGGCCACCATGATCTTTAATTTCTTCTTCATTAACATGGTGGTTTCGGGTCTGCATTCTTACGCCGGGTTGAACTAGCCCGCAGCGTGTGCCCTGAGACGCGCGCGTTGCGGCGTGTGTCCGGGGAAGCTGTGTCCGTCAATGAGTGCCCGGCAACTAGTGCTCGGCAAGCAGTGTTCGGGGGAGCCCATGCCTGGGGGCTATTTTCGGGCTCTCCCCAACGGTGTCAACTAAAGTGACGCGATACCGTCATGCTTAACGTCGGCGGTACCGGCTGCAATAGGTTTTACTGGTCGTCGGGTTTCGCGTCGTTTTTCTTATTATTTGGGTAGCGCGAATCTTTTGCTGGATCTGATCCCGTTGCATCGCCCGAAGCGGTTGCGTCGCCGGAGGGATTTGTATCGGGGGCATCATTTGATCGGGATGCTCCCTTGGCCTCGCCTTGGCTACGAGGCTGCCGCTGTTCTTTGTGGCGTTGCTGCTGCTCTTGTTCTTGACGACGACGTTCTTTAAACCGATTCTTTTCGATATTCCACAGGAACTCTTCATCATCGTCTGGCCCTTTGATCGCTGGGCGTTCAGCAGTTTTCATTTGGCGGTTTTGATTCCAGGATGCTGGACCAAAAGCCTTCCACACCAAGACTGCGGCCAAGACTATTAGCGCTAACAAGATCAGCTTTCCCATGTAGATCATTTTACGGCACGATCGGTGCGTTTTAGGATGAATCTTGTGACTAATCAACCAGACAGTAATGGTGCACGAACCCGTATCCCGAATGGGGTGGACCGGGAAGGCGCACAAGGCGCACAAGGTGCAGAAGGCCCGGGTCCGTCCAGCAATAGCCCGCGCGCCACCGAAAGTGCTAACCCAGCTTCGCGTGATGAATCCCAGCACAGCTTTGCACCTGCTGAAGAACCCCAACTGGACCCGCGTACTCGCAAGCAAGCAACCCGTGCGATGCTGAAATATGGGGCTGCCCGCTTGGGGCTGTTTTTGGGGCTGACCATCGTGATTCAGGCGCTAGCAGTCCTCATCGGAGCCCAAGTTCCATTAGTTGTGTCTGCACTTCTGGCGCTATTGGTGGCGCTGCCGCTGTCGATGCTGATCTTCAAAAAACTCCGTATCGAAACCACAGAGGCCGTCGCTAAGCTGGCGCAGCAGCGTAAAGCCCGCAAAGAATGGGTCAACCGGGAACTCGCCGGCCGCTAGCAACCTGCCGTCACGTTAACTACCGAAAATCCCGGCCACCACGGCCATGACCGGCAGGGAAGCGAACGTCGTCAAGAAAACGGTATCGCGGGTAACAGTGAGACCTTTTTGGTAGGTCGCGGCGTAGTTGTACACGTTTTGCGCCGTCGGCAAGCAGGCCAAGATCACGGCGACGTAGAGGTGGTCGCTGCTTAGCCCCAGCGCCAGTCCGGCCAACCACGCGAATACCGGCATGAGTACGAGTTTCATGGCGGTGGCGGTGATGACGGCGGGGCGGTCTGCTGGATCGTCGAGGATGTGGATTGAGGTCAGGGAAGCGCCAAAGCTGATCAGAATCATCGGGATGGATGCGCCACCAATAATCGACATCGGTTCCATCGCAACCTCCGGGATTTCCCACCCAGCCACCGCAACAATCATGCCCGCAATTCCCGCGAGCACCAGCGGAGACAAAAACCCGGAACGGATGCCATCAACAATCTTCGCGCCACGGGTGCGCCCATGCCCGTCGTTGAGCGCAGCCAGAATAAACGGTGTGAAAAACACCATCTGCAGCATCAAGATCGAAATTACCCAGGTGGCTTCGCCAACCACGTAGATGCTCACCGGTAGCCCAATGTTCACGGAGTTGAAATAAAACGATGAGGCCGCGCCCATGGTGGTCGTCGGCAAGTCTTTCGGGAAAAACAGGCGGGAGGCGATGATATAGCTTGCGCCCGTGAGCAGGCTGGAGACAACCACGGCGGCAAGTACCGGGGAAAAGAGCGTGCTTGGATTGGATTTCGTGAGCGAGGTAAACAGCAGGCAGGGCGTGGCGGCGTAAAAGGCAGTTTTGTTCAGGACCAGCCGTTGGGAATCGTTGCCGATGATGCCGTATTTGGATAGCGCAAAGCCCACGGCGATGATCGACAAGATGATGGTAAAAGCAGTGATCACACCTGCCATATACGCCCTCCTATGGGCTTGTTGGGCTGCTGGGGCTTCTTAGGCTTGACGACGACTACTGGCTCCGGTGTCGGTCAAAACCACGGACTAATCCTGACTTACGCTCAACCTACGCCAAAGCAACGTAGGCCAACGAAACCTAGGCCAACGCCAGGGCGATAAACATGAGCCCGGACCACAACGCCATCGCGCGCCCGGTCAGCGCCAACACGGTGACCAGTTGTCCACCGCGTGCCCCCGAATTTACTCGGTGCAGGGCCTTCAGCGTCCAGTAACCGGAAATAAACGCGATCCAGGTGGCCGGAAATGCCAGGATTCCGACCACGAACGTCACGATATACGGGATGATCAGCAGCACGGTATACAGCTTGCGGGAAGCTGAATCCCCCAGGATGACCGCCAGGGTGCGTTTGCCTGCTGGCTTGTCGGTGGCGATATCGCGGATGTTGTTGGTTAAGTTCACCGCGGACGACATCGCGCCGACGGAAATAGCCAAACCAATACCGACTTCAGAGATGGCACCGGCTTGGGTGAACTCGGTACCCAACACGGCGATGAGGCCAAAGAAAATGAAGATCGCGACCTCGCCCAGGCCCTTATAGCCATACGGGTTCTTCCCCCCGGTATAAAACCAGGCCCCGGCCAAGCACACCGCGCCCACCAGGATCAACCACCAGGCAGAAAGTAGCGCCAGGATGAGGCCTGCCACGCCTGCGACACCGAACGAGATGAAAGCCGCCTTCTTCACGGCTGCAGGCCGGGCGAGTTTGCTGGCGGTGAGCCGGGTGGGGCCGGTGCGTTCGTCGTCGGTGCCGCGGATGCCGTCCGAATAATCGTTCGCGTAATTGACCCCGATGACCAAAGCCCAGGAGACGATCAAGGCTAATAAGAATGGGACAAATTTTCCGGAATTTTGGTACAACGCAGCGCCTGTTCCGGCCAAAACCGGAGCGAACGCATTCGGCCACGTATGCGGTCGTGCCGCCTGGATCCAATCGCGGGTAGTGGCCGAATATGTTGTAGCGCTCATGCATTCATTGTGCGCTACATTGCATGTCATTAACAAACACCAAATGACACCGGCGGGATTCGGCGATGGGGTGGCAGCGGCGGAAACGTGACGGTCACTAACTGGGGGAGCGTCGTGCTCTCCAGCTGGGGAATCGTCACGGGTCTGGTGCGCGCAAATTCCCCATGCCTACGTGGAACAGACTAGTGCTAGGTCGCGACCTAGAGTGG
>ERZ1023210.168-NODE-168-length-11551-cov-4.569589_pt1 | contig 11551 bp, 9 predicted proteins | sample MGYA00380446_ERZ1023210 | MGnify/ENA primary metagenome ERZ1023210 (study PRJEB33173, sample SAMEA4830300) | metagenome | study: EMG produced TPA metagenomics assembly of the PRJEB25223 data set...
CAGACCGTGTGCCTCAAGCTGATTTAGCAAGCCCCGGTGGATGCTGGTAATCCAGCCCGGTCCACCATAAATCAAGCCAGTGTACCCTTGCAGAAGTGTCGCGCCCGCGGTAATCCGCTCCCAAGCTTGCTGTGGCGTGGTAATACCACCAACCGAAATCAACACCAGCTTGTCACCAACGCGGTCATGCAGCCTGTGTAAGATCTCTAACGATCGCTGCGCGACGGGCGGACCAGATATACCTCCTGCTCCTGCAGCCTCGACCTCAGAAGCTGGCGTCTGTAAACCTGCACGCGAGATCGTGGTATTTGTGGCAATGATCCCTGCAAGCCCAAGTTCCACCGCGAGATCCGCACAAGCGTCGACATCAGCATTAGAAAGATCCGGTGCAATCTTTAATAACACCGGGCTGGTACATACCTCTGTTACGGCTTGCAATATTGGGCGCAGTGATTCCACGGCCTGCAGATCACGCAGTCCAGGGGTGTTCGGCGAAGAGACATTAACCACTAAATAATCTGCCGCTGATCCAAGCACAGAAGCAGACCGTCTGTAGTCGTCGGTCGCATATTCAACGGGAGTTGTCTTCGTTTTTCCGATATTGATACCGATGATGCCGCGCTGCGCAGCATCTCCGCTAATGATGTGCCCTCGGAGATTCTGTGCTGCCTGGGCTGCGCCGTCATTATTAAAGCCCATACGGTTCAGAATTGCACGATCTTTTTTCAGGCGGAACAAGCGCGGCTGCGGGTTTCCTGGTTGCGCGTCAGCCGTGACAGTCCCTAGTTCCGCGTAACCGAAGCCGATAGCCGACCAAGCCTTAGCCGCTCGCGCATTCTTATCAAACCCGGCTGCCAATCCGAGAGGACGTGGGAATCGCACACCGAACACTTCCTGAGCCAGTCGGGGATCATTAGTGCTCAGTACCGTTGCTAGCGCTTTTCGAAGCAGGCGGGAAGAATTCGCCAAAGCCATCACGTTACCAACGCCGTGGTGTACGCGCTCCGGATCGATGCGAAACATCACGCGCAATGCCGCGTTATAAGCCTTGTTGTACGCGGTCGATCGGAAACTCATGACCGCGGCTCGCATGGTTTTCTGTGCTTGCCGAAACTCTGGTGCCATGATTATCCGTTCTCCTCGGGTTGTTCGGAAAGTTCTGAATTAGATAATTCCGGCTCAGTTATTACCTGAATACCGTGACCTGTTGCGGAGGCGAGCACGACCGTTCCATCATCAGCTACCACCAGCGACTGAGCATCGGGAATGGTCTTAAGCTGCCCTGCTTGCTGTGGGACACCACTAGAAATGCGGAAAGCTGTCAACAGATTTTCTTTTGTCGACGCCGTCCAAGCGACATCCCGTTCACTATCCCAGGCAACAGCCCAAGGACCTGCAGGTGCTGGGACCGTCTGATGTAAACGAATGACGTCCAACGCAGTATAGACAGCTAACTGTTCACCGCGTGCGTCGGTGGCTAAAACAAGCCCCTCATCACCCACAGCAATTTCGCCGACTCCCAGCCCTACGCGCAAGGTTCCACCGCCGCGTTCATTGCGCCAATCCAAGTTTTGAATCGTCGTGTCCTCGCGCCAGGTACGCACTAGCTGCTCGCCGTGTGATTTCGATTCCACATGTACTAACTGATCAGTCGGAGCAGCCGCAGTAAACCTGCTGATGACCTCTCCAGTTGGGGTCACCATTGCCACTTCTGCTGACTTTTCAGATGCGACCACTAGATCACCATTATTCATGCGGGTTGCAGCAGTAATTGGAAAATCAACCTTGGGGGTAATCCTCTCTGCTTTCGCCTCGCCAGCTGGAATAACTTGCAGAGAATCACCGCAGGCGAGGATAAAATGCTGCTCAGTAGCGGTCAGTTCACCGCATTCTGCAGCGATATCGATGACGCTGCCAGCGTCGGCAAGCTCATCAACAGTGCCCAGCCACAGAGAATCAGGCATGCGCAGGGCCAAATTTTTGCCCGCAACAGCCATGTCAGAAACCTCGCTGAACTCTGGCCGTGCAATCACCTCGCCAACAAGCCCTGAAGCGTCTACCTGAGTCGAACTTGGGACCGGGGTAGCGTTTCCCATTTCTGGAACGTCTGCACCCGGTATCGCCGGATTGTCCGCGCAAGCAGCCAAAGCGGCACCGGTTACGAAAACAAGGGCAGGAATTGCGTATGGACGAAAATGCGTCGACCGAAATCGAATATTCACAACTACATAGCTTATCAGTGCAGGCTAGCGCCGCCGAACGCTACAACAAGCACGTAATGCTTGCCTATGGGTATATTCTAGTAGCCGTGATTACGACCGATTTAACCTCCGGTACCACCAGCTACGCCGCGGAAGCCACAGCGAATACAGATGCGTTGGATATGACGTGGATACAAGTGATCGTATTATCCATCGTTCAAGGTTTAACTGAGTTTCTTCCGGTTTCTTCGTCGGGGCACCTCCGGATTTTTTCTGAGTTCTTCTGGGATGCAGATGCCGGAGCGTCGTTTACCGCGGTAATTCAGCTCGGCACAGAGATTGCCGTGGTGATATTTTTCTGGCGCGAAATTGTGCAGATTGTGCGCGGTTGGTTACGCGGACTCATGGATAAAAACTCGCGCGGTGCCGACTGGAAAATGGGCTGGATGATCATCGTGGGCTCTATCCCGATCGGCGTAGTTGGGTTTTTAGCAAAAGATTTCATCCGAGATTCCCTACGCAACCTGTGGATTACTGCAGCCGTGCTGATTTTATTTTCCTTTGTTTTCATCGCCGCAGAGCGCTGGGGGAAAAAGACTCGTGAGAGCGGTGAGCTGAATTTCCGTGATGCCATCATTATGGGACTGGCACAATGCTTGGCGCTGATTCCCGGGGTGTCGCGTTCCGGTGGCACGATTTCGGCCGGCTTATTCTTAAACCTGGATCGAGAAGTGGCAACCCGTTTTAGCTTTCTGCTGGCGATTCCGGCGGTGATGGCATCCGGGTTGTTTTCGCTTCCCGACGCCTTCGGTCCAGCTTCTGGGCAGGCTGCAAGTGCTGCGCAGCTAGCCGTAGGTACGTTAGTAGCGGGCTTGGTCGGTTATGCAGCGATTGCTTGGTTACTGAAGTTCGTTGCTAATCATTCCTTTGCCTGGTTTGCCGCCTACCGAATCCCCCTCGGACTGCTGGTCATGCTGCTATTGGGGCTTGGAGTTCTGCAACCAGTCTAAATGCCGTTACAGTAGGACATTATGAAATCTTGGCCTTCTCCAGTTGTCCCCACCATTCCTGCACGCCACGGTAACCCAGTACCTTTGCGGCTTTATGACACCGCTGATCAACGCATCCGCGAAGTCAGCTTCCAGAACCCAGAAGGCCCCGCGGGCATGTACGTCTGCGGTATCACTCCCTACGATTCGACGCACCTGGGACACGCGGCCACCTATTTGACGTTTGACCTCGTGTATCGCGCACTATTGGACAACGGGCGCTCGGTACATTTTGTACAAAACGTCACGGATGTCGACGATCCGCTATTTGAGCGTGCCGAACGCGACAACCAAGACTGGCGCGAACTGGGTACAGAGCAAACCGATTTATTCCGCTCTGCTATGGAGCAACTAGGAGTTATCCCACCGCAGCATTTCATGTCGGTATCAGAAACCGTCGATGAAATCATAGATATTGTGGGGAGATTATTAGACCAGGGCAAAGCTTATGTCCTCGATGGTGAATATCCCGACATCTACGCCCCGATTGCCGCAACCAAACAGTTTGGCTATGAATCAAATTTCACACGCGAAGAAATGCTAGAAGTCTTCGCAGAACGTGGCGGTGATCCTGAACGCCCAGGAAAACACGATGAGCTGGACGCTCTGATTTGGAAAGCAGAGCGGAAAGGCGAGCCGGCATGGGAGGCACCGTTTGGCCGTGGGCGACCGGGGTGGCATATCGAATGTGCAGCTATCGCTGCTAATCGCCTAGGCGCACGCTTTGATATCCAGGGTGGCGGATCGGATTTGGTTTTCCCGCATCATGAATTTTCTGCAGCCCACATCGAAGCAGCTTATGAGGTTGATCGTATGGCTGGGCATTATGTTCATGCGGGAATGATCGGTCTAGATGGCACCAAGATGTCGAAATCCCTAGGTAATCTAGTCTTCATCCACAAACTGACCGCCAATGGACACGAACCGTCGGCAATCCGCTTAGGCGTTTATTCCCAGCATTACCGAAGCGACCGTGATTGGTCCGAGGAACTTTTGGTTGAAAGTGAACAACGGCTTGTCCTTTGGCGAGCGGCTCTGCAACAGCCTGGCAGCCTGGGGAAGGCGGAAGAATTGGTGCGCAGCATCCGTGAATGCATCGCCGATGACTTAGATTCACCAGGAGCTTTGCAGGCTGTTGATGCCTGGGCGAAACACCCACGCGGCGAGGATGATCCGGAGGCAGCTGCACTCGTCGCATGCGCGCTAGATTCACTGTTTGGAATTTCTCTCCAGTGACCAGGGTTATGCCCTAGAATGGCCGTCGTGAAGAATTTTGACGAGTTGCATGTAGAATTAACCCAGAAAGCACAGCAACGCCCCGAAAACTCGGGAACTGTGCAAGCCTTAGATGCGGGTGTGCATCACATCGGCAAAAAAATCATTGAAGAGGCCGGGGAAGTTTGGATCGCTGCGGAATACCAATCGGATGAGGAACTCTCTGAAGAAATTTCGCAGTTGTTGTATTGGACCCAGGTCATGATGGTGGCCCGTGGCCTTAATCCACATGACATTTACCGTTATCTCTAGACAACCGCTAAGCCAGGTATTTTTATGATTAAAATTGCCATCCCTAACAAGGGCTCACTCTCTGAAACCGCGCAATCCATTCTCAAAGAAGCAGGGTATAAAACCCGCGGTTACAGCAAAGCACTGGCGGTTGCTGATACTAAGCATGACATTGAGTTTTTCTTTCTCCGGCCGAAAGACATCCCCATTTATGTGGCAAACGGCCAACTCGATCTCGGTATCACTGGCCGTGATCTGGCAGCAGATTCTCGGGCAGCGATAGACGAAGTCTTGCCACTAGGGTTCGGCGACTCACGGTTCTTTTTCGCAGCTCCGGCTGACGAGCAATGGGAGGTGGAGCAACTAGCGGGTAAACGGATTGCGACCTCATACCCAAACTTGGTTCGCGACTATCTCGCGAAACGTGACATTTCTGCAGAAGTGATCCGCCTCGACGGAGCTGTAGAAATCTCCATTAAGCTCGGCGTAGCCGATGCTATCGCCGATGTGGTATCGACTGGCAATACCTTGCGGCAGCAGGGGCTGCAAGCCTTCGGCGAGCCGATCATTGAATCCGAAGCAGTAGTGATTTCCCGTCGCGGGGTCAAGGTCACTGATGAGCAGCAAATCTTGCTCTCTCGCATTCAAGGCATTTTGCACGCACAAAACTACGTGATGATCGACTACAACATTTCCCGGGAAAATCTAGATGCAGCCGCCAAGTTCACTCCGGGTCTAACCGGGCCAACGGTATCGCCATTGGCCCGCGATAATTGGGTAGCAGTACGTGCACTCGTCCCTCGAAAAGAAGCCAACAATCTCATGGATAAACTCTCAGCTGTTGGCGCAGAGGCGATTTTGGCCTCTGATCTTCGCATAGCCCGCATCTAGTAATCCAGGTATTCTGGAAAACGGAAACGATTAACGACCTCACGGTGCCGTTAGGCGCGAAGGAGTGACTTGTAGATGGCTAAAAAGACCGACGAGAATTCTGCGGAACAGACGCAAAATATCGACGCGAAAAAGAACGAGGATTCGAAGAAGACTATGGCTAGCAAGTCAACCAAGAAGACTCGCACTGAGCGCGACCTACTCGGCGAGATGGAAGTTCCAAATGACGTCTATTACGGTGTCCACACCATGCGCGCCATCGACAATTTCCAAATTTCCTGGGTGACCATCAACAACGTGCCGGAGTTTATTCGTGGCATGGTGATGGTGAAAAAGGCAGCAGCCATGGCCAATCGCCGTTTGCACACGCTACCGAAGAAGAAGGCTGAAGCTATCATCTGGGCCTGCGACCAGATTTTGGAAAAAGGCCGTTGCATGGATCAGTTCCCACTGGACGTATTCCAGGGGGGAGCGGGTACTTCGCTGAACATGAACACCAATGAGGTCGTGACAAACCTTGCATTGGAATACCTGGGTGAAGAAAAAGGCGCTTACCACGTCCTCAACCCCAATGATGACGTGAACATGTCTCAGTCAACCAACGACGCATACCCAACCGGCTTCCGGCTTGGGCTGTACGCCGTCCTGGACCGCTTGATCGAACAAATCGGCAAGTTGGAACAGTCCTTCACCAAGAAAGCGCACGAATTCGCCGACATTTTGAAGATGGGTCGTACCCAACTGCAGGATGCTGTGCCGATGACTCTTGGCGACGAGTTCCGTGCATTCGGGGCTAACCTGGCCGAAGAGCTTTCGGTGCTGCGCGAAGCACAGGAACGCCTGTTGGAAATCAATCTTGGCGCAACAGCGATCGGTACGGGAGTCAACACTCCTGCTGGCTACCGGCACCAGGTTACCGCAGCGCTATCGGAAGTCTCGGGCCTAGAGTTAAAGACGGCACGTGACCTCATCGAAGCTACCTCTGATACCGGCGCCTACGTACTGGCACACTCGGCGGTGAAGCGCGCGGCCTCCAAGCTGGGCAAGATCAGCAACGATTTGCGTTTGTTGTCTTCGGGCCCCCGTACCGGGCTGAACGAGATCAATTTGCCGGAACGGCAAGCTGGTTCGTCGATCATGCCGGCCAAGGTCAACCCGGTTATTCCCGAAGTTGTCAACCAAACAGTATTCAAGGTTTTCGGCAACGACTTGACCGTGTCCATGGCCTCAGAGGCAGGACAGCTGCAGCTTAACGTCATGGAACCTGCAATGGGTGAGGCCTTGTTCCAGTCCGTTCGTATTTTGGGCAATGCTGTGGATGCTTTGCGTGAGAAGTGCGTCGACGGGATCACTGCCAACGCGGATGTTTGCCGGGAGTACGTGGAAAATTCCATCGGTATCGTCACCTATTTGAATCCACTCATCGGCCACCACCAAGGTGATCTCATCGGTAAGGAAGCGGCAAAAACCGGTAAATCTGTCCGCGAGCTAGTGCTCGAAAAAGGTTTACTGGATGAAGAAACCGTCGACCGTATTCTGTCCAAAGAAAACCTCATGCACCCAGAGTTCCGCGGTAAACTTTACCTGGACGATTAAACATGGACGACTAAGTAAGGCGTGCGCCCGCTAAGCTAGCTATTCATCCTAGGGATGAACTATCGGATCAGATTACTGGTGCGAATATTATGCCCATCACTTAAGCCCAGAAGGGCTAGAGTGGTGGGCATGAGTTCTTTTCCTACTGACGTAGAAATCGCAAACAATCACCAGCTAGAGCCAATCGCAGAGATTGCACGCAAAGCCCAAATTCCCGCTGAAGCTCTGATTCCTTACGGTGAGAAGAAAGCCAAAATCGATACCAGTAAACTCGACTGGAGCCGAAAAGACGGCAAGCTAGTGTTGGTCACTGGAGTATCGCCGACACCAGCTGGTGAAGGAAAATCCACCACGCTGATCGGGTTGACTGATGCACTGGCACAAGCCGGCAAGAACGCAATGGTGGCAATTCGGGAACCGTCGCTGGGCCCAGTTATGGGGATTAAAGGTGGGGCTGCTGGGGGAGGCTATTCACAAATCGTCCCCATGGATGAAATCAACTTACATTTCAATGGTGATTTCCACGCCATCACTTCAGCGAACAATACGCTCGCCGCGTTGATTGACAATCATATTCACCAAGGTAATGACTTGGCTATCGACCCACGCCGCGTGACTTGGCAGCGTTGCGAAGACGTGAATGACCGTTCATTGCGCTCAGTAGTCACGGGCTTGGGAGGTCCAGGAAACGGATCCCCCCGGGAGTCTGGTTTCACCATTACCGCAGCATCAGAAATCATGGCGATCGTTGGCTTGTCTACGGATCTCGCAGATTTACGCAGACGACTCGGAGACATCACCGTCGGGTACACCTACGACAAACAGCCGGTGACAGCACGCGAGTTGGGTGCTGATGGCGCTTTGACAGTGTTGCTGAAAGACGCTTTGCAACCAAACTTAGTGCAAACCCTAGGCGGAGTTCCGGCTCTTGTGCACACGGGCCCGTTCGGCAACATTGCTCACGGTTGCAACAGTGTCCTGGCGACTAAAGTAGCGCTGAACCAAGCCGACATCGTGCTAACAGAAGCCGGCTTTGGTTCTGATCTGGGAGCGGAGAAATTCTTCGACATTAAAGCCCGCCACGCAGGCCTGAATGTTGATGCCGCTGTCGTCGTGGCAACCATTCGCTCCTTAAAGTTTAATGGCGGAGTAGCTAAAACAGACCTAGAAGAATCCAATGTTGACGCATTATCGGCGGGGGTCACAAACCTGGAACAGCACGTCAACAACATTCGCCAGTTTGGCGTCACACCAGTGGTAGCACTCAATATTTTTGGTTCAGATTCAGCTGCAGAAATCGATTTCCTGCACGATTGGGCACAAAAATTCGGTGTAGAGCTGGCAGAATCCACTGTATTTGCAAATGGCGGTGCAGGTGCAAAAGACTTGGCCGACAAGGTCCTAGCACATCTTGACGGGCAGTCCACGACACTATATGACCCGTCCAAGGGAGTCGAAGAATCTATAGCAACGATCGCTTCCAAGGTCTACGGCGCAAGCAATGTGGAATATTCTGTTAACGCACGTAAGGATCTGGATTATCTCCGCGAGTGCGGCTGGGATCAGCTTCCCGTATGTATCTCAAAGACACAATATTCGTTTAGTGATGATCCTTCCCGGCTCGGTGCACCGAAAGGCCACACCCTGCATGTGCGAAAGCTACTTCCGCGTACTGGCGCAGGATTCATCCTTGTCCTCACAGGCGACGTCATGACTATGCCGGGATTGCCAAAACGTCCTGCTGCAGAAGCAATCGACATCTCTGACGACGGTGTTATCAGCGGATTGTCTTAATCGCTGACGGGCAGGGAGAGCATCATCGATCCCTGCCCGTACGGTGTTTGTAAGCTTAGCTCTGCTAGCAGCCCATTGCGCTGAGAACGCTATGCAGGATCTGCTGCCGAACCAGGCCACCCGGGGTACGGGGGAGGAGTTCCCCCAAACTCCGGGCATAATTTTTGGTGTGGGCACCATCCACATAATTTCGAGGTTTTTGTGGGGAAGTGCCCGGTTTGCCCGTCACGTTCAATCTTTGCCCATAATTCGCCGAGATCTCGTTCAAAAAATTCCAGTTCTTCTTTGGACGGAGCCAGCACCATATCGTCAATCACTTTTATATACATCAACCTCAGCTGGTGCGGAATGATTTCTTGTAAGCGCCAGTACACCAATGCGTAAAACAGCATTTGGAATCGTGCGTTATGGGAAAAACGCGGGATAGGTTTTTTGCCGGTTTTATAATCGACAACCCGCACCTCTCCGGTGGGGGCTTTATCCACACGGTCGATAAAGCCCCGCACAGGTACACCGTTGGGCAATACCGTATCAACGTACATTTCCACTGACTCGGCATCGAAGCCCTGAGGATTTTCCATCTGGAAATAGCCCTTGACAAGGCTACGACACTGCACCAAGAAATCATAGGTATCGCTGTCTGGGACCAGCTCTATAAGTTCTTCGTCGTCGGAACGCATTTTTTCCCAGTTTGGTTTCAGCATTTTCACCGCGGCAGGGTATGTGCGTTCACGTGCGGGAAGTTTGTGCATTTCTTCGAGAACTGCGTGCACCAGTGTCCCGCGGATTTGCGCGAGAGTTTTCGGTTCCGGCAAGCGGTCTATGGCCCGAAACCGGTAGAGCAATGGACATTGTTGATAATCACCGGCACGCGAAGGGGAGAGGGCTAGCGGTTTTGGGTACCGGGGAGCGTCGGTGCTTGAGGTATTGCGCGAAGTGCTCATAATGCTATCCAGCTTAAACGCTTTCACAGGGTTAGCACTAAGCTGGGGGGAACCGAATAATCGATGAATTTGAGTGGGAAAGTGAGTTGTGATGAACGAAATGAACCAGTTCATGGATTTTTTGGATGCCGCTCCGAGTTCTTTCCATGCTGCACATGCCGTGGCTGATCGTCTGCTCGCCAGTGGTTTCCAAAAACAAGTAGAGGATCAACCGTGGGATGCCAGCCCCGGCGGACATGTGCTTGTCCGTGATGGTGCTGTGTTGGCGTGGTTTGTGCCAGATGATGCTGGCCCGCATTCTGGTTTCCGGATTATCGGCTCACACACCGATTCACCTGGCTTCAGTCTCAAGCCGCAGCCAGATAGCACGCAGCATGGCTGGCAGCAGTTGGGGGTGGAAATTTACGGTGGCCCGATCATTCCCTCCTGGTTTGATCGTGAGCTTACTTTAGCTGGTCAGGTGATCTTGACCGATGGTTCAGAGCGGTTAGTCAATACCGGTCCGATTCTCCGGATTCCACACTTAGCTATTCATCTGGACAGTTCGAAGGATTTTTCCGTTGATAAGCAACAACATCTGCACCCAGTCATGGGACTTGCCGACGCCGCCGCCGACGCTGTGAGCGCGCACGCGCAGCAGGTAGGAATCGCATCGATAATTGCGGGGCAGCTCGGAGTTGCGGAATCTGACATTGCTTCATGGAGCCTTATTACTGCACCCGCACAACCAGCTAGTTTGTTTGGCGTGAATGCGGACCTCTTGGCTTCTTCGCGCATGGATAATCTTTCCAGCGTATTCGCCAGCATGGTCGCACTAGAACGGGCTGTGGCAGCGGACGATTTGAGTTCTGATATCGCAGTTTTAGCTGCGTTTGACCACGAAGAGGTCGGATCTGCTTCCACAACGGGGGCACAAGGGCCGATTTTGGCCGAGACACTCGAGCGCACAGCAACCGCACTTGGGGCTGACCGCGAAAGCTACTTGCAGATGCTGCGGCGTTCATCATGTGTGTCTGCGGATGCAGCTCACTCGATCCACCCGAATTATGCCGAAAAACACGATCCACATAATCCACCAATCATTGGTGGTGGCCCTGTCACCAAGATCAATTCGAAACAGCGTTATGCCTCGAATGCGCGAACTATCGCTATGTGGGAAAACGCCTGCCGCGCAGCGATGGTTCCGATCCAGAATTACGTAAGTAAGAACTCAGTACCCTGTGGGTCTACGATCGGCCCGGCAACAGCTACAGCGCTAGGCATCGATACTGTTGACGTCGGAGTGCCAATGCTATCGATGCATTCTGCCCGAGAAATGATTGGTATCCAGGATCAATTATGGCTCTCGCAAGCACTAGAGTCCTACCTGATCAATTAAGACTGCTACGACCGCGGGTTCATCTGTGACGAGAAAGGTCGTGTATCCGCACGGTCTAGTGTTGGTCATGTGCACCAGCAATTTTACGATAAGAAAGGCTACTTAATGGCATATTCTGGCCCGTTTCAGTACGGAGACCGCGTTCAGCTCACCGATGCAAAGCGTCGGCATTTCACTCTGTATCTCAAAGAA
>ERZ1023210.171-NODE-171-length-10910-cov-5.921050_pt1 | contig 10910 bp, 8 predicted proteins | sample MGYA00380446_ERZ1023210 | MGnify/ENA primary metagenome ERZ1023210 (study PRJEB33173, sample SAMEA4830300) | metagenome | study: EMG produced TPA metagenomics assembly of the PRJEB25223 data set...
AAAACTTCACTATTGAAGGCCACGGTGGCATCCAGTTGGCGGCGCGGTTGGAAAGCCCGGCCAACCCGAGTGCATATGCCTTGTTGGCGCATTGTTTTACCTGTTCAAAGGATTCCCCGGCGACGTCGCGTATCGCTAAGCAGTTGGTGCAGGAAGATATCGCAGTGTTGCGGGTCGATTTTGCGGGCCTGGGGCATTCCGAAGGCAATTTCGAAGATTCTACGTTTTCTGGTGACGCCCAGGATGTGGTGGCGGCCGCGGAGTGGTTGGAGGAGCATTATCAAGCACCGCAGTTGCTGATTGGTCATTCGCTCGGTGGTGCGGCGGCGTTGGCTGCGGCTGCTGATATTGATTCGTTGCGTGCGGTGGTCACCATCGCCGCGCCGTACGATCCGGAGCATGTCACTGGTTTGTTTGCTGGTGCGCTGGACGATATCGCTGAAGATGGTTCGGCATCGGTGAAAATCGGTGGCAAGACTGTCTGCGTGGGGCAGGGGCTTGTCGACGACCTGCGCCGATTTGCTCAATCGGAGCGCATTGCGGCGATTGATGTGCCTTTGTGGGGTAGGCGTTCGAGTGCGGATGAGTTGGTGGATATCCATAACGCGCAGGGGATTTACCGCGCGGCACGCACCGTGAAGTCGTTTATCATGCTGGACGGCGTGGATCACTTGCTCAACAAGGATAAGCAGGCGCAGCACGCCGCGCAGATGCTGGCTGGTTGGGCTCGGCCGTATTTGCCGGATCCCCCGGTTGTGGGCCGCGACGACTGCGCTGATGAGCGCTACAGTTATACCAAGGAAGGCGTTGTTGAAGCGCGACTTACCGGTGATGGTGATTTCGCCACCGAGCTTCGCGCTGGAAGTCATCGCTGGATCGCAGACGAGCCGAAGAGCGTGCCCGGGGCCAAGGACACTGGCCCGAACCCGTATGACATGCTGCAAGCGTCGCTGGCTACGTGCACCGCGATGACGATGGGCATGTATGCGCGCCGCAAAAAGTGGGACATGGGTGATACTAAAGTCACCGTGACCCACGAGCGCGACAAGCAGGGCGTGACGACGTTCACCCGTGTACTGCATTTCGACCCTGCGCTGAGCAAGGAGCAGCAGGAGAAGCTGACCGCAATTTCCGAGAAATGCCCAGTGCACAAGACGCTGCATGGTGAGATCCACATTGCCACGGAAACCAGCTAGTCACACATATGACCACGCTTCACTAGGAGGAGAGCCTCATGGCTACAAACAACGACATCACTGCACAGAACGATTCCACTGCACAAACCAATTTTGAGACTATTCAGACGGAGACTCGCGGCCGAGTAGGCATCATTACGCTGGACCGCCCCAAAGCATTGAACGCTTTGAATCAGCAGCTCATGCTCGAGGTGATTTCCGCAGCGCAAGAGTTTGATGGCGACGACGGCATCGGTTGCATTGTGCTCACCGGCTCCGAGAAAGCCTTTGCAGCGGGCGCTGATATCAAAGAAATGGCGAATAAATCTGCCACTGAAATGTACAGGTCGGATTGGTTTTCCGAATGGGAGCAGCTGACGCAGGTACGCACACCGTTGATTGCGGCCGTGAATGGTTATGCGTTGGGCGGTGGCTGTGAACTGGCCATGATGTGCGATTTCATTATCGCCGGGGACAAGGCAAAATTCGGCCAGCCAGAGATCAACCTGGGAGTCCTGCCAGGCATGGGAGGTACGCAGCGGTTGACCCGCGCCGTCGGCAAGGCAAAGGCAATGGAAATGTGCCTGACTGGCCGCATGATGGAGGCAGATGAAGCAGAGCGCTCGGGTTTGGTTGCCCGCGTTGTCGAGGCAGACAAGCTTGTCGACGAAGCCGTGTCCGTTGCCGAGACCATTGCGAATAAGTCGCTGGTGGCAACAACGATGGTCACAGAAGCCGTTGATGCAGCATATGAAACCACTTTGCGTCAGGGGCTGCTGCAGGAGCGGCGTTTGTTCCATTCTGCTTTTGCTTCGGAAGATCAAAAAGAAGGAATGGATGCCTTCGCCAACAAGCGTGATCCGGAGTTCAAGCACCGCTAGTGCATGGCGCATGCTGCGCACTGTAATCACGCCCTCCGGATCTTCTGCTGACGTTTACACTGGTGACCATGACTAACCAGGAACCACTGACATCTTTCGAAAAAATCGCTGACTGGCCGGTCGATAATGTGTCGGCCGCACTGATTCGGGCCGGCAAACTCGCCCATACGCTGGGCGATGACGGGCACGTTTTTGCTGTGGCATCGGTGACCAAACCGGTCGCCGCGTATGGCTTTGCCATGGCCGTCGAAGAAGGCGTGTTTGCCTGGGATACGCCGGTGGGCCCGGAGGGTTCGACCGTGCGGCACTTGCTCGCACATGCCAGTGGCATCGGGAAAGATACAGAAAATCCGGATCGTGCCCCGGAGGATCGCCGCATTTATTCATCGGCGGGCTTTGAGGTGCTGCAGGAAAAGCTCGAGGACGAAGCCGGCATGGATTTTGCCGAATACCTTAAGCTAGGGCTGTTCGAACCGTTAGGCATGAACAACACTGTGTTGAAAGGGTCGTCTGGTTACGCGTTGGAAACTACCGCGGCTGACTTGGCCCGATTTGCCCTGGAAGTGTTGGAGCCGAGTTTGCTGGACCCGTCGACGGTAAAAGAGATGCTGACGCCGCAGTTTGCGGACTTACGTGGAATTGTTCCCGGCTATGGCATGCAGAAACCATGTTTGTGGGGGCTGGGCTTTGAAATTCATGGCACGAAGGATCCGCATTGGATGGGCTCGGAGTTGCCGGACAATGCTGTTGGGCACTTTGGCATGTATGGCTCTTATATGTGGTTGCTGCCAGACGAAAAAATCGCGTTGCTCGCTCTCACCGATAAAGACTTTGGCGAGTGGGCCAAGCCGTTGTGGGCGGAAACGAACGACGCGATCTGGCAGGAGCTGCAGGGCTAGCTTCCCGGGGGGAGGTTTGGGCGGCTAGCGGCAGAAGCTAGGAGCAGGGCCTAGAACCGGGTGCTAGAACCCGGTGCTAGGCCTGGTTTTTAAAGAATTCCCACACCAGCAGGTTGGCTGATGGTACGGCCTTGAACCAGGTGTGGCCGTTGTTTACCTGCGGGCTGACAACGGTGGCGAATTCCGTTGCAGCATGGCAGTTGCTGCCGGAAACGGTGTGGGCGCCAACGATCCAGTTGTTGACGTTGCCGCCTGGTGCACAACCGTTGCGGGTGGCGAATTCATCGAAAACTTGGCGTGCGGCTTTGTAGTGGCCGCCGTGATCATTGGCGCCACCGTTGATGTTGATGACGTGATCGTCTTTGTGGTGCATGATCAGCGTTGGCACGGCGGCGTCGGGCACGCAGTTAGAGACTGTCGCGTCGTAGTAGGCACCGGCAGAGCTGGCCACTCCGTCGACAAGATCCGGTGCATGACACGCCAGACTGAGTGCTGCACCGCCGCCGTTGGAAAGCCCGGTGGCGTAGATGCGGTTGGTATCCACGTTGTACTTCCCGGCTAGATCAGCGATGAGTGCACGGGCGAAAGCGGCGTCATCCTCGACGCTTTGCGCGGCGTAGTGTGGCCCGCCCCAGGCTGGTTTGCCCTTGAGCTTATCGGTGACGCCTTGCGGGTAGGCGACGATGGCATCACTGCCCACGGCTTTGTTTAAAAAGGAATGTCCGCGGAAGGCATCTGCGGTATCCCAGGCGCCGGAGTAACCGAGAACCACTGGGTAGGCGCGGTTCGGGTCGTAATTGGCGGGTAGGTCCACGATGAAGTGGCGTGGGGTGCCGTTGACATCAATCGTCCGCGTTTCGGTGGGTTGCCCAGCGATGGCGGAGGAGATCTGCACCAGCGGGTCCGTTGTCGATTGTGCATGGCTGACAGGGGCAGTGAGAGTCAGCAGGCCGCCGAGGGTGCCGGCAGCGACAGCGGCGCCGAGAGCGCGGAAGGATGATTTCATGAAACCGTAGCCTACGTTATGTTCTGGTTAGATACCAGCCCGAAAGTTCCCCAAAGCGGACTACCCACGTCAGGTGTGAATGTTAACTAGTGGGATTACAGTGATGTAAGTTTCTGAACTGCACCGATGGAAAAACCTTCAAGCAGCACTTCAGAAAACGGGGGGTTCAACGGCCGGTTGAGGGTTGCTGGTGTGACTGGTGGGGTAGTTGAATCATTTGTGGCGCAAGCGAGGGTGAGCACGTTGGGGAAGACGATGCTTGCTTAGTGAGCGGATGGTGCTCGCTGGCGTAGGGTGCTCGCTGCGATGGGGAAGTCGTGGTCGAGCGCCCTATAACCATGGGTGTGCCGCCAGTGCTGGCTTGCTAGATTTGCTCGCTAGCGCCGAAATTTTGTTTGTTAGTTTGCTTTTTCGCCGTGCTTGTCAATATAGGCAATGACATCGGAGACGGTGTTCCAGTCCTGCACGATGTTTTCGTCGAGCCGTACTTTGAATTCGTCTTCAATCTTGACGACGAGCTCGATCATCGACAAAGAATCAATCGCCAGATCGTGGAGGCGGGCATCCCGGGTGATGTCGTCGGTATCTGCCCCGCTGGCGTCGTCCAGTAGGGGAACCAGGCGGGCGAAGGTGTCGAGCTTATCGGCGAGATCCATGTTGTCAGTGTAGAACAGTTGCGCTACCTGGCGTGCTGCGACGCTTATACCACGAGTTTTAGGGCTGCAACGGAACGCGCAGCACGCTCAGCTTGCATCCAGAGATTGCCCCGGTTAGTACCACCCGTGGGGCGTTCGGGTGAGGGATAGTGTTGTCCATCTCAACAGTGGAAGCCAGATTCCGCATGCGGTTGTCCACGGCAACTCCGGGTGGGGCGATGATGCGTACGCTCGACATTTTCGCGTTGATATGGAACTCGACAACGGGTGTATCTGCGCGCGCCTGGCGGAGGTCAATATGGATCGTGCCGCCGGAGGCGATGAATTCTTGTCGTTCTGGAACGGTCCACCGGCCCGTCAGGCTGATGGTTCCCAGTGTCGTTTTCATTGGTGTGTGGACAGAAAACTGCCCGGGGCGATACGGAGCTGGACGATACGGTGCTGCTCCAGTGGGGCGAGAAACCCCCTGTGAGTGCCCGGGGCCCGCCATCCCGGGTGTGCCCTGTGCACTACTTTGTCGGCCGTCCTGCGGTCCGGGTTGGTCCCGTTGTGCGCGGGGGGGGTACGCCCCGTGAGCAGGTCGCGGTGGTAGACCCTGCCCCAGATAATCCCGCCGGATAGAATCCAAATCTGCCATCGACTCTGACGACCACACGATGCCCATCAAGTAATCGAATTGCTTGATGTTGATGCGCCCCGTGCCCACCGCGCGGGTGAGTTCATCTTGTAATTGTTGGCGCTGCTGCGACGATGGGCTCGACATTATTCTCACCAATCCAATTCGTGAAGCTATCTGGGCAAAATACGTTGCTTTATATTACGGGGTGCAACGACGTTTCATGGGCAAGGCAAGACGGACTCTCGTCATAGTCCCGAGCTGGTTCATAATCCCGCGCGGATGGGGTAGCCCGGTTTGTCCCCCGCGGGTGGGGTAGTCAGGTTGACCTCAGGGCACCTTGGCCGGAGACGTACATGACTAAACCCCGGCGAGAAGACTCTACGCGGTGAATAACGCGAAAGCCTCCAGCCGGGGCACAGCAGTTGGCCTGGTAGCCAGGAGTTTAGCCAGCAAGCACGCTGGCCAGCTAGCCAACTCACCAGCAAGAACTAGCCAGCTACAGCTACAGCCTAGGCCTCAATTGCTTAGGCCTTGGTTGGGTCATCCAAGTGGAACTTCTTGGCTGCCTTCTCGGCAACCTCTTCGTCCACGGTGCCTTCCTTGGCCAGGTTCAACAGGGTAGCGACGACGATGGATTCGGCGTCGATGTTGAAGTAGCGGCGTGCGGCCTCACGGGTATCGGAGAAGCCGAAGCCGTCGGCACCCAGCGCGGTGTAGGTGCCCGGCACGTATGGGCGCAGCTTCTTCTGCAGGTCGGTGCCGAAGTCGGAAACACCAACGAATGGGCCGTCGAAGCCTTCCAGCTGCTTGGTCACGAATGGCTTCTCTGGGTTGATCTTGCCCTGCTGCAGCGCTTCTTTGTTGCGGGCGGCAGCTTCGCGGGCCAGCTCGATCCACGAGGTCACGGAGAATACGGACGCCTTCACGTCGAATTCTTCGGCCAAGATCTTCTGTGCGCGCAGGGCTTCGACCATGCCCACACCAGAGGCCAAGATGTTGGCTGGGATGGAGCCGGATTTGGCCGTGTTGTAGTGGTAGATGCCGCGGTGCAGGCCTTCCACGTCCAGATCTTCTGGCTCGGCAGGCTGGTCCATTGGCTCGTTGTACACGGTGAGGTAGTAGATGACGTCCTCGCCGCCTTCTGGGCCGTACATGCGGTCGATGCCGCGGTGCACCAGGTGTGCAATTTCGTAGGCAAAGGCTGGATCGTAGGTAACCACAGCTGGGTTGGTGGCGGCCAGCATTGGCGAGTGGCCGTCCATGTGCTGCAGGCCTTCACCGGTCAGCGTGGTGCGGCCTGCGGTGGCGCCCACCAGGAAGCCGCGGGCCATTTGGTCGCCAGCTGCCCAGATGCCGTCGCCAGTGCGTTGGAAGCCGAACATCGAGTAGAAGATGTACAGCGGAATCATTGGCTCGCCGTGGGTGGCGTACGAAGTACCAGCTGCGGTGAATGATGCCACCGAGCCAGCCTCGTTGATGCCCTCGTGCAGCATCTGGCCGTCTTTGGCCTCGGTGTAGGACAGCATCAGGTTGTGGTCCACTGGCACGTAGTTCTGGCCGTGTGGGTTGTAGATCTTGAGCGTCGGGAACCAGGAGTCCATACCGAAGGTACGGGCCTCATCTGGGATGATCGGAACCACCCGCTTGCCCAGTTCCTTATCGCGCATGAGTTCTTTGAAGGTACGTACCAGCGCCATGGTGGTGGCAACTTGGTTTTTGCCGGAGCCCTTGCGCACGCTGCGCAGTTTGTCCAGCGGTGGCACCTCGATTGGCGTATATTTCGTGCGACGCTCCGGCAGATAACCGCCGAGCTCTTTCCGACGCTCCAGCATGTACTTAATCTCGTCGGCGTCTTTGCCTGGGTGATAGTACGGTGGCAGGGCTGGATCCTTCTCCAGCTGCTCGTCGGTGAACGGGATGCCCTGCTTGTCGCGGAACTGCTTCAGGTCGTCCAGGCCGATCTTCTTCATCTGGTGGGTCGCGTTGCGGCCCTCGAAGTTGTGGCCCAGGCCGTAGCCCTTGATGGTCAGTGCCAGGATGGCGGTTGGGCGGCCGTCCTTCTTCTCGGTGGCGCGCTTGTACGCGGCGTAGATCTTGCGGTAGTCGTGGCCACCGCGGCGCAGCGCCCAGATCTCGTCGTCGCTCATGTCTTCGACCAGCTTGGCGGTGCGCTCGTCGCGGCCGAAGAAGTGCTCACGCACGTAGGCACCGTCGTTGGCTTTGAAGGTCTGGTAGTCACCGTCGGCGGTGTTGTTCATGATGTTGACCAGCGCGCCGTCTTTGTCGGCGGCGAAGAGCTTGTCCCATTCGCGGCCCCAAACGATCTTGATCACGTCCCAGCCGGAGCCCAGGAAGAAGGACTCGAGCTCTTGGATGATCTGCGAGTTACCGCGCACTGGGCCGTCGAGGCGCTGCAGGTTGCAGTTGACGATGAACGTCAAGTTGTCCAGGCCGTTCAGGGCAGCGAAGTGCACCAGGCCGCGGGATTCGGCTTCGTCCATCTCGCCGTCGCCTAGGAAGGCCCAGACGTGCTGGTCAGAGGTGTCTTTGATGCCGCGGTTTTCCAGGTACTTGTTAAAGCGTGCCTGGTAGATGGCGTTCATTGGGCCCAGGCCCATGGACACGGTGGGGAATTCCCAGAACCAGTCCATGCCCTTTGGGTGTGGGTAGGAAGGCAGGCCGTTGTTTGGGCCACGGGAAACTTCCTGGCGGAAGCCGTCGAGGTCTTCTTCGTCCAGGCGGCCTTCCAGGAAGGCGCGCGCGTACATGCCTGGCGAGGCGTGGCCTTGGAAGAAGACCTGGTCGCCACCGGATGGGTGGTCTTTGCCTTTGAAGAAGTGGTTGTAGCCCACCTCATAGAGTGGGGCAGCGCCAGCGTAGGTGGAAATGTGCCCACCGACGCCGATGCCTTCGCGCTGCGCACGGTGCACCATCACGGCTGCGTTCCAGCGCATCCAGCGGCGGTAGCGCTTCTCAATCTCCTCGTCGCCCGGGAATTCTGGTTCCTGGTCGGTGGGGATGGTGTTGACGAAGTCCGTCGATGTCAGCGACGGCAGTGGTACGCGTTTTGCTGAGGCGCGCTCCAGCAGGCGCAGCATGAGGTAGCGCGCACGGTCAGAGGAGGCGTTTTCTAGCAGCCCGTCGAGCGAGTCCATCCATTCCCGGGTCTCTTCCGGGTCTTGGTCGTTCAGGTAAGAGGCAACGCCGTCCCGGATGAGTGGGTGGTTGGATTCGTCGCTGCCGAAATCCTGCGCGGGGTTCTTGCTGTTTGCAGAATTATCAGAGTGATCTGCCATGTGGTTCTCCTTGCACAGATATCTTGACCGGTTGTGTACCAGTATGGCGCGCGGGCGCCACCAATACTGGGGTATGCCACGGAGGCGGCTACCAGCCAAGTTTTTGGCTGATGTACCGTTCCAGTCCGCGTTGCGAGAGCACGCGGGTGTTGTTTACATGCTACCTGGCGCCACCGATGGTTGAACAACGCTAAGTAATTACGGCGCAATATCCACGCGCATCTCACATTTTTGATGCTAATCGTTGTAGGGTGTGGCTTGAAGCGGTCTTCAGGCTGTAGCCGAGAAGATCGGGGAAACCCAGACAACCGAGAAATCTCAGGAAGGATTAACACAGTGGTAGACACTCCGGGTGGCGAGGAGCGCACCCAGGACCTTGCACAGCGCCTTGGCATCGAAAAGGGCATGGTGGTGCAGGAAGTTGGTTGGGACGAAGATTGCGATAGCAGCATTTCCGAGGCCATTGAGGACGTAATTGGCGAGGAGCTGTTGGATGCAGATACCGATGAGCTTTGCGACGTCGTCCTGCTGTGGTGGCGGGAAGAAGACGGGGACCTTGTCGACGGTTTGGTGGACTCGATCACTCCGCTTGCCGACGGCGGCTGCATCTGGTTGCTGACCCCCGGTGCGCAAAAGCCAGGCACTGTGGAACCTGGTGTGATCTCTGAATCTGCCCAGCTGGCTGGAATGGTGCAGACGAAGGCTGATCGCTTCGGTGATTGGCAGGCCTCCTGCTTGGTGGGCCGCGGCTATACCAAGTCCAAAGGCGCTGCAGTATAACGTTCTATAACCCCATAAAATGACGATTAACCTGGCGATTTGCCAAAGTTTATGATGATCATGTTATGGTATACCAGTACCTCACACAGAGGGATGCGGCTTTAGCTCAGCTGGAAGAGCAACTGGTTTACACCCAGTAGGTCGGGGGTTCGATCCCCTCAGGCCGCACACTTGTGAAGTCTCGAGACATCGTTCCTATTTCGGTGTCTCGAGATTTTCTTCGTTTTGGGGGTTCGTTTTCTAGATTTCACCGAGTTGGTTGCGGTGGTATTTTTTGGTTTTGTCTAAGTGGTATCGGCCCCAGATTTCGCCTGTGTGGGGGTTAATGGCGGTGATGTCGTTGTTGATGCAGATGAGCATGATTTCTTTGGTGCGGTGTTTTCTTCCGACGTAGAGTTTGCGCATGTTGCCGGCCCAGCGAAGGGTTACTTTTCCGTCGTTGTCGACTTTGTCTCGCCGTAGGCGGTTGTCGGTGCCAATGGGGATGTCGAGTGGTTGGGCTTTGGGTAGTCGGTTGTAGGCCTGTGCTGGTGTTTGTCTGTTGAGTGCTCGGTGGGGTCGGTGGTTGTTGTAGTAGTCGATGATGTCATCGAGTTGTTGGTTTAGCTCGCCGATGTTGTGGGCGAATGGCCTTGCGTGCAGGGCTTTTTGGAGTGTTTGGTGGAAGCGCTCGACTTTTCCTTGGGTTTGGGGATGGTATGGAGTTCCATTCTTTTGTTGGATGCCCATTTGGAGGAGTAGCTGTTCGAAGCCGTTGCGAGTGTCGGCTTTTCTGTAGAGCTTTGTGGTGAACACGCTGCCGTTGTCGGTGAGGGTGGATTTGGGGAATCCATGTTTGTTACCTGCGGATATGAAGGTGTCGATGACGTTGGTGCCGGTTTCGTGTTCGAAGGCTTTGCAAGCGATGACAAAGCGTGAGTGGTCGTCGATGATGGTCAGGATGGCTACGCGTTGGTTGTTGTTGAGGTAGCAGTGGCTGTAGTCGAGTTGCCAGGTTTCGTTTGGTTGGTCTGCTTCGAATCGTTTCCAGGAACTGCGTGGCCTTTTGTGAGGTTGTTCGATGACGTAGCCGTGGCGTTTGAGTATGCGGTGGATAGTCGATGCTGCTGGTAGTGGGGTTATTTTTTGTTGTTGAAGATGCCATCGGATGGTGTGGGCGCCGTTGTCTTGGCCGGTGTTTTCAAGGTGTTGTCGGATTTCGAGGATGGTTTTGACTGTGCTCTCTGGTACCTGTCTGGGGTTGGAGTGCGGGGCCCGGGAGCGTGGTTGTAGTGCTTGGTAGCCACCTTCTCGATAGCGGTGGAGTAGTTCGCGGATCCAGCGGGTGCTGACGTTAAAGAGTGCGGCGGCATCTTTATGACTCATGCCGGTTGCGAGGATGGTTTCGACGATGACTTTGTTGGAAGTGTGTTTCTTGCCCATGCTCTATTTTGGGCGGAAGTATGTCTCGCTACATCCTAAGGTGGTGCGTGTGTCCTCATTTTCCCTGTTGGGGTGGTTGTGTGGGAACAGCGGAACGATGTTGTGGCACATCAGAGCCTTGAGGGGCGGAAGGATGTCGTGAGACAGAGCGGAACGATGTCATGGAATCAGACACC
>ERZ1023210.172-NODE-172-length-10910-cov-5.444956_pt1 | contig 10910 bp, 8 predicted proteins | sample MGYA00380446_ERZ1023210 | MGnify/ENA primary metagenome ERZ1023210 (study PRJEB33173, sample SAMEA4830300) | metagenome | study: EMG produced TPA metagenomics assembly of the PRJEB25223 data set...
CAGCACCGCGGGTGCGGTGCAGCATTCTTCTGATATCGCGTATTTATTTGGCGTCGGCAGTAGCAACACCGGCGACGGTGCGAAAAACGCTGCGAACGGCGGTGCCAACGACGTCGACGGCAGTATCGGTGACCATGCCGGGCGCAGAAGACTACACGAGGCTTTATTGTCGTTCGCCCGCACCGGTAACCCCGGCTTTGACAGTTATTCGACCACTGGGCGCACCTGGCGGCTGGATTTCGGCACTGGACAAGCCATCATGGCAGAATCTCGCATCCCGCGGTTAGCCGAATACTTCCCTACGGAATCCCGGGGGCAGTAAGGCTAGAACGGAACAACCCCGGCGCGCCAGGCACTAGATGCTGGACTCCCGCCACCAGGCACCAGACACTAGTTGCTCAGGTTTCCTTCATACACCACGTTGCCTATGGTCAGGCGCGCGTCCCACAGCGCGCCAGGGGTGGTGTCGAAGACATACTGCAAGTTCGTCGTGGCGCCAACGCCCAGCGGCAGATCCAACCCGCCGAGTGCCTCGCCATCCTCTGGGTTGGATTGCAACAAATCCACCTTGCTGTAATTTCCACCGCCGTTACCGGTTTCCAGTGTGGGCTCATCAAACGCATCCGGCGGCAGGGTCACATCATTGTCGTTGCGCACAGCGATGGTCACCACCGTGCCACCATTCGAGGCCGACACCGCGCCCTGGTAAGTGAAGCTCACCCCGTAACCTGGGTCTTCTACCTGGGCATTGACGTTGTCAGGTGTGATCGGATCGACGTCGTTGGATTTGTAATCCGGTTCCTCGGTTTCTTCCACCTCAATGGTGCTGGCTGGGTCTGCGCTGCTACCACCATTCGGATCTCCACAGGCCACCAGACCCAACGCCAGGGTGCCAAGGACACCGACGAACCAGGCCCGCGTCGTTGTCTGTGGCTTCGCGATTGGTTTCACCATTGGTTTCACCGCCCCTGCTGGTAGCGTTGAGGGCCGAAGACCACAGCGGTGCGCACCGCCCGAGGGTCTTATGGCTTCCTACGGCCCGTCTATGGTAACCGAAAGCTATAACCGGATACCGCAGCACAACAGATCTTGCCCAACAGTGGCACAATAGTAGGTTCTGTATCCCTGATTCATCAGTAAACCCTTATGAGAGCGTGAATTTTTCGTGTCTTCCCTTTTTCGCATCATGCGCAGCGCCTCGGCACTCTGGCCACTGTATTTAGGCGTTATTGTCTCCGCAGTCGTCGTCGCGGTGGTCTCGATGATCGGGCCGTTTTTGGTCGGCCAGGCCACCGATGTGATCGCCGAGGGAATCCGCGAAGGTGGCGATCCCTCCGCAATCTTGACGACGGTGCTCTGGCTGGCCGTCGCGCTGTTTGCCGCTGACGCGGTGCGTGTGCTGGTCGACAACCTCGGCGGATACTGGGGAGACATGATGTCGGCACGCCTGCGGCAGATCTTGTCGACGCGCTACTACGCGAAGCTGTTGGCATTACCGCAGCGTTTTCACGATAACCAGAACACCGGTGCGATTATCGCCCGGCTGGATCGTTCCATCCACGCGGTCACGCAGTTTATCCAGTATTTCTCGAACAACATGTTCACGATCATCATTCAGTTGTTCGTGATTTTGGGCATCACCATTTTTTATTATTGGCCGTTGGCAGTCTTGTTGGCGCTGTTGTTCCCCACGTACCTGTGGCTGACCGCATTGACGTCCAAGCGGTGGCAAAGCTACGAGCACGAGAAAAACGAAGAAATCGATACTGCAAACTCGCGCTTTGCCGAGGCCATCGGTCAGGTGAAAATAACCAAATCTTTCGTTTCGGAAGTACGCGAGCTGGCAAGCTTCGGCAACGGCTATCGTCGTACGGTTTCCATCACTCGCCCGCAATCGCGCTGGTGGCATGCGATGGATATTGCGCGTGGGTTGACCACCGCCGTGCTGTTTTTCGGCATTTACGCCCTGATTTTCTGGCGCACGCTGGAAGGCCATTTCTCGCTCGGCCAAATGGTCATGCTCATTCAGCTGATGAATATGGCGAAGACCCCCGTGTTCATGCTGTCGTTTCTGGTCGACGCCGCCCAAAAAGCCATGGCTAACTCGCGGGATTATTTCCGCATCATGGACGAAGAGCTTGACGACAGCGCCAACCCGCAATTGCGCAACACCATCGACGCACCAGACGTACCCGAGGTGGATCCGGCAATCCCGGCACCGCTGCAGCAGCAAAAAACCGAGCCCGGTTTCGAATTCCGCAACGTGAAATTCGCTTATGAAGAAGGCAAACCCGTGCTCAACGATATCTCCATATCGGCACCGCAGGGTAGCAAGATCGCGTTGATCGGCGAATCCGGCGGCGGCAAATCCACCGTGGTCAACTTATTGTTGGGCTTGTACCAGCCGCAAGCTGGCAGCGTGTCCGTGCTTGGCCACGAGACCGCAGAGTTAAGCCCGGAAACGTTGCGCTCATCCGTCGGCGTGGTGTTCCAGGAACCATCCCTGTTTTCCGGCACTATCCGCGAGAATATTGCGTACGGTAAACCGGAGGCCAGTGACGACGAGATTGTCGCGGTGGCGCGTCGGGCCAATGCACACGATTTCATCTCGGAGTTCCCGGATGGCTACGACACCGTGATCGGTGAGCGTGGCCTGCGACTATCCGGCGGGCAGAAACAACGTGTGGCCGTCGCGCGCGCCATGTTGAAAGATGCCCCGCTGCTCATCTTGGATGAAGCTACCTCTGCACTGGATACCAAGGCAGAACGCAGCGTGCAGGCCGGGTTGGAAGAGCTGATGAAAGATCGCACCACCCTCATTATCGCGCACCGGCTGTCCACCATCGCGGACGTGGATACGATCTTCACCTTAGAAAAAGGCGAGGTGGTCGAGTCAGGTTCGCCGCTGGAATTGGCACGCAGCGGCGGAATATATGCACAGTTGTTGGAGCTTTCGGAATCTGTTTCTGCAAACCCAGATAAGCAGGTCACAGAGGAACAACGCCAGCATTTTCAGCGCTACGGCATGGTGCACGACAGCACTAACTAAGTGGTGGCAGCGCTTCCCAGCTGAGCTCGTGCGCGACTGTCACTAGGCTGGAATGCATGAACACACACCAGAAACAACAGTTAAACCAGCAAGAAAACCCTCACCTGATTTTCCCGGATCTGGAGCAGCTCCGGGCTCGCGGGACCCGCAAGTGGACGGTCTTTGATGACGACGTGCTGCCATTGTGGGTCGCCGAAAGTGATTTTCCCACCGCCGCCCCGGTGCACCAACGCATTCGGGATGCCGTAGAAGCCGAAACCTTTGGCTATTCGCCCGCACCGCACACCACGCACCTCGCAGAGTCCGTCGCGGATTTTTATGCCGATTATTTTGGTTGGCGGCCGGATCCGCACAATATCGTCTGGTGCGCGGATGTGGTGCGCGGCCTGTTGTTAGGCCTGCAGTATTTCACGCGCGAGGATTCCGCGGTCATCATCCCTACCCCGTCGTACCCGCCGCTGCTGGAGCTGCCGGGTACCGCGGGCCGTGAGAAAATTGAAGTCTCTGCCTATGGAGGGCTAGATCTCGATGAGATCGAACGTGCCTTCCGCAACGGCGCCGGTGCACTGGTGCTGTCGAACCCCTATAACCCGCTGGGCGAGGTCTTTTCCCGCGAAACCCTGACCCGCTTGGTAGAGCTTGCCGACGCCTACGACGCACGGTTATTACTCGACGAAATCCATGCACCGCTGGTCTATGACGGCGAACATGTACCGGCGGCCTCGCTATCTGAGAAAGCCGCCCGGGTGTGTTTCACCGTCACGGCCGCATCAAAGGCCTGGAATATTGCCGGGCTAAAGTGTGCGCAGATCATCTTTTCCAATGACGCAGACCGCGAAAAATGGTCGCAGTTAACCGGCGTCGCCAAAGACGGCACCGGCACGTTAGGCATCGTGGCTTCGCAGACCTGTTACCGCGACGCGCGCGGCGAGTTGGACGCGCAGGTGGAGTATCTGCGTGCCACCCGCGATTGGCTTGTGCAGGATTTGCCGGAAGCCGTCGAAGGATTGCGGGTATCCGCCACGCACGCTACCTACCTGATGTGGCTAGATTTCCGTAACACCGCGTTAGGCGATCTGGATACCCCAGCGCAATGGTTGCGTCGGCACGCGAAGGTCGGACTGAACGAAGGCACGGACTTCGGCACCGGTGGCGCAGGGCACGCACGCCTAAATTTCGCGACCTCGCGGGAAATCTTGGAAGAGGCGATCGCTCGCATCAAAACAGCCGTCGACAAGCGGGCTGCTGAATAAAAAATGGCAATCTGTTAGTCCCATCACCGCACACTGATTAGGGTCTGTGTACAGTATTCTGAATATTCTTCATCACTACTCACCCAAAAAGTTAAGGTGACACACTATGGCTACAGCTGCTACCCAGGCTCCGCAGGGCTCTTCCAGGGGTTCTGCGAAGTCCGGTCCGGGCATCAGCATCATCATCTTCAGTTCGTTGATGCTGTTTTCGATGTTCTTCGGCGCCGGCAACCTGATTTTCCCGCCGATGCTAGGCGTACAGTCCGGCGAAAACTTCTGGCCAGCGATCCTCGGATTTGTCGGCTCGGGTGTGATTTTGCCGGTGCTCGCAATTATCGCCATCGCCATTTCCGGTCACAGCGTCCGCGACCTAGCTGCTCGTGGCGGAGCAATCTTCGGCCTGGTCTTTTCGCTGTTGGCCTACCTTTCTATCGGTGCGTTCTATGCATTACCTCGTACCGCAGCCGTATCCTTTGAAACCGCGATCACCCCGATTTTGGGTTTCGAAGGCACTGCTGCGAACTGGGTTTTCTGCCTAATCTTCTTCGGTGTGGCCTTGGCATTGGCCTGGCGCCCAACCACCATCATGGACACCCTGGGGCGTATTTTGACCCCAGCTTTAACAATTTTGCTGGTTATCCTGGTGATCTCTGCGATCACCGGTTTTGATGCGCAAAATCTGACGGCTTCCGAAGAATACTCGGAGTCCGCATTCACCACCGGCCTGCTCGAGGGCTACTTGACGATGGACTCCATCGCCGGTTTGGCTTTCGGCATCGTCATCATTTCCACGCTGCGCACCAGGGGTTTTTCCGAAGGCGGCCAGCTGGTTCGCGGCACGATCACCACGGGTATCATCGCGGGTGCTTTCTTGGCCGTCATTTACATTGGCCTGGGCTATATCGGCCAAATGCTTCCAGGTGCCGCAGACCAGGATTCAGGTGCTGCAATTTTGTCTGCTGCTGCGGAATCCGCACTGGGCACCCCCGGCCAGATCATCTGGGCTTTCATCGTGTTGCTGGCTTGTATGACCACCGCCGTCGGCCTGATCTCGTCAACTTCTGAGTTCTTTTCCACGCTGACCCCACAGATGGGCTACCGCACATGGGCGATCATCTTCACCCTGATCTCCCTGGTACTGGCCGCACAGGGTCTGGATTTCGTGCTGGATATCGCCGTCCCGATCATCATCTTCCTGTACCCGCCAGCAATCACCCTGATTTTCTTGACTCTGATCGAGCCAATCTTCGGCGGCAAGGTTAAGTTCTATTTCACTTTCCGTCTCGGTTTGTGGACCGCAGTTGTATGGTCCGCAATCATGGTGGCTGTTTCCCAAGGCGCCGAGGGTCTGGAGCCGATCATCGGCTGGACCCCACTGCACGGCGTGAACTTGGGCTGGCTGTTGCCGGTTATTGTCGCTGTAATCATCGGTGTCATTCTGGATATGTCGAAACCTCGCAAAGCCCCAGCACAATCTCCTGTGCGCCGGGAAGTAGCACACGAAGCATAAAACTTTGTGCAACATTGCGCGGAGCATAAACGCGGACTAATTTGGCGGACACTATGTCTAAGCCCGAATCTGCCTCCGCTGCCGCTAATCCAACCACTACCCCTGGTGATTCCGCGCACAATATTCCCCTGTCCCTGATCGACTTCTGCACGATGTACCCCGGCGAATCCACCGCCGCCACTATGAGGCGTTCGGTGGATTTTGCCCGTTCTGCAGAAAAACTGGGCTTTGCGCGTATTTGGTACGCCGAGCACCACAACATGCCACAGATTGCATCTTCTGTGCCTTCGCTGATTATGGCGCATGTGGGCGCACATACCGAGACCATTCGGCTGGGTGCTGGTGGCGTGATGCTGCCAAACCACGCACCGTATTCCATCGCCGAGCAATACGGAACCCTGGCTGAGATGTACCCTGGCCGGATCGACCTCGGCCTCGGCCGCGCACCGGGCACTGATATGCACACTTTGGGCCGTGCTTTACGACGCGATCCGCGCGCAGCAGAAAACTTCCCGGACGATGTCCGCCAATTGCAGGGTTTTTTAGGCGCCCCGGAAGATTCCCCGGTGCCCGGAGTCGTCGCGATTCCGGGCCGGAACACCCACGTGCCGCTCTATATTTTGGGCTCTTCGTTATTTGGCGCTTCCCTGGCGGCGAAATATGGCCTGCCGTATGCTTTCGCCTCGCATTTTGCGCCGCAGCATTTGGAAAACGCCACGCGCTACTACCGCGAGAATTTCCAGCCTTCCGAGTATCTTGCCGAGCCCTATGTCATCGCTGCAGTTAACGTCGTTGCTGATGAGACGACAGAGCGTGCCCAGGCTCAGTTCGAAGAGGTTGCACGAAAACGCGTGCAGGCGTTCGCGGCCCGGGGCGCAAAAATTACCGATGCCCAGCTCGACGATCTGGTGGATTCACCACAGGGCCAGCAAATTATCTCAATGCTGCATTACACAGCCGTGGGTACTGAAGACGAGGTTCGTGACTATCTGCAGGAATTCGCTGCCACCGCATCTGCTGACGAGTTGATGGTTTCCTTACAAGGCCCGAGCTACGAGCACACCGCGGCTAGCATGCAACATTTGGCTAATACGTGGAAGCTGTAACTCAAAATCATCAACTCCGAGTCATCAACTGAGAATCATCTGCAATGTCACAGAGATTCAGCACCGGACGCCTTCGCTGGTTGTCTGTCTTAGCTAGCACTGCCCTGTTAGTAGCGGGGTGCTCCGCTGGCAGCACCGCCAATTATGCGCGGCCCGGAAGCGCGGATGCGATCGTGTTGGCCTCCACCTCTGCAGCACGCTCTCTTGATTTCACCAACGCCGGTGGTTCTGCGGCTCCGAGCGCACTGCTTCCCGACGTATACGAAACCCTGGTGCGCATCGATAGCGAAGGCGAGATCGCCCCGTTTTTGGCCACCGATTGGCGGGTTTCAGATGATCGCACCGAATATGTTTTTCAGCTGCGCCACGACGTGAAGTTTTCTGACGGCACGCCTTTTACTGCCGAAACAGCAGCTTTTAGCATTCACTATGTGCAAAATGAGTGGACGAATGGTTTGAAGTCCGGCATGGATGTCGTCGCTGCGGCCGAAGCCTTAGACGAGCACACTTTGCGCGTGCGGCTAGAGCACCCGGATTCGCAATGGCTGTGGTCAATGGGCACTACTATCGGGGCTATGATGTCGCCTACTGGGGTGGAATCATTAGCCAGCGATCCCGTCGGCACGGGTCCTTTGCTCGTGGAGAGTTTTGCCACGGGGGAATCAATTCGATTCCGCCCGCGGGATGATTATTGGGGCACTCCTGCCAGCTCGTCGGTGGAGATCCGCTATTTTTCCGATGCCATCTCGTCAGTAAACGCTTTACAGTCCGGGCAAGTCGATCTGGTGTGGGCAATGCAGGCACCCGAGCTATTGGACTCACTCGATAGTGAGATCAACGTCGATATCGGCACTACCAATGGCGAGATCATTTTCTCAATGAATAACAACGCCGCGCCTTTCGACGATCCTCTCGTGCGTCAGGCTGCAGCTTTCGCGATCGACCGGCAAGCCGCCAACGAGGTGGTCTTTTCTGGTTATGCCACCGATACCGCGGGCGCGCCAGTCTCGCCCACGGACCCATGGTTCACCGATGTGCTTGCCAGAAGCTCCGCGCAGGGCGGTTTTTATCCTTTCGACCCAGACCGTGCGCGAGAATTACTCGCCGCAAGTTCCTATGACGGAGAGCTGGTGACCCTGACTGTACCGTCGCTACCGTATGCGAAATTACTGGCGGAATTAGTATATTCCCAGTTGCGCGCGGTGGGTTTTCACGTGGCGGTGGAAACCGTCGAATTTCCCGCGGTGTGGCTGAACCAGGTGCATGGCGCGGCAGATTATCAGGCCTCCATCATCGCGCATATGGAAGCCCGGGACACTGAGCACATGTTCGGCAACCCAGATTATTATTTGGGCTATGACAATGCTCGCGTCCGCGAGCTTTTCGACGCCGCAGGACGTAGCTCCGCCCCTGCGGAAGAAATAACCGAGGCTATCGCGCAAATCATGGCAGATGCCGGTGCACTGAGCATCGCAAATTTGCCCAATATTGTGCTTTCTTCTCCAGCAATTTCTGGGGTGCAGCCAACGATGGTCACCGATGCGATTGAGTTAGCTCGTCTTCGGGAGGCATCATGATTCGTGCACTGGCCCGGGGTTTCGCACGGTTCGCGGTATTGTTGGCGTTAGCATCGGTGCTAATTTTCCTGTTGCTTCGCGCAGCCCCCGGCAACCCGGCGCGGGTGGCCCTTGGGGTTTCTGCTAGTGACGAGGACGTCGCGAAGCTTTCTGCGGCACTCGGGCTGGATCGCCCATTGCTGGTGCAGTACCTTGATTGGGTCACCGGTTTGCTCGGCGGTGATTTCGGTACTTCGCTGGTGTCGCAAGAAAACATCACTCCCTTGGTGTGGGACCGTGCGCAGGTCTCGCTGATATTGGTGGGGTTGGCCATGGCGTTGTCCTTGGCAATCGCCGTGCCGGTGGGCACCTGGTTGGCGTATCGGCATGGTAAGCCGGATGCCGCGGTGTTGTCCGGACTGGTGCAATTGGGCATTGCAGTGCCGTCGTTTCTTTTAGCGGTTGTGCTCGTCGCTATTTTCGCTGTGCATTTGGGCTGGTTACCGGCTGGTGGCTGGTTGCCGCCGGAATATGGTTTTGCTGGTTTCCTGGCACGCCTGGTGTTGCCGGTGGTGGCTTTAGCGTTGGTGCAGGCAGCGATTTTGACGCGCTATGTGCGCTCTGCCGTGTTGGAAGTAATCGAACAGGACTACGTGCGTACCGCCCGGGCCAGTGGGTATACCCAATTGCAGGCTTTAGGCAGGCATGGCCTGCGCAACGCTACCCTGCCGGTATTGACGGTAGCCGGGGTGCAACTTGCGACGTTAGTGGCCAGCGCTGTGGTCATAGAACGGGTATTTGTCCTTCCCGGTTTGAGTTCTATGTTGTTGGATGCGGTCAATTCCCGAGATTTGCCAACTGTGCAATCGCTGGTGATGGTGTTGGTGTTTTTCACTTTGGCGGTCACCCTCTGTGTGGACCTGGCTTACCGGTTTATTGATCCGCGGTTGCGGCGTGGCAAGGTAGTGCGTGCATCATGAATCCAGCTATACAGAAAAATTTCTCCCTTTATTTGGGAGCCGGCATCGTGGGTGTCGTCGTGGTGCTGGCGGCGGTTTCGTTGTTCTGGACTCCGCACGACCCGGTGCAGGCTGTGCCGGCTGATCGCTTGCACGGACCATCAGCACAGTACTGGTTGGGCACGGACCGCTTCGGCCGCGATATTGCTTCCCGTCTTTTCGTGGGCGCGCAGGTGAGTCTATTCGTTGGGGTCATTGCCGTGAGCATTTCTGGATTACTGGGTATTCCATTCGGGGTGTGGGCAGCCATGCGTGGTGGCTGGACAGATGTGGTGATTATGCGGGGTGCGGATTTGCTGCTTGCCTTCCCGGCGCTATTGTTAGCGATTGTTGCTGCAGCGGTGTTCGGGCCATCGGTGCTCACCGCGATGTTGGCCATTGGGGTCTCGGGGGTGCCAGGCTTTGCTCGCGTCGCGCGTGCTGGCGCGCTGCAAGTGCTCACGCAAGATTATATTTCGGCGGCACGCATTTCCGGGGTTCCAGAGCCGGTCATCGCATGGCGCCATATCTGGCCGAATATTCGCGCGATGGCCATTGTGCAGGCGTCGGTGGCGTTTGCCCTGGCGATTTTGGCCGAGGCCGCACTGAGTTTCTTAGGCCTGGGCGTCAGCCCACCGCATCCATCATGGGGGTTAATGCTGCAGGCAGCGCAGACCCAACTGGGCACTTCCCCACTGCTGGCGGTCTGGCCAGGGTTGGCAATTGCTCTGACTGTGTTGGGCTTTAACCTGCTTGGCGACGGCCTGCGCGACGTTCTGGATCCACGCCGTGCAGCACATTGGAGGACACGATGATGGGTGTACAAGAAAGCACGCTGAGCCGGGCGCAGGCACCAAGTCTGTTAGCCGTGAATGCACTGCGGATTCACGCTGGGGATAAGGTTCTGGTCGACGACCTCAGCTTTTCTCTTAGACCGGGTCAGCGTCTTGGGATCATTGGGGAGTCTGGGTCGGGAAAATCACTGACGGCTTTGGCTTTGCTGGGGCTGTGCCCGCGTGGCGTACAAGCTACCGGCTCGATCTGCGTCGATGGTGAAGAAATGCTAGCAGTGCGCAGGCGTGCCCGTAGGCAAGAGAAGCGCTGGGTTCGGCTACGCGGAACACGCATCGGCATGGTTTTTCAGGAACCAATGAGCGCATTGGATCCTTTGCTGAAAATCGGTCGGATACTAGGCCGCAATGCCCGCCAGCTGTTGGCCGAGGTGGGTCTGGAACCGGATTTTGTTTCCCGTTTCCCCTTCGAATTGTCTGGTGGTCAGCGTCAGCGGGTGTTGTTGGCACTGGCTATATCCCAAGATCCAGACATCCTGGTCTGTGATGAGCCGACCACGGCGCTGGATGTCCTTGCCCAGGATGAGGTACTCGGTGTCATCGAACGATTGGTTCGCGACCGCGGAATGGCGTTGATATTCATCAGC